>Ga0307277_10000980_pt1 | contig 11007 bp, 8 predicted proteins | sample ER_DNA_116_FD_194473 | JGI IMG/M metagenome (GOLD analysis project Ga0307277, IMG submission 194473) | Bulk soil microbial communities from the East River watershed near Crested Butte, Colorado, United States - ER_DNA_116 | ecosystem: Environmental > Terrestrial > Soil > Floodplain | place: USA...
GGCGGCGTCATCCCCGAGGGCGCCGACGCGGTCGTCATGGTCGAGCACACCCAGGAGGCGATGGCCGGGACGATCGAGGTCGTCCGGCCGGCCGCGCCGGGTGACGGCGTGGTGCGCGCCGACGAGGACGCCGCCGCCGGGACCGAGCTCGTCCCCGCCGGCCGCGCCCTGCGCGCGCAGGATCTCGGTCTGCTGGCCGCCGCCGGGGTGACGCAGGTGCGCGTCCACGCCCGCCCGCGCGTGGCCATCGTGTCCACCGGCGACGAGGTCGTCGACCCGGCGACGGAGGCGCTCGGCGCGGGGCAGGTCCGCGACGCCAGCGCGGTGGCGCTGGCCGCGCTCGTACGCGACGCCGGCGGCGCACCCGACCCGCGCGGGATCGTGCCCGACGACCGCGACGCGCTGGCCGCGGTCCTGGGCGAGGCGGTGGCGTCGAGCGACGTCGTCGTGGTGTCCGCCGGGTCGTCGGTGGGCGCCCGCGATGAGACCGCCTCCGTCGTGGCGGGGCTGGGGAAGCCGGGCATCTGGGCCCACGGGCTCGCGCTGCGGCCCGGCAAGCCGACGCTGCTGGCCGACTGCGGCGGGGTGCCGGTCATCGGGCTGCCCGGCAATCCGCGCTCGGCGCTGGTCGTGTTCCGCCTCGTGGGGATGCCGGTCGTGCGCCGCGTGGGCGGCGGCACCCACCCGCCCGCGCAGGCGTCGACCCAGGCGCGGCTGCAACGCGACGTGCCCTCCGCCGCCGGGCGCCTGGACATCGTCCAGGTCACCGTTCGCGACGGGGTCGCCGCGCCGCTGTTCGGGGCCTCGGCGCTGCTGTCCATCCTCAGCGCCGCGGACGGCTACATCGTCGTCCCCGACGAGGCGACGGGGCTGCAGGCCGGCACCGACGTCGACGTCACGCTGTACTCCTAGCGGCCGTGGCCACCACGCCGTTCATCCGCGACGTCCCCGCCGCCGAGGCGCTGGCGGCCTGGCGCGCCGCGTGCGCCGCGGCGCAGTGCCCGCAGCGCGTCGGGACGGTGCGCCTCGGACTGCACGAGGCGGTCGGCCGCGTCACCGCCGAGCCGGTGTGGGCCACGCGCTCCTCCCCGTCGTTCGACGCCTCGGCGATGGACGGCATCGCCGTGCGGGCGCAGGAGACCGTCGGCGCGAGCGAGAGCACGCCGGTCCTCCTCGAGCCCGACGCCTTCGTCGTGCTCGACACCGGCGATCCGCTCCCCGAGGGCTTCGACGCGGTCGTCATGCGCGAGCACGTCCACTACGACGACGCGGGGCGCGCCGAGCTGCGCGCCGCAGTCGCGCCCTATCAGCACGTGCGCTCGATCGGCGAGGACGTGAGCGCCGCGGAGCTGCTGCTGCCCACCGGGCATCGCCTGCGCGCGGTCGACGTCGCCGCCGCGGCGGCCGCGGGCGCCGTCGACGTGCTCGTGCACCGGGCGCCGGTCGTGGCCGTGCTGCCCACCGGGGACGAGATCCGCCCCGTGGGGACCGACCCGGCGCCCGGCGTCATCCTCGACACGAACTCGCTCATGCTCGTGGCGCAGGCCGAGGCGATCGGCGCCACCGCGTGGCGCAGCGAGATCGTCCGCGACGAGCCCGACGCGATCGCGGCCGCCGTGCGCGATGCCGCCGCGCGCGCCGACCTCGTCATCGTGGTGGCGGGCTCGAGCGCCGGGCGCGACGACCACACCGCCGCCGTGGTCGAGCGCCTGGGCACGCTCGCCGTGCACGGGGTGGCGGTCCGGCCGGGGCATCCGGTCGTCCTCGGCGCCGTCGACGCCACGCCGGTCCTCGGCGCTCCGGGCTACCCGGTCTCGGCCTCGCTGACCTTCGACATCTTCGCCGCGCCGCTGCTCGCCGCCCTCGAAGGGGCGACGCCGGCCGAGCGGCCCCGGGCCCGCGCGCGCCTGGCGCGCAAGCTCGCCTCGTCGATGGGCATGGACGACTGGGTGCGCGTCCGCCTCGGGCGCGTCGCGGGCGACCTGGTGGCCACGCCGCTGCCGCGCGGTGCCGGCGTGCTCACCTCGCTCGTGCGCGCGGACGGCCTGCTCGTCGTGCCGGCGGGCCTCGAGGGCCACCACGCCGGCGCGGAGGTCGACGTCGCCCTCCTGCGCGGGGTGGGCGAGATCGACCGCACGATCGTCGCCGTGGGCTCGCACGACCTCGTCCTCGATCTCGCCGCCTCCGAGCTGCGCGCGACCGATCCCGGCGTGACGCTCGCGTCCTCGAACGTCGGCTCGCTCGGCGGGCTGGTCGCGCTGCGCGACGGCCTGTGCCACCTCGCGGGCTCGCACCTCCTCGACCCCGCGACCGGCGAGTACACGCTGCCCTACGTCGATCGCGTGCTGGGCGAGCGCGACATCGCGGTCGTCCGCCTCGTCCATCGCGAGCAGGGGCTCATCGTGGCGCGGGGCAATCCGCTCGGCCTCGCGGGCATCGACGACCTCGCCCGAACCGACGTGCGCTACGTCAATCGCCAGCGCGGAGCGGGAACGCGGGTCCTGCTCGACCACGAGCTCGGCCGGCGCGGGATCGCGCCCGACGCGGTCACCGGGTACGCGCGCGAGGAGCACACGCACCTGGCCGTCGCGGCCGCGGTCGCCGCCGGGCGCGCCGACGCGGGCCTCGGCGTCATGGCCGCCGCGCGCGCCTTCGACCTGGACTTCGTGCCGGTGACCCGCGAGCCCTACGACCTCGTCCTGGCGGCCGAGACGCTCGACGACCCCGCCATCGCGCCGCTGTGGGAGCTGCTCGAGCGCCCGGCCTTCCGCTCCGCCGTCGAGGCCCTCGGGGGCTACGGCACGCAGGAGATGGGCCGCCGGATCCGCTGACCCTGCCCGTCGACGTCGTGAGTCGTGATCCCTCAGGGATGTCCTGGCGAGCGCCAGCCCCGGATCGCGGCGACGATCTCGTCGGCGGCGTCCTCCTGGATGTAGTGACCAGCCCCCTCCAGCAGGACCGTGCGGTGATCGGCGAAGAGCTCCTCCCAGCGCCGGCGCTCGCGATCTCCGAACGCGACGTCCTTCGTCGGCCAGACGATGAGCGCCGGGCGATCGCTCAGCCGGGCAAGCCGCCGCTCGATGTCGGCGAGGAAGGGCCGGCTGGCCAGGATCTCTCGCGGGAACACGGCCGTCGGCCGCCGCGAGGCCGGCGTCGGGAAGGGTCCGCGATAGGCGTTCATGACCGCCTCCGGCAGCGTCCCCCGGCGCACGCCGGCGGGGAGGAGGCGCTCGACGAACAGGTTGCGATTCAGGATCAGCCGGCGGCCGATGGCGCCGCCGAGCAGCCGCGAGAAGAGCTGTGTGCCGGGATCGCCCTTCGGCCAGGCCCACGTGTTGGCGATGACGAAGGCCGCGAAGCGCTCGGGGTGGCGCGTCGCGACGGCGAAGCCGATCGGGCCGCCCCAGTCCTGGACCATCATCGTCAGGTCGCCGAGGTCCAATCGCAGGACGAGCTGCTCGAGGACATCGGCGTGCTCGGCCGGCGTGAAGCCGTAGCCCGGTGCCGGCGAGGACAGGCCGAAGCCGGGGTGGTCGACGGCGATGCAGCGGTAGCGATCGCGAAGCCCCTTGACGATCTCGCGATAGAGGAACGACCAGGTCGGGTTGCCGTGCAGAAGCAGCAGCGGCGGTCCGCCGCCCTCGTCGATGTAGTGGACGCGTGAGCCCGCGACGTCGGCGTAGTGGCTCTCGAACGGATACAGCTCGTCCGGCACCCACGCCGGCCGGACCGGCCTGTCGGCGGCTGGGGGGTTGGTGGTCATCGTCACGCCACCGGGGGCGGCGTTCCCTCGGCGCTCGCCGCGAGATCGGGACTCCACGCGCACACCAGGCAGGCGTGGCGGAAGGCCGAGCGGGCGAACTCGAGCGCGAACGCGCGCGGGTCGTCGGCGGCGATCACGTCGTCCCAGTCGAGGACGTACTCGCCGAGCTCCGCGTCCCAGCGCCCGGCCGAGAGCGTTGCCTCGGCGAAGCCCTCGGGCGCCGGGTGGGCGTAGGCGTAGAAGGCGGCCTTGCCGTAGCGCGTGTCGCCGGGCCACCAGCCGACGGCGACCTCCTGGGAGTCCATCGCATTGCGCATGATGAAGTCGTCGGAGGGCGGGTCGGCCGGGAGGCCCGAGAAGAGGTTCACCGCGAGGTCGAAGGACCCCCACCAGGCGTTGACCGGTGTCGAGCGCCCGCGATAGGGCGCGCGGAACGCGGCAAGCACGAGGGCGGCCTGGGTCGCGGCGGAGAAGTAGGACGCGACCTGGCCGGGGTCGTAGGTGGCGTGCTCGTCGTCCGTGTCGAGCGGGACGGTCCACGGCACCTCCTGCGGCGTGGGGTCGATCTCGACGGGCCCGGCGAGGCCGCGGACGGCGTCCAGCACCTCGCGGGTGACCGCGCCGACCGGCCGGTCGGGGGCGAGCGCGATGCGCTGGGCGCGGCCGTCGTCGTGCTCGACGATCGCCTCGTGAGCGTGCAGGTCCAGTGCGACGCCGAAGGCGCCCGAGCCGTCGGGCGCCGGCAGCGGGAGCGTCTCCCAGCCGCGCGCGGTCAGCCGCAGCGCCGCGTGCTGAAGCTGCGGCTCGGGCGGGGCGAGCTCGGCCGCCAGCTTGCCGAGGACCTGGGTGTGGGCGTGAAGCGTGTCGCAGGTCGCGCTCCACGCTTCGTAGTCGAGCGCGGGCCACGGGGAGGTCATGGCCATCACGCTACCTCGCGCCGGTGCTCGGCCGGCGAACGCGGGCTATCGTGATGACCCCATGGTCGACGTGGTGACCGAGATCGAGATCGCGCGCCCGCGCGCCGAGGTCGCCGCCTACGCCTCGGATCCTGACAACACGACGCGCTGGTATCGCAACATCGAGTCGGTCGAGTGGGAGACGCCGCCGCCGGTCGCGGTCGGATCGAGGATGGCCTTCGCGGCGCGCTTCCTCGGCCGGCGCCTGACCTACACCTACGAGGTGCGCGAGATCGTCCCCGGCGAGCGCTTCGTGATGAGCACGACCGAAGGCCCGTTCCCGATGGAGACGACCTACACGTGGGCCGACACGCCGGAGGGCGGCACGCTGATGACGCTGCGCAACCGCGGCGAGCCCGCGGGCTTCACGAGGCTCGGCGCGCCGATGATGGCCATGGCGATGCGCCGCGCCAACTGGAACGACCTGCGCGAGATCAAGCGGATCCTGGAAGCGCAGAGCGGCTAGCGGCAAGGGCCGTCGCCGCCTGCACGCAGACGGCGGCGAGGACGGCCGCGGCGAAGGTCGGGCCGACCCCGGCCCGGTCGACGAGCACGGCGACCAGGGCGCAGAAGACGACGAACCCCGCCATGCCGCTCAGCATCCCGCGCAGCAGGAAGACGAGGGCCTCCGCGCCGCGCTGCTCGTGGGTGAAGACGGCGAGGATCGAGGCGAGGACCGGCAGGGCCGCGAGCATGCCGCCGACGACGGCCCCGAGGCGGCTCGCGGCGGCCGCCAGCGACACGACGAGCACGGCCGTGAGGACCATGCGCAGGGCGAGGTCCCACCGCGGCGCGGGCGGCGTCGTCGTCGCACGTGCCGCCGCGCCGCGCGGCAGCGCGCGGCGGGCCACGACCAGCGAGAGCGTGGCCGCGGCCACGCCCGCCAGCGGCCCGACCTCGACCGCCCCGAGGAGGACCGCGATGGCGGCGGCGGCTGCCCATCCGGCGGCGAGGCTCCTGCGCCAGCCGGCGCGCAGGGCCGTACGCCCGTAGGCGAGGGCGAAGCCGCTGAGGGCGACGAGGCCGAGCAGCGTCCCGCTCGCCGTCTTGGCCGCGAAGGCGCTGCCGTGCTCGTGGGCGGCGATGAGCAGGACAGGTCCGACGATGGCCGGGAACGCGCTGACCAGCCCGCCGATGCCCTCGCCCCATCGGCGCGCGGCCAGCGTCGCGGCCCCCACGAGGGCCGGGGCGACGACGAGCTCCAGCAGCGCGACGAGCACCGGCCTCAGGCTAGCGCCACCTCGGTCATCAACCGGTCATCGCGCGCGGGGCGAGCGCGCGCTGGAGAACCGCTGTGCGGGCCGGTTCGATGAGCGAGTCCTGGAGGCGGCGCGCGGCGTCGAGGTGATCGCCGGTCCAGATCATGCGCACGGCGGTGGCGGTGGCCTGCCCGTCGTCGCCGCGCAGGTCGTGGCTGACCGCGGCGACGAGCCGCTGGTCCGCGTGCGGATCGTGCTCCAGCGGATTGGGGAGCCGGCCCTGTCCGGTGAGGCTGGCGGCGAAGTCGCGGTACCAGCGCGTCATCTGCTCGGTGCTCTCGACGAGCTCGTGTCGCGCCGCCGCCCGGTCGCCGTCGTCCGAGCCGTCCTGGCGCCACAGGTCGAGCACGGCGTCGCCCGCGAGGCGCAGGCCCACGACCCCCGTGACCAGGCTGGTGACCTCGGCGAGCGGGACGGGCTTGGCGCCGCGCTCGGCGAGGTAACTGCGGAAGGTGTCGTCCAGGCGGCGCGCGGCTGCCGCGGCGCGCGCCGCCTCGTCGGTCGGCGCGGGCACCGGGAGCGCAACCGAGTCGCAGCGCCCGATGCCGAACCGCGCGGCGCTCGCGAGGTACTCCGCGCTCTCCGCGTAGGCCTCCGCCAGCGCCGTGCCGAGCGCGGCGCCGGCGCCGCGCGGCCAGAGGAGCAGCCCGACCGCGAGGCTCACCGCGCCGCCGATCGCGACGTCCTCGATGCGCACAAGTCCGATCTGCCAGCCCTCGGGCGCCAGGATGTTGAAGAGGATCAGCAGTGCGAGCGTGAACGCGGCCTGGCCGGCGGCGAAGGAGATCGCGGCCGGTGCGAGCCCGGCGAACAGGACGGCGGGTGGGAGCAGCACCCAGAGCAGCGTCGTGTTGGAGCCGACGAGTGCGACCAGCACGCCACCGACGACGAAGCCCACGACCGTGCCGAGCAGCCCGCGGAGCACGTTCTGCCCGGTGCTCAGCGCGTTCGAGCGCAGGACCGACAGCGTGCCGAGCACGACCCAGAAGGCGTGCTGCACGCCGCTGAGGTTGGCGATCAGTACCGCGAGGCCCAGGCCGATGGCGCCCCGGATGCTGTTCTGCAGCCACACCGAGTGCTGCTCGACATGGGCGCCGGCGCGCTCCTGGGCGGCGGAGACCGGTCCGGCAAGGCCCTCGGGCTGGCGGCCGAGCAGCTGCTCGAGCCAGCTGCGCCGCTCGGCGGCCGCGGCCCAGTCGATGTTCATCGCGATCTGCGACACCACGAAGCTCAGCTCCTGCGCTCGGAAGGCAGGGTCGAGCGAGGAGATGACATCGCTCATCGGCTGCTCGGCCGTGACGCTCGCGGCCGTCGCGCTGCCGGCGGGCAGCTTCAGCGTGGCGCCGCGCTCGAGGTCGCTCAGCCGCGCGCGCAACTCGGTCAGCGCCGCGTGCAGCGCGTCGGGGGACCGCTGCGGCGCGTCCAGCAGATCGGCTCCCTGTTCGAGCACCGCGGCCGCGGCGATCTTGACCGCGCCGACGTGCGGATCGAGTGCCCGTCCGTGCGGGTGCGGCGCTGCCTGCAGGACGATCGTGTTGAGCCACTTGAGCTCGTCCACCAGCCGCACCACGGTCCGGGCGGCCGTGCTCAGTCCCGTCGGCCGGTAGGGCGTGGCGAAGAACACCGCGTGCAGCGCCTCGACCGCGTTGTCGGCCTGCGCGATCGCGGCGTCGCGCTCGGCCGCGAGCGCGTCGCCTTCGCCGCCGACGACGTAGGCCACCTGCGCGCGCAGGCGGTGGGCCAGCGCGCGGACACCCGCGATCGCCGCGCTGCGCACCGGATCGCGCGCCGGCGCCGGCCACAGGAAAGCGACGGCGAGGAGGGCCGCCGCCGACGCCATGCCCCAGCCGGCCAGGCGATCGGGGATCGAGGAGATGGGTGCCGGCAGCGAGACCGGGAGGATGAAGGCCAGCAGCAGCGCCGTGGTCGCACCCGCCAGCACGGAGCTGACGACGCCGGCGAACATGACGCCGAAGGCCACGACCGCCATCGCGACCGCGGCGAGCCCGGGCGAGCGCGAGGCCAGCGTGCCCAGGCACACGAACACCCCGCCCGTGACCGCAAGCGCCGCCTGGGCCTGCAGGCGCGCGCGCATCGGGCCCGGGAAGTCGACCAGCAGCAGCATCGCGAACGAGCCGAACGCCGCGAACGTCGCGACCGCTGGATTGCCGATCACGAGGTCGCCCAGCGCGAACATCGCCGGCATGACGAGCGCCGCGCGCCCCGCCCGGCGAAGGGCGCTGAGCCCGCGATCGCGCTCCTTCAGCCACGTGAGCGCAGACACGTCACTCCTTCGAGCAGCACGCGGCGAGGATGAACCACCTATACCCCTGGGGGGTTTGCTAGGCTACGGTTGTCGACACAGGGAGCCCATCCGACATGAACGCCGACGCACATGTCCACCACGAGCCGGGCCAGTCGCTCAACCGGCTCGCCCTCAGCGCCACCGTGCACTGCCTCACCGGCTGCGCCATCGGCGAGGTGCTGGGCATGGCCATCGGGACCGCGTTGGGGTGGTCCAACGGCGCGACGATCGTCGCCTCGATCGTGCTGGCCTTCTTCTTCGGCTACGCGCTGACGAGCCTGCCGCTGCTGCGCGCCGGCCTGTCGCCGCGGCGCGTGGCGCCACTGGCCTTCGCGTCGGACACGCTGTCGATCACGACGATGGAGATCGTCGACACGCTCATCATCGTGCTCATCCCCGGCGCCCTGGCCGCCGAGCTGGGCGACCCGCTCTTCTGGGGCAGCCTCGCCGTCGCGCTGCTCATCGCCGGCGGCTTCGCGTTCCCCGTCAACCGCTGGCTGCTCGCGCGCGGCAAGGGGCACGCCGTCGTGCACCAGTACCACCACGCGCACTAGCCCAAGCGGCGCTGCGCGGGCCTCCACACGGGGGATACTGGCGATCGTGATGAGCGGTCACGACCCGGCGATGGTGGCAGCGGCGATGTCTGCGATGGAGAAGTACACCGGGGCGGTGCCGGGCTACCGCCGCGCCCATGCTCGCGGACACGGGTTCGTCGGGTCCTTCGAGGCGACCGGGGCGGTGGCCGAGCTGACGGTGGCCGAGCACCTGCAGGGCGACCGGGTCGCGGTGGTCGTGCGGCTGTCCAACGGCGCCGGGAGTCCGTACGCCGCGGATCTGCAGTCGGCCCGCCGCGGCGCGACACTGGGCCTGGGAGTCGAGTTCGCGCTGCCCTCGGGCGGGCGAGCGACGTGGGGGGCGCCCAACATGACGGCGTTCCCGGCCGGCACCCCGCAGGAGTTCATCGACGTGACCGCCGCGCAGCGGCCCAACGCCCACGGGCACCGCAACCCGCTGCGGCTGCTGGCCTTCGTGGCCCGCCACCGCCGCACGGTGCCCGGACTGAAGTCGCTGATCGGCCACCCGCCGATCCGCAGCTTCGCGGCGGCGGACTTCCACGGCCTGCACGCCTACTACCTGGTCGACGCGGAGGGCCGCCGGCAGGCCTTCCGCTACCACTGGATGTCGACGATGACAGACGACCGCAACGTCACCGAGAAGGAAGCCGCGCTCTGGCCGCCGCAGTTCCTCGTGGAGGAGATGCGCCAGCGCGTGGCGCGGGGTCCGGTCCGATGGGAGCTGACGTTCGAGCTGGCCCGCGACGGTGATCCGACCCACGATCAACTGCTCGCCTGGCCGGCGTCGCGCGCTCGGATCCATGCCGGCACGTTGACGCTGACCGAGGAGCACCCCGACCAGGACGTCGTCGAGGGAATGGTCTTCGACCCGACCAACGTTCCCCCGGGCATCGAGTGCTCCGACGACCCGCTGCTGGCCTTCCGATCGGCGGTCTACAGCGCCTCCCACGCGGCACGGACGCGCGAGACGAAGCCGATCTGCGCGCTGGTCGACGTCGATCGCGAAGGACGGTAGCGCCCAGGCTCAGCTCGGGAGCGGCGCTGACAGCGCCGCGGCCACGATGCCGGCGGCGCCGGCGGCGATGAGGGTCGTGACGACGCCGCGCCGCAGCACGAGCAGCGCGACGGCGGCCGCCGCGAGGACGGCGAGCTGCCACGTCTCGGTCAGGGCGAGCGCGAGCGGGATCGCGGCGCCCGCGATGGCGCCGATGGCCGCGGGGCCGGCACCGTCGAGGAAGGCGCGCACGGTCGGGCTGGCGCGAAGGACGTCGAAGCGCCTGGCGCCCGCGAGGACCATGGCGAAGGACGGGGCGAACGCGACGAGGGCGGCGAGCAGGCCGCCGCCGATGCCGGCGGACGCGTAGCCGACGACGGCGACGGTGTGCACGACCGGGCCCGGCGTGATCTGTCCGAGCGCGACGGCGTTGAGGAACTGCGCGTCGGTCATCCAGTGGTAGGTCTCGACGGCATCGTGCTGCATGAGCGGGATGATTACGAAGCCTCCGCCGTAGGAGAGCGCGCCGACCTTGAAGGCGACCCAGGCCAGCGCGAGCAGTCCGCCGCTCGCCGCGCCGGCGACCGTGAGCAGCGGCCAAGCGTGCACGGCGGCGACGCTGCCGTCCGAGAAGCGGCTGCGCTGGAGGGTCAGTTCGACGGCCCCGCAGGCGAGCAGGACGAGGACCACCCACGCCCCGAGTGCGGCGGCGGCGAGTGCGCCGGCCAGCCCGTAGGCGATCCAGCGCGACCGGCTGGCGGTGCGTCGCCAGCTGGCGGGGGCCAGGCGCGCGCTGGCCTGCATAGCGACCGCCGGCACGGCGGCGCCCGCGCCGGCGCCCGCGCCCAGCACCACGTCGGGGGGCGAAGCGGCGAGGAAGAGCGCGGCGAGGGCGAGGATCAGGATCAGCCCGGGCACGATGAAGCTCAGGCCCCCCAGGAAGGCGCCCGGAATCCCACCCACGCGCCAGGCGCAGTAGATCGCCAGCTGGGTCGAAGCAGGGCCGGGCAGCAGGTTGGTGGCAGCGATCGCGTCCTCGAACTCGCGGTCGCTGAGCCAGCCGCGGCGCTCCACGCACAGGTCGCGCAGCAGCGCGATGTGGGCGGGCGGGCCGCCGAAGCCGATGCACCCGATCCGTCCCCATTCGCGCAGGAC
>Ga0307277_10000981_pt1 | contig 10993 bp, 12 predicted proteins | sample ER_DNA_116_FD_194473 | JGI IMG/M metagenome (GOLD analysis project Ga0307277, IMG submission 194473) | Bulk soil microbial communities from the East River watershed near Crested Butte, Colorado, United States - ER_DNA_116 | ecosystem: Environmental > Terrestrial > Soil > Floodplain | place...
GGTGGAGCTGACGCTCGTGACCCGCGACGAGGAACACTGCCTGCAGCTGCTCGCTGCGATGGCCGAGCGCGGCTACACGGTCCAGCGGCTCGAGTAAGGAGGGCTTGGCGAAATACAGTCTGTGCCCCCGGGCCGCGCTGCTCGCCCCCTGGCACCGTCCTCAGTCGCGCCCATATCTACGGATATGAACGCTCCCTGCGTCCTCCCCAGGGAACGAGCATCGCACCCCGGCGACGAGCGGTATTCCGCCAAGCCCTCCTACGAACCGCAGCGGCGGAAGCCGACCGTGGCGCCGCCGCGCGCTTCCCAGTCTGGGATGCCGCCGTGGAGGACGGGCCGGGCATCGACCCCCGAGGCCGCGAGCACGCTGGCGGCGACCGCCGCACGGGCGCCGCTCTCGCAGATCGTCACCACCGGCCGCCCTTCTTCCTTGAGCTCGTCGCCGTACTCGCGAACGAGCCGGTAGGGGATGTTGCGGCTGCCCGGTATGAAGCCATCGTCGCGCTCGTGCAGCTCGCGGACGTCGATCACCTCGACCGCGTTCTCGGCAACGAGCCGATCGAGCTCGTCCACGTCCATCGGTTGCAACGTCTCGGTCTCGGGAGCCTGGAGGACATAGCCGCGGAGCATTCGGATCCCGACCGCGCGCAGGCGGCGACCCGCGTCCTCGGCCTGCTCGCGTGAGGCCGCGTGGATCAACGGGCGCTCGTCCTCGAGCAGCACGAAAGCGGCCTTGGTCGCGAAGCCCCTTCGTTCGAGCGGCACGTTGATCGCGCCGGCCGCGTGGCCGGCGCCGAAAACCTCCGCCGGGCGGACGTCGAGAATCGGCGGCTCGAGCTCCTCTTGCTCCTCGAGCGGGGCCGGAGCGGCCACGAACGGGCCGCGGTTGAGCTCGACGATCAGCTCGAGGTTCGGCGGCCGCGGCGAGCGCGTCAGCGCCGACACGCTCACGAACTCGTCCTCGCCATCCGAGGTGAGCATCGGATTGAACCGGCGCTCGAAGCCGATCGTCGTCGAGGCCTTCGAACTCATCGAGGCGCCGCAGAGCGAGCCTGCGACGTGCCCGGGGAAGACCTCGACTCCGTCCGGCAGCTCCAACAAGCGCTGCAGGCTGGCGTAGAGCTCACGCGCGCCGTCGACGGCTTCAACGGCCAGATCCGGCCGGGCCGCGTCCCCGACGAAGAGCGAATCGCCGGTCAGGACAACCCACGGCTCCTCGCCCCGGGCCCGGTCGACCACCGCGAAGCAGCAGTGCTCGGGCCGGTGTCCGGGCGTGTGGAGCACCTGCAGCGCCACGTTCCCGAGCACGATCTCGCGCCCGTCCTCGAGCGGGTCGTGCTCGTAGGCGACCTCGGCCGCCGGATGAATGCCGACTGGGATTCCATGCTCGAGCGCCAGCCGGCCGTGGCCGGAGACGTGGTCGGCGTGCGTATGCGTCTCGAGCGTGCGCACGATCCGGACGCCTTCCTGCTTCGCTGCGGCGAGGTACTGCTCGATCGCGTAGGCCGGATCGACGACGACGGCCTCGCGGGTCTCTTCGTCGCCGACGAGATACGACGCACAGCCGAGGTCGTCGTCGACGAACTGCGTGAAGATCACGGCTTCGACCGTAACACCGGCGGCGGCTTGTTTTCTTGAAGCGTTAGGCCTGCAAGAGCCAGCGCCGCAAACCGAGGAAGGCCGCCCCACCGATGAGCGCGGCACCGCCGAGCGCGCCGAGCACGATCAACCAGCTCGGGGTACCTGAGCCGGAGCCGCTGTCGGAGGCGGCCGGCAGGGCATAGCCGTTCGCAGCCGCGACCCGCCTGGCCGCGTCGGCCGCGTGCTTGCCAAGCTTCTCGAGGTCGCTCGTTCCCGGTTTGGGCAGGCGCGCGAGCGACGGCCTTCCCTTCGCCGCGTCGGGCCCTGAGACGCCGTAGCCGTTCGGCATCGCGATCAGCGTCGTACCTTTGTAGTGGGCGAACTGGAACAGTTCCTTGCCGAGGAACTCGGCGTAGCGCTGCGGCTTTTGCCAGAGGCTCTGGATCAGGCCGAGGTCACTCGGCTGCGCGATCAGAGCCAGCTTGATGGGACGCTTCTGCTTCGCCGCGGCCGCTGTCACCGCAAGCAGGTCGCGCCCGGCGGACGAGCCCCTGGGGTCCACGATCGAGAAGTAGACGTTGGAGAACGGCAGCACGTCGCTGGCAGGATCGCCGTTCGCCAGCGCGCCGCCGGCTGAAACCGCGGCCGCGACGACGGCAAGCAGGAGCGCGATCCGCAGTCTCACCGGCCGCATCATGCCGGTAAGGCGCTACCCGATCGTGTCGTGGACGAGCAGTGCGACGATGATGATCGCCGCGGCTCCGGCACCCAGCGCGGCGAAGGCGAGGAAGAGCCTGAGGAGGACCGCTTGTCCGCTCATCCCGTCGCCTTGTCGACGAGGAGCACCGTGAACGGCTTCTGCCCCGGCGGCGCGATCTGGAACGAAAGGCCCCAGTGCCCGACCATTACGAGCGCCGGCGCCGCGTGGCCGTACGTTCCGGGTGCGGTCTCCGACAGGTGATAGGCCTGCTGTCCCATCTCCATGTCGAGCATGGCGAAGTCGACGGTCACGTCGGCCTTTCGGACCGGTTTTCCCGCACGGCTGATCGCCACCTGGAACGAGTTCGGCACCGCCGCCCGGTTCGGCTCCACGCGGAAGGCCAGCCGGTAGCCGTTCTCCCTCACGACCTCGTTGACCGTTCCCGGCCCCACGTGCGCCTTGGCGCCGCCGACCGACGCGAGCGCCTTCGACGGCGGCGGCAGGCTCGAGAGGAGCGCGGCAGCGAGGACGGCGCCGGCAACGAGTAGCGACTCGCCGGCAGCGAGCCGGCGCAGCAGGCTGGCGGCGGAGGTACCGAGCTCCGGCCGCTGCGCGGAGGCCTTGAACCGCGGCACCGTTCTCAGCAGGTTGACGGAGGCGAGCAGCAGGGCGGCGCCGAGGAGCGCGATCTTGACGAGCAGGGCCTTGCCGTAGGAGGTCTGCCAGAGCGAGGCGAGTGTCGGTAGCTGCTGGACCGCTGAGCCGATGCCCGCCCCGATCAGCAGGAGCACGGAGACGAAGGCCGTGTTCGAGAACCGCGGCACGCTGACGACGAGTGCGGCGACCCGACGGGCCGCGGGGAGGCTCGCCGCGAAAACGACCATGCCGATCAGCCCTCCGACCCAGACAGAGCCAGCGACGAGATGGAACCAGTCAAACGCGAGCGAGAGCCCGCGCGGCGAGGTCTGGCCAGCGTGCCCCACCGTTCCAGGTACGAGCAGGACGGCTGCCGCGGCCCCGAGCGCGCCGGCGAGCGCGAGCAGCGCCGCGGTCGACCGTTGCGGCCGCTCCGGGCGGTCGAGCCAGATCGCGACCGCGGCCGCCCCCGCGAAGAGCGCGAAGACGAACTCGAGGTCGAGCCAGCCGCGCCCGAACGCCGACACTCGGACGAGCGGGAACAGCGCGCCGAAGCTCCAGAACGAACGCAGCGCGAACTCGGCCGTCGCGAGCAGGAAGTAGACGGGGATTGCGAGCAGCGCCACCACGCACGCGGCGCCGAAGGCGATCGAGACATACCGGAGACCCGTCCCGGCGACCCGCGCCACCACCGGTCGAGCGATCGCGATCCTCAGCACGAAGAGCCCGATCGCGGCCATGATCGAGAGGAAGGCGACCCAGCGCGCGGTCACCAGCTTCGGCGTCGCCGCGGTCTCGGAGATCGAGGGGATGACGAATTGCGGCGCGGGCCCCGCGTTCGGCCCGACGGCGAACGTGAATGCGCCTCGGACCGGGTGGCCGTCCACCGAGATCACCCGCCAGTAGACGAGGTACCAGCCCTCAGAGAGCTTCTTCAGCGGGACGACCAGTGTGTCGGCATTCGCGGGCGAGCGACGCGGCGACCCGGCCGTTTGCCTCTCGCCGCCGGCGTTCGTCACCGAGACGATCGCGAAGCGCGGCTCGACGGGCTCGCTGTAGCCGAGCGAGACCTGCTTCGGTGGCACATTGACGATCCGGCTGGCCTCCGGCGTCGTCCGCAGCAGAGCCGCATGCGCCCACGCCGCGGCCGGCAGCGCCAGAGACGCTGCGGCCGCGGCGAGGATGATCAGGGCCGCGCGCTTCATGCCAGCGGCCGGCTCCCGCGCGCCACCAGTGAGATTCCGGCGAGCACGACGCCGATCCCGCCGACGACGAGCGCGATGATCGAGAGCGTCGAGCTGCCGCCGCCTCCGAGTGAGGATTTCGCCTCGATCGTGGGCGCCGGCGTGTCGGAGGACTCGGGGCCGCTCCAGTCGACGACCGAGCCGTCCGAGTAGGTCTGCCGCACCTTGAACTGGTACGTCTTGCTGGAGTCGGGGTTGGCGAGGAACTGGAAGACGGCGTCCTCTTCGGTCGGGACCTTGCCGCCGCTCCACATCACCTTCTGAATCTGCGTTTCCTCCCCGGAGCCGGTCGACTGGACGTCTCGCTTCCAGCCCGCGGCGAGGACGAACGAGTCGATCCCGAAGCCGCTCGGCGGCGTCAGCTCGACCTTCGTGGTCGTCAGGCCTTCCTTCTCGGTCGGAACGGCCAGGGTGAAGAGCTCGGTCGTCTTGGCTTTCGCGACCCGCGGGCTGATCTCGGCGTGGGCCCACGCGCTCGAGGCGAAGGCGAGGCCGGCAACGGCGGCGGCCGCGCCGCCAAGCGCGCGTAAACGCACGCGGTTCGGATTCATGGTCGTGCTCTCCCTTCGTCGCTGGTGCCGCGGCGGTTGCCGCGGCAGGGCGTCAGGAGAGGTGGGGCGGACCGCGGGCGCCGAGCTGCGCACCAAGGATGCCCGCAAGCGGCAGCTCGCCGCTCGGCGCCTGCGCAACCAGAACGAGCCCGGAGCCCCTCGGGCGTCCCGCGAGCGATGCGAGCGTTCGCCGCATCCATGCGAAGACGTGTTCGAGCGCCGACGCGAGCGCGGCGGCGACGAGCGAGAGCGCACCGAGGACCGGGATCGCGTCGCGATGAACCGGCCCCGTCAGGCAGTGGAGTCCGTGCCAGCCGAGGCCCTGCCGCCAGTGGATGTACGACTCGAGCAGGGCGAAAGCCGGCATGGTCACGAGCCAGAGGACGAGCGTCCGCCCCGGCACCAGGCCCAGCCGCAGGCGCGAATCGGCGATCACGGGCCTCGTCTCCAGCAGGCGCCGCTCGCGAACGCCGAGTGCGGCGAGCCAGACGGCGGCGACTGAGACCGCCAGCGCGAGCAACACCGAGACGAGCGCGATCGCCGGCAAGCCCGGGCCGCCCGCCCGGTGCGAGAGCTCGGCGGCGAGCGGGGAGGGCGAGAGCGCGTAGACGATGCTCCGGGCGCCAAGGACGACGAGAGCGCCCACGGCGAGCCAGGCGAACGCTCGCCTCATCGGGCCTTCAGTACGTAGGGCACGGTCACGAGCCGGCCGTTCGGTTTTGCCTGCAGGAACAGCTTCCACGTTCCGGGCGTCGGGAGCAGGATGCCGATCGTCAGCTTTCCGGGCGCCGAGCTCGTCCCGGTCACGCGCGCTCCCGCGAGGAGTGACGCGCAACCGCCGGCACCGGGCGCGCAGACGTGGGTGTGGAAGTAGTCGAGCGTGCCGACGTGGAAGAAGATCGCGTGCGCGAGGGCGCCATACCAGGGTAGGAAGCGCGCCGGCCGGCCGGCGGGGTCGGTGACGTGGACGGTCATCAGCGTCGACTGGATGGCTCGAATCCGAGGCTTCTGCGGCGCCGAGAAGGTGAAACCGCCGACGTGCTGGACGGCGTGGTAGCTCCCGAGCGGCTTCAGCTTCGGTGCGCCGATGACCCGGATGTCCTTGAAGAGCTGGAAATTCGGCACGGGCCCGCCTCGCAGCGGATAGGCGTCGACGATCACGCGGTAGCGGCCCGGCGTCGGAAAGACGATCTGCTGCCGGAAGCGGCCGCCCGCCTGCATCGGGGGATGCCGGTGGATGATCGTCGAGAGGTCGTCGCTGACGATGATCAGATGGACGCCGGTGTGCGGCCCCGAGCCGGTGCGGTAGTCCGTCAGCGCCGAGCCGGAGGGCTGGTCGATCGTAAAGGCGACCGTTGCCGGTTTCCCAGGCGAGATCGCTGTAGCGGGCTGAAAACCGCTGAGCTTGTAGGTCTTCGCCGGTTTGATCTCGATCGTGCTGCCCTCCGACGAGCACGCCGCGGTGATGGGCACCAGCAGTAGGAGCAGAGTGAGACGCCGCATCCGCGATCAGTGTAGGGACTGGCACCCTAGGTGCCTGTCCCTTAAACCGCTCCAATTCGGCGGCTGCTACTCGCCTTGGACCGCCTTCAGGGACAGGCACTCAAAATGCCTGTCCCGTCCCTAGGCCGAGGTGACGGGCGATAACCATTCGCTGAACTTCGTTTGTCCCCTCGCCGATCTCCAGGATCTTCTGGTCGCGGTAGAGCCGTGAGATCGCGAACTCGTCCATGTAGCCGTAACCCCCGTGCACCTGAAGGGCCCAGTTGACGACACGGTTCGACATCTCGCCGGAGTAGAGCTTCGCGATCGCCGCCTCCTTGCCGAACGGCCGGCCCTGGTCCTTCACCCACGCGGCCTTGTAGACGAGGTTCCGCGCCGCTTCGATCTCCGTCGCCATGTCGGCGAGCCTGAACTGCACCGCCTGGAACTTCGCGACCGGGCGGCCGAACTGCTCCCGCTCCTGCGCGTAGGCGGCCGCCAGGTCGTAGGCGCCCTGTGCCAGCCCGACGGCCATCGCCGCCACCGAGATCCGGCCGCCGTCGAGGATCTCGAGAAACTGGTTGAACCCCTGCCCACGCGGCCCGAGCAGGTTTCCCTCCGAGAGGGCGCAATCCCGGAACGAGAGCTCGCGCGTGTCCGACGCGTGCCAGCCCATCTTCTCCATCGGCGGCGAGATCTCGTACCCCGGCGTGCCGTTCGGGACGATCAGGTTCGAGATCTCGTCCTCGCCGGTCCGCGCTGTGATCGTCACGCAGGCGGTGATGTCGGTGCCCGCGTTGGTGATGAAGATCTTCGAGCCGTTGACGATCCACTGTCCGTCGCGCAGCTCGGCGGCGGTGCGGGTCGCGCCCGCATCGGAGCCGGCACCCGGCTCCGTCAGCCCGAATGCCGCCAGCTTCTGGCCGGAGGCCAGCTGCGGCAGCCATTCCCGCTTCTGTTCCTCGTTCCCGAAGTAGAGGATCGGCAGCGTCCCGAGCGAGTGGTGCGCCGCAACAGTGATCGCGACCGAGGAATCGATCCGCGTCAGCTCCTCGACCGCGATCGCATAGGCGACGGTGTCCGTGCCGCCGCCTCCGTACTCCTCAGGCACGGTCATGCCCATCAACCCGAGTTGGCCGAGCTGGGCGACGAGGTCGTACGGGAACCGGTGCTCGCGGTCGAGCTCGGCGGCGACGGGCGCGATTCGCGTCTCCGCGAACTCGCGCACTGTGTCGCGGACGAGCTGCTGCTCGGGCGTCAGGTCGAAGTTCAAGCGGCTGTGGCGAGTCGGTCGGCGAGCTCGCAGATCAGCCGGACGCCGTAGCCTGTGCCGCCGCGCTGCCAGAGATAGTCGTGGCGCGGCCAGGTGAAGAAGCCCGTTCCGGCCATGTCGACATGTGCCCAGGGTCCCTCGCCGGCGAATTCGCGCAGGAACTCGGCGGCAAGCACGGGTACGCCCTGGGAGCGGACGTTCGAGTTCTTCAGGTCGGCGTAGTCGGAATCCACATAGCGGCGGTAGCGTGAGTGGAGCGGCCACGGCCACGCGTGGTCGCCGCTGGCTTCGCCGGCCTCGACGACGAGCGTTCTCCAGTCGGCATCGTTGGCGAAGACGCCGGCGTAGAAGTCGCCGAGCGCACGCTCCATCGCCCCGGTGAGGGTCGCAAAGTCGACCAGGTGAGTGGCGCCGAGCTGCCTGGCGTAGGGGAGGACGTCCGCGAGCACGAGCCGTCCCTCCGCGTCCGTGTTGATGACCTCGATCGTCTTCCCGTTCATCGCCGTGAGGATGTCGCCGGGACGGTAGGCGCCGCCGCCGACCGCGTTCTCGGTCGCGCCGACGACGCCGACGACGGGGAGCGGGCACTCGAGCTCGGCGAGCGCGCCGAGCGCGGCGATCACGGCGCCGCCGCCGGCCATGTCGCCTTTCATGTCCTCCATGTAGGTCGGCTTCTTGATCGAGATGCCGCCGGTATCGAAGGTGACGGCCTTGCCGGCGAGGCCGAGCATCACGTCCGCGCCGGCCGCCTGCGAGGGCTCGTAGCGCATCACGATCAGCCGCGCGGGGTTGTGGCTGCCCTGCGCCACGGCCCCGAACGCGCCCATCCCGAGCTCGCGAATCTCTTCTAGGCCGGGCGCTTCCACGGACAGCCGCGGCGAGCTTTCGGCCGCGATCTCCGCGGCGCGGTCGGCCAGGCCGTCGGGCGTCAGCTCGTTCGGAGGCGCGTTCGCAAGATCGCGCGCGCGGTTCGTCCATTCTGCGACGACGCCGGCGCGGCGAGTGGCTTCGGCGACAGCCGGGTCACCGGAAACGATCACGAGCCGCTCGAGCCGCGGGACCTCGGCGGAGCTTTTCCAGCGCCCCGGGTCGTAAGAGCCGAGGAGCGTCCCGTCGACGATCGCCCGCGCCTGCTCGGCCGGTGAGAGCGGCAGCGATTCGTCGAGCAGCCAGAAGATGCTGCGCGCAAACCCTCGCGCCTCGTGCGAAAGGGTGCCGGCCGCAGTCCGCAGGGCGTCGGCGTCGAAGGCCTCGTGCGTGCCGACGCCCGCGAGCGCGAGTCTGGCGGCCTTGAGCTCGCCGTCCACGTGCACGAGCGGCGCCGTCTTCAGCTTGCCGGTGATCTCGCCCTGCTCGGCGAGCCGCGCGAGCAGCCCGCCGAGGCGGCCGTCCAGCGCGGCGACCGGGCCGTTCAGCCCCTCCGAAGCGATCAGTGGTGCGGCGAGGACGTCGGCTTCGACGGACTCGGGCGATCCGGCTTCGACCTCGACCCGCATCGGGCCACGATGCTATCCGACCTCCTCCGTAGTCTCACCCGAATGCGTGGCCGGCCTCAACTTCGCCGCCGTCGCGCCGATAGAGAAGCTATGGCGGTACCAGCTTTGCGGCGGTTGGTTTCCTTGCGTCATCGTGCGGGGCAGCTCGATCCCGAAGTCCTCGGGCAGCTGCACACGACGCTCGTCAACGAGCGCCAGCAGCTTCGCCGCAACGGCGCCGCCGCGGACGAGCTCGAGCGCAACCGTCTTGCGATCGTGGAGTGTCAGTGGGAGCTCTCGCGCGCCCTCATCGAGCGCTATCTTCCGCCGGCCGCCGCTGCCAGCGTGGCCTGATTCCGCCCCTCGCTAGCCTGCCCCTATCCGGGGTGAGCTGGACAAGCGCGCGATGGCGGCCCTCTCGAGCGGCCACCTCGCGACCGACTTCGCGAATGGGGCGTTACCCGCGCTGCTGCCCTTCTTCGTCGAGAAGTTCGACCTCTCGTACACGCTCGCGGCGGCCGCGGTGCTCGCATCGGCGGTCTCGTCGTCGATCGTGCAACCGCTGTTCGGGCTCTGGTCGGACCGCCGCGGAGCGATCTGGCTGCTGCCGGGCGGCGTCGCGCTCGCCGGAATCGGCATCGCGCTCGCCGCGGTGGCGCCGACCTACTCGCTCGTGCTCGTCTGTGTCGTTGTCTCCGGCCTCGGCGTGGCGGCTTTCCATCCGGAGGGGTCGAAGTTCGCCGCCTTCGTGGGCGGTCGCCGTCGGGCGAGCGCGATGTCGCTCTTTTCGATCGGCGGCAATCTCGGCTTCGCGCTCGGGCCGATTGTGGCGACGCCGCTCGTGCTGGCCTTCGGCCTCGCCGGCGGGCTGCTGCTCGCCGTTCCGTGCCTCGCGGTCGCGGTCGCTCTGGTCGCGCTCGCGCCGTTTCTCGGCACCTTCGCCCCGGAGCGTGGACGCCAGGCCGGGAGCGAGGAGCCCGACCGCCTCGGCGCCCTGCTGCTCCTGCTCGGCGTGATCGCGTTCCGGAGCGTCTCCTGGTTCGGCCTGATCACGTTCGTGCCGCTGTGGGAGGTCTCCCTGGGACACTCGAAGGCGCACGGCAACCACCTGCTTTCGCTGATGTTGCTCGCGGGCGGGCTCGGCACACTCGCCGCCGGGCCGCTGGCGGACCGCCTTGGCCGGCGGCCTGTGCTGCTCGTGAGCACCGCCGCGACGGGGCCGCTGATCCTCGTCTTCGTGATCGTCGGCGGGATCCCGGGCGCGATCGCGCTCGCGGGTGTCGGCATCTCCGTGGTCGGAACATTCGGCGTCACGATGGTCATGAGCCAGGAGTACCTGCCGCGTCACATCGGCATGGCCTCAGGGCTTTCGATCGGGCTCTCGATCGGCCTCGGCGGCGTGGGCGCCGTCGCTCTGGGCGCGGTCGCGGACTCGGTCGACCTGCGCGTCGCCCTCTATGTGGCGGCGGCATCCGCGCTCGTTGCCCTTGCGCTGGCGGCCGTGCTGCCGTCAACGCGACCCTCGCGCCGGCTCGCGGTCGAGCCCGTCGCGCCATGAGCTAGGCTCGCCGCCGTGGCAGCCGAGAAAGCCCGTGAGTTCTTCGAGAGCCTCGCGGCCCGCGCGGGCGAGTCCTCGAAGGCGGCCGGCCTGAACGCGACCTACCTGTTCGACATCGACGGTGCGGGCAAGTGGGTCGTCCAGGTCGAGAACGGCAAGGTCTCCGTGCGCGAGGGCGAGGGCGAGGCCGACACGACGATCTCCTCGTCCGAGGAAACGTTCGTGAAGATCGTCAACGGCGAGCAGAACGCGACGAGCGCATTCATGATGGGCAAGCTGAAGGTCAGCGGCGACATGGGCAACGCCATGAAGCTGCAGCAGCTTTTCTGAGATACCTCAACCCTTTTAGTCCTCGAGCTCCACGAGAATCGTGCCGCCGGCGACGCGGTCGCCTTCGGAAACGTGGATCTTCCGCACAACCGCTTCGTACGGCGAGACGACCGGGGTCTCCATCTTCATCGCCTCGAGCACGACAAGCGGCTGGCGCGCTTCG
>Ga0307277_10000982_pt1 | contig 10990 bp, 8 predicted proteins | sample ER_DNA_116_FD_194473 | JGI IMG/M metagenome (GOLD analysis project Ga0307277, IMG submission 194473) | Bulk soil microbial communities from the East River watershed near Crested Butte, Colorado, United States - ER_DNA_116 | ecosystem: Environmental > Terrestrial > Soil > Floodplain | place: USA...
ATGATGTCGTAGATCCAGGCCAGGACCGAACCCAGCGCATTCAGGAGGCCCTGCCAGAGGACGTTGGCGACCAAGCCCTACACCCGCGCCTTCTGGTCGGACGCGCGGCGTACAACGTCGTCATACGATTCGGGATCACGTCTCCCGTGGACCTGATCGATGCCGCCCGCGCCGAATGGATTGCAGCGTAGGACCCTCCAAAGAGCCATCGACGACCCTCGGACGGCGCCGTGCACTCTGATCGCCTCTTCCGCGTACCGGCTGCAACTCGGATAGAACCGGCATTGGCCACCGAGCCAGCCCGAGAGACCGACGCGATACACCTTGATGCACCCGATCAGGATCATCCGGACGGGGGCTCCCGCGCTGCGCAGGCTGCGTTGCACGGCGTTCATGGGTGCGTGATCTCGCTGCGAAGGAGCTGACTCATCTCGGCCACCAGGTCCTGCGTCTTGGCCCCCCGGATGGCCTCGCGGGCCACGAGGACGGCGTCGTGTCCGTTCCCGATCCTCGGAGCGACCTCCAACCACGCCGCTCGAAGGATGCGCCGAGCTCGGTTCCGCTTGACCGCGTTGCCGACCTTGCGACCGGCGACGTATGCCGCCGCCCCGGTCCCGGGCGCGAGAAACACTACCACCCGATTCCCGTGAACCGGCCGGCCTTCATCGAAGACACGCCGCACGTCGAGCGATCGCACCGCGACCTCGTTCGCGCAGGTCAGACGGTGACCCGTGCGCGCCCTTTGCGGCGTCGAGCCGCCAGGATCGAGCGACCGGCTCTGGTCCGCATCCGGTGCCGGAAACCGTGCACCTTCGCGCGGTGCCGGTTGTTCGGCTGGTACGTCCGTTTGCCTTTCGCCATCGGTGACGATCCTCGCTCGATCGGGAACCCGGCTCATGCCGGCCGAGCGGGCAGTATACGGGGCGCCCATCCTCGCTGGCCAAGGCTCTTGACAACAGAAAGAACGTCAAGACCCCTCCGCACGGGTGCGGTGTGGAAAACCGCCGTGCTATCTTCCAGCCCGCCTTCCCCCCGGGGCGCGTGACCGGGTCGCGTCTCCGTTGTCGGAGGACCCCTCCGTTGGGTTTTCCACCGTTGTGGAAAGGTTCTGTGGAATAGGCATGGTGACGGCCTACCCGGAGCATGCGGCGCTCGAGGCGTGGTCAGGTGTGTTGGCCCGCGCGAGAGCAGAGCTCCCCGATACGACACTCGTGATGTGGTTCTCCGACGTGCGACCCGCCGGCCTCGTCGACGATGTCCTCACGCTTGCCGTTCCGAGCCCCCTCGTCCGTGAGCGGTTGCAACACAACCATCTCGCGTTGATCGAAGAGGCGGTTGCAGCCTCGTACGGAGGTCCGGTCAAGATCGAGTTCGAGGTCGAAGAGGGGATCCGTCATCCTCTGGACGAGACCCCCGTCGCCGACACCACGCCTGCGGCGCCGGCCTCGCACACCCCGATCGGGGAGCCGAGCGAAGCGGTCCGCCGGCGTGCCACGGCGGTCTCGCTCGGCGCACCCGGCCTCCCGTTCCCCAACTACACGTTCGAAGCGTTCGTGCCGGGTCCGAGCAATCGGTTCGCGCACGCCGCTGCGATGGCTGTCGCGGAGGCGCCTCCATCGACCGCGTACAACCCGCTGTTCATCTACGGAGGCGTCGGTCTGGGCAAGACGCACCTGTTGATCGCGGTGGGTCACCACATGTATCGCGTCAACCCGGGGATCCGCGTGAAGTACGTGACCTCCGAGCGCTTCGTCACCGAATTCATCAAGGCGGTCCGCGAACGTCAGGGCGACCAGTTCCGCCACCGCTACCGCGAGGTGGACGTCTTGCTGGTCGACGACATCCAGTTCCTCGCCAAGCGCGAAGAGACACAGACCGAGTTCTTCCACACGTTCAACCATCTTCACGGCAGCGGGCGCCAGATCGCGATCGCGTCCGACCGGCCGCCACACGAGCTCTCCGGTCTCGAGGAGCGCCTCGTGAGCCGGTTCCGTTGGGGCTTGTGTGTCGACGTGCAACCGCCCGACCTGGAGACTCGGATCGCCATCTTGCAGCTCAAGGCGGAGCGCGAACGTCTGACGATCCCACACGACGTGATCGAGTTCGTGGCGTCGAAGTTCGATCAATCGGTGCGCGAGTTGGAGGGCGCCTTGGTGAGGGTCGTGGCCTGGTCCGAGCTCACCGCGCAATCGATCGATCAGGAGTTGGCCGAGCGCGCCCTGCAGGACCTGATCCCGCAGACCGACCACGAGATCCCCCCGCAGCTCATCATGGAGCAGACGGCGGAGTACTTCTCGCTCTCGACCGGAGACCTCGTGTCGAAATCCCGGTCGCGCCCCCTCACCCAAGCCCGCCACATCGCGATGTACCTGATGCGCGAATGCACGGGGCTGTCGTTGGTCAAGATCGGCGAGATCTTCGGGGGACGCGACCACACCACCGTCCTGCATGGGATCAAGAAGGTCGAGGATGAGATGCGGGAGCGGGATGCCACGTTCCGACAGGTCCAGGACCTGACCAGGATCGTCCGAGGGCGCGTGCGAGGGACCTCGTGATGTGTGGACAACGATGTTGATGACCCCGATCCGCCGGACGGTCCACGTCGGCGGGAAGCAGAGCGGCACGACTTATCCACCGACCGTCCCCATGTCTGACATGGCTACTACGCTGCACGGATGACCGGGTTATCCACGGTTCCACCGGCTCTACCACTACAGGTCTTCTTCAAGAACAGAAACCGATACAGGGGGTGTGCACGGTGAAGTTCCGATGCGATCGAGATGCGCTGTCCGAGGCCTTGCAGACCGTTCAGCGCGGTGTGTCGTCGCGGCCCGGGATCCCGGCGCTCACGGGGGTCCTGCTGGACGGTGTCGCTGAGGGACGGCTGACCATGACGACGACCGACCTCGAGGTCTCGGCCCGGCTCACGATCGATGTCCAGGTGAGCGAGCCGGGGATCGCGTTGATCCCGGCCCGGCTGTTGGCCGACACGGTGAAGTCGCTCTCCGACGCGCCCGTGGACGTGGAGACGGACCAGTCGCAGGCGCGGATCCGGTGCGCGGCCTACGAGGGAGCACTCCGGTTGCTCCCCGCCGAGGACTTCCCGGGATTGCAGGAGCCGGGGGGCACTCGCGTCGAGGCGGATGCCGGCGCCTTCGCGGAGGCCGTGTCGCAGGTCGCGCGGGCGGCCAGCCGTGATGAGGCCAGACCGGTCCTCACGGGGGTCCTGGTCGAGGTGAGTCGCGAGGGCTGCGTGTTGGTAGCGACCGACTCGTACCGGCTTGCCGTGCGCGACCTGGTGGCCAGCGCGGACGGTGAGGCGAAGGCGATCGTTCCGGAGCGTGCGTTCTCCGAGGCCGGGCGCGCCGCCGCGGGTGACGAGAAGAAGGGCAAGGTAGAGATCCTCGTCGATGACGCCCAGGTGTCGTTCCGCGCCGGCGGGCTGACACTCACCTCGCGACTGATCGAAGGGGAGTTCCCGAATTACCGTCAGCTCCTACCCGACACGCATGAGAGCCGACTGACCGTGTCACGCCAGCAGCTCTTGGATGCGGTGCGCCGCGTCGGGCTCCTCGCTCGCGACACCACGCCGGTCCGACTCGAGTTCAACGCGCTCGGCGTCAAGCTCTCTTCCAGCTCCCCGGACCTCGGTCAAGCCGTCGAAACGGTCGAAGCTCGCTACGAGGGAGACGATCTGACGGTGGCGTTCAACCCGCAATACCTGATCGACGGACTGACGGCCGCCAACGGCGAGTCCATCCATCTGGACGTGCGAGACGGGCTAAAGCCCGGCGTCGTGCACGGGGAGAGCGACGGGTTCACCTACCTCGTGATGCCCGTGCGGCTGCCCGCGGCCGTGGTGTAGTTCCTTCCGATCCGGTCCCGCCATGCGCCTGTTATGGGTGGAGCTGCGGGACTACCGGAACCACGCGCACACGCGGGTCGATCTCGGTCACGACGGGATCATCGTGGTGGCGGGACCGAACGGTGAAGGCAAGACGAACCTGTTGGAAGCGATGCACTTCCTGTATTCGCTCGGGAGTCCGCGTGTGAGCGCCAGCGAGCCTCTCGTGCGACACGGCGCGGACGCCGCGTACGTGCGTGGCGAGTTCGAAACGCGCGACGGCCGCGTGCTCGTCGAGGTCGAGATCCGACGGAAGGGTGCGAACCGCGTGCAGGTGGATCGGTCGACGGTCCGGCGACGGCGGGATCTCCGCCGGGCTGTACGCGTCGTCTTGTTCGGACCGTTCGATCTGCCGATCGTCACCGGCGATCCGGCTCGACGCCGTGGATTCATGGACGAGATCGTCGTGCTCCTCCAACCGGCTCGCGACACCTTGACCAGCTCGTACGAGCGCGTGCTCCGACAGCGCAATCGCCTCTTGAAGGAGCACGAAGGCCGAGGTGCTCCTCCAGAGCTGGAGGCGTGGAACGAACAGCTGATCCAGACCGGGACGGCGGTGATCGAGGCGCGGGCCGAGGCCGTGGACGCGATCGCTCCGCCGGCGTCAGAGGCTTTCTCGGCGGTTTCGGGCTACGACCTGGTGGTCCGGTACGCCCCGAACGTGCCCACCACCGACGGCGAGGCGGGGTTCCGTCACCGGCTCGACGAGCGCCGATCCGACGAGCTTCAGCGCCGGACGTCGCTCGTCGGCCCTCACCGAGATGATCTGGACCTCGCTGTGCGGGATCTCGGTGCCCGCAGTTTCGCCTCTCACGGGGAGACCTGGGTCGCGGCGCTCGCCGTCCGGCTCGGGCTCGCGACGGCCGTCGAAGCCGCGATCGGGGAGCCGCCGGTCCTGCTCGTGGACGACCCGTACAGCGCGCTCGATCCGACCCGCCGCGACCGGATCGCCGAGATCCTTGCGGCACGACCGGGCCAGGTCGTGATCAGCGTCGCCGACGAAGCCGATGTGCCGGCGCAGGCCACGGCGATCTTGGACGTGCGCGCCGGCAACGTCATCGCGCGTCACGAGGCGGCCTGATGCCGCACTCCAAGGGGTTCGGACGACGCACCGATCGGCGCACCGGGGATCCGGTGCCGATCGGCGATGTCGTCGACGCGCTGATGCGCGAAGACGTGTTCAGTCGCGGTATGCCGATCGCGACGCTGGCGCGCCGGTGGCCCGAGCTGGTGGGAGAACGGCTCTCGCGCGCGACACAGCCGGCATCGCTGGAGGGCGGGATCCTCGTCGTCCGGGCCTCCGACGGGCCGTGGGGAGCGCAAGCGAAATACCTCTCGGAACAGATCCGGGAGCGGGCCGACGCAGCGCTCGGAACGGGGTCGGTGAAGGCCGTCCGGATCGTCGTCGGTACGGCGTCCCCCAAAGCGAGAAACCGCAGGTCACAGGGCTGATTTAGGCTCCTCGGATACGGTCAAACGTCCCCCTCGTCCGGTAAGATAGAGGCGTTCGTGCGACACCTCGCCGCACGCCCCCCGCAGGCCCGCGGCGGGTGCCGTGCGGCCCCGATCGGAGGACGGTTGGCAACCCCAGCGAAACGCACCACCAGGCCCAGAACGACCAAGCAACAGCCCGGCTACGACTCCAGCAGCATCCAGGTCCTCGAGGGCCTCGAGCCCGTCCGCAAGCGTCCCGGGATGTACATCGGGACCACCAGCTCGCGAGGGCTCCATCACCTCGTCTATGAGGTCGTCGACAACGCGATCGACGAAGCCATGGCCGGATACTGCGACAAGATCGTGGTCACGCTCCACGCTGACGGCTCGGCGAGCGTGCTCGACAATGGCCGGGGTATCCCCGTCAAGCCGATCCCCGGGCGCAAGGATCGCCGCCCCGCGCTCGAGATCGTGCTCACCGTGTTGCACGCGGGTGGGAAGTTCGGCGGCGAGGGGTACAAGATCTCCGGCGGTCTCCACGGCGTCGGCGTCTCGGTGGTGAACGCGCTCTCGCAGAAGCTCGAAGCGCAGGTCCAGCGGGACGGGTCCACGTACACGATGGCCTTCAGCCGCGGCAAGGTCACGAAGAAGCTCACCAAAGGCAAGGGGAGCTCGAAGACGGGCACCCTGATCCGGTTCTGGCCGGACCCCGAGATCTTCACCGAGGGTGTGGAGTTCGAGAGCAAGGTCCTGGCGGATCGGCTGAAGGAACTGGCGTTCCTCAACAAGGGCGTCGAGATCCAGCTCATCGACGAGCGCGCGGGGTCGAAGGAGGTCTTCAAGGCCACCGGGGGTCTCGTGGACTTCGTGAAGTACCTCGCGGAGGGGCGCGACCCGCTCCATCGGGTCGTGTACTTCGAGGCGAAAGAGGGCGACGGGACCGCGGAGGTCGAGATCGCCCTGCAGTGGAACAACTCGTACGCGGAGTCGTTCCACTCGTTCGCGAACACGATCAACACGCACGAGGGGGGGATGCACGAGGAGGGTCTGAAGAAGGCGCTCACGAACGTGCTCAACCGATACGCGCGGAGCAAGGGTCTCCTCAAGGAGAAGGAAGAGAACCTGATCGGCGAGGATGTTCGCGAGGGCCTGATCGCGATCGTGTCCGTCAAGCTCCGGGATCCGCAGTTCGAGGGCCAGACGAAGACGAAGCTCGGCAACGCCTTCATCCGCTCGTTCGTCGAGACCACCGTCAACGCGAAGCTCGCCGAATGGCTCGAGGAGCACCCCGGGGACGGCAAGCGCGTCGTCACCAAGGCCGCGTCCGCGGCCAAGGCGAGGCTCGCGGCCAAGCAGGCGCGCGACCTCACCCGGCGGAAGTCGTTCTTGGAGTCGGCATCGTTGCCGGGCAAGCTCGCCGACTGTCAGCTGAACGACCCCGCCGCGTGCGAGATCTACATCGTGGAGGGGGACTCCGCCGGCGGCTCGGCCAAGCAGGCGCGCGATCCGGCGACCCAAGCCATCCTCCCGATCCGCGGCAAGATCCTGAACGTCGAGAAGGCGCGGCTGCACAAGATCCTCGAGAACATCGAGATCCAGGCGCTCATCACGGCGATCGGCACCGGCATCGGCGACGAGTTCGACATCACGAAGGCTCGGTACCACCGCATCGTGCTGATGGCCGACGCCGACGTGGACGGCGCGCACATCCGCACGCTGTTGCTGACCTACTTCTTCCGCTACATGCGCGACCTGATCGACGCGGGCTACGTCTATCTCGCTCAGCCACCCCTGTACCTCGTGAAGGAAGGCAAGCAGGAGCTGTACTTCTATACGGAGCGTCAGTGGGACGACTATCGGAACGCGACCGGGAACGGGAAGAAGCTCGATCCCCAGCGGTTCAAAGGTCTCGGCGAGATGGACGCGTCCCAACTGTGGGACACCACGATGGATCCCGAGCGCCGCACGTTGCTGCAGGTGACGTTGGACGACGCCGCCACCGCCGATCACCTGTTCACCGTGTTGATGGGTGAAGAGGTGCCGCCGCGGAAGGAGTTCATCGAAGCCAACGCCCGGTACGTCCAGAACCTGGACGTCTGAGAGGGAACCGAGGAGCGTCCGTGTCACAGGAAGGGTTGTTCGCGGGGAACGTCGAGCCGGTCCAGCTGGAAGAGGAGATCCAGCGCTCCTACCTCGACTACGCGATGTCCGTCATCGTCAGTCGGGCGCTGCCCGAGGTGCGCGACGGTCTGAAGCCGGTGCACCGCCGGATGCTCTGGTCAATGCTCGAAGGGGGACTGAGGCCGGACCGGCCGCACCGCAAGTCCGCCTGGGCCGTCGGCGAGGTCGTGAAGAAGTACCACCCTCATGCGCTCGAGGCCGTGTACGACGCCCTCGTGCGGCTGGCACAAGACTGGTCGTTGCGCCACCCACTGATCGACCCGCACGGCAACTTCGGCTCCGTCGACGGCGATCCGCCTGCTGCCATGCGGTACACGGAAGCGCGGCTGGCGCCGATCGCGCTCGAGCTGCTTCGTGACATCGACGCGGAGACGGTCGATTTCGTCCCGAACTACGACGGGTACGAGCAGCAGCCCGTCGTGCTGCCGTCCCGATTCCCGAACCTGCTGGTCAACGGTTCCGGCGGCATCGCCGTCGGGATGGCGACGAACATCCCGCCGCACAACCTCGCCGAGGTGATCGACGCCGTGATCCACTTCATCGACAACCCCGAGTCGACGGTCGCAGAGCTGCGGAAGTTCGTGAAGGGACCCGATTTCCCAACCGGCGGCATCGTTCTGGGCAAGGACGGCATCCGGGATGCCTACGAGACGGGCCGGGGGTCGATCAAGGTCCGGGGTGTGTCCTCGATCGAGGAGGGCAGCGCCGGCCGTTCCCGGATCGCGATCACCGAGCTGCCGTACCAGGTGAACAAGGCGCGGCTCGCGGAGAAGATCGCGGACCTCGTGAAGTCGGGGCGGATCAAGGACATCGCCGACGTCCAGGACCACTCCAGCGGTCGCGAGGGGATGCGGCTCGTCATCGATCTCAAGCGGAACGCGAACCCGCACGTCGTACTGAACCAGCTCTACAAGCACACGCAGCTGCAGGACAACTTCGGCGTGATCATGCTCGCGCTCGTCGACGGGGTGCCGCGGACGTTGAACCTCGCGGAGATGATCGGGTACTACGTCGACCATCAGATCGATGTCGTCACGCGCAGAACGCGCTACGAGAAGCGGAAGGCCGAGGAACGCGACCACATCGTGCAGGGCTTGCTGATCGCCCTGGACCATCTCGACGAGGTCATCAAGATCATCCGGGGATCCCAGGATTCCGAGGAAGCTCGCACCAAGCTGATGCAGAAGTTCAAGCTGAGCGAGGTTCAGACGAACCACATCCTCGACATGCCGCTCCGGCGGCTCACCCGGCTGGCGCGCGCCGAGCTGGATCAGGAGCACAAGGACCTGCTCGCGAGGATCAAGTACCTGGACTCCGTGCTGCGGAGCCCGAAGAAGCTCCGAGGCGTGATCAAGGACGAGCTCGCGGAGATCAAGAAGAAGTACGCGAACGCTCGCAGGACCCAGCTCAAGGCCGACGAGGGCGAGTTCGACGCGGAGGACCTGATCGCCGAGGAGGACGTCGTCATCACGGTCAGCCGGGCCGGCTACGTCAAGCGTCAGCCGATCGATGCGTTCAAGCGGCAGGGGAGGGGCGGCAAAGGCATCAAGGGCGCCACCCTCAAAGAGGAGGATGTGATCACGGACGTCTTCACGACGACCACGCACAACTGGCTCCTCTTCTTCTCGACACGGGGCAAGGTCTATCGGGTGAAGGTCCACGAGGTGCCCGATTCGTCACGGATCGCCCGCGGTCTGTACGCGGCCAACCTCCCCGGCGTTTCGGTGAGCGCCGACGAGAAGGTCAGCGCGGTGCTGGATCTCAAGGAGTACGCGGAAGGGCGGTTCCTGCTGTTCGCGACCAAGCACGGCATGGTGAAGAAGACCGCGCTGCCGGAATACGCGTCGGCCCGAACGGGGCTCGCCGCGATCAATCTGCGGGCAGGCGACGAGCTCGTCGATGTCCGCCTGACCGACGGCAAGGACGAGGTGTTCCTCGTCTCCCGGCGCGGCCAAGCCATCCGGTTCAAGGAGTCGCTCGTCCGTCCGATGGGGCGCGCGACCGGGGGCGTGATCGGCATGCGGTTGGCCGATGGCGACAAGGTGATCGCCCTCGCCCTGGCATCGGACGGCGAAGAGATGATCAGCGTGTCGCAGAGCGGGTACGGCAAGCGATCGCGCTTGGCCGACTACCCGATCAAGGGACGCGGCGGCAAGGGGGTCATCGGCCATCAGCTCACCCGGAAGACCGGCGAGCTCGCGGGCGCGTTCATCGGCTCGAAAGACCAGGATCTCCTGACGATCTCATCGTCCGGCAAGGTGCAGCGGGTCGGGGCGGCGGACATCCGCCGGGTGGGGCGCTCGAGTCAGGGCGTCCGCACGATGCGGGTCGACGACGGCGAGCACGTCGCCGCGATCGCTCCGGTGATCATCCAGATGGACGACGAGTGATCCCTAGTCGGGCAACGGGACCTTCTTGAACGTGCGCCATAGGAGCAGGTCGTACACCGACTTGAGCGTGCCCGCGACGACCCACGGTGCCCCGAGAGCAACGGAGTGCATCAGCGCCGTCCCGACGAGGGGACCGAACGGACGCGCGACGTAGCGCGCCGTGTTGGTCGTCGCCGCGGCCGCCGTCCGCTCCTCCGGATCCACCATCGCGGCGATGTAGGCCTGTCTCGTCGGCACGTCCATCTGCGAAAGCATGAACCGGAGCAGCAGGACCGCGATCGCGAGTGGGAGCGTGGGCATCAGGGGGACCAGGATCAGCAGGATGTTGGACGGCAGGTGGGTGAACACCATCGTGTTCAACAGCCCGAACCGCTCGCCGACCCGGCTCGCCGCGATCGACGAAACCGCCTGGAGGAGGCCGGCTGCGAAGAAGACCGCAGACATGACCTCCTGCGACGCGCCGAACCGCACCGAGAACCAATAAACCATGAAGACCGTCACGACGAACCCGCCCGCGAACGCGTCGATCGAGAAGAGCGAGGCGAGCCTGAACACCTGCGTTCGCGACCGCTCCAGCCGGGCATGGGCGCGGTCCTCGATCTCCATCACGCCGCTGAGCCGCGTCGCCAGCCATACGCAGACGATCGCGCCGATCGGGAAGAGCAAGAACCATCGGCGATCGGCAGGCGCCCCGGCCCACACCTGATGCAGGAACGCGGGCCCGCCCGCGGCCAGCGCCCCGAGTGCGCCGGTGAGGAACGCGATGGCGTTGTAGCGGCCGAACACGCGAAGACGGGACGCGGCCGGCGCCTGCCCGATCATGGCCTGCTCGAGCGTCGTGAGCGGGCCGTTGTCGTTCGCGTCGGTCGACATCGTGCCGAAGAGCGCGAGGAGGATGAGGATCCAGATGCGGTCGGTCAGGGCGTAGCCCAGACCGACCACGCCGAGGATCACCAGCAGGGCGCCGTACGTTCGTCGGCGACCGGAACGGTCGCCGACGATGCCGACGACGATCGCGGCTAACGCCATCCCGGCCAGGATCGCCGCGCCGACCAGCCCGACCTCGAGCGCGCTCGCGCCA
>Ga0307277_10000983_pt1 | contig 10987 bp, 12 predicted proteins | sample ER_DNA_116_FD_194473 | JGI IMG/M metagenome (GOLD analysis project Ga0307277, IMG submission 194473) | Bulk soil microbial communities from the East River watershed near Crested Butte, Colorado, United States - ER_DNA_116 | ecosystem: Environmental > Terrestrial > Soil > Floodplain | place...
GTACTACGACTCCCTGTTGGGAAAGCTGATCGTCTGGGACGAGTCGCGCCCGGAGGCGATCGCGCGGACGCTCCGTGCCCTCGGCGAGCTGCAGCTCGACGGCATCCCGACGACCCGCGAGCTCGCGATCGACGTCCTGCGCAGCGAGGGCTTCGCGAGCGGCCGCTACTCGACCGAGTACCTCGCGGACGTGGGCGCCGCGCTGCCGGCGCTGGCAGCCAGGTGACCGAGCCGCTGGTCCTCGGCGGAGCCGGTGGCTCGATCACCGTCACTCCGGCGGCGCTGAACCGGCTGGTCGTCTGCGCGGCGGAGGGGGTCGAAGGCGTCGCGGTGCGCCGGCCCCGCCGCTCCGTGGACGTCGCGCACGCGAACGGGCGCGCATCGGTCTCGCTGGGGCTCGCCGTGCGCTACGGAGGGGTCGCGCCGGAGGTGGCGCGCGGCGTCCAGGAACGGGTCGCCGAAGCGCTCTCGGAGAGCTGCGGGCTCGAGGTCGAGCGGGTCGAGGTCGGCGTCGAGGAGATCGTCTGATGGCCGGCCGCCGGGCGGGACGCCGCACCGCCCTCGTCCTGCTCTACCAGTGGGACGTGACCGCGCAGGAGCTGGCATCCCTCTTCGAAGGCGAGATCGACGAGTTCTCCCGCGAGCTCGCCGAGGAAGTCGTCGAGCGGCACGAGGAGCTCGACCGCCGCATCACGGAGGCCTCGGACGAATGGCCCGCCGACCGGCTTGGCGCGCTGGAGCGCAACATCCTCAGGCTCGCGCTGCTCGAGCTCGACCGGGGCGAGGTGCCGCTCGAGGTCGCGATCGACGAGGCCGTCACCCTCGCGAAGCGCTACGCATCCGAGGACGCGGCACGCCTCGTCAACGGCATACTCGGCCGGATAGTGAAGGAGAGGACAGCGTGAGCACTGACCTCCGACGGCCTCGCGAACGGCCGCACCGGCAAAGCCGGCACGGCCTCCAAGGTCGGCATCGCAAGCGATGCCTCGGCCGGATCGTGAAGGAGAGGACAGCGTGAGCACCGACCTCCGACGGCCTCGCGAACGGCCGCACCGGCAAAGCCGGCACGGCCTCCAAGGTCGGCATCGCAAGCGATGCCTCGGCCGCGTAGTGCAGGAGCGAACACCATGACCGCGGAGGACCGGCTGAAACACGCCGAGGAGCTGCTCGACCGGCTCGAGCGCACACGCGTCCGCCTCGAGCAGACGACGGACCCCGAGGAGGCGATCGAGGTCCTCTCGGAGCTGTCCGAGATCGCGAAGGAAGTAGAGTCGCAGCTCCAGCAGGCGAAACGGGAGGCAGACGCGTGAGCACGCCCGACGAGCTGCTCGAGCTGATCGAGCCCTACCTCGACGATCTGGCTGTGACGCCGGAGCTGGGGGAGCTCGAGCGCTCCGTGCGCTACTCCCTCGCGGGCGGCGGCAAGCGCGTCCGGCCGATGCTCTGCCTCGCGACGGCCGAGGCAGGAGGCGCGGAGCCGGAGGCCGCCCTCCCCGCAGCGGCCGCGCTGGAGCTCGTCCATAACTTCTCGCTCGTCCACGACGACCTGCCGGCCCTGGACGACGACAGCGTCCGGCGCGGCCGGGCCAGCACCTGGGCGGAGTTCGGCGAGGCGGTCGGGATCCTCGCCGGCGATGCGCTCCTCGCGGAGGCGCTTCGGCTCGCGCTCACGTACCCGACCCCGTTCGTCGCACGGGAGCTGGTGCAGGCGACAATCGGCATGATCGGGGGCCAGTACCTCGACATCACCGGCGGCGAAGTCGATCTGGCATCGCTCCACCGGCTGAAGACGGGCAGGCTCTTCGCGGCCTCGGTCGCGTGTGCGCTCTGGGTCGCCGAGGTGCCCGAGCGCGAGCAGGCACCGTGGCGCGCCTTCGCCGACGAGGTCGGGCTGCTCTTCCAGATCGTCGACGACATCCTGGACGAGGACGGCTACCTCCTCGAGCGCGGGGCCGAAGGAGCGAGGGTGCTTGCGGACGAGACCGCTGACCGGGCGCAGGCGCGGCTGGCGGACGTGCCGGCGGACACGTCTGTCCTGTCCGGGATCGTGGCGGGCCTAGCGGCTCGCACCTCCTGATCCCGCGCCGCCGGGTGTGATCCTCCGAAACCGCTCGATCGTCGCGCGCTGCTCTCGGCCGAGGTGCTCTCGACGCTCGGCTCGCGGATGACCTGGCTCGCGCTGCCGTGGTTCGTGCTGGTCACGACCGGGTCTCCGACGCGCCATGGGCATCGTCTTCGCAGTCGAGGTCGTTCCGATGGCCCTGTTCGGGATCCCGAGCGGCGCTGTAGTCCAGCGGATCGGAGCCTGGCGGACGATGCTCGTGTGCGACGCGTCCCGTGCTCCACTCGTCGTTCTCGTTCCGCTGCTTCACGAGCTGCACGCCCTTGCCGTTCGGCGTCCTGCTCGCGATCGTCTTCGGTCTCGGCCTCTTCACTGCCCCGTACGTCGCCTCGCAGCGCCTCGTGCTGCCAGAGGTGGTCGGTGAGGACGAGCAGCGCGTCTCCCAGGCCAACTTTTCGCCCTTGTGCATCGCGTGGCTTGCCGCGCCCTGGTTCGCCCTGCCGATCTGGGCCCTGGTCTTCTCGCTGCCGGCCTGGGGGGCCGGCGCCGCGCTCGTAGTCTGCGGCTTCGCCGTGCCGTTCGTGAATGCTCCGCTGATCATGTTGTTGACGCTCAGGACTACCGCCCTTCGCGGCAAGGTGATGACCACGGTGAGCACCTCCGAGTACCTCACGCAGCCGGTCGGCTACGCCCTCAGCGGGCCTGCCTTCACCAACCTGGGCCTCGGCGGCGCGTACGCCGTCGTGGCCGGCGGCCTGTCGGCCGAGGTGGCGCTCTTCGCCGCGACGCTGCGACGTGCCGGAGGGCTGGAGACCGGCGACCTCCGAGAGGCAGCTTGACCCGATGGCGCGACTCTCCAACGACAACGCGAAGCTCGTGCCGCGCGCGAGCTTCGACGGGCCGGCGCTTGGGTTCGAGTTCCCGGGCCTCGAGATCGGCGTCGCCGAGTACGACGAGGGGCCGACGGGCTGCACCGTCTTCCTGTTTTCCGAGGGCCCCGCTGCGTGCTCGATCGATATCCGCGGCGGCTCGCCCGGCGTCAGCGGTGCGGGCTACGAGCTCGTCGACGCGGTCTGTCTCGCGGGCGGCTCGCTGTACGGGCTCGAGGCCGCCGCCGGGGTCGCCGCGGAGCTGCTCGCCCGCCGGCAGTACCGGACCGGCTGGATGGAGATCCCGCTTGTGTCGGGTGCGATCATCTTCGACTGGGGGCCGCGCGACAACGCTGTCTATCCGGACAAGGAGCTCGGTCGTGCGGCGGTGCGGGCCGCCGTGCCAGGGGTCTTTCCGCTCGGTCCGCGCGGAGCAGGGCGCTCGGCGACGGCAGGGAAGCTCTTCGCCTACGAGGAAGGTGAGCCTGCCGGACAGGGCGGGGCTCTTCGCCAGATCGGCGAGACGACGGTCGCGGTCTTCACGGTCGTGAACGCGGTCGGCGCGATCGTCGACCGGGACGGCAACGTCGTTCGCGGCCACTACGACCGGCAGAGCGGGCTGCGGCGGCCGCTCGTCCCGAGCGTCGAGGAGCGCCTCGCTGCGGGCAAGCCCGTCCGGCCGCCTCCCGGAAACACGACGCTGACCGTGCTCGCCACCAATCTGCGCCTCGACCCGCGGCAGCTCCGGACGCTCGGCCGGCAGGTTCACGCCTCGCTGGCGCGGGCCATTCAGCCGTTCCACGCGCTCGAGGACGGGGACGTCCTCTTCGCCGTCTCGACCGGCAGCGTCGAGCGCGACCCGCTGCTCGACACGACGGCCCTCGGCGTCGTCGCCTCCGAGGTCGCCTGGGACGCCGTCCTGTCGGTGGCCGGCCAGGACTAGTGGCCAGGAAGCGTCTGGACGTCTTGCTCGTCGAGCGCGGCCTGGCCGAGAGCCGGGCGCAGGCGCAGGCGCTCGTGCTCGCCGGGCTCGTGCCGGGGTACGAGAAGGCAGGGCAGCAGGTCGACGAGACCGCCGAGCTGAGCGTCGCCTCCCCGCCGCCGTACGTCTCGCGCGGCGGCGAGAAGCTGGCGCACGCGCTCGACGAGCTCGGCGTCGATCCGGCCGGGCTGGATTGCCTCGACGTCGGCGCCTCGACGGGCGGGTTCACCGACGTGCTGCTCCAGCGGGGGGCGGCCCGGGTGATCGCGCTGGACGTGGGCCGGGGCCAGCTGCACCCGCGCCTCCGCACGGACCCGCGGGTGACGGTGCTCGAGCGAACGAACGCGCGGGCGCTGCGCGAGCTCCCGTTCGCGCCGGAGCTCGTCACCTGCGACGTCTCCTTCATCAGCCTGCGCACGGCGCTGCCGCCGGCGCTCGAGCTCGCGGCCGCGGGATGGCAGGCGCTCGTGCTCGTCAAGCCCCAGTTCGAGGCGGGCCGTGCGGAGACGCGGCGAGGCGTCGTCCGCGATCCCGGCGTCTGGCGCCGGGTCCTGCTCGAGACGGCGGAGGCAGCGTCCGGGTGGCGGGCCGAGGTGGCCGGGGTCGTAGACTCCGGGCTGCCCGGCCCGAAGGGAAACCGCGAGTTCTTCCTCCATCTCGTCCACCGCGAGAGGCCGGAGATCCCCGATGAGCTCGAGAGCTGGATCGATGACGCAATCCGCTGAGGTCAAGCGGGCCGCCGTGATCACGCACGGTAAGCCCGAGACGATCGGGGCCGCCCTGAAGCGGCTTCAATCGGTGGCCGCGGAGCGGGGGGTCGAGCTGCTCTTCCCGGAGGAGGAGGTCGAGAAGCACGAGCTCGCCGGCGAGTCGGGCGGGGTTCAGGGCGCCGACTTCGCGGTCGTACTCGGGGGCGACGGGACGATGCTGCGGGCGCTCAGGCGGTTCCTGGGCACGGGCGTGCCCGTGCTCGGCGTCAACTTCGGCCGAGTCGGCTTCCTAACGGCCCTCGAAGCCGACTCGTTCGAAGACGGCCTCGGGCGCGCGTTCGCAGGCGACTATCGGGTCTTCGGGCTCCCGGCCCTGGAGGCCGAGGCCGGCGGTGAGCGCTGGGTCGCCGTGAACGACGTCGTCGTGACGAGCTCGACGCTCGGGAGGATGATCGAGCTCGACTGGGCCGTCGGGGGCGAGGACCTGGGCACGCTGCCCTGCGACGGGTTGATCTGCTCGACGCCCTCCGGATCGACCGCCTACAACCTCTCGAACGGCGGGCCGGTGCTCGTCTGGGGGCTCGAGGCGATGGCGGTCACCTTCGTGGCGCCGCACTCCCTGGACGCCAGGCCGCTCGTGGTGCCGCGCGGGCGTGAGCTTGCCGTCGTCAACCGGACCGAGGATGTGTCGGCGACCGTACTGGTCGACGGCCACAAGGTGGCCGAGCTTGGGCCGGGCGAGCGCGTAGCAGGCCGCCTCGGAGAGCAGGACAGCCTGCTGGCGACGCTGCCCGAGAGCACGTTCTTCAGCCGCTACCGCCGGATCTTCGCGTCGTAGACGGCACTTGAGAGGCAGGTCGCCCGGCTCCTGTGCTGCGGTCACGTTGCGGCGCGCACAATCGGCACGGATTCGACACACACGCGTGCGCATTCCGCGGGTACCGTCCCAAACCCCCACCCACCCAGGGGGGCGCGCGCGTGAACATGAAGGAGATCGCGGACCGGCTGATTGAGCGAATCGCCCCACGCGCGTTCGCGACGTAGCATCCAGGCCGTGCTCCGGCGCCTTCGGATCGAGAACCTCGTCCTGATCCGCGAAGCGGAGCTCGACTTCGCTCCAGGGCTGAACGCGGTCACCGGCGAGACCGGCGCGGGCAAGACGATCTTCGCCCAGGCGATCGGCCTCCTACTAGGGGGCCGCGGCGATGCGTCCTTCGTCGGGCCGGACGCAAGCGAGGCCTACGTCGAGGCGGAGCTCGAGTGCCCGCCCGGCCTCTTCGAGGACGAGGCGCTCGCAGCGCTTGCCGACCTGCGGCCCGAGGACGAGGAAGGCCTCGTGCTCGCGCGACGCGTCTTCGCAGACGGCCGGACGCGGGCCTACGCCTGGGGGCGAAGCGCAGCACGCGAGGACCTCGCCGCGGCCGGAGAGCGCCTGATCGCAATGTCCGGCCAGTTCGAGCAGCGGCGGCTTGCGCGCCGTTCGTATCAGCTCGACGTGCTCGATGCCTTCGCAGGCGAGGAGCAGGCGGCGCGCCGGGGGCAGCTTCGGATCGCGTGGCGCGAGCTGGGCGCGGCCAGACGGCGGCACGAGGAGCTCGAGCAGGGCGCCGCCACGACCGAAGCTCGGCTGGCCGAGCTGCGTGCGCTGGTCGGGGACACCGAAGGCCTCGAGCCCGGCAGGGAGGACGCTCTGCGTGCCGAGCGGGAGCGTCTTCGCCACGTCACGGAGCTTGCCGCCGGCGTCGCCGCCGCCGGCGAGGCGCTCGCGCCCGAGGACGCGGAGGGGGCGGCGGGGCTCGTCGCGCTGGCCGAGCGATCGGTGGCTCCGCTGGAGCATCTTGCGCCCGAGCTCGAGCAAGCGGGAAACGAGCTGCGGGACGTCGAGCTCCGCCTCCGCGAGACGGGCTCGGAGCTGCGCGCCTTTCTCTCCTCGCTCGAAGCCGAGCCCGACCGGCTCGAGCATCTGGAAGCCGAGCTCGACCGGATCGCCGAGGCCAGGCGGCGCTTCCGGTGCGCGTCCTACGAAGAGCTCCTCGCGCGTGCGCATGAAGCGCGGGAGGAGCTCGCGGCGGTCGAGCGCGGGGCGGACCCCCTCGGCGCGGCGGCCGAGGCCCTGGCCGCCGCGGAGAAGCGCGTCGAGGACCTGGGTGCAGCGCTTCACCAGGGCCGCGAGCGGGCAGCCGGGCCCTTCGCGTCCGCAGTCGCCGGGGAGCTCGGTGGAATCGGCCTCGGCGAAGGCGAATTTTGCGTCGAGCTGGAGGACGCGGCGCCGGGCCCGGCCGGCGCAGACGAAGCGAGCTTCCTGATCAAACCGAACCCGGGACTGCCCTTCGCTCCGGTAGCCCAGACCGCGTCGGGAGGCGAGCTGTCGCGCATCGCGCTCGCGATCGCCGTCGTCGGCGGCGGCGAGACGATGGTCTTCGACGAGATCGACGCCGGCATCGGCGGGCAGACCGCCCATGCGGTCGGAGAGTCCCTCCGCAGGCTCGCCTCGCGCGCCCAGGTCGTCACGATCACCCACCTGCCGCAGATCGCCACCCTGGCCGACCGGCACTTCCGCGTCGAGAAGGTGCCGGGCGATCCGACTCACACCCGGATCGAGCTCCTTGACGACACCGAGCGCCGCGAGGAGATCCGGCGGATGCTCGGCGGCGAAGCGTTCATCTCGGCCGCCCAGGAGCAGGCGTGAGCTTCGTCGAGTTCACGGGAACCGCCCGTCTCGGCCGCCGGACGAAGAGCCTCGTCCGCCGACTCGGGCCGGGCGACGTGGCGATCATCGACCACGAGGACCTGGACCGGGTCTCGGCCGAGGAGCTGCTCGAGTCCGGCGTGCGCGTCGTCGTCAACGTCGCCCGCTCGCAGACCGGCCGCTTCCCCAATCCGGGCCCGCTCCTGCTCGTCCGCGGAGGCGTGCGCCTGATCGACGCTCCGGACGCACCGCTCTTCGACGAGGTCGGCGACGGCGAGGCCGTGACAGTGCGCGGAGCAAGCCTCTTCCGCAACGGCACCTGCCTCGCCTCCGGCAGCGCTCTCGATGCGGCCCGGCTCGAGGCCTCGCTCGCGGAGCAGCGGGCCCGCGTAACCGGCGCGCTCGAGGTGTTCGCCGAGAACACCCTCCGCTACCTGCGTGAAGAGGGGCGGCTGCTCGCCGAGGGCGTCGACTTCCCGCCCCTGCGAACGCGCTTCCGCGAGCGGCACGCGCTCGTGGTCGCGCGCGGGCCCGGCTACAAGCGTGACCTGGCGATGGTGCGCCCATACGTGCGCGACTTCAAGCCGGTGATCGTCGGCGTGGACGGCGGCGCGGACGCCCTCCTCCAGGCGGGCATCAAGCCCGACGTGATCGTGGGCGACATGGATTCCGTCTCGGACAAGGCGCTGCGCTGCGGCGCCGAGCTCGTCGTGCACGCCTATGCGGACGGAAACGCGCCCGGCGCGCCGCGCCTGGAGCAGCTCGGGCTGGAGGTGAACCGCGTCTCGGCGCCGGGGATCAGCGAGGACATCGCGCTCCTGCTCGCCTTCGAGAAGGGCGCGGAGCTGATCGTCGCCGTCGGGACGCACTTCAACCTGATCGAGTTCCTGGAGCGCGACCGGGCCGGGATGTCCTCCACCTTCGTCACACGCCTGAAGGTGGGGGAGATCCTGATCGACGCAAAGGGAGTCTCGCGCCTGGCGAGCCGGCAGGTAGGTGTCTGGCCGCTCGTGGCGTTCGCCGCCGCCGGCCTCAGCGCGGTGGTCGTCGCGATCGTCGCCTCGCCGGGGCTGCGGCACTTCATCGGACTTCTCAGCCAGCGGATCCGCGATCTCCTCGGGATCGGCTGACACACTTTCGGAGGCATGCCGCGCGTCGCCGCCAGCCGTGAGCTGCTCGCGCCACGCGAGGACGTCTGGAACTTCCTCGCCGAGCCCCATCACCTGGCCGACTGGTGGCCGGGCGTGCGCGGGGTCCAGCCGGACCGGCGGGGGCTCGCTCCCGGCGCGCGCTGGCGTCTGACCTCCGGCGCCCAGACGGGCGGGATGCTCGGCGCCTTCCTGCGCACCCCGGAGGCGGCCGGCACGCTGGTGGTCGTCGAGGTGCGGACGAACGAGCTGGTGCGGCTGCTGTTCGTCGACGACCGGATCGAAGCCGAGCTCCAGCTCGCTCCTGCCCCCGACAGCCACACGCGGGCCACGCTCGTGATCGAGGGGCCCTGGCTGCGCGTCAACCGCTCCCTGCCGCGTCGCGCGCTCAGCCGTCTGCACGACCTGTGCCAGACTGCGGCCGGGCTCTGAGATGTTCGATCTCCGCTACCACGTCGCCTCGCTGGCCGCCGTCTTCCTCGCCCTGGTGATCGGCATCCTCGTCGGCGTCGGGATCGCCGACCGCGGCCTTGTCGACAAGGCCAAGAAGGGCCTGCTCGAGCAGCGGGTCGCCTCACTCCGTGCGGAGCTGAACCAGGCGTCCCAGCGCTCGGCCACCGCGGCCCGGGAGCAGGCCGCGGCGCAGTCGTACATCAAGGAGACCTACCCGGTGCTGGTCCACAACCGCCTGCACGGGAAGCGCGTGGCGCTCGTGTTCGTCGGCCGGCTCGACCGGGTCGCCGACGGGCTTCGTTCGACGATCGAGCGCGCGCTGACCGACTCCGGTGCCGTGGAGGTGCGGTTCCGGGCGCTCAAGGTGCCGGTCGACGACCGGCAGCTCGACTCCAGGCTCGCGGCGTTCGGCGGCCAGCAGGACTACATCGGCAAGGCGAGGCTCGAACGCCTCGGAAGGGCGCTCGGACAGGAGCTCGTCATGGGCGGCGAGACGCCGCTCTGGAACGTGCTCACGGACTCGCTCGTGGAACAGCAGGCGGGCGGGACGAGGCAGCCGGTGGACGGGGTAATCGTCGCCCGGACGGCGCCGCCGCAACGCGACGGAACGAGCCGCTTTCTGTTCGGGCTCTACGAGGGCTTGAGCTCGCAGGGCGTGCCGGCGGTCGGGGTCGAGTCCACCGATGCGTCCAGTTCCGCGGTCGACGTCTACCGTAGCGCGGGGCTCTCGAGCGTCGACGACATCGATAAGCCCGCCGGCAGGCTGGCCCTGGTGCTCCTGCTCGACGGGTCCCCGTCCGGCCAGTACGGCCTCAAGCGGAGCGCCGATGACGCGTTCCCGGCCTTTCCCTCCGTCGCTGCGCGTGGCTGAATCGCTCACCGTCCTCGTCGCGGCGCGCGACGAGGAACGGTTGATCGGCAGGACGGTCAGCGCCCTGCGCGAGGAGTTTCCGGAGGCGGGGATCCTCGTGGCGGACGACGGCTCCCGCGACGGAACGGCGGCCGCGGCGGAGCAGGCGGGCGCCCGGGTCGTCCGGCTCCCGCGTCTCGGCAAGGGGCAGGCCCTCGCCTTGGCCGAGCGCGAGGCGCCGCCAGGCCGGCTCCTGCTCTGCGACGCCGAGCTCGAAGGAGAGCTCGCGCGGCTGCTCAAGGCGTCCGCAGATCTCGCCGTCGCGGCCTTCGCGGAGCGGCAGGGCGGCGGCTTCGGGATGGCCAAGCGCGCTGCGCGGGCCCTCGTTCGGGCGCGCTCGGGCTTCGAGGCGCGCGAGCCGCTGTCCGGCCAGCGCGCGCTCTCCCCGGCCGCGCGCTCGGCCTGCTTCCCGACGGCGCCCGGCTTCGGCTGCGAGGTGCGGATGACGATCGATGCGGTCCGCGGCGGGCTGGACGTGGTCGAGGTCGAGTTGCCACTGCGGCATCGCCCCACGGGTCGCGACTCGCTCGGCTTCTTGCACCGGGGACGCCAGCTCCTCGATGCGGTGCTCGCCTGCGGGCCGCTCGCCGCGAACTACCGCGGGCTTCGCCTGCCGCTCGTCGGCGCGCTCGTCGCGCTCGGCGGCCGGCGGGCGCCGCGCCGGATCGCGGTCAGCGTCGGGGGGATCGCGCTGCTCGGCCTCGTCGACGACCTCCGGAGCGGGCCCGAGCGAGGCTTTCTCGGACACCTCGGCGCCGGGCGGACGACGACCGGGGTCCTCAAGGCGGCCGGCATCCCGGCACTCGCGCTCGCCGCCACCCGGTCGCTCTCCGGTGCAACCCTCGTCTCGCTCTCCGCCAACGCGCTCAACCTGCTCGACACGCGTCCCGGCCGGGCGCTGAAGGCCTTCCTCGCGGGGAGCGCGCTCCTCCGCGGGCCGACGCAGGCCTACGTGCCGGTTGCCGTCCTGCTCGCTCCGTACGATCTCCGCGAGATGACGATGCTCGGTGACGCCGGGTCGAACGCCCTTGGGGCCGTGCTAGGTTATGGATCCGTGGCAAGGCTCACGGGCAGGGGTCGCCTTCTCGCAATCGCAACGCTTGCGGGCCTCACCGTCGCCGGCGAGCTCCGCTCTCTCGGGGAGCTCATCGAGCGGACTCCGGT
>Ga0307277_10000984_pt1 | contig 10986 bp, 12 predicted proteins | sample ER_DNA_116_FD_194473 | JGI IMG/M metagenome (GOLD analysis project Ga0307277, IMG submission 194473) | Bulk soil microbial communities from the East River watershed near Crested Butte, Colorado, United States - ER_DNA_116 | ecosystem: Environmental > Terrestrial > Soil > Floodplain | place...
CGTCGAGCGCGGTGAGCGGGTCGTGCGACTCGACCGTGCGCCACTCGGGCGGCCGCCGCGCGCGGTGCGCCGCGACCCGCGCCTGCAGCTCGGGGTCGGTGACGGTGAGCGGCGCCAGGTAGGCCACCGGGGCACCGCTGGCCAGCGCGAGCCGCTCGGCCACGGCGCTCTTGCCCGACCGGCGGGCGCCGAGGACGACGGTCAGGCCCACGCCCGCCTCCCGGCCACGAGGGCGAGGGCGGCGGCGAGCAGCCAGCCGACGCACGCCGACAGCCGCGCGGCATGGCGGATCGCGGCGGTGTCCGGCGGTCGGCCGTCGCCGAGGTGCGGGCGGTGCTCGATCGCGTCGCCGTAGCGGTTGGCGCCGCCCAGGCGGACGCCGAGCGCGCCGGCGAAGGCGGCCTCGACCTGACCGCCGTTGGGGCTGGGGTGGCGGTGGCCGTCGCGGCGCCAGGCGCTCGCTGCCGCCCGCGCGTCGGCGCCGGCCAGCGGTGCGGCGACCACGGTGGCCGCGGCCGTGAGTCGGGCGACGGGCCAGTTGAGCGCGTCGTCGAGGCGCGCCGCGGCCCAGCCGAAGGCCCGGTAGCGCTCGTCGCGGTAGCCGACCATGGCGTCGAGGGTGTTGGCCGCGCGGTAGGCGACGGCGCCCGGCGCGCCGGCGACGGCGGTCCACACGAGCGGCCCGGCGACGGCGTCAGCGGTGTTCTCGGCCAGCGACTCGACGGTGGCGCGCGCGAGCTCGCCGGCGCCGAGCCCGTCGGCGCGTCGCGCGACGAGCGCGGGGGCCAGGGCACGGGCGCCTGCGAGGTCACCGGCGTCGAGCAGGTCGGCCATGCGCAGGGCGGTGCGCCGCAGCGTACGGCCGCCGAGGGTCACGGCGAGGCAGGCGGCCGCCAGTGCCGCGCGTCGCCCGAGCCTGCGCTGCACCACGACGGCCAGCGCGGTGGGAAGCGCGACCGCCGCGGCGGCGTAGGCGGCCCCGCTCGCGCGCGACGGGCGATAGACCAGACGCTCGGCGGCCGCGGCCGCGGCGCCGAAGCCGGCGACGGGGTGCAGGCGTGCGGGATCGCCGAGCGCCTCGTCGAGGGCGACGCCGGCGAGCAGCGCGACGCCGGCGCTACGGCCCATCGACGCCGGCCTCCGCGAAGGTCGCCATCTCGCGGTGCAGCCGGCCGGCCTGCTCGATCAGCGGCAGCGCGAGCGCGGCGCCGCTGGCCTCGCCCAGGCGTAGGCGCAGGTCGAGCAGCGCCTCGAGCCCGAGCTCGTCCAGCACGAGCGCGTGGGCGGGCTCGGCCGAGCGATGGCCCGCGACGAGCCATTCGCGGCACGTCGGGCGCAGGCGCACCGCGACGAGCGCGGCGACGCCGACGGCGAGGCCGTCGAGGATCACCGGCGTGCGCGCGTCGTGGGCGGCGTGGATCGCGCCGACCAAGGCGGCGAGCTCGAGGCCGCCGAGCTCGCGCAGCGCCTCGGCGGCGTCGGCGGGCCCCAGCGCGGCCCGCTCCGCGCCGCCGCTCGCGACACGCGCGAGCGCGGCGGCGACCGTGCGCGTCTTGCGCTCCACGCCCTGCGCGTCGAGTCCGGTGCCGCGGCCGACGATGTCGTCCGGGCGCGCGCCGGTCAGCGCGCACAGCAGCGCGGCGGCGGTCGCCGTGTTGCCTATCCCGATCTCGCCCAGGACCAGGCAGTGGGCGCCGCTCTCGTCGAGCACTTCGCGGGCCAGCTCGGCCCCGGCGGCGAGCGCGGCGTCGCGCTGCGCCGCTGTCATCGCGGGCCCCGCGACGAAGTCGGCCGTTCCCGCGGCGCAGCGGCGATCGGCGCAGCCCGGCGGGGTCGGGCCGCGCAGGCCGACGTCGGCGACGACGAGGGTCTCTGCGCGCGCGCGCGCGAGGACGCCGATCGCCGTCTCACCGCGGGCGGCCGTGGCGGCGACCTGGCCTGAGACGGCGCCGTCGAAGAGGCTCGTCCCGCGCGCGGCGTGGCCGTGGTCGGCGGCGAGGACGAGGTGGACGGCGCGCAGTGGAGCCGGCGGCGGCGCGCCGGTCGCGGCGCTCCAGCGCTCGACGACGTCCTCCAGCGCGCCGAGGCTGCCGGCCGGCTTGACCAGGAGATCGGCCCGGTCGCGCGCGGCGATGCGGGCAGCGGCGTCGGGCACCGGCGCGCCGGTGCCCGGCGCGGCGCCCGGCCAGCGCTCGTGGTGGATGACGTCGGCCAGCGGCCGACGCTGCGCCCAGCCCGCGCGTTCGAGGCCCGGGCGCCGCGGGCGCTCGTCGGGCCAGCCGACGCACAGCCACGCCACCGGCTCGACCGCGTCCGGGATGCCGAGCACGGCGCGCAGCTCGTCGGGGCGATAGAAGCTGACCCACCCGACGCCGAGGCCCTCGGCCCGCGCGGTGAGCCACAGGTTCTGGATCGCGCAGGCGGTCGAGTAGACGTCGGTCGCGGGGATCGTCGAGCGGCCCAGGACCTCGGTCCCCTCAGGCGGGGCGACGCAGCACACGCACACCCCGACCGGCGCCTCGAGCACCCCCTCGACCTTCTGGTCCAGGAAGGCTCGAGCCCGCGCTCCGAAGCGCGGCGCCTGCCGCGCACGCTCGCGCTCGGCCAGCGCGCGCACGCGCGCGCGGGTCTCGGTCGAGCGCACGACGACGAAGCGCCACGGCTGGGACAGCCCGACCGACGGAGCGCGGTGCGCCGCCTCGAGCACCCGCTCGAGCAGCGCGTCGTCGACCGGGTCGGGGCGGAAGCGGCGCACGTCGCGGCGCCCGTCGATCACGGCGGCGAGCGCGGCGCGGGCGGCGTCGTCGAGCCGCCAGCCGCGCGGGTCGGCCGCGCGATCGGCGGCGCGCGAGGGGTCGAGCTCGGGCCCCAGCAGCGGTCGCCTCATGCCATGCGCCCCCGCGCGGCCACCGTGCGCCGGTGGATGCGCGCGCCGGACAGCACCGCGCCGTGGACCGCATGCGCGATCGCCCCGCCGATCGCCGTGGCCGGGCCGGCGAAGGCGATCTCGGCGCCGGGCGGCGTCGCGACGCAGATCGCGTCGGTGGCCGTCCCCGTCGCCGGGCCGTGGTGGTTGAGAGCGCGCACGCCCGCGTCGGCGAGCGCCTGAGCCTTGGCCTCGGTCGCCGTCTGCACGGCAGCGACGAGCGCCGCGTCGCTCAGGGGGTGGCGCACGACCACGAAGACGTTGATGGTCCCGATGCGCGGCAGCGGGCGCGGGCGTCGGCCCGCGGCGGCGAGCGGCTGGCCGATGCCGACGGTGGCGACGGCGCTCGCCGGGCCGCGGTCGCGGCGCACGCCGGCGCGCACGTCGGCCGCGGTGAGCATCCCGATGACCTCGCCCGGGTCGAGCGCGTTGGCCTGAGCGACCTCGGTCAGGTGCGCCTCCGGGTCGGTGCGCGCGTAGTCGTGGGGGACCTGGAGGTTGAGCCAGTGGCGCGCGCTGGTCAGGCCGCCACCGAGGACCGCGCTCGACAGGCAGCGATGGGCCGCAGGCAGGGTGGCGAGGAGGGCGTGATCGGGCCACTCGAGCCTCATGGCGCGGCCTCGTCGAAGTAGAGCAGCGCGTTGACCGCCGCGGCCGCGACGGCCGAGCCGCCCTTCTCGCCGCGGTTGGCCACGCACGGCAGCCCGGAGCTTGCGAGCGCGGCCTTCGCCTCGGAGGCCCCGACGAAGCCGACCGGCAGCCCGACGATCAGCGCCGGATCGCGCGGCGGGCGCTCGAGCAGCTCGAACAGCGCCGTGGGCGCGTTGCCCACGACCCACACGGCGCCCGCGCCGGTCTCCTCGACGGCGAGCCGCATGGCGGCGGCGGTACGCGTGATGCCCTCGCTCGCGGCGAGCTGCGCGGCGCGGGGATCGAGCAGCGGGACCGTGGCCTCGCGACGCGTGATCCCGCCGGCGACCATGCGCGTGTCGCACACGACCGGCGCCCCGGCCAGCAGCGCCTCGCGCCCGCTGACCAGCGCCGCCTCGTCGGCCAGCAGCGTGTCCGCGTACTCGAGGTCGGCCGACGCGTGGACGACGCGCTCGGTCACCGCGCGCACCAGCGCCGGCAGGTGCGACAGGTCCACGCGCGCCCGCAGGATCCGATAGCTCTCGGCCTCGATCGGATGCACGGCGTGGCTCATGCGACCTGCTCGACGAAGGCGTCGGCGGGGCAGATCTCCATGCACTCGCCGCAGCCCGTGCAGCGGTCGGCGAGCGTGACGAGCGGGGCCTCGCCGCGCAGCAGCCAGCCGCCCGGCGCGGGGCGCAGCGCGCGCTCGGGGCAGGTGGCCAGGCAGGCGCCGCAGCCCTTGCAGGCGTCGGTGGCGACGAAGATGCTCACGAGGCCTCCGCCAGGGCGCAGGTCGCGCGCGCGGAGCGGCGCTTGGGGACGAGCAGGGGGCCGCCGGCGCTCAGCAGCGCCGCCGCCTCCGCGACGCTCGGGGTGCCGACGTGCGCCGCCACCACGGCCGACGGCGTCGGCACCGCCACCTCGCGCAGCGCCGGCGCCGGGTGGGTGACGAGCGGCCAGCCGTGATGGCGCGCGGCCGCGACCATGCCCGGCTCGTCCGCGCGCCCGTCGACGGTGGCGAGCGCGCGCACGGATCCCGGCTGTGCGCCGGCCTCGGCGAGGACGGCGCCGATGAGCTCGAGCAGCTCCTGGGCGGGGCAGCCGCGGCTGCAGCCGGCGCCGACGACGAGGCCGGTCACCGCCGCACCCCGGACACCACAACGACGGGATTCTCGGCCGCCAGTCGGTGCCCACCGGCCAGCGGCCGCAGGCGGCTGGCCTGCACCATCGTCGCCTCGGCCTCCAGCCCAGCCGCCTGCAGCCGCTGCAGCGCGGGCCCGGCGCGCTCGACGATCGCGAGCGTCACCACCACCGCGCGGCGGGCGCGCTGGCAGCAGAGGTCGAGGATCGCGTCGAGGTCGGCTCCGCCGCCGCCGACGAACGCGGCGTCAGGATCGGGGAGCGCAGCCAACGCGGCTGGCGCCTCGCCCTGCACCATCTGCACCGGCACGCCGTGGGCGGTCGCGTTGCGCTGCGTGAGGGCGATCGCGTCGGCGTCCTTGTCGATCCCGATCGCGGCGGCGCCCAGGCGCGCGCACTCGATCGCCACCGAGCCGCTGCCGCATCCGACGTCCCACACCAGATCGCCCGTCCCGGGCCCCAGCCGCGCGAGCGCGAGGGCCCGCACCTCGGCCTTCGTCACCATCCCGGCCCGGTGCTCGAAGGCCTCGTCGGGCAGGGCCCAGCCCGGCGGCGTGCGCGGCGGCCACACTCGCGCGCGCCCGTTGCCGGTGCTCGCCGGATCGAGGACGAGCAGGACGTTGGGCTCGGCGAAGGTCGCCTGCGCGATCTCCTCGGGCATGCCGCGCACGACGCGCTCGTCGCCCTCGCCCAGGCGCTCGGCCACCGCGAGCACGCGCCCGCTGCCGGCCAGGCGCTCCGCGTACCAGGCGGGCGGCGCGGCCGGGGCGGTGAGGATCGCGACCTTCGGGTGGCGCAGGGCGGCGGCCAGCGCCGCGTGCGGATCGCGGCCGTGGCCGCTGACCACGAGCGCGTCGTCCCACGCGACGCCGAGGCGCGCGAAGGCGACGGCCACCGACGACGGCGCGGGCCGCACGTCGAGCCGCTCGGCCCCGACGCGCGCGGCCAGCGCACGCACGATGCCGTAGAAGCCCGGGTCGCCGCTGGCCAGCACGCAGGCGTCGCCGTCGTGGGCCGCGAGCGCGTCGAGCGCCGGCTCGAGCTCGCCGGTGAGCGCGAGATGCTCGGCGCCCGCGGGAGCCAGCGCCTCGAGGTGGCGCCGGCCGCCGGCGACCAGCGTCGCGTGCGCGAGCAGCTCGGCGCTCGCGGCCGGAAGCGCGCCGCCGTCGACGCCGAGGACGGCGATCACGCCAGCGCCTCCGCAGCCACGCGCTCGCGCGCGCCCGGGCTCGCGCCGACCACGCGCGCGCCTTCGAAGTCGACCATGATCGCGTCGACGGCGATCCGCTCCTTGATGTAGGTCGCGAGGTTGGCCGCCACCTTCGCGCACAGCAGGTCGGGCGCCCGGTCGACGCCGGCCGCCTCCCACAGCTCGTACGCGTGGCGCGCGCTGTTGGCCTCGCTCACGGCCGCCACGACGTCCTCGTCGCCGCCCGCCTCCGCGGTCAGCGCGGCCAGGAACTGCGGGTCGACCTTCGACCGCGTCCAGTGCGTCATCAGCACGCCCGCGCCGAGCTTGGACAGCTTGCCCGCCATGCCGACGAACAGGCAGCGCTCGAACTCGAGCGCCACCGCGCGCTTGAGCGCGTAGCCGGTGAAGTCGCCGACCTCGACGAAGCAGACCTCGGGCAGGTCGGGCGCCAGCCGGCGCGCCGCGCGCTCGCTGCGCCCGCCGGTGGTGAGCACGAGCGTGCGCGTGCCCTGCGCGTCCATGACGTCGATCGCCTGCCCGACGCTCGCGCGCCAGGCCGCGGTGGAGAACGGGCGCACGATCCCCGTGGTGCCGAGGATCGAGATGCCCCCGACGATGCCCAGGCGCGGGTTCGAGGTACGGCGGGCCATCTTCTCGCCGCCGGGGACGCTGACCTCGATCACCACGCCGACCTCGTCGGTGTCGAACACCTCGGCGACCGCGGCGGCGATCTGTACCCGTGGCCCGGCGTTGATGGCCGGACCGCCGACCTCGAGCCCGAGCCCCGGCTTCGTGACGGTGCCGACGCCCGGGCCGCCGCGCAGCTCGAGGCCCGGCGCGTCGCGCAGCGCCACGCGCGCGGTTAGGTGCGCGCCGTGGGTGACGTCGGGGTCGTCGCCGGCGTCCTTGACCACCACCGCCACGGCCCCCTCGCCGTCGGGCTCGCAGCGCTCGACCGCGAACGACGGGCGCTGATCGGAGCGCGGGAGCGGGACCTCGACCTCGGCCGGAGGATCGCCGTCGCGCAGCAGCAGGCAGGCGGCCTTGGCCGCGGCAGTCGCGCACGTGCCCGTCGTCCAGCCCCGGCGCAGCTTGCTGTTGGCCACGCGCCGCGCGCTGGCCGGGAGGTTGGGCTCGCGCAGCTCAGGCTGATCCATGGCCCGCCTTCGGCCGATAGCGGTCGGGCCGCCCGAGCGGGCGGTAGCGGTGGCCGTAGCCGGGGTCGTAGACGTGCGTGCGCCCCGCGGTCGCCTCGTCGTCGAGCGCTGGGCCGACGATCACGAGCGCCTGCGTGGTGATCTTCGCGCCGCGGATGGTCTGCGCGAGCTCGCCGAGTGGGCAGCGCAGAACGACCTCGTCGGGCCACGTCGCGCGGTAAACGACGGCGCACGGCGTCGCCGGGACGTAACCGCCCTCGATGAGCTCGGCCTGCAGCTCGCGCGGGCGGCGGACGGAGAGGAAGAGCGCCATCGTCGTGCCGTGGCGGGCGAGCTCGACGAGCTGCTCGTTGGGCGGCATCGAGGTCCGGGTCGCGCGGCGCGTGAGGATCAGCGTCTGCGAGACGTCGGGCACGGTCAGCTCCTGCCCGAGCGCCGCCGCGGCGCCGGCCAGCGAGCTGACCCCGGGGACGATCTCGTAGCTCAGCCCGAGCTCCCGGCAGGCGTCGATCTGCTCGCGCAGGGCGCCGTAGAGCGTCGGATCGCCGGAGTGCACGCGGGCCACGCGCAGGCCGTCGCGCGCCGCGCGCGCGTAGATGGCGACCACGTCGTCGTGGGTGCGGTCGTCGGAGGCGATCAGCTCGGCGTCGGCCCGCGCATGCTGGAGGATCGCCTCGTCCACCAGGCTGCGCGCCCACACCACGACGTCGGCCTCGCCGAGGGCGCGGACCGCGCGCAGCGTGAGCAGGTCGGGCGCGCCGGGCCCGGCGCCGACGAAGGTCACGTGACCCTTCACCGCGCGACCTCCCCGCGGGGCGTGAGGGCGGGTGCCTGCCTTCGTCGTCGCAGCGGCTCGGCCACGCGCACGAGGTCGGGTCGCACGCCGAGCAGGGCGCGCACGATGAGGGCGGTGATCACGCCCTCGATCACGGCGATGACGGCGTAGGCGCCGAGCGTGCTGGCCGCCAGCGCGCGCAGGTCGATCGGCACCACCGCGCCGAGGGCGAACATGCTCACGAAGATCCCCGCGGCGAGCAGGACGTCGACCGCCGCCGCGAGCCCGCACGCCGTGGCCAGCCCGCTCACCGTGGTGGGCAACAGGCGGCGCAGCGCGAGCAGCAGCGGGTAGCCGACGAAGGCCGGCACGAGTGCGAGGTCGACGATGTTCAGCCCGAGGGCGGTCACGCCGCCGTCGCCGAGCGCCAGCGCCTGCACGGCGCACACCACCGCGATGGTGATCGCCCCCAGCCACGGCCCGAGCAGGGCGACCGCGAGCGTGCCGCCGAGCAGGTGGCCCTGCGTGCCGACGGTGACCGGGAACATCGGCGCGTCGCCGACGAGGAAGAACGCGCCCGCGAGCCCGGCGATGGGCAGGTCGCGCTCGCGTCCTTCGGCCCCGGCGCGGCGCACGCACACGGCGAGCCCGGTGGCGGCCACCACGCCGCCCAGGGCGACGGCCTCGCCGCTGAGGAAGCCGTCAGGGATGTGCATGCACGCCTCCTGAGGCGAGCGCGGGCGCGGCGCCGAGCGGCTCGGCCTCATCGCCCGGTGCGGTCAGGTCGAGCGCGGCCACCGCGCCCACGACGAAGGTGACCGGCGGCGCCAGCGGCGCGGGCAGCGCGGCGAGCGTCCCGCGAACGACCCGCTGGGCGTCGCGGCTCGCCGCGCTGATCGCGGCGATCGGCGTGTCGGGCGCCAGGCCCCCGTCCATCAGCTTCGCGGCGATCCGCCGGATGCGCCCGCGGCCCGTGAGGATCACGAGCGTCCCGCCCAGGCGCGCGAGCGCCTCCCAGTCGGGCGGCGCGCCGTGCTCGGGGTCCTCGTTGCCGTCGACGACCGTGACCGTGACGCTGAGCTGGCGCAGCATGAGCGGGATGCCGGCGGCTGCGGGGGCGGCCAGCGCCGCCGAGACGCCGGGCACGATCCGCACCGCGACGCCGGCCTCGCGCAGGGCGCTTGCCTCCTCGCCGCCGCGCGAGGCGACGAACGGGTCGCCGCTCTTCAGGCGCACGACGGCGTCGTGGCGGCGTCCGAGCTCGACGAGCAGCGCGTTGACCTCGGCCTGCGGCAGGGCGCGCTGCCCGGGCGCCAGGCCGACGCAGTGGCACTTCGCGCCCGCCGGCGCCAGCGCGACGACCTCGTCGAGTGAGGGGCGGTCGTAGACGACCACGTCGGCGCGGGCGAGCGTGTCGCGGGCCGCGCCGGTGAGCAGGGCTGGATCCCCTGGGCCGGCGCCGACGAGCGTGACGGTCATGCCGGCACCCCCGCTCCTCGTTCGGCGAGCAGCCACTCGCCCGCGACGCGGCCGCTGTCGCCGGCGACGACGAGCAGCGAGCGCATCGTCACCGCCTCGGTGTCGAGCGTGGCCAGCGTCGCGCGCTCCACGCGCTGACCGGGGCGCGCCGCGTCGGTCACCACCGCGACGGGCGTCTGCGCGTCGCGGTGCTCGCGCAGCACCTCGAGCACGCGCTCGAGCTGCCACATCCGCGTGCGCGAGCGCGGGTTGTAGAGGGCCAGCGCGAGCCCGGCGGCGGCGACGGCCGTCAGCCGCCGCTCGACGACGTCCCACGACACGTGCAGGTCGGAGAGTGACAGCGCGGCGAAGTCGTCGCCTAGCGGCGCGCCGAGCAGGGCCCCGGCCGCCAGCGCCGCGGTCACGCCCGGGACCACCTCGATCGCGGGGCGCTCGTCGTCGGCCAGCTCCGCCGCCCGCGCCAGCGTGCGCGCCGCCATGCCGTGGACGCCCGCGTCGCCGCTCGACACGAGCGCCACCCGCGCGCCGGCGGCGGCCCGGCGCAGCGCCTCGTCGGCGCGCGCCGCCTCCTCGCCCATGGCGCCGCGCACGACCACCTGCACGTCGAGCAGGTCGGCGCACTGATCCACGTAGGGCCCGTAGCCGATGACGACCTCGGCCCCCCGCACCGCGGCGGTCGCCGCTGCGGTGCGGTGCTCGGGACCGCCGGGCCCCAAACCGACGATGTCGAGCCGCCCGGTCATGCGCTGAGCGGGTTGAAGCCGGCCGGGAGCTCGAGGCGGTGCGCGCGCATGAAGCCCTCGTCGGAGAGCACCTCGCGCGTCGCGCCGTCGGCGACGACCACGCCGCGGTCGAGCACGACCGCGCGCGGGCACAGCTCGAGCGCGTAGGGGAGGTCGTGGGTGACGACGAGCGTCGTGATGCGCAGCGAGACGAGCACGTCGGCCAGCTCGCGGCGCGCAGCGGGGTCCATGGCCGACGACGGCTCGTCGAGGATGAGCACGTCGGGCTCCATGGCCAGCACGCCGGCCACGGCTGCGCGGCGGCGCTGGCCGGCGGAGAGCTGGTGCGGGGCGCGGTCGGCCTCGTCCTGCAGCCCGACGCGCTCCAACGCCGCGTCGACGCGCGCGCGCAGCGCGTCGCCGCGCAGGCCGAGGTTGGCGGGGCCGAAGGCGACGTCGGCGCGCACGCTGGGCATGAAGAGCTGGTCGTCGGAGTCCTGGAAGACGATCCCCACGCGGCGGCGCACCTCCGCGCGCGTGCGCGACTCGAGTTGGAGGCCGCCGACGCTGATCGTCCCCTCGCCGCCCTCGAGCATCCCGTTGAGCTGGAGCACGAGCGTCGTCTTGCCGGCGCCGTTGGGGCCGAGCACGGCGACGCGCTCGCCCTGCGCGACCTGCAGATCCACGCCGGCGAGCGCCGGGCTGCCGTCTGGATAGGCGAAGCGCAGCCCGCGCACGTCGAGCGCCGGCGGCGTCCCCGCGGGCACCTCGACGGCGGGCGCGGGGCGCAGCCCGGGGCGGCGTGGCGCCAGCTCGATCGGGGCCAGCGGCGCGCGCGTCGCCCGTCGCGTGCGGCGCTTGCCGCGCGCGGGCGCGTCGCCGTGGGGCGTGAGCGAGATCGGCATCCCGACCTTGTCCTCGTAGGAGGGCAGGCGCACGCGATAGGTGCACAGGTCGCAGTT
>Ga0307277_10000985_pt1 | contig 10983 bp, 11 predicted proteins | sample ER_DNA_116_FD_194473 | JGI IMG/M metagenome (GOLD analysis project Ga0307277, IMG submission 194473) | Bulk soil microbial communities from the East River watershed near Crested Butte, Colorado, United States - ER_DNA_116 | ecosystem: Environmental > Terrestrial > Soil > Floodplain | place...
GATCCTCGACCACGAGCAGGCGGGTCAGATCGGTGGCATCGGCGGGGAAGACGGGCATGGCGGGCACCTCCGCCCCGATCATCGCCGACCGGGCGGCCGGGAGCTTGCCACGCGATCCGGGAGCCGGGGCGCTCGGTGCCCGCGATTTCCCGTGTCGTGACCGTTACACAGTCTCTGCCTCCGTTTCCTCGTCAGATTCTCCCCGCAGGAGAGGTGGGCCAGAACCAGCGGCGAAATCGTGCCTGCCTGTCGCCCGGACGGTCCTCGCCACGCTCGCCGACGCCGGCGGCCGACTCGAAATCAGCGTGTTCGGCTGCCGAACTCGCGCCGGGTGACGATCTGACGGAGTTTCCGGCGGCGTCGGCCGGTAACGGTCACCGGGCGAGAATCCGGCGGAATGAAGAGGCGTCAGTCCTCGGACGGTCCGGAGCCGGCCGCGACCGCCGCGGTGCCATAGGCGAGGGCCGCGAGGAGGAGCAGGACCAATCCGCCCGCCGATGCCTGCGTCGCCCTCGAGCCGCCGAACGGATCGACGCCGGCCGCGAGCATCGCGACGGATCCCGCCGCGGCGAGCGCCATCAGGCCCGAGACGAGCGTTGCCCCAATGCGAACGATGTCGCGACCGCGCACGAGGGCGAGCGCCACGACGAGGTGGAGGAGCCCGACCGCCACGAGCAGGGGCGTCGTGCCGACCAGGCGGCGGGCCTCGTCGGCCTGGGCGGCGACGAGCAGGTGCGCCGACCCGACGACGTACCCGCCGACGGCGATGCTCAGGATCGCGATCCCGATCGTCGCGACGAGTCCGCCGCCGATCAGACGCGGCACCGAGGGCGCCGTCGCGACATGAAGGGGGCGGTGGGAGATCGGGGAAGCAAGAGCGGTCATGCCGTCACGATGCCGGCCGGCACTCCCCGGGGACACGGCCGCGCGTCGCCAAGCCGGCATGGACGGATGTCAAGGCTCGAGCGCCGCCACGCTCAGGTGGGGTGACAATCGCGCCATGCCACCGACCCGGTCGAACCACGAGCCGACCCCGCGTCTCGCCACGGAGCGACTCCTCCTGCGGGAGTGGCGAGCCGAGGATCGCGAGCCGTTCGCGGCGATGAACGGCGACCCGCGGGTCATGGAGCACTTCCCGTCGGTGCTGACGCCGGCCGAGAGCAATGCGCTGATCGACCGGATCGTCGAGCGCTGGCGCTCCGACGGCCTCGGGCAATGGGCCGTCGAACGGGTTGCGGATGGCGCGTTCCTCGGGTTCACCGGGCTCGCGTATGCGAGCTGGGCGCCCGAGGCGATGCCGGTCGAGGTCGGCTGGCGCTTCGCGGTCGACGCCTGGGGTCACGGCTACGCGACCGAGGCGGCCCGGGCTGCCGTCCGTTGGGGCTTCGACGTGTTCGGCTTCGCCGAGATCGCTTCATGGACGAGCGTCACGAACGTCAGGTCGCAGGCCGTGATGGAACGGATCGGGATGACCCGCGACCCCGCTGATGACTTCGATCATCCCTCGATCCCCGAGGGCCATCGCCTGCGGCGTCACGTGCTCTACCGGCTCCGACGGCCCGAATCGGACCCGGCCGCAGGCTGAAATCCGGTACCCTCGATCCCCATCCCACGGATCGGCGAGGTGCCCCCCGATGGTCACCAGCGAGCGGGCCGGACAGCCGGCCGACCCGGCCACCCTCGTCGACGTCGCCGCGCTCCTCCGCGCCTTTGACGACATCGTGCCCGACCCGTCGGATCCGGCCCAGCGGGTCGCATTCGGGACATCCGGCCACCGCGGCTCCGCGTTCCGCGGGGCGTTCAACGAGGCCCACATCCTCGCGACGACGGAGGCGATCTGTCGCTATCGCGAGCTCCGCGGATACGACGGCCCGCTGTTCCTCGGTCGCGACACGCACGCCCTGAGCGAACCGGCGACCCGAACCGCGCTGGAGGTCCTCGTCGGTCGCGGGGTCGACGTCCGGATCGCCTCCGACGAGCTCGGCGTCACGCCGACGCCGGCCGTATCGCATGCGATCGTCGTCGCGAATCGGGACCTGATCGTGCCTCCGTCGGACGCGCCCGCGAGCTCAGGACGCGGCCTCGCCGACGGCATCGTCGTCACCCCGTCGCACAACCCGCCCGACGAAGGCGGCTTCAAGTACAACCCACCGAACGGCGGTCCGGCCGACGCGGACGTGACGGGCTGGATCCAGGACGAGGCGAACCGGCTCCTCGAAGGGTCCGGGCGCGATGGTGTCGAGGGGATCGCCCGGATCGAGGCCGATCGCGCGCTCGCGAGGGCCGGTCGGCACGACTTCCTCGGTGAGTACGTCGGCGACCTGCCGGAGGTGATCGACCTCGACCGGATCCGCTCGTCCGGCCTCCGGATCGGCGTCGATCCGATGGGCGGCGCATCGGTCCGGTACTGGGCCGCGATCGCCGAGCGCCATCGGCTCGACATCACCGTCGTCAACGACCGCGTCGACCCGCAGTTCGGCTTCATGACCTACGACTGGGACGGGAAGATCCGGATGGATCCGTCGTCGCCGTCCGCCATGGCGGGGCTCATCGCTCGCCGCGACCAGTTCGACCTGGCTCTCGGGAACGACGCCGACGCTGATCGCCACGGCATCGTCACGCCGACCGCGGGGCTGCTCAACCCCAATCATTTCCTGAGTGTCGCGATCGCCTACCTGTTCGGCGGCGGCGGCGGCGGCGGTGGCGACGACGGCGCCTACGTCGCACGGCCGGCATGGGGGCCGGATGTCGCCGTCGGCAAGACGCTCGTCTCGTCGTCGATGATCGATCGCGTCGTGGCCAGCCTCGGCCGGCGGCTCGTCGAGGTCCCTGTCGGGTTCAAGTGGTTCGTCGCCGGTCTCGTCGATGGCTCGCTCGGGTTCGGCGGCGAGGAGAGCGCCGGGGCCTCGTTCCTGACACGGGACGGCTCGGTCTGGTCGACCGACAAGGACGGGATCATCGCCGACCTGCTCGCTTGCGAGATCACGGCGCGACTGGGTCACGATCCCGGCGTGCAGTACGAGCAACTCACGACGTCATTCGGCGCTCCCGTCTACCGCCGGGTCGACGCGCCGGCCACCCCCGAGCAGAAGGCGGCCCTCGGCAGGCTGTCGCCCGCGGACGTCACAGCCTCCACGCTGGCCGGCGACCCGATCACCGCGATCCTGACCCGGGCACCCGGCAACGACGCCCCGATCGGCGGGCTCAAGGTCGTCACCGCGAACGGCTGGTTCGCCGCGCGACCGTCGGGCACGGAGAACGTGGCGAAGGTCTACGCGGAGAGCTTCCGCGGCGAGGAGCACCTGGAGCGTCTTCTCGACGAGGCCCAGGCCCTCGTCGCCGCCGCGACCGGCTCGACCTCGCGTCGCTAGGTTCGAGGGATGACGCGGACGCCGCCAGTCGCCGGCACAGCGGTGCCGACCGAGGCCGCCGGCCGCTGGCAGCAGCTCGCGATCCTCGCGACGTGCCTTGTGCTCGGCATGGCGCCGTGGTTCAGCGCGTCGGCGGTCGCAGCGAGCCTACGCGAGGCCTGGGGCGGCGGACCGCTCGCACTGCCGTTCCTGGCCGTCGCGGTCCAGCTCGGGTTCGCCGTCGGCGCAATCGGGCTCGCGCTGACGGGCGCGCCCGACGTCATCGCGCCGCGCCTGCTCATGGCGGCCGGCGCCGCGGCCGCCGCGCTGGCGAATGTCGGGTTTGCCCTCGTCCCGTCGGATCCGGTTGGCGCCCTGCCGTTCAGGCTCCTGACCGGCGCAGCGCTCGCAGCCGTCTACCCGGTCGCGATGAAGGTCGCCGCGGGCTGGTTCCGCCGCGAGCGCGGACTGGCGGTGGGGGTGCTGATCGGCGCGCTGACGCTCGGCTCGGCGCTTCCGTACCTCGCCCGCGGTCTCGGGCTGGGCGGTGGGCTCGAGTGGCGGCCGGTCGTCCTCGCGATGAGCGTCCTCGGCGGAGTCGCTGCGATCCTGGCCCTCGTCGGCGTCCGGCCAGGACCGGGCGAGGTGGCTGCGCCGCGCTTCTCACCGGCCATTGCGGCGGCCGCATTCCGCCAGCCATCCGTGCGGCTCGCCAACCTCGGATATCTCGGCCACATGTGGGAGCTCTATGCCATGTGGACGTGGGTGCCCGTGTTCCTGATCGGGGCGCTCGCGGCGGCCGGTCTGAACGACAGTCGCGTGGCGAGCCTGGCGGCCTTCGTCGTCGTCGCCGCGGGGGCGATCGGGTGCGTCGCGGCGGGGGCGATCGCGGACCGGGCCGGGCGGACCGTGACGACGATCGCGGCGATGGCCGTCTCCGGCGGCTGCGCGGTGCTGTCCGGTCAGCTGTTCGGCGCGCCGGTGGCCGCGATCCTGATCGTCGCGGTCGTGTGGGGGATCTCGGTCGTCGCCGACTCGGCCCAGTTCTCGTCGGCGGTCTCGGAGCTCGCCCCGCCCGGCACGGCCGGATCCGCGCTCACCGTTCAGACGGCGAGCGGCTTCATCCTGACCGGGATCACGATCATCGCCGTCGGCCTGATCGAGCCGACCGATGCCGGCGGCTGGCGGCTCGCGTGGACGCTCCTCGCGGCCGGGCCGGTCGTCGGGATCGTCGCGATGGCGGTGCTCCGCCGGCGACCGGACGCGGCGCTGATGGCGTCGGGCAACCGCTGAGGGACGCGTGCTCTCGTCGCGGCGCGGAAGGGAGTTGGGGTGGCCTACGGGGTTCGAACCCGTGACCTTCGGAGCCACAATCCGATGCTCTGCCGATTGAGCTAAGGCCACCACCGAGCCGCGACCCGGCCGCAGGCCGGATGCGTGAGCCGGGAGTCTACCGGATTCGACGGGGCCGTTCCCCGTCGGAGCTAGCCGAAGACGGCGCTGCTCGCCCGGGAAATCGACCGGACGCCGCGGATATCCGAGTCGAACAGCGGCACGACCGCCCGGACCTGGCCCGGGAACCGCTCGCCGATCTCGTCGAGATAGCCCGCCTGCATCTCGATCCGGTTGCGGACGAAATCGGGCGATGTCTCGCCGGCCTCCGGCCGGATGACCATGTTCACGACGACCCCGCCGACCGGGATCCCGAAGTCCGTGAACCAGTCGATGAATCGCCGGATCACCGCGATCGGCAGGGCCTCGGGAAGCGTGACGAAGAAGAACGCGGTCCGCTCCGGATCGGTCAGCAGCTCCCGAGCGTGGGCGATCCGCTCGCGGAAGTCGACGAGGTAGAGCATCAGCGGGTCCTCCTCCTTCTTCTTCGTGAAGGACAGGGACTCGCGGAGCGACTGGGCCTCCTCGCGCGACTTCAGCATCTTCTCGACCCACAGGCCGTACACCTTCGACATCCCGAGGAGGCGCCGGGCGTTTGCCGTCGGGGCCGTGTCGAAGACGTAGACGTCGTATTCGTTCTTGAACATCAGGTCGACCATGTTCTCGAACATCGCCGACTCTTCGAAGGCCGGATTCATCGTCGCCGCCTCGACGAACTCGTCGGCCTTCGTCGAGATCTCGGCGAACTTCAGGAACCACTGGATCTTCTCGCGGATCTCGCGCTTCGACCGCTCGATCGCGTCGTGCGTGTCGATCTCGTACGCCCAGAGGTTGTCGACGCCGGTGACCGCGGTCGGCTTGCCGAACACGTCCTGTCCGAGCAGCCCGGACAGCGAATGGACCGGGTTCGTCGAAGCGAGGAGCGTTCGCTTGCCGGTCCCGGCCAGGTGGACCGCATTCATGCCGGCCATGACGGTCTTGCCGACGCCGCCCTTGCCGCCGAAGAACACGTAGCGAAGGCCCGGATGGGCGGTCACGAACGAGGCCATCGACGTCTCGACGAGCTCGGCGGACTTCGCATCGGTCGACATCGTCATCGGATCATCCTCGTCATCGGATCGTCCTCGTGCTCAGCCGTAGAGGAGGTGCGCGACCCGCTCGATCATCGGCAGGCCGGTGACATCCCGCTCGAGCTCCGGCACATAGCCGACGACCTGCTCGCCGAAGGTCGACCGGATCTCGTCGAGCTCGCCCTTCTGCATGGCGATCCGGTTGCGGAGATAGGCGGGGATCTGCTGCTCGCCGAGCTCCTCCGGGATCACCCGGTTGACGACATAGCCGCCGATCGGGACATCGAATTTGGCGAACAGCCCGGCAGCCTTCTTCGTGTCGAGAAGGATCATCTGTTCGGGGATGACGACGAAGAAGAAGGCCGTCTTCTGGCGGTCGGTGAGGATCCGCGAGGCGCTGTTGATCCGGTTCCGGATGTACTGGAGCTCGCCGAGGATCTGGTCCTCGTCGACCTCCTTCTGGCGCTTCATCCGGGCGGCGACCTCCTCGTACTCGCGCATCTGCTCGCGGAGCTGGGTGATCTTGCCGATCCACTCGTCATAGACCTTCGCCATCGACAGGTAGTACAGGGCGTGGCCGAGCGGGACGAGGTCGTAGATGTAGTAGTCGTAGTCGCCCTCGTTGACGATGTCCACGACCGAATCGAAGATCGCCGACTCCTCCATGGCCGGCTCGGCCGACGTCGCCTGGATGTAGTCCTCGATCTCCGGCGGGACCTCGGCGAGGCCGTACATGTCGCGGATCTTCTGGCGGACCTCGTCCTGGTATTCCTTGATGTGCCGGTCCGCATCGATCTCCTGGGCCCACAGGTTGTCGACGATCTTCACCGGGCCCTTGCCGAAGATGTCCTGCTGGAAGATGTCCGACAGGCTGGCCTGCGGGTCGACCGAGAACACGAGGACCTTCTTGCCCTGCTGGGCCAGCCACCATGCGGTCGCGGCCGAGAACGTCGTCTTGCCCAGTCCGCCCTTGCCTCCGAACATCACGTACTGGCGCTCGGGATGCTCCTGGAAGGAGGCGGCGAGCTGGGTCGTGCCGCTCAGCCCCGCGTTGTTCCGGGGAGCTCGTTCCGCTCGTTCGATTGCCATGGCTAGAACATCGCGTCCGTGAGGTCCTTCTCACGGAGCATCCGCCGTTTCCACGTGGCGATCTGGGGCACGGCGTAAGGCAGGAGCCGAAGCGAGTAATACGGCGGCAGGATCGGGACGCCGAGCATGTCGCCCATCGTCGTCAGGATGAAGAGGTGCTCCATGCTCGCCCGGGTCCGGAGGGCATGGCGCGTCATGTCGTGGGCGGCCATCCCGTAGGTGACCTCGCGCAGATGGCCGAGGATGCCCTTCACCCGACCGGGCTCCTTCGGATCCTGATCGGCGCGGCGCGGATCGTCCGGCATCGTGTCTCCTTCCAGGGCGGTCAGATTCCGTGCAGGTGGTGGTCGTGGAGGTCGGTGAAGTCGCGCTCGCGGAGGACGCGGCGCTTCCAGGCAAGGATCTCGGGCGTGACGAACGGCAGGAGCCGGAGCGAGTAGTACGGCGGGATGACGGGCAATCCGATCATGTCGCCGACGACGACGACCATGAACACGTTCTCGAGGGTGGCCCGGGTCTCGATCGCGTGCCGGGCGAACTCGTAGCCCGTCATCCCGTAGGCAAACTCGCGCAGCGCGTCCCGAAACGCCGTCAGCCGTTGACCGCGGCGCCCGTCGTTCATACCGTTCCTCCCATGCCGCCCCTCGAGGCCTTCGGCCCATCGATCGCGATCGGGTTGATCCTCTTCGTCATGCTGTGGTTCGCGTTCGGGACCCAGCGCAACATCCGGAAGGGCAACGACCTGCTTCGCTGGCTGCAGGGCGGCCTGCCGATCCTCGGCCGCCGGACGACGATGCGCTGGCTGGGCAGCTCGGCGGTCGAGCTCGGGATCGTCGAGCCGGCGGCGCCGTTCCGGGAGGCGACGGTCGTCGTCGTCCTCGAGCCGCGCGACGTCAGCGTGCTCTGGGCGTTCGCCCGGTCTCGTGGCCGACGGGATTTCGTGATCGTCCGGGTCAACCTCGTCCGCGCGCCGCGGTTCGACATCGACGTCCGCGATCCGCGCGGCTGGACCGGCCGGGCGGTGGCGCATCCGGGTGGCGACGGCGACGGCGGTGGCGAGGAGGCCCGTCGCGAGCTCGATTGGGCCGATGGCGTCGTCGCGATGGCGGGGCCCGGTGCGGATGACGCGCGGGTGCGATCGACGTGGACGCGATTGAGCGAGGCGAGCGACGGCGTCTGGCGCCTGACGATCCAGCCCGTCGTGCCCCACCTGGAGGTTCACGTCCGCCCACCCGCCGCGGGCCGCGCGGGCGCGGATCGTCTCCTGACCCCGATCCGCGACCTGGCCTTGAGCCTGGCGGAGCGCTGAGACGCGCCCGGAGCCCGTGCATGCGGGCTCCGGGCGCTGCGAGCATTCACCGGTCGTCAGGCCGCGGTCGCTTCCCGCGCCTCCTCGGGAGGAGCGGTCCGGTAGCGGTTCCAGGCCTGCCATGCGTCCCAGGCGATCAAGGCCGCGGCCACGAGCAGCAGGATCGAGACCGCGATCATCGCCCAGGCGCCGACGACGGAGATGAGCGCCTGTCCGGATCGCGTGGCGATCGTGACCAGCAGGTTGTAGGCGGTGACCGCGGTCGCGGCCATCGTCGTCACGTACATGAACACCATCGGGATGCCGGCAAAGGCCGGATTCCTTCCGACGGACCGGAGCCAGACGGTCACGAGGAGGAGGCTGAGCGCCGCCAGCAGCTGATTCGACGCGCCAAAGAGCTGCCAAAGATAGACCCACGTCCCCGAGAGGACCAGGCCCATCGTCACGGCCATGCCGACGACCGACGCAACATGCTGGTTCTTGAACCCAACCCAGCGATCGCCGAGCCACTCGCCGAGCGTGACGCGCATCACCCGGAACACGAGCTGGACGACGGTCAGGACGATGACGACGAATGCCCCGAACCCGAGGGCCGTCCCGAACGGCACGCCGATCGCCCCGAACGAGGCGACGTTGATCAGGTTGCCGACGCCCGCCGCGAAGGCCCCCGCGCCGGCGCCACCGGCGATCGCGACCGCCGTGAGGGACAGGAGGCCCAGGGTGTTCTCGGAGAACATCGCGCCGCCGCCGACCGGCAGGGCGTCGGTCTCGTATTCCAGTTGGCGGGCCGTACCGACCGAGCCGAACAGGGCGTGCCAGCCCGAGATCGCGCCGCAGGCGATCGTCACGAACAGCATCGGCCAGAGCGGCTGGAGGGCGCCGCCGGCGATCGTCGGCGCGAATCCCTTGAAGGCATCGAGCTTGAACGCGGCGACGTCGGCCTTGGTGAACGGCGCGAGGACCGCGCCGATGGCGCTGATGATGATCACGATCGCCGTGATCCAGAAGCCGATGTAGTTGACGGGTTGGGCGAACCGCCAGATCGCGGTGTTCGCCCCGATGTAGCTGAAGATCAGGAGGAGGAGCGACGCCAGCAGGAAGCTCGGCAGGATGTTGATCTCGCCGGTTGCCGCGTTGTAGGCCGGTGTCGTGGGCCGCTTGCCGTCGGCGCCGGGCGCCGGGATCCGCGGGTCGGCATTGGTCGGGTCGACCGTGGTGTAGATCGGGCCGCTGTTGATCGAGGCGTTGAACGAGTTGATGGCGCCGGCGATTGGTGCCGTCGACCAGTTCGGGGCCTTGCCGGCCTCGAAGGTCGCGCCGAACGGCCCCAGGGCCATTGCGGCGATCGTCAGCCCGACGGTGAGGATCGTCACCGCGATGATGCTCATCCGCATCCGATAAATCGCGTATCCGCCGACCAGGCCCATGATCGCGAGGACGACGATCCCGAACGGGACGTCGGGGCGGGAGGACAGGATCGCGGCCATGATCCCGACGAAGGCGCCGGCGATCAGCAGCAGGTAGAAGAAGATGAACACGAACAGGATCCGGCGCGTCCGCGGCGAGATCAGCCGGTGGGCGATCGCGCTCAGGGAGTTCCCGTCGTTGCGGACGGCCATCATGATCGCTGTGTAGTCGCTCACCCAGCCGATAAGGCTGACCCCGATCATCAGCCAGAGGATCGACGGCAGCCAGCCCCACAGGTTCGCGGCCGTGATCACGCCGACGATCGGGCCGGCCGCGGCAATCGACTTGAAGTGGTAGCCGTAGAGGACGAAGCGGCTCGTCGGCATGAAGTCGGCGCCGTCCATGTACATCCGGGCGGGCGTCGCCTTGGCCGGATCGGCTTCGATCACCGTGCGGTCGATGCGCCGCGCGTACAGCGTGTACGCGAAGTAGATGACGACGACGCCGATGACGACGATCCACAGGGAGCTCATGGACATCTCCTCATGTCATGCCCCGATGGGGGATTGGCGCCGATGGGCTCGGCGCCTCTCAAGCTCAGGGTTTGGAAGCGGTGCGCTCTGGCAGGTCTCTCCTTCTCGCGCCCTCGGGTGCGGCGGTCGCGAGCGGCGATCCGGACGCCGCGACCTTGCGGTCGATCACGGCATCGAGCGCGTCGGACGGCAGCCCGGCTGGGGTGCGTTGGCCGTCGACGATCACCACCGGGTAGCGCCCGACGCGGTGGCGGAGCGAGGTCACGAACCCGCGGATCGACGCCGCATCGAGGACATCGACGCGGACCCGCCGACCGTGGCGCTCGAGGAGGCGATGGACCCAGTCCGAGACGACCTGGAACTCGAGCGCAAGATCCTCGGGCAGGGCCTCGGCGGCCTCGCGTCGACGGAGGCGCTCGCCGATGCCGATCTCCTTGAACGCCAGCTCGCAATGCTGGCAGTGGTAGAAGGTCGTCGGCGCATACGTGATGACCTGGACTGAAACCGGCTTCATCGTTCGGGTCCGATGAACTCCGCGCACACAGGTTTGCCGCACGTTCGGCAGCCCGAGGATAGGCCCGGCAACCGGCTCCCTCAATGGCAGGAAATGTTGCAAAAAGGTCGGGACCGGTAGGGATCGGCGAGCATCGCCGCCAAGCCTCGGTGGTGCCCGTGCCCGAATCCTCCGGATTCTCTGCCGACAACCACCAACAGCGGCGCGCGCCCGAATCGGTGTCAGGTTGTCGCCCCACGCGAGTTCGGCAGCCCGCGAGGCCTGATCCAGGCGAGGCGCGGTTCGAGGCGAGCGTGGCGGCGTCCGTTCAGGCCCCCAT
>Ga0307277_10000986_pt1 | contig 10976 bp, 8 predicted proteins | sample ER_DNA_116_FD_194473 | JGI IMG/M metagenome (GOLD analysis project Ga0307277, IMG submission 194473) | Bulk soil microbial communities from the East River watershed near Crested Butte, Colorado, United States - ER_DNA_116 | ecosystem: Environmental > Terrestrial > Soil > Floodplain | place: USA...
GGGCAACCGGATCCGTGAGCTGTTCCTTTCGTTCTTCGAAGAGCGTGAACACGTCCGCGTCCGCTCGTCGTCGTTGATCCCGCCGCCCGAGTCGGGGCTCCTGCTCACGAACGCGGGGATGAACCAGTTCATCCCGTACTTCCTCGGACAGGCGGAGCCGCCCTACCGTCGCGCGACGACCGCCCAGAAGGTCATGCGCACCAACGACATCGAGAACGTCGGCCAGGATGCGCGGCACCTCACCTTCTTCGAGATGCTCGGCAATTTCTCGTTCGCGGACTACTTCAAGGTCGAGGCCATCCGGTGGGCACACGAGCTGATCACGGAGGGCTACGGGATCGAGCACGATCGCCTGTGGGTCACCGTGTTCGACGATGACGAGGAAGCGGCCGCGGCGTGGGTCGATGTCGCGGGGCTCGCGCCGGACCGGATCGTCCGGCGGGGGATGTTCGACGCCCAGGGCGAGCCCGCCAACTACTGGTCGACGCACGCCGCCGGGCCGGCCGGTCCCTGCAGCGAGATCTTCGTGGATCGCGGATCGAAGTACGGACCCGACGGCGGGCCCGACGTCGACGAAGAGCGGTTCATGGAGATCTGGAACCTGGTGTTCATCCAGGACCAGGTCGACGCCGATCTCACCATCATCGCGCCGCTGCCGGGCAAGAACGTCGACACCGGTTCGTCGCTCGAGCGGGTGGCGACGGTGCTGCAGGGCGTCGACAACGTCTTCGAAACGGATCTGTTCCGCTCGACGCTCGAGGTCGCCGAGCGGCTCTCCGGCCGGAAGCACGGCCAGGATCCGCACGACGACGTCTCGCTCAAGATCATCACCGAGCACGGGCGGGCGGCGACGTTCCTGATCGCGGACGGGGTCCAGCCGTCGAACACCGGGCGCGGCTACGTCCTGCGTCGCATGCTGCGGCGCGTCGTGTCGCACGCACGCCGCCTGGGCATCCAGCGCGGGGTCTTCGACGACGTGATCACGAGCGTGATCCAGGGGTTCGGCGACGCGTACCCGGAGCTCCGGGAGAACGAAGCGTTCGTCCGTCAGGTTGCAGACTCGGAGGAGGAGCGCTTCGCCGCCACGTTGCGCCAAGGCATGGCCTTGTTCGACGACGCGAAGACGCACGCCGAGGACGCGAGGATCTCCGGCGATGCGGCGTTCAAGTTGCACGACACGTTCGGGTTCCCGATCGAGCTGCTCGAGGAGATCGCGGCGGACGAGGGGCTGTCGGTCGATACCGACCGGTTCGCGGTCCTGCTCGAGGAGCAGCGCGACCGTGCGCGTTCGGCCGCCAAGAAGGTCGATATCGGTCTGGAGGCCGGAGCGATCCCGCCGACCGAGTTCGTCGGGTACCGAGAACACGAGGTGGGATCGCCGGTGGCTCTCCTCTTGGGCGAGGACAACGCCGAGCTGGACGCGGCGGAGGAGGGCGAGCGGGTTCGGATCTTCCTCGAGCGCACGCCGTTCTACGCCGAGGGCGGTGGTCAGGTCGGCGACCAGGGGCAGATCCGAACGGACACCGGGACGGTTCACGTGATCGACACGGTCCCGGCAGGGGATGGCGGGATCGTTCACGAGGGCATCGTCGCCTCGGGTGAGGTCCGCGCACAACAGCCGGCGGTCGCGTCGATCGATGTGCAGCGGCGCGAGGCGACGACCCGTGCCCACACCTCGACGCACGTCGTCCACTGGACGCTCAAGCACCTCCTCGGCGAGCATGCGCGACAGGCGGGCTCCCTCGTTGAGCCCGGCCGGCTCCGTTTCGACTTCCCGAACCCCGGGCCGGTCGGCACCGATCTGCTGGAAGAGGCCGAGGTGGAGGCGAACCGACGACTGGCGGCCGACGATCCCGTCAAGATCTTCGAAACGACGCTCGACGAGGCGAAGTCCCTGGGGGCGGTGGGACTGTTCGGCGAGAAGTACGGCGACCTCGTCCGCGTGGTCGAGATCGGCGACTACTCCCGCGAACTGTGCGGCGGGACCCACGTGCACCGCACCGGGAGCGTGGCCGTGATCCGACTGCTGCGCGAGGGCTCGATCGGCGCCGGGATGCGCCGGGTCGAGGCGCTCGTCGGGCCGGACGCGCTCCGCGAGATCAACGCCGAGCGGGCACTCCTGCACGGTCTCGTCGAGGCGCTCGAGGCGAAGGATCCGCAGGGGGCGATCGAACGAGCCCGGAAGGTCCTCGAGGAGAACAAGCGGCTCCGGAGCGAACTCGGGTCGTTGCGCGCCGGCGACCGCGACGCGTTGATCGCGTCGCTGGTCGCCGGCGCGCACGACGTCGACGGTGTCTCCCTCGTCGTTTCGGAGGTGCCCGGCGAGGATCCGGGTGGTCTCCGCGACCTCGCGCAGAAGGTGCGCGATCGACTGAGTGCCGGGCCGGCGGTCGTGGTCGTCGGCAGCGGCGCGGACGGCAAGGCGATGCTCGTCGCGGCCACGACCACGGCGGCCGTTGAGCGCGGGATCACCGCGCCGGCCGTCCTGGAGCCGGCCGCCCGCTCGATCGGTGGCGGCGCGGGGGGCAAGGACATCCTCGCGAACGCGGGCGGCAAGGACGCGGCGAAGGTCCCCCAGGCGCTCGGCGGGATCCCGGCGCGTGTGCGTGAGCTGCTCGACCGACGCTGATGAAGGCAGACGCGCCCGGCCGCGTGCTGGGACTGGACCTCGGCGACGTCCGGATCGGCGTCGCCATCTCCGATGACACGCGCCGCCTGGCGGTGCCGCTTGGGACCGTTCAGGTCGGACGTCCGCCGGGTGAGCTCAAAGCGATCGCCGCGCTCGTCGCCGACAACGGCGTGACCCTCGTCGTCGTGGGCCTGCCGTTGTCCTTGGATGGATCGCACGGCTCGCGGGCGATCCATGCCGAGGCCTTCGCCGAGACCCTGCGGGCCGTGCTTCCGGTCCCGGTCGCGATGCAGGATGAGCGCTTCACGACCGTCGAGGCCGAACGAGGCCTTCGCAGCGCGGGTCTGAAAGCGCCCGAGCGACGTTCGGTCGTCGATGCCGAGGCCGCGAGGATCGCGCTCCAGGCATGGCTCGACGCCCGCCGGACCGGCGCCACCACGGGCTGAGCGGGCGCCGGCCGGTATCCTCGTCGCCCGATGGACACCCCGACGCCGACCGCGCCGAACCACGCGGGCGGCCCAGCAGGTCGCCAGCGACGACGCGTCCGTCTCGTCGTGGTTCTCGTGATCTTCTTCCTCGTCGTCGGGGGGCTCTCCGCGGCGGTGGCGAAGTATCGAGGCTGCCAGCAGCCGCCGACGGCCACCGGCGATGCGGTCGCGTTCCAGATCCCGCCGGGCGCGACCGGACAGGACGTCGTGGCCGCCCTCGAGGAGCGCGGGCTGATCCGGTGCGGTGGGTTCGTCGGCAACCTGTTGCTCCGTGGCACGGGGAAGGCCGGGAAGATCCTCGCCGGGACCTACGACCTCCAGGTCGGGATGTCGCTCGACCAGATCGTCGGCGTCATCACCACGCCGCCGCCGAAGGTGCCGACCGTTCGGCTGACCGTTCCCGAGGGCCTGAGGATCTCCACGACCTACCCGGGGGAGCGAAGCATCTCGAGCGAGGTGGCCGACCAGACCGGGCTCTCCGCGAAGGACTTCGCCTCGCTCGCCGACAGCGGCCGGTACGCGCTGCCGCCGTTCCTTCCGCGGAGCGCGGGTACCGCCGAGGGGTTCCTGTTCCCGGACACCTACCAGCTGTTGAGGAAGGGTCTGACCTCGGATGCGGTGATCCGTCGGATGTTGGCTCAGTTCCAGACCGAAGCCGAGAGCCTCGACCTCGCCGGTGGCGCGGAGCGACTCGGGCTCACGCCCTACCAGGTCGTCATCGTCGCCTCCATGATCGAGCGGGAGGCACAGGTCGAGGAGGACCGGCCGAAGATCGCGAGTGTGATCTACAACCGGTTGGCGCAGGGGATGTCGCTCGGGATCGACGCGACGCTCCTCTACGACGACCCCACGCCGGACGGCCAGCTCTCGACGTCGGATCTCCTGACGAACAACCCGTACAACACGAGGATCAACGCCGGGCTGCCGCCGACGCCGATCGCGAGTCCGGGTCGTGCGTCGCTCGACGCGGCCCTCCACCCGGCGGATACCCCATACCTCTATTACGTGCTGTGCCCACCGGATGGCGACGGGGTCCATCGGTTCGCGAGGACCCTGCACGAGCACAACGTGAACGTCCAACAGTGTCTGGGCTAGATCCCATGGACACGGGGACCAGGATCCACGGCGGGACCCGAACGGTAGGCATCATCGGCTGGCCGGTCTCGCACAGTTTGTCGCCGGCGATCCACAATGCCGCGTTCGCGGCCCTCGACCTGGACTGGACCTACGTTCCCCTCCCGGTCGCTCCGGGGGATGCTCGCGCAGCGGTCTCCGGGCTCCGCGCGCTATGGTTCGCGGGCGTCAACGTGACGATGCCGCACAAGACCGAGGTGGCAGAGGTCATGGATTCGCTGACGGATGACGCTCGCCGTCTGCAAGCGGTGAACACGGTCGCGGTCGGCGAGGACCGGATGGCCGGACACAACACCGACACCCCCGGCTTCGACCGGTTCCTGCGGCGCGACGCCGGCTTCGACCCCGCGGGCAGCACCGCCCTGATCTTCGGCGCGGGTGGGGCGGCGCGCGCGTGCGCTCTGGCGCTCGCCCGCGCCGGCGCCGCCCGGATCGCGGTCGTCGCCCGCGATCCGGGCACGACGACGGACCTCCGGCAGGCGCTCGACGGGTTCTCGACGGAGCTCCTCGTCACGTCGTTCGACGACGAACCGGATCCGGCCGATCTGGTCGTCAACGCGACCCCCCTGGGCGCCGGCGGCGAGCAGCTCCCGTTGCCGCCGGTCGACGACGAGACCCTCGTCGTCGACCTCCTGTATCACCCGGCCGTCACGCCGATGCAGGTGACGGCGCGGGAGCACGGTGCCATCGTCTTCGGCGGGCTCGGACTCCTCCTGCACCAGGCGGCCTTGAGCTTCGAGCTCTGGACGGGGTATCCCGCGCCGCTCGAGGTGATGTCCGCGGCCGCGGTCGCGGCGATCGCCGAGCGATCCTGACCGGTCCGTCACCGCCGCGACCCTGCGCATCTCAAGGGCGCTCGACGTCCCGACGATGTCTCCAGCAGACGGATGGATGAATACGCCGCGCTCGCGCAGCGCGTCGTCCTCACCATGGACGACGTGCGGGGTTGTCTCGTGCTGTCTCGCGACGGCATGGTGCTCGGCGCCTATCCGGAGGAAGACGAGCAGGCGTTCAAGCCGGCATGGCTGAAGTTCGTGCACGTCGGCGAGGCCCGACGGGGGTTCGTCGAGTTCTCCGACCAGCTGTGGGCGTACGTGCACCGGGGCCCGTACGCGGCCTTCGTGATCTCCGGAACCGGCGTCCGCCCGGGTGTCCTGTTGGATCAGCTGGAGCAGGCGGTCTTGGCGGCTGAGGAGACGAGGGCCAAGAAGGGGGAGACGCTCAAGGTCCCCGACGCCTCGAGCGCCCCCTCCGGACGTCCTCGGACGTCGTTGCACCCGGCGGAGGCGAAGGCCCCGGAACCCGCACCGGAGCCGGTCGCCAGCGCCCCGCCGGCCGATCAGCGTGCATGGAACGGGCGGAGCCCCGGAGAGGCGCCCACTCCTCCGCAACCCCTCGAAGATGCGGGGTCGGCAGGCGGTGACTCGCCAGAGACCGTCGACGAGCCCGAACAGCTCCGACCGACAACGCCCTCGGAGGCCGAGCCGGTAACGCCCGCGGGTCGCCCCGCGGCTTTCGCGACGGAAGGCTCGCCGTTCTCCCGTCTGGAGGCCGAGCAGGCCGCGTCCTCCCTGCCGGCGATCGCGCCGCTCGAAGCGGCACCCCTCGTGGCTCCGGGCTCCGGCGTGGAACCGTCGATTGGCGGGTCGGACGACGCGTCCCCCGTAGAGGGCGGAGAGGCGACCCCCTTCCGGCGTGAGCCGCAGCGTCTGGTATCCGCCGAACGGGCCCCCGACGAGCCCGAGAAGGTGACGGAAGAACCGAGCGAGGTCGACCGGGTCATGCTGGCCAAAGAGTTCTCGGGATTGCTTCAGCTGAACGAGGACGGTGACGAAGACAACAGCTGAGACCCAGCCAACGACCTAGCCCGAACGGGCCTCGGGAGCATCGATGACGACGGTCAAGCGGAAGTCGAAGCAGCTCGGCCAGATCCTCATCGAACTCGGCTTCATCACCCCCGAACAGCTCGAAACCGCACTCGAGGAGCATCGCAAGACCCCGAAATCGCTCGGTCGCGTCCTGATCGACCTCGGCATGATCAAAGAGGCCGACCTCGTGCGGGCACTGGCCGAGCAGGTCGGGCTGGAGTTCGTCGACCTCAACGAGTTCCCGATCGATGCAACGTCGACGGTCCTCCTGCCTGAAGCGCTGTCACGCAGGTACCGGGCGATCCCGATCGGGGAGCGCGATGGCCGGCTGCTGGTCGCGATGTCCGATCCGGCCAACGTCTACGCGCTGGACGACATCCGGACGATCACAGGGCGGGACGTCCAACCCGTCGTCGCGACGGCGAACGACGTCGAGGAAGCGATCCAGAAGTTCTCCGGCATGGACTCGCAGGTGGAGGCGATGGCGACCATCGCCGCCGAGTCCGTCGACGAGACCACGGCTGATCTCGAGGAGGCCCTCGAGGACGCGCCGATCGTCAAGCTCGTGAACGCGATCATGACGCAGGCGGTTGGCGACCGTGCCTCGGACGTGCACCTCGAGCCTGCCGAGCACAACGTTCGGATCCGGTTCCGTGTCGACGGAGTGCTGCACGAGCCGATGCCGCCGGCGCCGAAGAGCATCCAGGGGGGCCTGATCAGCAGGCTCAAGGTCATGGCCGACCTCAACATCGCCGAACGACGCGTTCCGCAGGATGGCCGGATCTCGATGAAGGTGGGCGGAAGGGCGCTCGACCTGCGTGTCGCCACGCTCCCCACGGTGCACGGCGAGAAGGTCGTGATCCGCGTGTTGGACAAGTCCAACGCGCTCCTCCGGCTCGAGGACCTCGGGTTCCTCGAGAACGCCTACGACCGTTTCTCGGACTCCTTCAGGAAGCCGTACGGCGCGATCCTCGTGACCGGCCCGACGGGCTCGGGCAAGTCGACCACGATGTACTCCACGCTCAACATCCTCAACGAGGAGTCGAAGAACATCATCACGGTGGAGGACCCGGTGGAGTACCGGCTCGCCGGCGTGAACCAGATGCAGGTGAACCCCAAGGCCGGACTCACCTTCGCGAGCGCGCTGCGGTCGATCCTCCGAGCCGACCCCGACATCGTGTTGATCGGTGAGATCCGTGACAAGGAGACGGCTACGATCGCGATCGAGGCCGCCCTCACCGGCCACCTCGTGCTCTCGTCGCTGCACACGAACGACGCGCCCTCGGCCATCTCGCGTCTCGTGGAGATGGACGTCGAGACCTTCCTGGTCGCCTCGGCGATCGACGCCGTGGTGGCCCAACGCCTGGCGCGCAAGCTGTGCGAGCGGTGCCGCGTCGTCTATCAGCCCGAGCAGGCGGAGCTGGAGGCGGCCGGATTCCCGGAATGGCTCTGGCCGGAGATCCCGCAGCTCTTCAAGGCCCAAGGGTGCCCGGCGTGTTCCAACACGGGGTACCGGGGCCGGATCGGGCTGTATGAGGTGATGCAGATGAGCGAAGAGATCGAACGGCTCACGGTGGAGCGCGCTTCTGCCGATGCAATCAGGAACGTCGCCGTGCAGCAGGGGATGATGACGCTTCGCGACGACGGGCTGGAGAAGGCCCGCATGGGCATCACAACGCTGGACGAAGTCGCAAGGGTGGTGAAATGACGATGAGCACGGTTGCCCCTCCTGATGAGGACATCCAGGTCCCCGTCCCCGAACTGCTCGGCAGGCTCCTCGATCTGAACGGCTCGGACCTCCACCTGACGGCGGGTACCCCGCCAACGGTCCGGATCCACGGTGAGCTCGAGCGACTCGAGGACTATCCGCCGATGAACCCCCGTGCCCTCCAGGGGATGATCTACGCGATCCTCCCGCAGAAGATGCGCGAGCGGTTCGAGCAGGAGCTCGAGCTGGACATGTCGTACTCCTTGCCCGGGCGGGCGCGGTTCCGCGTGAACGTCTTCATGCAGCGTGACGCGGTCGGCGCGGTCTTCCGCGTGATCCCCTTCGATATCAAGAACATCGTGGACCTCGGGCTCCCGCCGGTCGCGGCCGATCTGGCCCGGTTCCCACGTGGGTTCGTGGTCGTGACGGGGCCGACCGGATCCGGGAAGTCGACGACGCTCGCGGCGATGGTGGATGTCGTCAACACCGAGCGCTCGGGACACATCATGACCGTCGAGGACCCGATCGAGTTCCTGCACAAGCACAAGAAGTGCGTGGTGAACCAGCGCGAGATCGGAGCCGACACGCACAGCTTCGCCTCAGCCCTGAAACACGTCTTGCGTCAAGACCCCGACGTGATCCTCGTGGGCGAGATGCGGGACCTCGAGACGATCTCGACCGCGATCACCGCCGCCGAGACCGGTCACCTCGTCTTCGCCACCCTCCACACACAGGACGCGCCGCAGACGATCGACCGCATCATCGACGTCTTCCCTCCGCACCAGCAGCAGCAGGTGCGGGTGCAGCTCTCGACCACGCTCCAGGGAGTCGTGACGCAGCAGTTGGTCCCGACGGTCGACGGCCAGGGCCGGGTCGCGGCAGCCGAGATCATGATCGCGACGCCCGGGATCCGTAACCTGGTGCGTGAGGGCAAGGTGCATCAGATCTACTCGGCGATGCAGGCGGGCGGCCGGTATGGGATGCAGACGATGGACATGTCGCTCGCGTCGCACGTCAAGGCCGGTCGCATCAGCCAGCAGATGGCGTTCGAGCGATGCCATGACCCCGAGGAGCTGCAGCGCTTGGTCGGATCCTCGGGCGGGCTGTCCGCGTACTCCGCCGGTGGCTCAGCCCTCGGCGGCGACGACGCCAGTTCATGGGCGACCGGATCGTTCGGAACGTCGGACGGCTTGGGCGGGATGTGAGGTAGGCGATGCCCGACACCTATGCGTATAAGGTCCGCGACCGCGGCGGGAACCTCATCAGCGGGACACTCGTCGCCGACAACGAGGCCCTGGTCCTGCAGCGGCTGCGCGAACAGGGCCTCACGCCGCTCGAGGTCGGCAAGCAGAGCCGCGGGTTCAACATCGAGCTGACGAAGAAGAAGGTCAAGCTCAAGGAGCTGTCGGTGTTCTCGCGGCAGTTCGCGACCATGATCAACTCGGGGCTGCCGATCCTGCGCGCCTTGTCCATCTTGGCCGATCAAACCAGCAACGGCGAGCTGGCCCGGGTCTTGAACGAGTGCCGGCTGGACATCGAGCAAGGTTCATCCCTGTCGGCGGCCATCCAGAAGCATCCGAAGGTCTTCAGCAACCTGTTCGTGTCGATGGTCAAGTCCGGCGAGACGGGTGGCTCACTCGACAGCGTCTTGCTCCGACTCGCGGACATGATCGAGAACGAGGTGAAGCTTCGCGGCAAGATCAAGTCGGCCATGACCTACCCCATCGCGGTCGTGGCGCTCGTGTCGTTGATCATGTCGGGCATGCTGCTGTTCGTGGTACCTCAGTTCAAGAGCATCTACGCCCAGCTCGGCGGGAGCCTCCCGATGCCGACCCGAGTGCTCCTTGCCCTGTCGGAGATCTTCAAGAAGTACTGGTACATCGTGATCGCGGCCGTCTTCGCCGGACGGTTCTTCTTCCGGCGGTGGAAGGCGACACCTAACGGCCGTGAGGCTGTCGACGCGTTCAAGCTCCGCGTGCCCGTCTTCGGCACGCTCTTCCACAAGACGGCGCTTGCCCGGTTCGCCGGCACACTTTCGATGCTGCTCCGTTCGGGTGTGCCGATCCTTCAGGCGCTCGACATCGTGAGCGAGACCGTGAACAACCGGACAATCGCCAAGGCCGTTCAGGACGTGCAAGGCAGCGTTCGCGAGGGTGAGTCGATGGCGAAGCCCTTGGCCAAGCATAAGGTCTTCCCTCCGATGGTCGTGCAGATGATCGCGGTCGGCGAGGAGACGGGGCAGGTCGACGTCATGCTCGAGAAAGTTGCGACCTTCTACAACCAAGAGGTCGAGGCGTCCGTCGACGCCCTGACGTCGTTGATCGAGCCCCTCCTCATCGCCGTCATCGGCGGCGCGGTGGGCGCGGCGGTCATCGCGCTCTACATGCCGATGTTCAACATCATCAAGCTGATCCAGTGAGGTCCTTGGTCGGTCGTCTCGCCGATGGCAGACTCGCCCCCGTGGTTGAGTCCGAGCCTCGTCTCGACCTCTCGCGTCCTTCAGGCCTTCGGTTCTGCGGGTTCCTGCTCACCGTCGCCGGTGCGTTGCTGATCGGGGTAGGGGGCCTTTCGGTCTGGATCACTGTGGGGATCCCGAACGAATCGGCCCATACCTCGCTCCGCGGCACCGATCTAGGGGGTGGGGATGGGCGCGTGGCCTTCGTCTGCGCTCTGCTCATCTTGATCGGAGTGGTCTTGGGCAGGCTGGTACGGTCGCGTCGTCATCGCCAGATGATCGCCGCTCTTGGCGTCACCTCTGGAGTCGTGGCTGTCTGGATCGCCGCGGACTTCATCGTGCGCGGGAAGGATCGCCGAGCGGTCCTTCAAGCGCTCGGTATCCCGAGGGCGATGTGGGCGCAGCTCGGGGCGTTCCGCGACCTGGGCTCGGGTCCCTACCTGGTCCTCGCCGGCGGAGTCTTCTGCACCGCAGGCGCCCTGCTGACCCTATGGTGGGCTCGTCGGATCGGATGAGCCGGATCGTTCCCCTGAATTTCCGACGCAACGAGCTTCAGGTCGCGGCGGATCGAGCCGAAACCCCCTGAGAATGCGCACCGTTGGGGTGCGCTCTGTCCCAAGGAAAGGAGGCGAAGGCAGATGCTCAAGGGACTCATGAAGCGCGTCCGTGAGGACGAGGGCTTCACCCTCATCGA
>Ga0307277_10000987_pt1 | contig 10976 bp, 11 predicted proteins | sample ER_DNA_116_FD_194473 | JGI IMG/M metagenome (GOLD analysis project Ga0307277, IMG submission 194473) | Bulk soil microbial communities from the East River watershed near Crested Butte, Colorado, United States - ER_DNA_116 | ecosystem: Environmental > Terrestrial > Soil > Floodplain | place...
AGCGTCACCGTGCTCATCGTAGTGGGCGCCGTCCTTGGCATGCCAGTGGCCGTCGTGCTCGTAATCCTCATGGTCTCCGTGCTTGCGCGCCTCGTGGCCGCAGGCGGGCGAGTGCACGTGCGGGTGCTCGTCTTCATGCACGCGGTGGTCGGGATCGTTCATCATCCGGGGTACCTCCTCCATCGGCCCAGCCGACGGCATCCAGAGGCGCACAGCGTATGCCATGCCAGGCAGACCGATGGTGCCCGAGACTCACCCCGCTGCACGGCCCGATTCTTGCTGCCCTCTGCCGGCATGTGTCTTACCTGCGGTTGCATGGATGCCCACCTCCAGATGGGTCGGTCAAACATCATGTACGAGGATCTGAAGGCCGCCGCCGACGAGAATGGCCGATCGGTAGCGGAGACGATCGACATCATGGAGCGGACGATCGCCAAGGATCGCGGCGAGCACCCGCCGGAGTACAAGGCCTGAGGCAGGCCTCGCCTGTCGGCGGCTAGCGTCAGCGAGGGCGGCCTTCCCTCAGCGCCGCTACCGATTTCCCAATTCGGCGTTGGCGCGTCTCGTCGGTCTTGGCTCCGTTGACTTGATATACGTGCCATGACTTGTTGCTGTTCGACAGGCCATCGAACGTGCGGCGGGCGTCCGGCTCCGCGTCGAGCGCCGACGCCAGGTCGGCCGGCACGCTGATCTCCCGAGGAGCCGTGTCGAGCTCGATCTCGACGTCCACCTCGTCGCCGCCCTGACGCCGGCAGCGGCGCGGTTGTCTGCATTCACGCCCACCATGTACGCGTCGCCCATGACCGCGACGGTGCTGCGATAGGTGTACCCGCGGATGGTCACCTTCACCGCCGGGCGTCGGCCCGCGCCAAGTCCTTCGACGACCTCGTCAGGAATGCGGATGCCGGTGGCCGTCTTGCCGCTCTGGAGGATGGTGGTTTGGAATCGCATCGCCGGTCTCCCTTCAGGCTGAGTTGCCCGCGCCGATACCCCGTGCGAGCTCAATCGCCTCGTCATGGCTCAGCTGCTGCCCCAGGCGCCATGCCTCGTCCGCGCGTTCCTCTCCAATGGCGGCACGCACGACCTCGAGCGCGTCTTCGGCTTCGAACGGCGGGCTGAACCGAACACCGCCGGTATCGGCCACGAGTCTCGCCGCAAACCCGTGCAGGCGGGCAGCTCGCTCGTGCTCGCCCATCCGCGCCGCGACCATGGCCAGGGCTCGGAACATCATCTGCGAGGCGATCTGGTCCCCGATGACGTAGAGATATTCGACTGACGCCAGCGCCTTGGCGCGTGCCTCCTCCATGTCACCGGCCAGGAGCGCCATGCCGCCGGCCAGGCTGTTTGCGGACCCGGCCAGGAACACGTCACCGGATGCTTCGAGGATCTGAAGCGTGTGTGCCATCCGGCGGCGGGCTTCGTCGATGCGTCCAGCGACAAGCAGCGGACCCGCACGGGCGAAGTCTGCGGAAGCAGCCATCAGCGGGTCCTGGAGGCGCTCCCCGAGATCCTTCACGCGCCGCTCGATGGTCTCGATCTCGTTGCTGCTGATCGCCGTCTGCGGATACACCGAGACCAGGAAGTTCAGATTCAGGAGTGAATCCGCGATCACCCGCTCATCGCCGAGGGCCTCGGCCTCTGCAACTGCGGCGCGGTACAGGCGGTTCGCTGCGTCCCAGTCGCGCTGCCAGTAGGCGAGGCTCCCCGCGGCCAGCTGGGCCCTTATGTGCCTTGCGTTAGGCGCGCCGGAGGGAGCCATGGCCAACGTCCGGTCGCACCATTCGCGACCCTCCGTCAGCAGGGCTCGGATCTGCCAGAAGCGCCACAACGACCAGCACAGGCGCATGGCGATCTCCGAATCGTCGTTTTCCAATGCCCAGGCGAGCGCCGCACGCATGTTGTCGAGCTCCGCTCCCAGCCTGATGCGCCAGCTGGGATCAGCCCTGGTGATCTCAGGCTGAGCCAGATCTGCCAGGTCCGCCATGTGACGAGCATGCCTGGTTGCCGCTGCCCCACGCGGGTCCAGCTTCGCAAGCTCTTCCCGTGCGAAGTCTCTGATCGTCTCCAGCATTTCGAATCGGCTTCCCGAAGGGCTCTCCACCCGTCTCAGGAGGCTCTTGTCGACCAGAGAAGCCATTGCGTCGAGCGAATCGATGCCTAGGTCCCCGTTGGGGTTGCAGACCGCTTCGGCGCTGTCCAGGGTGGCGCCGCCGGAGAAGGCGGCGAGCCTCGCGAGGAACGCCTGCTCCGATGCGGTCAGCAGCCGATAGCTCCACCCGATCGCATCACGCAGCGTCCTTTGGCGCTCGGGGCGAGGCGCTGCGGATTGCCCAAGCCCGGCGGATCCGTGAGAAAGCCTCTCAAGGATTTCCGCGGGGCTGAGCAGCTTGACCCGCGCCGCTGCGAGCTCGATGGCCAGCGGCAGGCCATCGAGCCTGCGCACGATGGCGATGATCGGCTCACGGTTGGCTTCGGTCAGGTTGAAATGCGAGTCGACCGCGCGAGCCCGATCTACGAAGAGCCGGATCGCATCAGTGGCGGCAAGCTTGTTCGGTGCCGGGGATGCGTCGGGAAGGCTGAGAGGCGGAACGGCGAGCTCCTGCTCCCCGGTGATGTGGAGGGGCTCTCGACTGGTCGCGAGGACGCGCAGCCCTCCTGCGGTGTCGAGCAAGCCGTCCACGAAGAGGGCGACCTCCGGCAGCAGCTGCTCGAGGTTGTCGAGCACGAGCAGAATGTCGCGCGGCGAGAGGTAGGCGGCGAGGACCTCATTGGCCGACCGCGTTGGATCCTCGGCTACGCCCAGGACATGCCCCACCGTGGTGGCGACGTAGTCGGGATCCCGCAGGGCTGCGCACTCGGCAAACCAGGCCCCATCGGCGTAGTCGGGAATGCCGTCGCGTGCGACCTCGACCGCCAGGCTGGTCTTCCCGCTGCCACCAGGTCCGGTAAGCGTCACCAGCCGGCTGGCTCGTAGCGCTCGTATCACTGCGGCACGCTCTTGCTTGCGCCCGATGAAGCTCGAACGACGTTGGGGGAGGTTCGTTCGGCGCGCAGATGGCGCGCGCAGCGGAGGGAAATCCGCCCGCAGACCGGGTCCGGTCAGCTGGAAGATGCGCGCCGGGGCATCGAAGTCCTTCAGGCCAAACTCACCCATCTGCCGGAAGGCCAGGTCGTCCGGCGTGCGTTCACCCACGACCGCCGTCACAGCACCGGACGCCAGGATCTGCCCTCCGTGGCCGACCGCAGCGATGCGCGCGGCACGATGGATCTCGACGCCGACGTAGTCGCCGTCGCGGACCACCGCCTCCCCGACATGCAGTCCCATCCGGACGCGGATCTCGGCATTCTGCGGCCACTTCTCGCCCGCCAGCGCACGCTGGCCTTCGGCGGCGGCCAGGAGTGCCTCAGCTGGGCTCGCGAACGCGACGAAGAAGGAATCCCCCTCGGTACCGACCTCGTAGCCCGAGCGACGTTCGAAGGACTGCCTGAGGAGAGACCGATGGCGATCGAGCAGCCGTTCGTAGTCCTCAGTTCGCTGCTGCGCGAGCCGGGTCGAGCCCTCGATGTCGGTGAACAGAAAGGTGACGGTCCCGCTCGGCGGGGTGACACGCTGCTGGCGGGGAGGGGATTCGGCGCGCCTGGACGGCATTCAGGTCGTCTTGGCGTCGAGGTACTGGAGAAGCCGATGCGCCGCCAGCTCGATCTCCTTGTGCCGCCATTCGGCAGCCCGGAAGTGGCACGCGATGATGCCGGAGCGATGGATGCGCCGGAAGTCGCCGAACACGAACGCGTGGCGGGCTTTTGTCTCGTCGGTGGCGCCATCGGTCAGGCCCAGGTGCCAGGCGGCGTATTCGGCCCAGGGATGAGACTTCAGGAATCGGTTTTCGTCCTCGGCGCTCGGCTGCGCCTCACCCCAGTCGCTGTTCAGGACGTACTGCCGCGCGTCGATCAGGTGCCGAGCATGTGCGACGGCGCGCCGGTTCAGCTTGTAGCTAGCCATCGGTCCTTGGGCGGTTCATGGTTGGCCAGAGGGTAAACTGTTGGGCCTCCGGTCGGGGCGTAGCGCAGCTTGGTAGCGCACCTGAATGGGGTTCAGGAGGTCGCTGGTTCGAATCCAGTCGCCCCGACCACGCGCCACCCGACGCGAGCGTTGAGAGCCCGTAATAGCCGGTTTGCCCGGCGTTGCTACCCGACGCCCCGAGCTGTCACGGACTCCCAGTCCTTAGAACGGATGACCGTGTTGGGCGTTCGCGGCAGGTGGCTCCGTAGCGTCCTTACCGGAAGCGGCTGGTCGTGGAGGCTGCAGCCGGAGCTTCACGCTCCAGCAACTCCTGGATCCGTCGGCGGTAGCGAATGCCGGCCGAGTGGCGCGCCAGCCACCTGAGGTACTCCGGATCCATCCTTCGCAGCTGCTCGAGCGTGTAGCCGGCGTACCTGCCAAAGTCGATCACATTGGAGCCCTCCGCCTCCTGATGAGGTGCCTGTGGGGCGGCGTAGGGAGTCACGATCGGCACGGCCGTCTTGGTGAGCGTGCGCTGCTTGTCGTACAGCTCGCGACGGTCCACGGTCCGCACGGCCTCGTACGCGGCATTCAGCTCGGCCATGCGTCGATTCGCACCCGCTGTCGGATCGCGGTCCGGATGGACCTGGCCGGCCAGCACGCGGTACGCGGCCTGAATGACGAGCCGGTTCGCCTTCGGGTGGACCTGCAGCACTTCGTAGGCGTCGCGTTCCGTCAAGGTGGTGGCCCTCCGGGCTGCCTTTGAGCGCCCACTCTGGCGTGCGTTTGCCGACGGAGCAAGACACCTAGTAGTACCTGCCGGGGCCCACGCGATCCGGTGGTGCAGGGTTACGCACTCGCAGTTGGCCTGGGTCGATCTGGCGCGGAAAGGCCGGCTCCGTCGCGGGCACATGGGGGCGTTGTCTGGAGCCGGCCGGCGGATACGGGGCAAGCAATCCGCGGGCGTATGCTATGGAGCCCGGGCTCACAGGCGAATTACGACAAGGGGCGATTCCATTACAGGTTCATCGCAGCGGCTTGGTTGGGTCCGCGCGGCGTGAACGCTCTTCATCAGCCTCCGCGGATCACTGTCGTCAACGACAACGAGCAGTTCCTGGCTCTGATGCACGACCTCCTCACCCAGGAGGGATACGACGTGCGCGTTGTCGATGGGGACAACGCGACCATCGAGGCGATCGCCGACACCGATCCGGATCTGCTGGTCATCGATCTTCGGCTCGGCAGCCTCGCACCCTCCGGATGGGACGTCCTGCTCATGGCTCGGGCCCACGAGCCGCTGCGCGACATCCCGGTGATCCTGTGCTCGGCCGATATCGTCGAGCTGCGTGCCCGGACCGAGGAGATGTCCGCCATCGCCGACGTGCATGTGCTCGAGAAGCCGTTCCGCATCGAGCAGGCGGAGGAGCTCCTGCGCCGCCTCCTGGAGCGCGAGCCTCCGCCTCCAGTCATGGGCAACGCGCAACCGGAGCCGACCTAGCGGCCCTCAGCCGAAGAAGGACCGCCAGTGAAGGGCTCGGACGGCGACCAGCACCGCCAGGGCCGCAAGCACCAGGACTGCCGCTGCGGCGGTTGATCGGCCGAGCCCGTCGACCGATTGAAACTCGGAGTACACCAGCAGCGGCAGAGTCTGGGTTCGCCCCTCGATGTTCCCCGCAAACATGATCGTCGCGCCGAACTCGCCCAGCGCCCTCGCCCAGGCCAGGACCAGGCCGGCTGCGAGCGCCGCATTCGCCAACGGCACCGTCACGGAGCGAAAGACCGCCCATTCGCCCGCCCCGTCGGCGCGCGCTGCGTCCTCCAGATCCCGATTCGTCTCGCGGAAGCCCGCGCGTGCCGCGCGGATGAAGAGCGGTGCCGAGACGAACGTCTGGGCCACCACGACCGCCAGGGTCGTGAACGAAATCTGGATGCCCGCCGCCTCGAAGACTGGGCCGATGGCGCCGCGACGGCCGAAGGCGAACAGCAGCGCGAGGCCAGCGACGGATGGCGGCAGCACGATGGGCAGGTCCACGAATCCCTCGACGAGCCACGAGCCGGGGAAGCGGCGCCGCGCCAGGAGGTAGGCGAGTGGCGTACCGATGCAGACCGTCACGAGCAGGCTCGCGCCCGAGGTGACGAGGCTCAGCGCCAAGGCGTCGAGGACGACGCGACTCGTCAGCGTCAACCCCAGCGACCCCTCGACCGCCGCTCGTCCGAGCAGGACGAGGACCGGAAGCGCCAGCAGCGCGGTGGCGATCGCGGCCACGAGCCAGAGCCCGGTCGATCGAAGACGGCTCGTCACGGAGCCACGAATCCGAAGCGGACCAGCGTCGCCCGCCCGGTGGAGCCACGCAGCCAGGCCAGGAAGGCGAGCGCCGCATCGGTCCGGCTGGATGTCTTGACGACCACCGCCGCGTACGTCACCGAGACGTTCGCCGGCGTGGGAATGGGGACCTCCTTCAATCGGGGAGAGGCCAGCGCATCGGTCCCGTACACGATGCCGGCGTCCCCTTCCCCGATGGCGACCTTGGCGACCACCGCTGCCACGTTGTCCTCGCGAGAAGCCACGTTGGCGGCAACCTTGGTCGCGTAACCGCCCGGATATCCGGCCTGACCGGCGAGCCGCGCGATCAGCTGGGTTGCGTACGCGGTGATCGGAACGCCTTCGCTCGCGGCCACCACCCTGACTCCGGGCTTGGCCAGGTCTGCGGGCGTCTGGATGAGGGCGGGATTGTCGAGCGGCACGACGATCGCCAACCGGTTTCCAGCGAAGGGTTGAGGAGGACCGATGGCGTAGCCGTCATCCACGAGCTTCTGCGCATTCGTGACGTCGGCGGAGGCGAAGAGGTCGGCGGGGGCGCCCTGCTCGATCTTGGTGCGGAGGGCGCTCGAGGCGTCGAAGCCGAAGCTCACGGATGTGCCGGGATGCGAGGCTTGGTACGCCCTACCCGCCGCTGCGAAGGCAGCCCGGAGCGAGGAGGCCGCCAGCACGGTGACCGGCTGAGCCGCCGGTTTCGAGGCGCCAGTGCTGGGGCCCGTGGAGCAGGACGCGGCGATGGCCACGCCGAGCAGGAGGGGAAGCCACCTAGCGCGCACCCTGACCGCCGCCCCGCGCGGGCACCTCGACGACCACGTTCGTCGCCTTGACCACACAGACCGCCTCGTCCCCGACGCGCAGGTTCAGCTCCTCGGCTGCCTCCGCGGTCATCAGGCTGACCAGCCGATGCGGGCCGGAGACAACCTCCACGACCGCCGCGACGCGATCTTTCTCCACCCTCGTCACGATCCCGGAGAACCGATTCCTCGCAGATTGGGCGACGATCGGCCGGTCGCCTTGCGTCTCTCGCCGCTCGGCGAGGCGACGGCTCAAATCCGTCACGTCGATCAGGCGCTGGCCACCTCTGGAACGGGTGACCTTGAGTGTCCCCTGCGCATCCCATCGGCGTAGCGTCTCGACGCTCACCCCAAGCGCTTCGGCAGCCTGCCCGATACGCACGCTACTGGTGGACTTTCGGGGCTCCATATCTGGACATGGTGGGCCTGATTACGCCAGATGTCTAGATCTCATCCGCGGGGGTTCCGAGAGAGACGGTAAGGCAGCTCCGGCGCGTCAAGCGTGGACGGCACTCGCAGCCGGTGGCGTTGCGGAGGACCTCCACGCGCAATCTCTTGACGCGGCCGGCACGGCATCGGACACTCCGGCGGCTGCTAGATCGGAGGAGGATGTGGCCCAGATGAGTGCCCTCGGAACGGGTACCCGCGACGACCCATGGAGATTGAAGACCCCAAGCGGTACGTCCGAATACACCATGTACCGGGACGAGGCGTCTGATCCGCCTTCCATCGTCTGCCAGGTCGGATCGACCCAGCTTCGCTACCAGCTGCGTGCCATCGACGACCTGCACGCCATGCTCAGGGCGCATGGAGATTGGATGCCACTCGGCAGCGCCGATGAGCAGAAGCCCGCGGCGGATGGCACGGTCGAAGCCTGGGGACGCTCGCCAGACAACCCCGTCGGTGGCTGGTACGGACTGAAGAAGGGGTTGCGCGGGCGGTTTGGGATGTACATGCCTCCGCTCCTCGAGGCGCTGGGCCTCGCCGAAGTCGAGCACAACCCGAAGAACAACCGGATGCGCGCGATCTAACCCAAGGCGCACCGGGCACAAAAAGAGGACCGGCCAGTGGCCGGTCCTCGTCGTTGGTGGCGGAGCTATTCGGAGCGCACGTTGGTCGCGCGTGGTCCGCGGGGGCTCGACTCGACGTCGAAGGAGACCTTCTCGCCGCCCGTCAGACGATCGAAGTCAAGCGACGCGTTCAATCCGTCGCGATGGAAGAAGTAGTCCTTGCCGTCGTCGGCGGTGATGAAGCCGAAGCCTCGGTCCGAGATCAGCTTCTTGATGGTGCCTGTGGCCATGGTCTGGGAGAACCTCCACGCTTGGTCGGCCAGATCGGCCGATGTGGGACGCTGACGGCCGCGCGAGCGCGGCTGGGCAGACGCCATTCGATATGAAAAAACTCCTCTCGTGCGGCCTCAGCGACCTGTCTCGCCGAAACCGAAGAGAGGAGAATCGTCGTGCCGCGCCAAGGTGCGCCAACGTTGCGCGCAAATAGGGTAGCACACCCGCCACCGTCGTCGACTAGCTGGCAAGAGCCTCCTCGACCTGGCTGCTGCGAGCCGGCGGCGGACCAGAGATGACCTCGAAGCCCGTCGTGTTGTGCAGAACTTCGACCTCGTTCGGGGCAAATCGCACCGAGAGGAGGCCGGTTCCGGCCCGGATCTGGCGGAGCGTGAGCCCCGGTAGCCAGTCTGGCAGGGCCGGGTTCAGGTAGATCCGGGAGCGTCCTGGCTCGCGGCGCGCGTGGATGCCGCACATCACCATGACGAGACGGAAGATGGCGCTGGCTGCCCACGCCTGGGGAACGTTGGCGCCCAGGTACTGGACGGGGAAGTCATCGAAGGTGCGCGGCAGACCCGAGAAGAGCTCCGGCAGGCGGTTGGCCGCGAATGCGTTCGCCGCGTCGAACATGCCCAGCGCGATGCGTGCCGTCTCCGCTCGCAGTCCGTAGCGGGTGAATCCGCTGGCGATGGTTGCGTTGTCGTGCGGCCAGACGGTGCCGGTGTGGTAGCTGAACGGGTTGTACGCGGGGTGATCCGCGGAGAGGGTGCGGATCCCCCAGCCGGACCACATGTCGTCGGCCAGCAGCCGATAGGCAACCCGTCGCGCACGCTCCCGCGGCACGATGCCGCTCATCAGGCAATGCCCGGGGTTGGAGGCCACCGTCCGTATCGGTCGTTTCTCGCCGTCGAGACCCAGGTAGTAGGTCCCCTCCGCATCCCACCAGAACACGTCGTTGAAGTGCTCGAAGAGCCGATAGGCCTCAGCCCGCAGCCGCGCCGCATCCTCCTCGCGGCCCAGCGCTTCGTAGATCTGTGCGAGGCGCAGCTTGGCGTCGTAGGCGTAGCCCTGGAGCTCGCAGAGGGCCAGCGGGAGCTGGGCTCGCGCCCCGTGCTCATCGGGGATGGCGTCGTGCGCATCCTTCCAGCCCTGGTTGTAGAAGCCCTTCGATGAGCGAGTGGCGTACTCCTGGAAGCCGTCGCCGTCGCGGTCGCCGTAGTGATCGATCCAGGCCATGGCTGCCTCAGCAGCCGGCAGGTATCGGACCAGGAGGTCTCGGTCGGCGGTCCACTCGTAGACGTGCGCCAGCTGGATGACGAAGAGGCTCGTCGCGTCGTGGGTGCCGTAGTAAGGCTGGAACGGCAGGATCCCGAGCTCGGCGACCTCACCGTGGCGGATCTCGTGCAGGATCTTGCCCGGCTCCATGTCGCGCTCCGGATCGTCGCGCGTGGCCTGCAGCGCCGCGAGTCGGGCCAGGGTTCCGCGGGCCAGCTCCGGAGATCCGGTGATGGCCTGCATGGAGGTCACCAGGGAGTCGCGCCCGAAGAGGGTCAGGAACCAGGGAGTGCCCGCCGCGGGAACGACGTCGTCAGGATGGTTGGGGTCCACGAGGTGCAGCGATTCCATGTCCATCACTGCGCGATCCCATGCAAGCTGGACGCTGCCGTTCTCGGTCGCCAACGAGACATGGCTGCTCAGCGCCGGCTCCGCGTCCCTCGATAGCTCGAGGACGCGGCAATCGAGCGTCGTGCCCAGCACACCGGGCTGGGTGATCGGCAGCCATCGCAGGCAGGTATGCCATTGCTCCTTGGGCGCCAGCTCCACCTCGAAGACGATTTGCCCGTCCCGCCAGGCCGGCTGCGAATCCGAACGCTCGCAGACGAGTCGAAGCTCGCGGCTGAACGGACCGTTCGTGTAGGTCGCGATCAGCTGCCGATCCTCATCGGACCATTCGACCGACCTGGCGGCCTGCCGTCGGTCGCGCTGGCGGCCGATGGAACGCACGTCGAACATGTCCGCGAAGTCGAACTCCATGGTGATCGCGAGGTCGAAGCGGACCGGTTTGCGAGCGTGATTGACGACGTCGTAGTCCTCGTGAACGCCCTCCTGGATCGTGCGGGCCAGCGCCACGGCCAGGCTTCCGGCGTCCAACTCCAGCTCCGGGGTGACGATCCGTGGGTTGGTCATCACGTGGCGCGCGGAATAGAAGCGAACCGTGCAGGCGTTGAGGAGCTGCGGCCGCTTGCCGCCGATCGTCAGCTCGTAGCTGGAGACGCACCGGGTGTCACGCGCAAAGAAGCCGCCGTCGCTGCCGCGCCTGACTCGACCGTCCGGCTGCGCGACCAGGACGTGGTCATTGCGGTTGATCGTGACATTGGCTGCGCCGACCTGGACTGCGTCGATCACTCGGCACCATCCTGGGACCCTGCGCCACACGCTGCAAGCCGATTTCGCGTGGCTAATCCCGGTGTTGCGCGACCGATCCGCTACGCTACGGGCGCCATGGGCCAGCTCATCCAGATCGCGATCAACGCCGTGGCGCTCTATGTCGCGGTGGTGATCGTCCCAGGACTTGAATT
>Ga0307277_10000988_pt1 | contig 10969 bp, 9 predicted proteins | sample ER_DNA_116_FD_194473 | JGI IMG/M metagenome (GOLD analysis project Ga0307277, IMG submission 194473) | Bulk soil microbial communities from the East River watershed near Crested Butte, Colorado, United States - ER_DNA_116 | ecosystem: Environmental > Terrestrial > Soil > Floodplain | place: USA...
GGAGCTGCTCGAGGACTGGCTGCCGCTGACCTATGCGCTCAACGCGCTGAGCCGCAGCATGGGCCGCGACGATCTCTACCCGTTCGTCCTGCCCGCGCCCGTGGTCGAGAAGCTCGCGTTCGTGCACCAGCGCGTCACGGCAGCATCACGCCGGGATTGAGCAGCCCGTCGGGGTCCAGCGCGCGCTTGATCTGAGCCATCGCGCGCAGCTCCCCCGGCGAGCGCGCCAGCCCCAGCCAACGCGCCTTGGCCCGGCCGACGCCGTGCTCGGCGCTGATCGTGCCCCCGCAGTCGGCGGCGAGGCGCAGGATCGCCTCGTCGACGGCGTCGTCGTCGGGCGCGGGGCCGAGCACGTTGACGTGGACGTTGCCGTCGCCGAGGTGGCCGAAGATCACCGGGCGTGCGCCGGGGGAGACGCGCTCCACCTCGGCCGGCACGCGCTGGGCGAACTCCGCCAGGCGGTCCAGCGGGACGCCGATGTCGAGCTTGTGCGGGATGCCGACCGCCGAGATGGCCTCGGCGTGGGCCTCGCGGAAGCGCCAGAGGCGTCCGCGCTCGGCGGTGTCGGTCGCCACCACCGCGTCCTCGACCCCTGCCTCGGCCAGCGCGGCGGCAAGCTCGTCGGTCGGGTCGCTCGTCGCCGCGCACTCGAGCAGCACGTAGACCGGGGCTCGCTCGGGCACGGGCGCGGGCAGGTCGAGGTGGTCGAGCACGAGCGCCAGCCCCTCGTCCATGAAGAAGTCCACGGCGTGCAGCGTGGACTGAAGGCGCGGGCGCACGGTGGCCAGCAGTGCGGCGGCCTGCTCGAGCGAGGCCAGCGGCACGAGCGCCGCGACGCGGCTGGTGAGCAGCGCGACGAGCCGCCAGCGGACGCGGGTGATGATGCCCAGCGTGCCCTCGCTGCCCACGAGCAGGGCCGGCAGGTCGTAGCCGGCGTTGTCCTTCAGCAGCGCGGGGCGGTCGACGATCGTCCCGTCGGCCAGCACCGCCTGCAGTCCGGCCACGCGCGCGCGCACCGTCCCGTGGCGCACGGCGTGCGTGCCGCCGGCGTCGGTGGCGACGAGGCCGCCGAGCGTGGCGCTGTCGCGCGCGCCGAGGTCGACGCCGGCGTCGAGGCCCGCCTGGCGCGCATGCGCCTGCAGGGTCGCGAGGGTGACGCCCGCGCCGGCCTCGACCTGCGCGGCGGCCCGGTCGACGGGCCCCAGGTCGGTGAGCCGCACGGTGCTGAGCACCACTTCGCCGCCGCGCGGGACGCCGGCGCCGACCATGCCGGTGTTGCCGCCCTGCGCCACGATGGCGGCGCCGTGGGCGCGGCAGGCGGCGAGGACCGCGACGACCTGCTCGGCGTCGGCGGGCCGCACGACGGCGCGCGCCCGGCCGCGATAGCGCAGCGTCCAGTCGACTTCGAAGGGCGCGCGCCGGTCCTCGTCGGCGAGCACGTCGGACTCGCCGACGGCGGCCGCGAGGTCGTCCAGGAGGCGATCGGTCACGCCCGGCACGCTACCGTCGGCCGCCATGACGCCCGCGCACGACCGCGAGTCGATCTTCACGCTGGAGGCCACGCCGATCAAGTTCGGCCCCGGCGCCGCCGACGACGCCGGCTGGGAGCTGGCCCGCCTCGGTGTTCGCCGTGCCCTGCTCGTCACCGATCCCGGAGTCGCCGCCACGGGCCATCCCGAGCGCGTGCGCGCGAGCATCGAGGCCGAGGGCATCGAGGTGGTCGTCTACGACCGCGCACACGTCGAGCCGACGCTCGACTCGCTGCAGGAGGCGGCCGACTTCGCCCGCGACGCGGAGGTCGACGGTTTCGTCTCGGTCGGCGGCGGCTCGAGCATCGACACTGCGAAGGTCGCCGACCTCATCACCACTCATCCGGCGGCCGTCATGGACTACGTCAACCCGCCGGTGGGGGAGGGGCGCAAGCCACCGTCGCCGCTGCGCCCGCACCTGGCCATCCCGACGACGTCGGGGACCGGGGCCGAGGCCACGACGGTGGCGGTCCTCGACATCCCCGACATGAAGGTCAAGACCGGGATCTCGCATCGCTACCTGCGTCCCGCGCAGGGGATCGTCGACCCCGAGCTCGTCCGCAGCCTGCCGGCCGAGGTCACCTCGTCGACCGGCCTCGACGTGATCTGCCACGCCGCCGAGTCCTACCTGGCCCAGCCCTACGACGAGCGCCCGCGGCCCGCGTCGCCCGACGACCGCCCGCCCTATCAGGGCGCCAACCCGGTGGCCGACGTGTGGTCGGCGCGCGCCCTGGAGTACGGCGGGCGCTTCCTGCGCCGCGCCGTGGAGGATGCGGACGACCTCGAGGCGCGCGGCGCCATGATGCTGGCGGCCACGATGGCGGGCGTGGGCTTCGGCTCGGCCGGCGTGCACATCCCGCACGCCTGCGCCTATCCGATCGCCGGGCTCGAGCATCGCTACCAGCCGCCGGGCTATCCCGACGACCATCCCTTCGTGCCCCACGGGCACTCGGTGATCGTCACCGCGCCGGCCGCGTTCCGCTTCACCTACGAGGCGGCGCCCGAGCGCCACCATCGCGTGGGCGAGCTACTGGCCGGCGAGCCTGTCGAGCCGGGGCCGGATGCGCTGCCCGACGTGCTGCGCGCGCTCATGCGCGACGTGGGCGCGCCACGCGGGATCGCGGAGCTCGGCTACGACGAGCGCGACGTGCCCGCGCTGGTGCAGGGCGCGCTCAAGCAGGAGCGCCTGCTCGTCGTCAGCCCGCGCGAGGTCACCGGCGACGACCTCGGGCACATCCTCAACGCGTCGATGGCGAACTGGTGAGTGCCCTCGTCCGCGCCTAGGCGTGGCCAGGAGGGAACAGCCCGCCGAGGATGTGGACCGTGCCGTCGAGGTGGCGGCGCAGCAGGCGCACGGCACGGCTGCCGTCGTGGCGCTCCAGGGCCTCGATCATCCGGGCGTGCTCGGCGTTGGAGTGGTCGAGGACCTCGGGCGGATGAGCGATGTGCGCGATGAGCTCGGAGACCTCGGCCTCGATCTCGCCCGCCAGCCCGACCAGCCGCGGGACGCCGCTGGCCTCGGCGATCGTCATGTGGAAGCGGATGTCGGCGCGCCGGTAGTCGTCGAAGTCCTCGGCGACCGACATGCGCTCGACCGACTCGCGCATCGGCGCGAGGTCCTCGGCGGTGGCGCGGTCGGCGGCCAGCGTGATCGCGCCGACGCCGACGGCGGCGCGCAGGTCGAGCACCTCGCGCCAGTCCTCGCGTACGGGACCGGTCGGGCTGCCCTCGGCCAGCGGCGGCTCCTGGACCACGAACGTGCCGCCGCCGCGACCGCGGACGGACGTCAGATGGCCGGATTGCACGAGCGTCGTGATGGCCTGGCGCAGCGTCGAGCGCGAGATCCCGAGCTGCTCGGCCAGCTCGCGCTCGGAGGGCAGGCGGAGCCCCGGACCGAGGATGCCCAGCCGGATCGCCGTGCCCAGGCGCTCGACGGTTTCCTGGAACGTCGTGGGGGGCTGGACCGGCTCGAAGACGGCGGCCACGGTGGCGTCGCCACGCATGGCCGCAAAGGTACACCTGTGCGCCGCGTCCCACGGACGCGCGCTCAGTTGGCCTGCGTGGTCAGCGGCCTCGCGCCTAGACTGACCCCATGGCCACCACGCACGTCGAACTCGATCGCCAGCGCATCAAGGAGCTCACCGAGCGCGAGGAGAAGCGCCTCAACGAGCGCACGCAGGCGTCGCAGCGGATGTACGACCGCGCCCGCAACGTGCTCACCGGCGGCGTCGCGTCGTCCTACCAGCTGCGCGAGCCGTGGCCGATCTACCTCGAGCATGGCGACGGCCCGCGCGTGTGGGACGTCGACGGCAACGAGATGTACGACTTCCACAACGGCTTCGGGTCGATGGTCCAGGGGCACGCGCACCCGGCCATCGGCAAGGCGATCGGCGAGCGCTATGTCCGCGGCACCCACTTCGCCGCCCCCACCGAGGACGCCATCGTGGTGGGCGAGGAGCTCGCGCGCCGCTGGGACATCCATCGCTGGCGCTACACGAACTCAGGCTCGGAGTCGACGATGGACGCGATCCGGATCGCGCGCGCCTACACCAAGCGCCACACCGTGATGAAGATCTTCGGCTCCTACCACGGCCACCACGACACGGTGATGGTCTCCATCGGGGTCGAGTACGACAAGATCGGCCCGCACGAGGCGCCCGCCTCGCTGCCCTACGGCGCGGGCATCCCGCAGTCGGTCGTCGACGAGGTCTTCTCGGTGCACTTCAACGACGCCGACTCGCTGGAGCGCCGCATCGCCGAGCTCGACCGCGAGGGGCGCAAGCCGGCCTGCATGATCATGGAGCCGGCGATGATGAACCTCGGGGTCGTGCTCCCCGAGCCCGGCTACCTCGAGGCCGTGCGCGAGATCACGAACCGGCACGGCGTCGTGCTCATCTTCGACGAGGTCAAGACCGGCCTGTGCATCGCCGCCGGCGGCGCCGTCGAGCGCTTCGGCGTGATGCCCGACATGGTCACGCTGGCCAAGGCGCTGGGCGGCGGCATGCCCGTCGGCGCCATCGGCGGCAGCGAGGAGGTCATGTCGGTCGTCGAGGACGGCTCGGTCTTCCAGGTCGGCACCTACAACGGCAACCCGCTCGGCATGGCGGCCGCCCGCGCGAACCTGACCGAGGTGCTCACGCCCGAGGCCTACCAGCGCCTGGATGCCTTGAACGACCGGATCCTGCGCGGCTGCACCGACGTCATCGAGCGCTACGGCCTGTCGGGCTACTCGGTCGGCGTGGGCTCCAAGGGCTGCGTGACCTTCTCGCCGGCCAAGATCGTCGACTACGAGACGTTCAAGGAGAACCAGGACGCCGAGCTGGCCGACCTCGCGTGGCTGTTCAACATGAACCGTGGCATCTTCATGACGCCCGGCCGCGAGGAGGAATGGACGCTCTCGGTGACCCACACCGACGAGTCGGTCGATCGCTACGTCGCCGTCTTCGACGAGATGGCGCGCGATCTGACAGCGTGACGCGCGCCCGTGCTCGCAGCCACCGCCACGCTGGCGGCGCTCGCCGCTGCCTTCCCGAACCCCTGTCATGAGCCGGGGCTCGGGCTGCGCTGCCCGGACCTCGTCATGGCGCCGCCCAGCCACCTGCGTCTCGCGCGCAGTCCCAGCAGGCAGCGCGTCGTGCTGCGGATGGAGAACCGGATCGTCAACCTCGGCGCCGGCCCGGCGGAGCTCTTCGGCGAGCGCATCTCGCCGAGCGAGATGCGAGCGCGCCAGGTCATCGTCGACACCGCGGGACGGCGCTATCGGGTCGTCACCGGCGCCGAGCTCTACTTCAAGTCGGTGCCCTCGCGCGGCGGGTCGTACTGGAAGTTCAAGGACGCGGCGCGCTTCGAGTTGTGGGCCATCGACCGGGCCGGTCAGCGCACGGCGCTGGTGCGCACCGGGCCCAAGCACGACTACTGCCTGCGCGACCTCGACCGTGTGCGCGGCGGGCCGACCGTCCGGCGCAAGCGCTTCTACGGCGCCTGCAACAAACGGGCGGGCACGCGCCAGATCACGCTGGGGACGTCGGTGGGGTGGGCCGACGTCTACCCGTCGTCCTATCCCGACAACTGGATCGACGTCACCGGCCTGAGCGGCTGCTTCGCCGTCGTCCATCGCGCCGATCCGGGCGCGGGTATCTTCGAGTCCAACGAGAACAACAACAGCTCGTCGAAGATCGTGCGCCTGCCCTACAAGCCTGGTCCGCAGCGCTGCCCACGGGCGGCGCCGCCCGCGCCTCCCGCACCGCCCGCGCCGCCGGTGCCCACGCCTCCGCCACCGCCGCCCACGACGTGATGGACCTCGGGCTCGCCGGCAAGGTCGCCTTCGTCACCGGCGCCACGCGCGGCATCGGCCGGGCGATCGTCCTGCGCCTGGCCGACGAGGGTTGCGCCATCGGGCTGTGCGCGCGCGACGCAGATGAGGTGCAGCGGTCGGCGGGCGAGCTGAGCGCGCTCGGCGTGGGCGCGCACGGCGTCGCGGCCGACGTGACCGACGAGGCGGCGCTGACCGCGGCCGTCGACGAGTGCGCGCGCGAGCTGCGCGGCCTGGATCTCGTGGTCGCCAACGCCGGCGGTGCGGCCGGCGGTCCGCTGCTCGAAGAGTCGAGCGCGGCCGACTGGGAGCAGACGCTCGCCCTCAACGTCACGCACCCGGCGACGCTGCTGCGCGCCGCCCTCCCGCACCTGCGCGCCCGCGGCGGCGGCGCCGCGCTGCTGATCGCCTCGATCTCGGGCATCAAGCCCCAGCCGCGGGCCCAGTACGCCGCGGCCAAGGCGGCCGAGATCCACCTCGCTCACACGCTCGCGCGCGAGCTCGGGCCCGACGGCATCCGCGTCAACGCCCTGAGCCCGGGCTCGATCCTCTTCGAGGGCGGAGGCTGGGCGACGCGCCGCGAGGCCGAGCCCGAAGCGTTCGCCGCGTGGGTGCAGCGCGAGTTCCCGCTCGGGCGGCTGGGCACGCCGAAGGAGGTCGCCGACGTGGCCGCCTTCCTGCTCTCCGCGCGCGCGAGCTGGATCAGCGGCGCCAACGTCGTCGTCGACGGCGCGCAGAACCAGCCCGGGATGGGCGGCTACTGACGCAGGGCGGCCCGGCGGACCTTGCCGCTCGCCGTCTTGGGCAGCTCGCCGGCGAAGTCGACGATCCGCGGGTACTTGTAGGGCGCCGTCTGGGCCTTGACGTGGTCCTGGAGCTCGCGGGCGAGCGCGTCCGAGGGCGCGTGGCCGTCGCGCAGGACGACGACGGCCCGCACGACGGTGCCACGCTCGTCGTCGGGGGCGGAGACCACCGCGGCCTCGGCCACGGCGGGATGCTCGACCAGGGCCGACTCGACCTCGAAGGGGCCGATCCGGTAGCCGGCGGAGATGATGACGTCGTCCGCGCGGCCCTCGAAGAAGAGGAAGCCGTCCTCGTCCTGGGCGACGCGATCGCCGGTGCGCCACGGGCCGCTCGGCGCCTCTTCGCCCAGATAGCCGCGGAAGAAGGTCGGGACCGTGGCCGGGTCGAGCACCAGCTCCCCGTCGTCGACCCAGGCGTCGACGCCGGGCAGCGGGCGGCCCATGGAGCCGGGGACCGCCTCGCGATCGATCGGCATCCCGGTGATCTGCCCGGTCTCGGTCTGGCCGTAGCCGTCGCGGACCCAGAGGCCGGTGGCCTCGCGCCAGGCGCGCAGGACCTCGGGGTTCAGGGCCTCGCCCGCAGCGACCAGGCCGCGCAGTGCGTTCGTCGGCCGCGGCTGTGCGCGCTTGGCGATGATGCGGTACTCCGTCGGGGCCATGCACAGCACCGCGACCGGCTCCTCGTCGAGGATCGCCAGGCGCTGATCGGGGTCGAAGCGCTCGTCGTGCAGCAGCGCCGCCGCGCCCCGCAGCCAGGGCGCGATGAAGACGTTGCGCGCCGACTTGCTCCAGCCGCTGGCGGCGGTGCACCACACGAGCTCGCCGGGACGCGCATCGAGCCAGTGCTCGGCCTGCAGGCGCTGGCCGGCGAGGTAGCGCTGGGCGTGCACGACGGCCTTGGGCTCGCCGGCGGTGCCGCTCGTGAAGGTGATCAGACACGGGTGCGCGGGGTCGAGCTCGGCGTGGGGCGGCGCGGTGCGCTCGGGCCAGTCGCCGACCCCGGGGACCCAGATCGTCGGCCCGCTCCAGCCGCTCTCGCGCAGCACCTGCTCGTTGCGCCGGTCGGCCACGACGAGCGCCGGGGCCGCGACGTCGAGACGCATGCGCAGGTCCTTCGCCCGCAGCTGCTCGGTACACGGCAGCACGACGTAGCCCTGGCGGAAGCACGCGACCATGGTCGCGACCCAGTCCGGCAGGTTGCCCACGAGCGTCATGACGACGTCGCCGCGGGCCACGCCACGCTCGTCGAAGTGCGCGGCCAGCGTGCGCCCGGCGCGCGCGACCTCGCCGAAGCTCCACTCGCGCCGGCCCCCGCCGCGCGCCCGCTCGACCAGTGCGAGCCGGTGCGGGTCGGCGGCCTCGACGACGTCGCGGGCGAAGTTCATGGGGCGCTGGACCCTAGTGCGCCAGCGCCACGCCGAGCCACACGACCGCCAGCGAGGCGACGAAGATCAGGCCCTCCATCCAGTGGTCGCCCGGCCGGCGCATGTGCACGATCACCAGCACGCCGATGAGCGCCACGAGGGCGAGCTTGACGTGGAGCGTCCCCCGGCTCCAGTCGCCGAAGTGCGAGGCCATCGCGCTGCCGGTGGCCAGGAGGACGGCAAGGGCCAGGAGCGTGCCCCAGCCGAAGCGCCGCGCGACGGCCTGGATGCGCGGGCGGTCGCCCCGCACGACCGGGACCACGCAGGCGGCCAGGAAGAGCTGACCGCCGACGAAGAAGGCCATGGCGAGCAGGTGCAGCCAGCGGATCGCCTCCCAGCCGGTCACGGTTGGAGCGTATCGACTGGCCAGTCAGCCAACTCTGGGTATCCTCCCGCGACCATGGCCGCCGCCACGTACAGCGAGAAGACCGACGAGCAGAAGGCGATCTGCGAGATGGTCCGCCAGTTCGCCGATGAGCAGATCCTGCCGAACGCCGAGCACTACGACGCCGTCGACGAGTTCCCGGAGCCGATCGTCGAGCAGATGAAGGAGCTGGGGCTGTTCGGCGTGACCATCCCCGAGGAGTACGGGGGCATGGGCCTCGATCTCACGACGTACGTGATGATCGTCGAGGAGCTCTCGCGCGGCTGGATCTCGATCTCGGGCATCGTCAACACGCACTTCATCGGCTCCTACCTGCTCATGAAGTTCGGCTCCGAGGAGCAGAAGCAGAAGTACCTGCCGCGGATGGCCACCGGCGAGATCCGGGCCGCCTTCAGCCTCTCCGAGCCCGAGCTGGGCTCCGACGTGCAGGCGATCAAGACGAGCGCGCGCAAGGGCGACGACGGGCGCTGGGAGATCAACGGCCAGAAGATGTGGGTCACCAACGGCCTGCTCTCCTCGCTGGTCTTCGTCCTGGTCAAGACCGACCCCGACGCCGATCCGCGCCACAAGGGCTTCACCTGCTTCATCGCCGAGAAGGAGCCCGGCGTCTCCCAGAACACCGGCGACTACGCCGGCCTGACCGTCCCGCCCAAGATCAAGAAGCTCGGCTACAAGGGCGTCGAGTCGACCGAGCTCGTCTTCGACGGCTACAAGTGTCCGGCCGAGAACATCCTCGGCGGCGAGGAGGCGGGCCTCAACAAGGGCTTCGCGCAGATGATGGACGCGCTCGAGGTCGGCCGCGCGAACGTCGCGGCCCGCGGCGTGGGCATCGCCCAGCGCGCGCTCGAGCTGGCCCTGCGCTACTCGCAGGAGCGCAAGGCCTTCGGCAAGCCGATCGCCCAGCACCAGGCCATCCAGTTCAAGCTCGCCGATATGGCCACCCAGGTCGAGGCCGCGCGCCTGCTGACCCTGCGCGCCGCGCGCCTGAAGGACGCCGGCGAGCGCTCGGACCTCGAGGCCGGCATGGCCAAGCTCTTCGCGTCGGAGGCCGGGCGTTACTGCGTGGAGGAGAGCTTCCGCATCCACGGCGGCTATGGCTACTCCAAGGAGTACGAGATCGAGCGCCTCTACCGAGACGCGCCGCTGCTGCTGATCGGCGAGGGCACGTCCGAGATCCAGCGCATGGTCATCGGCCGCAAGCTCCTGCAGCGCCACAAGCTCTAGCCCGGTCCTCGGTCGAGTTTGCGCAACTTCGGCCGGATCCCGGGTATGAAGAGCGCGGAGTGAAGGCAGGGAGGGGATTTCTCGCACTCTTGGCGGTGCTGACCGCGGGCGCGCTCGGCGCCCCGCTGGCGCATGCCGGGAGCTACGACGTCCTGTCGTGCACGATCGACGGCAGCTACAACGCGAACGGCGCGTGGATCGTGTTCAACAACCCGGCGGGCGACGCGCGATACGCGACCGACGCGAGCTGCCCGCGTTCGGGTGATCCGCTGACCGTCAAGCTCGCGGGCGGAAACGCGTTCGGAAACGGCACGGCTGCCGGCCTCGCCTTCTTTGCGCCGCCCGACGCCACGATCACCAACTACAAGCTCATCCTCCACCACTACTGGTACGCGCCGGGCAACGGCGGGCCCGATGAGACCACGTATGAGGCCCTCGGCTTCAGCGGGCGATATGTCGGTGGGGCCGGTCAGTTCGAGTCCGGGACGCAGCAGGCGTTGGCCAACGAGGGTCACTGGTACGGGTGGGTGGGCAACGTCGCGGGCGGACCGGTCGACGCGGTCGACACGCAGGCCATCACCCGCACTCTCGGGGATTCGCCGCTTGCCAAGAGCGTGGTCAATGGCACCTCGCTCGGGCTGGCGGCGGGTTGTTACAACTCGGCTGGCTGCACACTCAGCACGGCCGCGAACGTCTTCCTCGAGCTCTACGGCTCGCGCGTCACGATCACCGACAACACCGCGCCCAGCCTGGGCGCGCCCACTGGAGCTGGTCTCCTCGCCCCTGGCGTCCGTTCAGGCGACGAGCCCGTGACGTTCAGCGCGACCGACAACGTCGGCATCCGGCGTGCCGAGCTCGTCGATGTGACGGACGCAACCAACCCGTCCGTGGTCGTGGCCAAGGACTACAACTCGACGGCCACGGTCCAGAACGCTCGGTGCAGCTTCACCAAGCCCAGGCCGTGCCCGGACCTCAAAAACGAGACGCTCGCCGCCTCGCCTGCCATCGCCGGCAAGCGCGCGCTGCTCGTGCGCGTCACCGACGCCGCCGGCAACCAGACCGTGTCGACCCCGTTCGCCGTCACGGCGCGCGGCCCGGTCAACGGCGCTGGCGGTGGCGACGGGTCGCGCCTCGTGGCGGGCTTCCCCGGCCACACGTTCCGCGGCCGCGGCAAGAACCGTAAGAAGGTCGGCGTCCTGCGCCCGACCAAGACCGTCGGCTGGGGCCACAGCTCGCGCGTGCGCGGGATCCTGCGCAACGCCGCCGGCCAGCCGGTCGTCGGCGCCGAACTG
>Ga0307277_10000989_pt1 | contig 10968 bp, 9 predicted proteins | sample ER_DNA_116_FD_194473 | JGI IMG/M metagenome (GOLD analysis project Ga0307277, IMG submission 194473) | Bulk soil microbial communities from the East River watershed near Crested Butte, Colorado, United States - ER_DNA_116 | ecosystem: Environmental > Terrestrial > Soil > Floodplain | place: USA...
GTAGCGGATCGCCGGGCCCAGTCCCTCCTCGTCGAGGATGGGCGGGCGGAGATCGAAGAGCATGTGGCGCATGCTCCGGATCGTGCCGAGGACCGCGTCGCGCGCGTCGTCCAGATCCGGCAGATCGGGATTCGCTTTCGCGAGGAGTTCGAGACGCATCTTGAGAACCACCATCTTCTGTACGGGATCGTCGTGGATGTCGTTCGCGATCCGGCGGCGCTCGTCCTCGGCGGCTTGGACCACGTGCGCGAGGAGTCGTCGGCGCTGCTCGTCGATCTCTTCCAGGCTCTGGATCGTTTCGCGAAGCTCCTCGGTGCGTTCGGCCACCTTCACCTCGAGCTCCAGGTTGTGCGCGCGCAGCTCCTGCTCGAGGCCCCGGATCGTCTCGAGCTGGGCTTCGCGATCCTCCGTCAGCCACGCGTTGTGCAGTGCGAGGGCCGCATGAGCGACGTACTGCTCGACCATCGACACCACCCACCGACGCATCCCCGTCGACGTCCCTCCGATCTCCAGGGCCACGGCGCCCAGCGCATGACCGCCTTCGCGGAACAGCGGCACCACCAGGAGGTTCCGAGCTCCCGGAAGGAGGGCGGCCAGCCGCGGATCCGTCGCGGGGTCGATCTGGCGAACCAAGCGAGCGGCCCGATCGGTCCAGACGCCTTCGATGAGGGGGTCGATCGCCGCAGGGAGATCATCGAGCGGCCCTTGATCGGTCGCGGCCAGCACACGAAGGTCGCCCTCCGGCGAGGCGAGCACGACCCCTCGCTCGAGGCCGAACGTGTCGCGGAGCGCTTCCAGCAGGATGCCGGGGATCTCTTCGGCCCCTCGCCCGGCATCGATCCGAGCCACCATCGTCGAGAGGGATGCCAGATCGACCTTCTGCCGTCTGAGCTGCCGCTCGCTCGCGGCGGCGGCGGTGGCGGTGCCGAGCGCGAGGAGCCACAACCCCGTGACCGCGAGCGCCACCGCGACCGTACTACCCGCACCTTCGGGGAGCGTCGCTGATCCCTCGATGATCTCGGCCTCGATCGATCCCACCACGAGAAGGAATAGCGTCGTATGCCACAGTGCGATCTTGAGCCCGGTCCGGTACGAGCAGAGCAACGTGACCGCGACCACATGAACGTACACGAGGAACAGGAGGGGGCTCATGGCTCCGCCGGTGAACGCGACCACCGCCGCCAGGTAGATCCCATCGAGCAGCAAGGCGGCTTGCATCGAGGGAAGAGCGAGCCGCCGGTTTCGACGCAACGCGAAGGGTCCGACCGACACCGCGAGGTAGGCGATGGTCGCCGCGACGATGCGGCCGACCGGTAGGACGGCGACCCCCGGTGCGAGCGCCATCAGGCCGAGGACGGTCGAACCGAGGCCCGCACGGAGCACCGAGAGGTACACATGGCGCTCCTCGAGGGAGAGCAGCTCCGAGGGTTCTGGCTCCGCCCGCCCAGACGACGAGCGAGACGCGATCACGAGAACCCCATCATCTCGGTCTGCACGGGCGCGAGCGTGAGCTTGGGGTCCCGCCGGTCGAGGCGGTCCTGGACCATCACGAACCCGACCGCGACCGCGAGCAAGGCGAGGACGACGCCGAGGCTTCGCGCGACCACGTGCGCGGCCGCGCCGGCGAACCCGTCGGCGAAGACGGGGTTCTTCGCGACGGTTACCGGGATCGACGAGGTGTCGGGCGTCGAGCCCGTGGGGTGCGGGCCGGCCGACCGTCCGCCGACCGATCGCGGCTGCTGCGGTCCGCGAGCGACGTGCGGCCTCTTTCCGCCCGGCTGACCGGCCGTGCCATGGTCACCGGGCTGGTGGCCGCCTGTGCCGCCACCGCCGGTGCCGCCACCGGTGCCGCCGCCACCGCCGCCACCACCACCGGGCGGGTTCACGGTTCCGTGCAGGATGCCATCGACCGTCCCCTGGGGGTCGTCGACCACCGGCTTGACGGTGCCGGTGACGGTGCCGGCTTGGTCCGTGACTGTCTGTTGTCCCGATCCCGCCGTATCCGTCGCGACGCACGTCACGTCGAGCGGGTCACACGCCTCCTGTGCGAAGGCGGGACTCGCCAGAGCCAGCGAGAGGACCACCAGCGGGACTGCCGCGAGAAGCTGCATCGGGCGGGCCATGTTCATCCCTCCTGCAGAGAGGTGCGCCATGGTGAAACCTCATCCTCTTTGGGTTTCGGTCTCCGGATCGTGGGGCTTGACCCTCGGCGACCAGGTTTGCGGCTTTCCACCCAAGTCAGCGAGGGTGAGCGGCTCGCTCACGATGGGCCCCTGGATCATCTCGACGCCGATGGCGCGGAGCTCCTCGAGCTGATCCTCCGAGGCGACGTCGGCGGCGATCACCCGCGCCCCAACGCCGGCGGCGCACGCCGTCGCGGAGGCGACGACCGCGTGGGTCGAGAAGTTGTCGTGGACCGACCGAGTGAGCGTGTGGTCGAGCCGAGCGAACTCCGGAGAGAGGGACAGGAGCTGGCGAAGGCTCTGGAGCCCGGGTCCGATGTCGCGCGCCGAGACCCGGACGCCTCGTTCGCGGAGCGTCACCAGCGCCTCGCCGAGGCTCGCTTCGGCCGGGGTCGGGTCGTCCGCGAGGACGAGTGGGCTGAACCCGAGCACGATGCGGTCGGCGATCGAACGGCTGATCGCCCGGCGGAACCTCGCGGTGCGGACCGTTGCAGGGCTCACCTCGAACTCGATGAACAGCTCGGGCGAGATCTCCTTCAGCGCGCGGGTCGCCACTCGGAAGGCCGCGAGCTCGAAGTCGAGGAGCAGGTCGAGCGCCTCGGCGTCCGCGAGCCAGGAGTCGTAGGACCGATCGGGGAGGGTGGCGACCCGCGGTCGGAGATCGAATCCGATCGTGCGACCGGTTGCCAGGTCGACGATGGGATCGAACTCGGCGGTGATCTCGCCATCCAGGATCGCGCGCGCCAGCCGCGGCGCTCGCTCCTCGCTCGCCGAGAGCGGCGGTGTGATGAGGGTGAGATGCGGCGCCGCGGACGCCGACCACGGTTCATCGACCGCACGATGGATCGTGCGGAGGATCTTCTCGGTGGATTCGGCCTTGCGGACGTAGGCGCGCGCGCCCGCGCTGATCATCCTGATCACCGTGTTGGAGTCTTCATGGGCGGAGAGGGCGACGACCCTGGTGGGCGGACACCGCCTCGTGATCTCCCGGACGGCGCGCACGCCGCCCCCGCCTGGCATGCGGACGTCGACCAACATCACGTCGGGGTGCTCACGAACGGCCACGTCGATCGCGCCCTCGGCGTCGCTCGCGGCGCCGACGAACCGAAGGGTCGGATCGGAGCCGATCAACGAGCGGAGGACGTCGACGACGGTCTCCTCGTCGTCGGCGACCGCCACGCGGATCGCGCCGGACCCTTCGGTGCGCTCGGTCGGTCGCATCGTGCTCACGAGATGCCCCCTTCATCGGTTCGGAGGATCCAGGTCGTCTCCCATACGTTCGGGCGCGAGCGGATCGGTCTGGATGGGCGCAGGGCCCGACGGCCCGGGACATCTGTCCCGGTCGTTCCTGATCCTCGGGCCTAGTCCTCGGGGAGGAGCTCCGCCTTGAGGGGCGCCGCAAAGAGGGCCGCTTCCGTCCGATGGCGAAGGTTGAGCTTCCGGAGGAGGCCGGAGACGTGGTTCCGGACCGTCTTCTCCGAGATGAAGAGGCGGGTTCCGATCTCACGGTTCGTCAGGCCCTCGGACAGCAATCCCAATACCTGGCGTTCCCGGTCGGACAGCTGCGCGAGCCGGGGCGTGTCTGCGCGTCGCGACCGGAGGTATCGGAACATCGCTTGGGCGGATCCTTCGCCCACCACCGAAGCGCCCCCGGCGACCCGCCGGACCGCGTCGACGATCTCGGCGTTGGTGGCCTCCTTGGACACGAAGCCTTCCGCACCGGCTTTGGCCGCTTCGACGAGCGCGGACCCGTCGGCGAGGCCGGAACAGACGAGGACCCTGGTAGTGGGTGAGAGGTCGTGGATCTCGGCGCACACCTCGATGCCGTTGCGATCGGGCAGCCGGACGTCGAGCACCACCACATCCGGACCGAGGTGTCTCGTGAGCGCGAGGGCTTCGCTCCCTGTTCGCGCCTCACCGACGACGTGGAAGTCGTCCTCACCTTCGAGGAGCGTCCGGAGACCTTCTCGAACGAGCCCGTGATCGTCCGCGATCAAGATCTCGATCCCCATAGGCCCCGCTCGCGAGTGTAGCCGCCCCGCGAGACGAGGGAGGTGTGCGCGGTCGGCTCAATCGTTCACGGCGATCGCATCCGGTTCCATGAGCGTGCTCGCGTCACCCCAGGTGGGCCAGGTTCCCGAGCTCGGAAGTGGGCCCGGATACCCGAGGAGGTAGCCCTGTCCCAGCTGGACGCCCGCATCGATCAAGGTGCGAAGCTGCTCAGCGCTCTCGATGCCCTCGGCGAGCACTTCGGCTCCGACGCTCGGGGCGAATCCCACGAGCGCTTCGACCAACAGACGGCGTGCGGTATCCGTCTCGACGCCACGCGTGAGGGTGATATCGAGCTTGATCGTGTCCGGCCGGAGGTGGAGGACATGGCGAAGGCTCGCGTATCCCGAGCACGTGTCGTCGATCGCGAGTCGTACGCCTCGTGCACGCAGGGGAGCGAGCGCGTTCGCGAGACGCTCGTAGTCGAGCACCGGTGCGTTCTCCGTGATCTCCAGGACGAGCCGGTGAGCCGGCACGATCTCGAGCAGCTCCGAAAGCTCAGGCGAGCAGCACGCCTCCGGGGAGACGTTGACACCGAGCGTGATCGACGGGTCCAGCCATTCCAGGCTCTGGACCGCCCGACGAACGGCCATGATCTCGAGTTCGATGCCGAGCCCAACATCGGCGGCCTCGGCGAACCACACGTCCGGCGTGCGGGCTGGAGCGGCGCTGAAGCGACAGAGCGCCTCGGCGCCGACCGGCCTGCCGTCCCTGAGGTCGAAGATCGGCTGATAGACGATCTCGACGCCTTGACCGCGGACGACCGCTTCGATCCGTCGCAGCCGTTCTCGGCTGCCGAACGGACGCGTGCCGAACGACCGAGGCAGGAGGGCGGCCCAATGGGTGCGCCCGTCCGATCCCTCGACGCATCGGTGAATCGCATCGACGATTTCGGCCGACCCCTCGCCCTTCACGAGATAGGCCCCGGCGCCCGCTCGAACCATCGCGCGGATGTCGTTCAGGTCGTCGTTGGCCGAGAGCGCGATGAGCTCCGTGCCCGGGCTCACCTGGGCGATCTCGCGAGCGGCCCGCGGCCCCCCGCCTCGGGGCATGCGGACATCCAGCAGCGCGACGTCCGGATGTTCCCGTGCGGCGATCGCGATGGCCTGGTCGGCGTCGCCTCCGGTCCCGACGACCGAGATCTGCTCGTCGTCATCGAGCAGCGAGGACAGCGCGTCACGGATGCCCTCCTCGTCGTCCGCGATCATCACGCGGATCATCGGCTCAACCTCCATCTCCGGATCCGCGCGGCACACCCACGTCGGATCGTCTCGGGTGTTCAGGGACAGCTTCGACGGGCGTCACCGCTCGGTTGGGGGCAACGATCCTTCCGAAGCCGCCGATCAATCGGTCTTTCCCGGGGCCGCCGACCAGGACGTCGCTGCCGGATCCACCGTTCAGCCGGTCACCTCCGCGCCGGCCGAAGAGGCGATCGTTCCCGCCGCGCCCACAGATCACTTCGTCGCGGGTGTTCCCTATGATCCGGTCGTTCCCGGCCGCGCCCCAGAGGTCGCACGCCGAGGACGCGGGTCCGACCTGTGTCGTGAATGACACGGAGTTGTTCATGAGCGTGCCGTCGGTGGTATCGGACACGACGACGGCGGTGGTGTCGGCTGAGCCGGTTGCGCTGGTCGTCGCGCGGACCGTGAGCTTCAGCGATCCGGATGCCTCGAGCGAAGCACGGCTGCACACGACGACCGTGATCGTCGTGCACGTCCCGCCCGACGCGTCGGCATCGAGGATCGTCAGGTCGGTGTCCGGCACGACCTCGATCGTCACGTGGGTCGCGGCATCGGGACCGTTGTTCAAGATCTTCAGGGCGAACGTGACGTCGTGCCCCACCTTCACGCCGATCGAAGAGGCCGATCCGGTGATCGAGAGGTCCGCGTTGCCGCTCGGCGCGGCCCGAACCGAGGCCCGAACGGAGGTGAACGCGATGAGGAAGAGGAGAACGACCGCGAGCTTCGCGCAGGCGATGGCGAGAGGTCGGAAGCGCGGCATGGCCGATCCACCTTTCCTGGTCGTCTCTCCCGCCGAACGTCGGCACCACGAACGTTCTCGGGCCGGGACCTTCTCGAGGTGATGGGTCGGAAGCATCAAGCGGCCGGGACATCCGTCCCACGACACCCCTTCGATCCCGCTCACGGCCCGGAGGTGAGGAAGTGCACGTACACTCGAAGCGTGGAGCTCCGACAACTGCGGTACGCCGTCGCCGTCGCCGACGCCGGACATTTCGGTCAGGCCGCGCAACGGTTGCGGATCGCGCAATCCGGTCTCTCGCAACAGATCAAAGCGCTCGAGCGACTCCTGGGGACCCCGTTATTCGTCCGTGACACGCGTCATGTCGCATTGACGCCGGCCGGTCGCGTCTTCATGGAGCACGCTCGGGTGGTGCTCGAGCTCGCCGATCGGGCAGAGCAGAGCGTCCGATTGGTCGAGAAGGGGAAGACGGGGTTGATCAAGCTCGCGACCAACGCGGCGGGCCTCTCGCCCGCCATGTCCGAGCTCCTCAACCGGTATCGCGACCGGTACCCGCACGTCGAGGTCGAGCTCTATCCGGGGTTCGGCCCGCAGAATCTGGAGGCCTTGGAGCTCCGCCGCGTCGACCTGGCAACGATCACCCTGCCATCGGAGTCAGCGGAACCGTTCAACTACCTGCGTCTTGGATGGATCGAGATCCTCGCGATCGTCCCCGAAGCGCACCGGCTGGCGTCATTCGATCGGATCCCGCGCGACGAACTCGTCCACCAGCCCTTCCTGACGCTCCCCAGGAGCGTCAATCCACGCGTCGTCGAGCACGTGCACGACGTCGTCTTCGCGGGCCGCGAACCGCTCGCGCTCGTCGAGGCCATCGATATGGCGGCGACCGCCCGCATCTCGCAGGTTGCCGAAGATGAGAAGTTGATCGGCATCGGGTTCGGGTCAGAAGCACAGCTGGAGACCTCGGGCGTGGTCTTCCGATCGTTCGAAGAACCGGTGCCACGCATCGAGCATGGGATCGCGTGGTTCGATACGCACGCCTCGTCCTTCGTCGATAGCTTCGTCGGCGTCGCCCGAGAACTCCTCGGGTCGGCCGCTGCCTGATAGGCCCGGCTTCTGGGCCTATCAGGAAGAAGTATTGAGCCGGAGAACATCTCGTCCGTACCTTCTCGAGCGTCGCATCGATGCAAGCTCGGGGGGCTTCGCACACCATCGCAACGGACCGATCGGACCGCGAGGACACGGAACTGGAGACGAGGTTCAAGACCCTCGTCGAACAGATCCCAGCGATCGTCTACATCTGGACCGTCAAGGGAAGCCTCGACGAGGTCGTCGAGGAGTTCGTGAGCCCGCAGATCGAAGACGTCCTCGGCTATCGGGCCGATGAGTGGATGGCGAACCCCGAGCTGTGGATCGACGCCCTGCACCCCGACGACCGTGACGAAGTGATCGGCGAGACGACCCGATCGTTCGAGGCGGGCGAGCCCTTCAAGATGGAGTACCGGATGCTCGCCAAGGATGGTCGCGTCGTGTGGCTCCACGACGTCGCTTCCGTGGTTTCGCGCGACGACCAGGGGGGAGCCACGCGATACCAGGGTGTTCAGCTCGAGATCACGGCCCGGAAAGAGGCCGAACACGCCCAGCGCCAGATCGTCGAGGAGCTCAAGCGTCTGGACCATCAACGCCGACAGTTGCTGATCCGCTCGACGAGGACGCACGAAGAGGAGCGGCGACGGATCGCCGACGAGATCCAGGACGACACGATGCAGCGATTGTTGGCGATCCGCATGTTGTTGGAGGCGGTCGCGAACGATCACCCCGAGATACAAGACGAAGAGCGATCCATCCGGCTCCAAGGGGCGATCTCGGACGCGATCGCGCGACTTCGAAACCTGGTGTTCGAGCTCCACCCGCGCGTCCTCGACGACGAGGGCCTCGTCGCCGCTATCCGTGCCTCCGTGGACGGATGGACGAAGCTCGGCGCTCCCGCGGCGTTCGAGATCACGAACGGGCTCTCGCGGGAACCTCCCGACGTGACCCGCCTCCTGTTGTATCGCATCGTTCAGGAAGCACTGACGAACGCGCGTCTGCACGCGGAAGCATCGCTGATCGCCGTGTCGCTCAACCACCGGGCTCGCGGGTTCGACGTCGTCGTGCAGGATGACGGGATCGGGTTCGACGTCCAAGCCGCCCGGGCATCCACGGGTGACCATCTCGGGCTCGCTTCCATGACGGAGCGGGCCGAGGTCGCCGGTGGCTGGTGCCGGGTGGAGAGTCGGCCGGGCCGAACGACCGTCGAGGTCTGGGTGCCCGAACGCCTGCCCGAAGAGACCTCGCGGCGGGTTCCGAGAGGGGGAACCCCTCCTGACACGGGGGGAGCCGAGGGAAGCATCGACCGGATGCTCGCGTCCCGCGGACTCTCGGCGCGGGAGATCGAGGTCGCTCGTCTCCTGGCCCTCGGACACACGAACGCCGAGATCGCCGCGACCTTGTACCTATCGGTCCGGACGATCGAACATCATCGCGCGAGCGTCTTCCGAAAGCTCCGGATTCATTCACGGGCGGCGCTCGTATCCGAGATGCAGCGTCCCGCTCCTGAGACGGGTTGATCCCAGCCCGAGGCCGCGCGCTCCGGAATCGGGGGATTTCCCCCCATGAAACGAAGAATGCCCTGCGCCGATACCGGCTCCGAGAGGACCTAGAGTCGCTCAGCAGAGGCGGACGACGCCTCACGGGGAGAGGTGACCCGGGTGGGCAGGTGGCAGCGGCGGACAGCAACCGTGGGAGCGACGCTCGCACTGGCGGTTGCCGGCGCGGAGGTCGTGGTCGAACCGGCGGCGCGAGCGCTGGCGCCCGTGGTCGTGGTCTTCCTGCCCCTCACGGGCCCCACCGGCACGTCCGTCACGATCACCGGGACCGGCTTCGCCGACTCGAGCGTCGCGAACGGGGTGGCTTTCAACGGCACGCCGGCAACGTCCTTCAACGTCGACAGCGACACGCAGATCACGGCGACCGTGCCCGCAGGAGCGACGACCGGACCGGTGACGGTCATCGACGGTGAAGGAACCGGAACGAGTGCGGTCGATTTCGTCGTCACCCCGTCCCCGCTTCCCACGGTGCTGCTCTTCGTTCCCTCGAGTGGACCCATCGGCACCACCGTCACGATCACGGGAACCGGATACACGGGGACCTCGGCGGTGAAGTTCAACGGGAGGCCCGCATCGTTCGACGTCAACTCGGACACCGAGATCGTCGCGACGGTCCGGAAGCGCACCACGACCGGTCCCGTCTCCGTGACCACGCCTGGCGGCACGGGAACGAGCCTGACCGACTTCACGGTGACCCCTCCCGCGTCACATGCTCGGTCCGTGAGCTTGCGGCTCCGCTTGCATCTGGTCGCGACGGGACGGGTGGTCGCGGCCGGCAACTTCGGCGCATGCGAGGTGGGTGTCGTCGTCAAGATCCAGCGTCGGGGTCCCAACGGGTGGCAGGGGTTGGGACGTGACGCGACGGGCGGCCGAGCGAGGTACCGGGAGCACGTGACGGATCACGCGGGCAGGTATCGCACGGTCGTACCCCGCAGGGTCGTCAACGGGGGACAGGACGTCTGTGTGCGAACCGTCTCCTCCGTCCGAACGCATCGCTAGACGGGCTCCGAGAGCCTCACTCTCCTCGGATCGGGACATCCGTCCCTCGAACCGATGACCAACGTCATCTGGGCACGAGCAACCGGGCGACCGAAGCTTGCGGTGTTGCACGTCCGATGCACGTCTCGAGGAAGGAGACCGATATGAAGAGGACCTTGCTCATCGTCGGGCTGGTGGCGGCGCTCGCGATCCCCACCGCGGCCGTCGCAGCCGGTCACCGGTCGACCCACAAGGCCAAGTCCGGGTCGATCGCGAAGACGCCCAAGAACAAGGCGAAGGGTTCGGCTCCGCGATCCGGCCTCGCTATCACGATGAAGCGATCGAAGAACGTTCCCGCGTCAGCGAAGACCAAGACGCATGCGAAGCCCAAGGCGGGGACGAGCTCGGGCCGCAAGCCGAAGACCGCCGCATCGGCAGGGAACGCGGGCACGTCGGTGCAGACCCAGCGCAACGAGACGGCCGGCACTCCCGCTGTGGGCGTCACCTTGAACCAGAGTGGCGGTACGGGGGCCTCGGGCAAGCAGGGGATCGGTGGTGTCACCCTGCCGGTCTCGGTTAGCGGAACGAACGTCTGACGAACGAGCGCCAGTGCGTCACCTGCGAGCCGCCCTGGCCGAACCCTAGAACGTGAACGAGCAGTTCTCGCAGCGGAACGCTCCGGTCGGACCGGGCGCGCTGTGTCCGCCGCAACGCGAACATCGGCGGCACGGCGCCCCGGTCTTCCCGCACGGGACGGGATCCGTGGTCGTTCCCGGCTCGTCCCAGGAGGTCGCGCCTTCGGCGGGGCGCGGGAGCTGCATCGAAAGCAGGTACATGGGTTCGGGCCCGGACACGAACCCGTGCGGGTGACGCTCTCCTCGCCCGATCACCATCCCGGGACTCAGCGACAGCGGCACCTCGGTCCCGAAGCGCGCTTCGCCGTTGCCGCCCAAGACGGTGATCCACTCCTCCGAGTCCGGGTGGGTGTGCGCGTACGCGATCTGATGCGGCGCGAAGCCCTGGAGGGAGAGGTAGTAGTCCGAACCGGTCGAGATGGGAACGCGCCGGAATCCAGAGGGGCACAGCTCGACCAGATCCTGCGGGGCAGTGCGGAAGACCCCGAGGTTGTC
>Ga0307277_10000990_pt1 | contig 10963 bp, 11 predicted proteins | sample ER_DNA_116_FD_194473 | JGI IMG/M metagenome (GOLD analysis project Ga0307277, IMG submission 194473) | Bulk soil microbial communities from the East River watershed near Crested Butte, Colorado, United States - ER_DNA_116 | ecosystem: Environmental > Terrestrial > Soil > Floodplain | place...
GGGATCGTCTACCTCTTCGCCGGCAGCGAGCGACGTCTGTACGCGGTCGAAGCATCCACCGGCAACCTCCTGTGGCGGTTCGACGCCCCGGCGACCGGCAATTGCTGCATCGCGGTGGCTCGCGGCGCCGTCTACGTCGGACTACAGGACGGCAGCGTGCTCTCCATCGTCGGCGATCGCGGAAGTATTTCGCCACAACCCTTCCCGTCGCTCGCGCCGTCGCCGGAGCCGACGACGCCACCGTCGACCGGGCCGTCCCCGACACCCGTGCCGTCGCTCGCCAGGGTCACCTGGTCGACCGACCTCCGACGGATGGGCTTCGCCCCGGTCTGCCAGATCGCGGTCGAGCCGACGACCGGTCGGATCTGGGCACCGGAGGCGCGATCAGACAAGATCGCGATCTTCGAGCCGGACGGGGCCTTCGTCGAGGAATGGGGCGGCTCCGGCTCCGGCCCCGGCCAGTTCGACTTCATCCGCGCTAATGGCGACGGCTACGGCACGCTGGCATTCGCAAAGGACGGCTCGTTCTTTGTCCTCGACGTCGGTAACCGCCGGGTCCAGCACTTCGGCACCGACCGCAGGTTCCTCGGCGAATGGGGCGGCTTCGGCACCCGACCTCGCCAGTTCACCGACCCGGTCGGAATCGCCGTCGCGGCCGACGGCAGCGTCTGGGTCCTGGACGACATCCGGAGCGTCGTCGAGCACTACACGCCGGACGGGACCGTGATCGGGATGTTCGACCCTTTCGCCCAGCGGCCAACCAACGACGGCGCCAACTCCCTCGCGATCGACCGCCTGGGGAACCTGTACGTGAGCACGGTCGCGCCATCGAACGTGCTCGTCTTCGATGCGAAGGGCACGCTGCTTCGGACCGTCGGCGACGGACAGTTCTCCGAGCAGGCAGGCAACATGTCGATCGACGCCGAGGGCCGGCTCTTCGCCGCCCAGGGCCCCGAGCGCGGCTCGGCACCCGGAATCCTGATGTTCGCGCCGGACGGCAGCCTGGTAGGCGGGTTCGGGCCGTCCGGCGACGGGGCCGGCCAGCTCGTCTTCCCGGGCGGGATCGCCCTCGATGACAACGGCGGCCTCTACGTCGAGGACAGCGACGAGAGCTCGACACGGCTGATCCGCCTCCAACTGCTCCCACCCGCGGTCCCCTAAGCCACCGCGGGCCCTCGCGGGTACGATCCCCGCCGTGGACCCGATCCAGGCTCGGCTCGCGCGCGACTTCGACCGGGCCGAGCTGCGCCGGATCAAGCGGCTCTGGGTCCGCCATTCGATCGCCGAGGACCGGCGCGACATCGAAGGGCTGATCGTGACCCTCGCCCCGACCTGCGCCTATGAGCTCGTCCCGACCGGCCAGCGCTGGGACGGCCACGACGGCGCTCGTGCGTTCTACGCGGAGCTGTTCGCGGCCTTCCCCAACAACCGCTTTGCACTGAGTGAGATCGTCGTCGGTCCGCAGGGCGTCTTTGAGGTCGCGACGCTGACCGGCACGAACGAGGGTCCGTGGGCGGGGGCACCATCGAGCGGGCTGCCCGTTGCCCTCGAGGTCCTGATCCTCTTCCCCTGGGATCCCGCCACGGAGCGGTTCATCGGAGAGCGGATCTGGTTCGATCGCGCGACGCTGGGCCGATGACCGAGGACCGGTTCTACTCGCTGGTAATCGTCCTGGCGAGCGTCGCCTGGGGCGCGCTCCTGTTACTGGTCTCGCGCGCGTGGGGATTTCCGGCCAGCCTGGGGCTAGCAGCGGGCGCCTGGTTGGTGATCGTGCTTCTCCGCCGCGCCGTGCCCCCCGGTCGTGCGGCCGATTGGCTGCGCGGCCTGATGATCGGAGGGGGCATCGCCGCGGTTCTCGTCCTCCTCCTCACCGGCGTCGTCATCGTGACGACACTGGAACGACCGGGCGTGTAGACCCTCCGGTCGGGGGAGGATCAGGTGATCAAGCCGGTCCGAGCTTGCCGCGACCGGCGCAGCCAGATCCCCAGTGCGAGTGCCCCCGTCGCCGGCACGATGGCGCCGAGGGTCCCGATGGCGAGCATCGCCATCAGGAGCCAGCGGGCATCCTCGACGGCTGCGGGCAGGGAGTCGCCGCCGAGGCGGTCGGCCAGGGTCCGCGTCTCCGTCGCGAGGTCGGCCAGCGAGACCGCGTTCGCCGCCAGCGCCGTGCCGTTCGCGCCCAGGTTCGTGGCCACCCCGTCGAGCTGGCCGTCGAGGTCGCCGAGCTGGCCGGCGATCTGGCCGAACAGGCCCGCAATCGGCGCGAGTGGGCGGCTCCCGAGCACGTCGATCTGGTTTGCCTGCGACTCGAGGTCGCGGAGCCGCGGCACGATCTCGCGGAGATCGCCGGCGGCCTGGTTGAGCGCCGTCGTGCTGCTCGCGACCGTCGTCTGGAACCCACCGGCGGTCGCGGCCGCGTCGTCGAGGACCGTGGCAGTCCGCTCCAGCGTCGCGGACACACCGCCGACGTCGTCGCGCAGCCGGTCCGCGAGGCCGTTGATCCGACCGAACGCGAGGACGAGGGCGATCACGCCGAGCGCGGCCACGGCCAGCCCGACGATCCCGTAGCCGATCAAGAGCTGCTCGATCCGCCTCGAGCGCGGCCACGAAGGGAGTGGGTTCACCGGATCGTGACGCAGAACTCGTTGCCCTCGGGATCGGCGACGATCGTCCAGCGGAAGTCGCCGAGATTGTGCTGGCCCCGCACGGAGCCGCCCAAGCCGATGATCCGGTCGACCTCGGCCGCCATGTCCCCGGCGTCGAAGTCGATGTGGGCGCGGTTCTTCACGATCTTCGGCTCCGGCACCTGCTGGAACAGAATCGCGAAGCTGACGCCGCTGCCCTCCGGTGGTCGGAGCGCGACGAACTGCTCGTTGATCTGGCGCGACGTCCAGCCGAGCATCGCCTCCCAGAACGGGACGACGACGCCGTGATCCGCGCAGTCGATCACCACGTTGTGCGGGTTGAGGTCGGGCATCCGGGGCTGATCGGTGGCACCCGTTGCGGTGCCGCTCACCGCCACGATGACCGAGCGGCGTCCGGATAGAGCCGGACCCGGCGGTACGGCTCCCGCCCGCGCGACCGCGAGACGAGGTTGGCCCGCTCGGCCATCTGGTGCTGGAGCCGCCGGATGTAGGCGTTCTGCGGCGACAGCTCGACCGGCTCGGACCCGTTGAGGACCGCGCCGATCGCCTCTTCGGTCTCCCGCATCGCGGCCTCGCGCGGGTCGATCTCCAACGAGAAGATCGAGGTCAGGCTCGACTGCATCTGGGGGACCGTGTTCGACTTCAGGACGTAGATCGGCAGCGACCGATCCTCCGCCTCGCGAAGCATCGGCGTCTTCTGCTTGTACTCGTTCCGGAGCGTCATCACGACATCGGCGTCGTCGACGTCGCGGGCGATGTGGACCGGCAGCTGCAGGTCCCGCACGGCCTGCTCGAGACGCTTCCGGCTGATGCCCTGGGGCAGGATCCGGAGCGTCGGCAGCGGGGCGCCGCCGGGGACGAGGATCGCCTCGCCGCGCTCCCCTTCCTCGATCCCGATCGGCGCGTCTGCCAACGGATCTTCGTCGTCGAGATCGTCGGCGTTGACGGGTCCGGTTCCTTCGTCGGCGCGAAGTGCGGTCAGCGCCCGAGCGGCCTGGTCCCGCCACGCCTTCTGGCGCTCGAGCTCGCGCGCCTCCCGGGCCCGCGTGTCCGGGACCGGCGGAGCACCACGCTCCAGCGGCCCGCGATCGGCGATCGTGCCGGCAACGAACGGCACGTCCTCGGGATGCGGCCCGCCATGACCCGCCGGCGGGGTCGCGAAGCGCTCACCGGGGATGGTGCCTGCCGGGCCACCCTCCGGTTCGGAGCCCCGCGGCGCCGTTTCGCGTCCCGATCCACCGCGCGTCTGGCGCCAGCCGCCGCTCGCGCCCGGGCGGTAGCCGGAGCGGAAGCCGGGCCCACCTCGGTCGACCTCGCGGTAGCTGCCGGTTCGATACGCGCCCTCGCCCCGCCAGCCGGGTTCCATCCGCCATGGCTGACCGGACCCGACGAGCCCGGCGAAGCGCTCGGCGCCGATCTGCTCGCGCGGCGATGGCCGCGGCCGCGCCTGGCTCCGATGGACGCCCTCCTCGTCGCGCCAGCGGAGCTCCGGAGCGACCGCGTCTCCGCGGAGGAGCGCGTCGACCGTGTCCGCCACATCCGCGTGGACCGTGACGCGCTCGCGGTCCTGGATCTCGATGATCGCGTCGAAGGTCGGCGGCGCCTTCCGCTCCAGGACGCTCTTCTGGGTCCGCCGGCGGCGAGCCTCCTCGTCGCCGAGGGTCACGCTCTGGATCCCACCGATGAGGTCGGACAGCGTCGGGTTGAGCATCAGGTTGTCGAGGTTGTTGCCGTGGGCCGTCCCGATCAGCTGGACCCCCCGCTCGGCGATCGTCCGGGCGGCCTGCGCCTCCAGCTCGGTGCCGATCTCGTCGATGACGATGACCTGCGGCATGTGGTTCTCGACCGCCTCGATCATCACCTCGTGCTGGAGCGACGGCGTCCGGACCTGCATCCGGCGGGCCTTTCCGATCGCCGGGTGCGGGATGTCGCCGTCGCCGGCGATCTCGTTCGAGGTGTCGACGACGACGACCCGCTTGCCGAGGTCGTCGGCCAGGACCCGCGCCGCCTCTCGGAGCATCGTCGTCTTGCCGATGCCCGGCCGACCCATGATCAGGATCGACTTTCCGCTCTCGACGAAGTCGTCGATGATCTCGATCGTCCCGTAGACCGCCCGCCCGATCCGGCACGTCAGCCCGACGATCTTGCCGCTGCGGTTGCGGATCGCGCTGATCCGGTGAAGCGTCCGCTCGATGCCGGCCCGGTTGTCGTCCCCGAAGGTCCCGATGTGGTCGACGACGTGGGCGATGTCCGGTTCGCTGATCTCGCGGTCGAGGAGCATGACCTCGCTGTCCGGAAATCGAGCCTCCGGACGCCGGCCCAGGTCGAGGACGACCTCGATCAGCGCTTCCTTCTCCGGCAGCGCATGCACGGCATCGACGATCTCCTGCGGCAGCGTTGCCAGCAGGGCATCGAGGTCGTCGATCGATTCACGGCGGCGATGTGCGGTCAACGCAACCACCTTTCCATCAACGGGCCACCTGGTCAGCGAACCGCCGGCACGAGGGCCGGCTCGGCGACGCGAACGACTGTCTCCTTCATCAGCAGGGTGACGGTGGCGATCGTACCGAAGCCGACGTCCTCGAGCCGCCGATCGATCGGCGACTCGTAGGTCCGGACCGGTGCCAGGACGCCCCGCTCGCGGCGTGTGCCGGGCTTGTCGGTGCGGCTCCGGATCACGCCGAGTGCGAACTCGGCAAGGCGCGACAGGTCGACGTCGGGCTTGCCGAGGATCTTCAGGTAGTGCGGCTGGTCCTCCTTCGCGACGCCGATCTGGGCGAAGCCATCGAGGCCGGTGCCGTCGGCCCCGCCGCCCGGCGTCTCCTGGACGAACGCCTCGACGTCGGCAAAACGGAGGATCGGGGCGAGACTCGAGCGCGGGACGCGCCAGTTCGTGCCCTGGCGCTCCCAGTCCGCGAGCCGGATCCCCTCCAGCCGCTGGACCGGAGCCGGGGTCGCGGTCGCGTAGAGCCGGGCCAGAGGCTGGGCGTCGAGCGCCGTCGCCGGCCGGATCCCGCAGCTCCGCGCCCGCTCCTCGGTCCAGGCCTCGGGGAGCTCCTGGTCGCCGTCGCGGTACAGGACGTGCTCGTCTCCGTACCGCGCGAAGCCCGCTTGCATGAACAGCTCGACGTTGCCGTCGCGGTCGGCGCACGCGACGTGGAGCCGCCAGGGACTTCGCTTCGCCGCCTCGCGGAGGACCTGGTTCACGAGCTTGAAGCGGATGTCGCCGGCCTGCCCGGAGCCGATCCCGTCGAGCTCGACGATCGTCCACTCGTCGCGGACCGAGTCGCGCTCGACGCGGATCAGGCCGCTCAGCCGTCCGGCATCCTCGTAGACGTACATCAGGTCGTGTGGCTGGAACGCCCCGAGCGGCAATCGGAACAGGCTGAAGACGCCGATCGGCGGGCCGCTGACGGGGAGGCCGAGGGAGCGGGTCGCCGAGCGCTCGTCCTGGCACAGCCGGGAGAGCTCGCCGAGGGCCGCGAGATCGGTCAGGCGGGCGACTCGGACCTTGCCGGTCTTTGCCGCCCGGCCGCCACGGGCGCTGGTCACGACGGATTCCCCGCGCGGCGAGTCGGATGGGGCCGGCGGCCCGAACCCTCGCCCGGGTCGTCATGCTCGGACGCCATCGTCGCGAGGAGGCGATGGAAGCGCGTCTCGCCGGCAAGCTCGGGATGGAACGACGTCGCGATCACGTTGCGCTGGCGAACGGCGACGATCCGGCCGTCGTCGAGCCGGGCCAGGACGTCGACGTCCGGCCCGACGTTGTCGATGACCGGGGCGCGGATGAACACCGCGTGGACGGGCAGGTCGCCGAGAATCGGGACCGCGAGGTCCGCTTCGAACGAGTCGAGCTGGCGGCCAAACGCGTTCCTCTCCACCGTCACGTCGAGGAGCGGCAGGATCGGCGGTTCCCCGCTCGAGATCTCGCGCGACAGGACGATCATCCCGGCGCACGTCCCGAACAGCGGCGCCCCGGTCGCAGCAAGACGCCGGATCGGATCGGCGAGGCCCCAGCGCTCGATGAGATGGCGCATCGTCGTGCTCTCGCCACCTGGGAGGATCAGGCCGGAGACACCATCCAGGTCGGCGGGCAGCCGCACGGGGACTCCCTCGACGCCGATCGACTCGAGCGTCTGAAGGTGTTCGCGGAATGCGCCTTGCAGCGCAAGAACGCCGATCTTCATCATCGGTTCGCCGGTTCGCCGCGCCTTGGGGGCGCCGCTACCAGCCGCGGACCGCGAGGCGTTCCTCTGGCGCGATCGCCTCCATTGCGATGCCTCGCATGGGGGCTCCGAGACCCTTCGAGACCTCGGCGATGATCGACGGATTGTCGAAATGGGTCGTCGCCTGGACGATCGCGTTGGCCATCCGGGCCGGATCCTCGCTCTTGAAGATCCCGGAGCCGACGAAGACGCCCTCCGATCCGAGCTGCATCACGAGCGCGGCGTCGGCCGGCGTCGAGATGCCGCCGGCGACGAAGTTGACGACCGGCAGCTTGCCGTCGGCGGCCACTTGCTTCACGAGTTCGTACGGCGCCTGGAGCTCCTTGGCCGCGACGAACAGCTCGTCCTCGCGCATGCCCTGCAGCTTGCGGATCTCGCTCAGGACGTCGCGCAGCTGGCGGACGGCCTCGACCACGTTGCCCGTTCCGGCCTCGCCCTTCGTCCGGATCATCGCGGCGCCCTCGTTGATCCTGCGGAGCGCCTCGCCGAGGTTCCGGCAGCCACAGACGAACGGAACCTTGAATGCGTGCTTGTCGATGTGGTTCGTCTCGTCGGCGGGGGTCAGGACCTCGGACTCGTCGATGTAGTCGACACCGAGCGCCTCGAGGACCTGGGCCTCGACGAAGTGACCGATCCGGGCCTTGGCCATGACGGGGATCGTCACGGCATTCATGATCCCTTCGATCATCGCCGGGTCGCTCATGCGGGCAACGCCGCCCGCCGCGCGGATGTCGGCCGGGACGCGCTCGAGGGCCATGACGGCGACAGCGCCGGCGTCCTCGGCGATCTTGGCGTGTTCGGGCGTGACGACGTCCATGATGACGCCGCCCTTGAGCATCTGGGCGAGGCCCTTCTTGGTCGCCCAGGTCGAGGTTTCGACTGCCATGTCGGATGTTGCTCCGGTTGTCCGCGCGGGTCTGCCGTCCGAGCTGGCCCCGGGGTCGTCGCCCGTTCGAGCCGGTCGGGCCGCCTCGCGCGCTCAGGATTATGGCACGGAGCCCGACGGAACCCCACCCGGACGGCGCGATTGACGCTCGTGTGACGGGAATGTCGCTGTCGGCAGCCGGACACCGCGGATCTCGTAACGGCCTTCCCCGACGCACGTCAGTGAGGCATAGGACGGACGCCCCGATGACCCGGGACGCCATCGATCAATGCGCTCGGACGCGCAAAAGGGGATGGAATGCGCAAGATCTTCGTTCTCCCGCTGGCCGGCCTCCTGGCCCTGACCGTGGCGGCGCCGGCGATGGCCGGGCCGAACGTCAGCAACACCAGCGGATCCTTGACCCTCGCCCAGGGCGGGTGGAAGAGCTGGGACGACGCCACGCAGAGCTCGTCCTACGGCGAGTTCACGGTCGCCCGTGAAGACAATGGAGACATCTTCGCTCAGGTCACGACCTCGACCGCGGCGTACGTCCAGTGCACCGGCCAGGGAACCCCGGACGATCCCGATGACGACACCTTCGGAGCGATCGGGTCCAATCTCTATGGCTACGGACCGGCGTCCCTCACGATCGACAAGAGCTATGCGAGCGCGGCGGCGGCCGGAACGCTCGAAGCCGGCCGCGAGACGTTCAACGACTGCACCGGCGAGTTCGGCTGGGAGGACCTGTCCTCGGTCGACTTCACGCTGGCCCTGACCGCGTCCTCAGGGACGATCAGGGAGACGGGTCGGGGCAGCTTCAAGATCCCGGGCGAGTTCAACGGCCATTCCTCGTACAAGGCCATCTATCGCCACGCCGAGGGCACCCTCGCCCTCGATAGCGGAACGAACGAGGTCTACGGCCAGATCGGCAAGGTCTCCTGGACGGACCACTCGAACGGCTGACGCCTCGAGCGGTCCGCGATCGGAGGCCCCGGCAACGCCCGGGGCCTCTTCGTGCCCGGGACGAGCGGCCTGGTTCCTACCGCGAGACGGTTCGGATCACCCCGGACATCAGCTTCGTCGCCCGACGGGCGGCGGTCGGCGAGAGGCGGCTCAGGGCATCGACGAGCTCGAGCACGTCGTCGTCCGGCAGGCCACCGAGCAGATGGACGAGACGGAGGACGGTGTCGTCGGGGACCTGGCCCAGCAGCCGCATCCCTCGCTCCAGCTCGCGGGGCTCGAGCTTCGGGATGAGGGCGACCGCCCGGTCGAAGAGCCGGACAAACACGTTGAAGGCGAGCAGCCAGTCGCGCAGCGCGGCCAGCTCGGCATCGGTTGGATGGGTGGCGGCCAGATCGGCCGCCTCCGAGGCCGTCCGGTCGATGACCTTGACGATCGGATCACCCTCGCGAATCTTGCGCTCGGCGATGACCCGGGTGAACCACTGCCAGTGGTCCCCGACCGCGACGTACGCGGTGCCGGCCGGTCCGCGGCGTCCGACCCGCCGCGGCTCGGACACGCGCTCCACGATGCCCCAGGCCTCGGCGTCGGTCAGGGCCAGGCTGGCCGCCCGATGGGACAGCCCGAGCGCCTCGCGGATCTCGCGCTCGGTCAAGGGTTCGTTGCGGACCATCAGGTACGCGTGCACCCGACCGATCGCTGGCGCGACGCCCCATGACGCGCTCATCTCGCCCCAGGCTTCGGCGAAACGGAGACGGAGCTGCTCCGCCCGGCTGACCTCGGCGCGGGGCAGCCCGTTGCCGTCCGAAGAAACGTGCGCATTGACAGTAGCGAGTTCTTGTGTCATAACTTGCTAGCAAATGGTAGCACGGAGAGCCCTCCGATGACGGTGATCACGATACGGGCAGGAACTCGCTCGCGCGATGCTCGCCCGCTCATGCGACACCGGCGCCTGCGTGCGTCGGACGGGCGCCGATCGCCACGATGATCGAGGGCCTGTTCGCTGTGGCACTGGGCACCGCGGTTCCGCTCGGGTTCGGTCTCGCGGCCCAAGAGCTTCTGGGCGTCGACCGCCGGCGAGCGGCGCTCCTGGCCCTCGCGTGTGCCGTTCCATTGATCATCGCACTGGGTCTTCCGCGCGGACTCCTGGCCGGCGGCCTCGTTCTGCCGTGGCTTGCGGCCGTCGGCGGTCTCGGGATCGGCGCCCTCTGGCGACTGGTCGACATCCTACGGTCCGGTCGTCTTCGCGCAGAGCCAGCGAACCTGGGATTCGCGATCGCTGTCGGGTTCCTCGCGGCGGCAGCGGGCTGGGCTCTCGTCGACCGGCTCGGCCTCCAGCCGTTCGGTTTTGGAACGACGATCGTGTTGCTGACCGCTGTCCATTTCCATGTCGCGGGGTTCGTCCTGACGCTGGCCGCCGTTCTCGTGGCGCGCGCCCGGCCCGGGCCCCTCTCGATCGGCGCCCTCGTTGGCTTGATCGTTGGCACGCCCCTCACGGCGCTCGGGTTCTTCGGGCTACCGGCGATCAATTGGCTCGGGGCAATGGTGGTTGCGATCTGCGGCGCCGGCGTCGCATTGGCAACGATCGCGGTAGCGGGCGATCGAGGGGACGTCGCCACCCGGCTCCTCCTGCGTGTCTCGGGCGCGACGCTGATCGTGACGATGCCGCTGGCCGCGGCCTACGCCACGGGCACGATGTTCGGGATCCCATTTCTCGACGTGCCGGCGATGGCGGCGATCCACGGGGGCCTGAACGTCGTCGGGTTTGCCGTCCCGGCGATGCTGGCCTGGAGCCTGGTTGCGGAATGAACGTCGCGATCGTCGGTGGCAGCGGCCTGCTCGGGCGGCACATCTCGGCCGAGCTCCTCGGACGCGGCGACCGCGTCCTCATCCTCAGCCGGGACCCGGGTCGGGTGCGCCGGCGCCTCTCGCCCGGTATCGTCGTCACGGGGTGGTCGGTCGACGACCTGGCCGGTCTCGCGACGATCCTGGGTGACGTCGATGCGGTGATCAACCTCGCCGGGGTCCCGGTCGGGCCTCGGCCGTGGACGCCGGGCCGACGCCGCGCGATCCTGCGCAGCCGCCTCGACGCGACGGGTGCGATCGTTGCTGCGATCGCACGGCTCGGGTCGGAACGTCGACCGCGCGTCCTCGTGAGCGCGTCAGGCACCGACGGTTACACGGGCCTCGACGCGAGCGCGGCCACGGAGGCGAGCCCGTCGAGCGACGGGTTCCTCGCCCGGGTCTGTCTGGCCTGGGAGGCCGAG
>Ga0307277_10000991_pt1 | contig 10961 bp, 10 predicted proteins | sample ER_DNA_116_FD_194473 | JGI IMG/M metagenome (GOLD analysis project Ga0307277, IMG submission 194473) | Bulk soil microbial communities from the East River watershed near Crested Butte, Colorado, United States - ER_DNA_116 | ecosystem: Environmental > Terrestrial > Soil > Floodplain | place...
GGGCACTCGATCGGTTCCGATCAATGGGTGCCACGATTCGCGACATCTCGCTGCCGCGATCTCCGCTTGCGATTCCCGTCTATTACATCCTGGCGCCCGCCGAGGCGTCGTCCAACCTCGCCCGGTTCGACGGAGTGCGCTACGGACTTCGCGTCGACCCAGGCAAGGGACTCAAGGCCATGTACGAAGCGACGCGCTCGCAAGGATTCGGTCGTGAGGTAACGCGGCGGATCCTGCTTGGCACTTACGTGCTTTCCGCCGGCTACTACGATGCCTATTACAAGAAAGCACAAGCGGTCCGCACTCTGATCACCGAAGATTTCCGTTCGGTGTTTGCGAGCGGCGTCGACGCGATCTTCACGCCCACGACTCCGACGCCGGCGTTCCCCATCGGCGCGATCAGCGATCCGTACGAGATGTACCTGAACGACATCTTCACCGTGACCGCCAACCTCGCCGGAGTACCGGCTATCTCCGTCCCGATTGGACGCGTGCGGAGACTTCCCGTCGGCGGCCAGATCATCGCTGCCCACTTCGACGAGTACACGATGTTCCGCGTGGCTTACGCACTCGAAGCGGGGCTGGGTAAAGAGGCGCACGAGTGAGTCACGATCGCTACGAGATGGTTGTTGGCCTGGAGGTGCACGTTCAGCTGAAGACGCGCACCAAAGCCTTTTGTGGCTGCTCGACCGACTTCGGAGCACCACCCAACGTCAACACGTGCCCCGTGTGCCTGGCACTGCCGGGCGCGCTGCCCGTTCTGAACGAGCACGCGGTCGAGCTCGCCACGCGTGCGGCGATGGGACTTGGATGCAAGATCGATCACGTCTCCATTTTCGCGCGGAAGAACTACTTCTATCCCGACCTCCCCAAGGGTTATCAGATCTCCCAGTTCGATCAGCCGCTGGCTACGGGTGGGCACATCGTTATCGGGAAAAGCGAGAAGGAAGAAGAGATTCGGATCGGCATCACTCGACTCCACATGGAAGAGGACGCGGGCAAGTCCATCCACGATCGCTACCCGGGGGCGACCGCGATCGACCTCAATCGCTCAGGTGTGCCTCTGATTGAGATCGTGAGCGAGCCGGACATTCGAACCGCCGCCGCGGCTGGCGCGTACCTCCGGACGCTGAAGCAGATCCTTCAGTACCTCGACGTCAGCGATGTCAGCATGGAGGAGGGTAGCCTTCGGGTCGATGCGAACATCAGCGTGCGCCCACCGGGTCAGGCAAAGCTCGGAACGAAGACCGAAGTGAAAAACATGAACTCCTTTTCCGCCGTCGAGAAAGCGCTGGAATCGGAGTTCGAGCGTCAATGCGCCCTCATTGACGCCGGCGGCCGAGTGGAACAGCAGACTCTGCTCTGGGACGGCGTGCGCGAGACGATCCGCCCGAGCCGGACCAAGGAAGGCAGTCACGATTATCGGTACTTCCCCGAGCCGGATCTCGGGCCGCTCATGCTGGACCAGAAGTGGATCGATCACACGAACCACGATTTGCCGGAGTTGCCGGAGCCGAGAAAGAAGAGGCTCCTCGAGGAATATGGCATCTCACCCAACGAGGTCGAACAGCTTACGGCGACACCCGCCCTGGCGGATTACTTCGAAGCTGCCGCGCGCGCGTCGGCGGATGGGAAGGCGGCGTACAACTGGGTGATGGGCGAAGTCATGGCTGCCGTGCGGAGCTCGGGCGAAGACTTGACTCACTTCAAGGTGAGGCCGGCCGACCTCGCCCAGCTGCTCAACCTCGTGCGCGACGGAACGATCAGCCACACCGCTGCCAAGCGGGTCTTCTCGCGAATGGTCGAGACGGGGCAGCCCGCACCCCAGATAGCTGCCGACGAAGGACTGCTGCAGGTCGGGGACGAGTCGGCGATCGCGACGTGGGTGGAGGAAGTTCTCAGCGAGCATCCCGAGGAGGCGAGGCGATACCTTGCCGGCGAAAAGAAGCTTCAGGGCGTGCTTGTGGGATTCGTGATGAAAAAGTCCAGCGGTCGAGCGGATCCGAAGCGGGTGAATCAGTTGTTGTCGACGCGGGGTGGATAGAGAGGCTCCGGCAGCCCGACGGCGTAGTGCAGTGCCGATGGTGGCATTCCGAAGTGCTGCTGCGCCTGCTCGTGAACGTGCTCTTCTCCTCCGCGGCGCAGCGCAGCGCGACGGACCTTCTTCGCAGCGCGCAATGGAATCGTCCCCGCCGGATCGAGCTTGTAGGGTTCCGCGCGGTCGAGCCGGGTCAACAAATCGACGATGTAGTCGAAGGCGCGCGCCATATAGACCTCGACCTCCTGCTCGGTCAAGTCCCAGCGGCTCTTCTCCTCGACCAGGTGGAAGATGCGCTGCCACGATTCCGTGTCGGCAACGTACACCATGCCTCTGAAGATTCTCCGGTTGGTCGGGGTGCTGAAGATCGTCGGGCTCAGAATGCGGTCGAGATGCTCGTCCGAGTGCGAGTGGTCGCGGAGTATCAGCTGCTTCGCGGTGCGGCTGAAACGCTCGCCGATATGAGTGTCGAAGCGGCTTTCCCAGTAGCTATGGCCGAGGGCGGCGGTCGAAGACGTGATCGTCAGCTGGTGCGGCACGAAATAGTTATGCGCGACCGAATCAGCGGCGAGATGCGCGAGATATCCCAGTCCGAAAGCCTTCAACGGCTCCGATTCGGCGTTGTCGTGAATCTCGAGCCCAACGTTCCAGGAGTGACAATGGCGCCCCGCCGCGGCGTACTTCTTCGCGATGCTGGTGTCGGCGGCGATCGAGCCGTAGAGAAAGTCGTATGGGAACGCGGCGAGCAGCTCGGCAACGCTCGGTGGGAGGAGCGCCAGCGAGCGCATGATTGCTTCGCCGAGGAAGATGTGCGTCCCCGGCGTCCACGCGTGCGCGACGGCGGGGGTCAGCACGAGCGCCAGCAACACGGCCAGAGCGATGCCGCCGGCCGAGACCGCGCGCTGTGAAGCGCGCGTCACGGTACCGCGCCTAAATGCCGATCCGCTTGCGCTGCCGGCGAACTGCTTTCCGTAGGTCGTTGAGCTCGTCCTTCACGACATCGTTTATCGCGCCGCGCGCGGTGTCGACATAATCCCGGACCTGTTCTACGACGTCGTCAACCGGGATTCGATCGATCATCTCCTCGCCACGCTCGACGGCCGTCCTGAATCCCCGTCTTGCGCGGGGTGCTGCCCACCGCGCTCCTTCAACAGCGCGGCCACCCGCCCAGCGAGCGCCCTCGAGTCCGCGGCCCCCGGCCCACTTCGCGCCTTCGAGACCCGCCAATCCTGCCAGCGCTGCACCTCTCCCCGCGTACCCGGCGAGATGGCCCACCGGTCGGCGGCCCGAGGGACCCCGTCGCAACAGCAACGTTATGCCGGCGCCGACAGCTGCGCCGATCAACGCTGCAGTCAGCAGGTCGTATTGCTGCTCGCGCTCATCGTCCTGATCCATTTCTGGGTCTGACACGCGGGCGCGGTTTTTCCCAGCCGTCGGCTCTGGCTTCGTCGTAGTCCCCATCGCTCCAATCCTCCTCGTCAAATGCCTGATTGATTCCCGTTTGCACGCCGCGAATCGTCGACGCGGTCGTCACGAAAGCCGACTCGGCTTCCTCCTGCACCACGTCGAGCAGCGCGTTCAGCTGGTTGATCCGTTCCTCCGCCGCCCCCACGGCCTGCTGCAGCCGCTGGTTCACGGCCGCGACCGTCTGGCTGACCTGCTGCACGTCGACCCTCATTGCAGTCGAGATGTAGTCTACATTGTCGGCGATCGCGCTGGCGTGTCGCATCAGCGGATTGACGTCGCCGTAAACCTTGTCGAGCATGTCGCTGATTTTCTTGTAGCTCTTTCTGAAATTCCAGGCGGCTGGAACCAGAGCGACGGTCAGCACGATCACTGTGATCGTCATCACTCCGCTGGCGATGCTCGTGATCTTGTCCCACAGACCGGGCTCCGCCACGATCTGCTTCGTGTAGATCGTATCGGGCAGCGCAGTAACAGCCTGCAACAGCAGCTCGGCGCCACCGCTCATCCATCCCATCATACGCGCGAAGTGTGCAAGGGAGAGGCCATTTGACGATGGTGTTTACCTCACGGTACAAAGAGTGCTCTCTGCGATATATTTTCGCAACACGATCTCCAACACCACCGAACGGCTTCAGGAGCAACATGCCAGCAGTACAGTTCGTCGTTGAGGGCGGAAGGCCGCTCAAGGGCTCCATCCGTCCCTCGGGAAACAAGAATGCCGCGCTGCCGATCGTGGCCGCGGCGCTTGCATCGCCCAACCTCGTGCATCTCGAAAACGTGCCACGAATCAGGGACATCGAGACGCTGGTGGAGCTCATTCGGTCAGTCGGTGCGTCGGTGGAGTGGGTCGGCCAGAATGCGCTCGACATCCACGCCAAGGACCTTCGCCCCGCCGATCTCAATCCCACGCTCTGCGCCAAGATTCGCGCGTCCATCCTGCTGGCGGCGCCGCTCCTTGCCCGCTGCGGACAGGTCACGTTGCCACCGCCGGGAGGCGACGTCATCGGCCGCCGGCGTCTCGACACGCACTTCCTCGCGCTGGAGCAGCTGGGCGCGCAGTTCACGCACGGGAAGATGATCGAGATGCGTGTAAACGGGTTCAAAGGCGCGGATGTCTTTCTCGACGAGCCGAGCGTCACCGCGACAGAGAACGCCCTCGTTGCCGCATCCGCCGCGACCGGCACGACGATTCTTCGGAACGCCGCCAGCGAGCCCCACGTCCAGGACCTCGCGCATTTTCTCATCGCCCTCGGCGCCGAAATCGAGGGCGTTGGCACGAACACGATGACCATTAAAGGCAGCAAGTCCATCGGATCGAAGCGCGTCACCCACACCATCGGCCCGGACCACATCGAAGTTGGATCGTTCATCGGACTCGCGGCTGTGACAAAGTCCGAGCTGCGAATCGAAAACGCCGGCATCGAGCACCTCCGCTCGACTCGCATGGGTTTCGAGCGACTCGGCATCGAGTGCGTCGAGGACGGGCACGACCTGATCGTCCCCGCCAAGCAATCGCGAAAGATCCAGTCCGACATGGGTGGCCACGTTCCGAAACTGGAGGACCAGCCCTGGCCGGCGTTTCCGGCGGATACGATGTCGATCGCGATCGTCACGGCCTCGCAGTGCGAGGGGCTCATCCTCATGCACGAAAAAATGTTCGAGTCGCGGCTGTTCTTCGTCGACAAATTGAGTATGATGGGCGCGCGAATAGTGCTCTGCGATCCGCACCGCGCTCTCATCCACGGACCGTGCCGTCTGCGAGGCGCGAACCTGGAATCTCCCGATATCCGGGCCGGGATGGCGCTGCTTCTCGCCGCCCTCTGCGCCGACGGGACGAGCGTCATCAACAACGTCGGACAGATCGAGCGCGGTTACGAGCGTATCGACGAGCGCCTCAACAAGCTTGGCGCCGCGATCACGCGCGTGGACGATCGACGGCAGTAAGCGTGAGTGAGGTTCCGAAGGAAGTAATCCCCGACTTCGAGAGCTGGGGAATTCGCGCGTTTACTACAACCCGTGATGCCGGCACCTTCAGCCTCGCCGGCGACGATCCGGTGAACGAGGTGATGGGTCGCTGGACGGCGGTGCAGCGTGACATCGTCGACGTCGCTCGACGTCTTGTGTCGATCCGGCAGGTCCACGGCACCCGCGTCCTCGTCCACACCGGCGGTTGGGAGGGTTGGCTCCGAGGCGATGAGGCGGACGGACATATCGCGGCCGAGCGGGGGATCGCCCTCGCCGTAGGAGTGGCGGACTGCGTGCCGGTGTTCATCGCGCATCCGTCGGGGATCGTCGCTCTTCTCCATTCCGGGTGGAGGGGGACCGCGGCCCGGATCACCACTGAGGCCATCTCGGCTCTCGCGCGTTATGGACTCCCACCCGACGAGCTGGCGGTACATCTTGGGCCGGCTATCTGCGGTCGATGCTACGAAGTGACTGCCGAGGTTCGAGAGCAGCTGACGGGCGAGCTCGCGACGCGGCCAGGTCATGTCGATCTCAGGTCCCTCATTGCGGAGCATGCCACGGAGACCGGCGTCCAGAAGATCAGCGTCAGCTCGTCGTGCACGAAGTGCGACAACGATCGCTTCTTCTCGCACCGGGCTGGTGACAAAGGACGGCAGATCGCGGTTATCGCCGCAGCGGTGGATCAGGCCGGATGATCCGGGCGATGGGCGAGGTCGCGTCGATGTGGCAGGAGCTTCCGCACCCCGTCTCACGCCTCGTTTACACGCTTCTCTTCATGGTGTTCGTGCTCGGCACCGCCATGCTTGCAGTTCGTCGCTTCTCCTCGAATCGCCTCTTTTCCCAGGTCGTCACGACGCTGGGAATTTTTTTGCTGGTCATTGGCACCATAGTCTACACGGTCGCCTTTCGAGGTCTCCAGCTCGTCGAAATGATTCTCAGCTGGTCCGTTTCAGCCGCCGCCATCTATTGGTTCCTGGGCCGGATGAACAGAATCGCAAAAGCGGAGACGGACCTGAGGCTTGCCGCAATAAAGGAAAGCGAAACGCGCTTTCAGGCGATCATCGAAAACGCAGCCGACGTTGTGAGCATCGTCGGCTTCGATGGCGTGCTGCGCTACGTGAGTACTGCTGTTACGCGCGTCCTTGGTTTCGAGCCACAGGCTTTGCAGGGGACGAGCATCTTCGCGTTAATGGATCCCGACGATGCTGACGTCGCAAGCGTCCTCTTCAAGGAGCTCGCGGAACAGGCGGGTAGCGTCAGGTCCGGCGAGATTCGCTTTCGGCATAAGGACGCAAGCTGGCGGACTCTCCATCTGACCGCCAAGAACCTCGAGGATATCCGAGGTATCGAGGCAATCGTCGTCAACAGCCGGGATATCACCCAGCAGAAAACACTCGAGACGGAGCTTCGGCAGGCGCAACGAATGGAGACCGTCGGCCAGCTTGCGGGTGGGATTGCGCATGACTTCAACAACCTGCTCACTGCAATCATCGGCCGGACGGAGTTTCTCGCTCACGGTGAGAACCTCGATGCAAGCCAACGGGAGGATGTCGAGGAGATCCGGCTCGCAGGTACCCGTGCGGCATCGTTGACGCGTCAACTCCTCGCGTTCAGCCGGAAGCAGGTCCTTACTCCACGCGTCGTCGACCTCAACCTTGTAATTCACGGTATGGAGCCAATGCTCAGGCGCCTCATCGGCGAAGACATCCTCGTTCAGATCATTCTGGAGGAGGAGCTTGGACACATCACCGCCGATAGTGGCCAGCTGGAGCAAGTACTCCTCAATCTCTGCGTCAATGCCCGCGATGCGATGCCGGACGGCGGAGCGCTGAGCATCAAAACCGCCAATGTCACCTCGTTGGACGCTGGACTCACCCCCGACGCCCCTTCGACGGACCTGGTGATGCTGTTCGTCTCGGACACGGGCCACGGAATGGACGAGGAGACGAGGGCTCACATCTTCGAGCCATTCTTTACGACCAAGCCTGAAGGAAAGGGAACCGGGCTTGGGCTCTCAACGGTCTATGGCATCGTAAAGCAATCAGGCGCGGCGATTACGGTCGATTCGGGCGTTGGGCGAGGAACCTCTTTTCGGATCCTTTTCCCTCGAACGGGCGCGGAGCTCAGTATTCCGCCAGTGGTTCCCCGCAGCCGGGAAGGCACGGAGACGCTGTTGCTGGTTGAAGACGACAGATCGGTTCGCCAGCTGGCCGACCGGATCCTGAGCGATCGCGGTTACAAGGTGATACCGTGTTCGGACGGCAAGGATGCTTTGCGAGCGTTCGCGAGTGCGCCAGAGCAAATCGACATCGTCGTGACAGACCTTATCATGCCCGGAATGAGCGGCAGGGAGCTCGTCCAAGCACTTCGGCAGATCCGCCCGAGCGTCGCGGCGCTGTACGTCTCCGGCTACACGCAGGATGAGATAATCCGGCGCGGTTTGCACGATCCGAGTGTCACCTTTCTCCAGAAACCATTCACCGCTGATGAGCTTACGAACAAGGTGCGCGCCGTCCTGGATGCACGAGCGCCACCAACTTGACTCGCCTCAGGCACCTTTCTACATTGTATAGGGCGTTCAACTCGGCGGCCAACACTGATGTGGGGATCCCCCCACATTTTTTTGTCCCTTGAATGGACCTCGAAGGTAGATGAACGGAGCGCTGGAAAGTCTTGTAGCGTCGGAAATTAAGCCACTTAGACTAGAGCTTTTCGAGCTCAAGCTGGGAGGCAGCAAAGGCCGTCCAGTCCTGGACGTTCGAGTCGAGCGGGAGGACGGTGAGAAGGTGACGGTCGATGACTGTGCGGCTGCATCCCGCGCGATTGAAGCAAAGCTGGATGCGGAGGATTTCGGGGGCAGGCGGTACGTCCTTGAAGTCTCCTCGCCGGGAATCGAGAGGCCGCTCAGGAACGCAAAGGATTGGAGAAGGTTTGTCGGAAGCACGGTCGTCGTCACTAGTCACGTCCCGGGCGATCCGGCGGGCCGCAGAACGGACGAGGTAGAGATTGCCGGCGTCGAAGACAATGCCGGGCAGGAAGTTGTGATTGTACGAAACGAGCGCGGCGATGAGCGACGCTTTCCGCTTACCGCCGTCGAGAAGGCGCGGTTGGCGTTTCACTGGAAAAGGTAGAGGTAAAGGACATGGCGGCTTCGGTAGAGATTCTGACGGCGATCCGCGAGTTGACAAACTCGAAGCAGATCGATCGCGCCGAATTGCACGGGCTTCTCGAGGACGGCATCAACGCTGCCCTGGCCAAGAAGCACGGGCCTACGGTGCAGGCTGAAGTCTCGATCGACGAGAACAAGGGCGCGATCAAGATTGTCCTGCTCAAGACCGTGGTCGACGAAGTGACCGACGCGGCGAGCCAGATTTCCCTCGAGGAAGCAAGGTTCGAGGACGCCGAGTTCCAGGTCGGCGACCAGATGGAGATTCCGGTGGACTTCGCCGAGTTCGGGCGCACCGCGGTTCAGGCCGCGAAACAGAGAATCATCCAGCGGGTGAGGGAAGGCGAGAGGTCCAAAATCCGCGACGAGTTCTCGAGCAGGGTGGGCGATCTTCTTTCGGGAGAGGTCCAGCAAATCGAGCGGGGCAAGCTCGTCATCATGCTCAACAAATTCCGCGAGGCGGAAGCGATCATTCCGTACCGCGAGCAAAACCATCGCGAGCACTTCCATCAGGGCGATCCGATCCGCGCCGTACTGAAGCGCGTTGAGGAGACTCCAAAGGGTCCCCGGCTGGTTTTGAGCCGAGCGGATGCCTTGTTCGTCAAGGCGCTGTTCAAGCTCGAAGTGCCGGAGATCCAGCAGAATCTGGTCGACATTCGCGCCAGCGCGCGCGAGGTGGGCAGCCGAACCAAGATCGCCGTGTTTTCGCGCGATGACTCGGTGGATCCGGTTGGAGCGTGCGTCGGGCTTAAGGGCTCACGAGTCCAGGCCGTCGTCAACGAGCTTGGTGGCGAGAGAATCGACATCGTGCCGTGGTCGGCTGATCCGGAGCGCTTCGCCAAGCTCGCGCTCGCTCCGGCTCGCGTGGCTCGCGTGTTCAGTGATCCGGCGACAAAAACGATTCAGGCGATCGTGGACGAAGACCAGCTCTCGCTGGCCATCGGCCGCAACGGCCAGAACGTGCGGCTCGCCTCCGAGCTTACGGAATGGAAGATCGAGCTTTACTCGAGTCGGGAGTGGATGGAGCGCGGCAGCGATCAGCCGATCTTCGCTCCGCTGCCGACCGACGAGCCCGTGTCGGGTGTGAATCCGCGTCTTGCCGACATCGAGGGGATGCAGCCGGCGACGGTCGCCGTGCTGGAAGAGGCTGGATATCGGACGCTCGACGACATTATCGATCTCGAGCGCGAGGATTTCCTGCGCCTTCCCGGCATCGCTCCCGAAGAGGCGGATCGTCTGATGGCGATCATCAACGAGCTCACGACCGACGAAGCGCCCGAGACGGCTGAAGAGGCGGTAGTGACGACCAAGGCCGATGTGGAAGCGAGCGCCGAGATGGAATCGGAAGGTGGAAACGCGGCGGCGCCGGAACCCGTAGCCGACGCGGAAGGCAAGAAAACGGAGTAGTGGATGGACACTTCCCAGCAGCGGAAGCTCCTTGGGCTAATCGGTCTCGGAGTCCGCGGTCGGGGGGCGATAATCGGTGTTCAGCAGGTGCGAGAGGCGGCGCGTCGCGGCAAGTTGTATCTGGCTATTGCGGCGCCCGACGCTTCGAGCAACAGTTTGGATAAAGTGCTCCCGCTGCTGCGGGCGCGTGGAATTACGGTGGTCGCGGGACCGCCTGCCGTGGAGCTCGGGTCCGCAGCAGGACGGGAATCAACCGCGGTAATAGGAATTGTCGACAAAGGATTGGCAAAGGGAATTCAGGCACTGAGCCTGGCACCAATGCCTGATGGCCGCAACGAGGAGATGGGTTGAGCAAGCTTCGAGTACATGATTTGGCGGGCGAATTCGGAATTTCCAGCGATGAGGTGCTCACTCTCCTTCGTCAGATGGATGTCCCCGTGCGCAGCCATCTCAGTCTGCTGAGTGATGATCAGGTTGCACGGATCCGCGCCCGTTGGGAGCGCGAGAAGCGGGCGCGTGTGGCCGCACCCCCCGCAGCGACACGTCGTCGTCGGGGGACGGCTGCCGCAGCGCCAGCGCCCGAAACAAAGCCTGAGCCGGCTGCCGCGCCCGAAGGTAGCAGACGTCGCCGGCGTGTAGCCGTCGAGCCGACGGTGGAAGCTCCCGTTGCCGAGGCGCCGCCGGCGCCCGAGATCAAGCCATCTGCTCCGGCTCCAGCAGCTGCAATTGCGGCGTCCGCTGGTCCGGATGCGGCTGTCGCCGATCGGCCGAAGGCCGCGCCGCAAGCTCCGGGGCGTCCGACAGCCACTCCGCCGCAAGCCGCGCCGATGACAACGCACTCCACGGCAGAGCGGCCCGACAGCCGCGAGCGCCAGCGTCCCCAACCAGTCGTGCCCGGCGCGCCACGTCCGCGCCCGG
>Ga0307277_10000992_pt1 | contig 10960 bp, 16 predicted proteins | sample ER_DNA_116_FD_194473 | JGI IMG/M metagenome (GOLD analysis project Ga0307277, IMG submission 194473) | Bulk soil microbial communities from the East River watershed near Crested Butte, Colorado, United States - ER_DNA_116 | ecosystem: Environmental > Terrestrial > Soil > Floodplain | place...
GGATCTCGAGGGGCTCTTCGACCGCGACGGAATCGCGCTCGCGCGCAGCGCCCGGCAGGCGCACGACGTCGACGGAGGCGGCGGTGTAGGGCGGGGCCTTCATCCCCGTCAGTCTAGGAGGCGAGGCTGAGCGGAATCTGTCCGTCGGTTAGGGCTGGCCGTACATGCCTTGCTGGGCAGATGCAGAACCGCGCGCGGCATCGCGAACCGCCTGTGCTGCGTCCTGTCCCGCCAGGGCCTCTTGTCGCTCGCGCTCTTGCAGATAACGCCGATGCGCCTTCTGCCGTCGCCGAGCTGCGAGCCTTTCTCTCAACTTCATTTAGTCGTCCTCTTCCCGCGAACGAGCTTGTTGAAGTGTGCCATCACGTCTCCGTCCAAGAGCGGACGCGGTTCAAAACTGGCCATTCGCTTCGACAAAGAACGGCCCATGCCACCCATGGGCTGTGTCGCCGCCGGGCAGACAGAGAGTGCTTGCCAGGTAGGACCCGGCTTACTGGCGTTTGCCCTCGGCGAGCAAGAGCTCGTAGAGGCTGCGGTATCCGGTGATCGCCGCGCCGATGTCGCCCGGGTCGACGGTCTCGCCTGCATCCACGAGCTTCGTGATCCGCCGGGCCTCCAGAAACTCGGCGACGAGCTCCGGGTCTGCTCCCGCACGCGCCTGTTCCTCGGTCGTGGGGTGACCGCTATCGATCAGCATCCGCTCGATCAGGCGATCCACTTCCGGCAGGGCCTCGGCGGGCGAGTCGACGACCAGGGGCTCGAGAGCTTGCCACTCCGTCTCCCAGTCGTGTCGGTCGAGTCCGGGTTCGGTCACGTGAGAGGCATGCGCGCACCCGACCCCTTTGAAACACTGCTCGCGTGAAGGTCTTGGTGGTGGGGTCGGGCGGACGCGAACACGCGCTCGCCTGGAAACTGGGTCAGAGCGAACACTGCAGCGAGCTCCACGCCGCGCCGGGCAACCCGGGTATCGCCAAGCTCGGCCAATGCCATCCCGTGCGGGCCGAGGATGGCGAGGGCCTGCTCGCTTTTTGCGCGGAGCACGAGTTCGACCTGGTCGTGATCGGGCCCGAGGCGCCGCTCGTAGCGGGGGTCGCCGACCAGCTTCGGCACGCCGGTATTGCGGTCTTCGGCCCGAGCGCAGCGGCTGCGCGCATCGAGGGCTCCAAGAGCTTCGCGAAAGACGTCATGGTCTCGGCGGGTGTCCCGACGGCGGGCCGTCTCTCGGTGGCGCGGCCGCCCTGTGTCGTCAAGGTGGACGGCCTCGCCGCCGGGAAGGGCGTCTTCGTCTGCAGGACCCAGGAAGAACTGGACGCAGGGCTCCAGGCTGCGGGCGGCCGCGGCGACTCGCTCGTGATCGAGGAGCTCCTCGAAGGCGAAGAGGTGTCGATCTTCGCGATCTGCGACGGTCGTGACGCCTTGCCGCTTGCCCCCGCGCAGGATTTCAAGCGCGTCGGCGACGGAGATACGGGTCCGAACACGGGCGGCATGGGCGCCTTTTCTCCGGTGCCCGGATTCGGTCCGGCAGAGGTGGATGAACTGGTCGAAACGGTTCACCGGCCGGTCCTGACGGAGCTCGCCCGACGGGGCTCACCGTTCGTGGGGCTCCTTTACGCGGGGCTGATGGTCACGGACGACGGTCCCCGCGTCCTCGAGTTCAACTGCCGCTTCGGCGACCCGGAGACGCAGGCGATCATGCCGCGGCTCGAGGGGGATCTGCTCGAGCTGTTGCAGCAAGCGGCAACCGGACGGCTGAGCGGCGACGCCAACGCTGGGAGCACGGCCGCGGTGACGATCGTCCTCGCCGCGCCCGACTATCCGGCGCGAAACGACGTCGGCACGCCGATCGGCGGGGTCGACGAAGCGGAAGCGAGCGGGGCGCTCGTCTTCCACGCCGGGACGGCGATGCGAGACGACCGCCTGGTCACGAACGGCGGCAGGATCCTGAACGTAACCGGCGTCGGAACCGAGCTCGCAGCCGCGAGGTCGGCTGCGTACGAAGCCGCCGGCCGGGTTTCGTTTGCCGGCATGAGGTACCGAACCGATATCGCTGCAGAGGCTGAGGCCCGTGTCGGCTGACGGGCCGCTCGTCGGCATCCTCGTGGGCTCCGAGTCCGACCGCGAGCGGATGCAGGATGCGGTCGACGAGCTGGAACAGCGCGGCGTGGCACACGAGTTCGAAGTCCGCTCCGCGCACCGCACGCCGGACGCGGTCGCCGAGTATGCCCGCTCGGCCAGAGAACGGGGGCTGCGGGTGCTGATCTGCGGGGCGGGCCTCGCCGCTGCGCTGCCCGGCGCCGTCGCTGCCCACACCGACTTGCCGGTCATCGGCGTGCCGCTGCGGTCCTCGAAAAGCGTGCTCGACGGCCTCGATGCCCTGCTCGCGATCGTCCAGATGCCACCGGGCGTTCCCGTGGCGACCGTCGGCGTCGACAGCGCCAGGAACGCCGCCGTGCTCGCTGCGCGCATCCTCGGTTCCTAGCCAGACCGGCCGCGTCCGGCCGGTCGCCGGGCCCCTGCGGGGTCCCATCCCTATCCCCCACCCACCCGAAAGGGGAGAAGAAGATGGTTGCGCAAACCGGCGCACGCGGACCTGACGCGTTTGCGCCAAATGTGTTCCTTTGCAGAGCCCCGACCGCCTACCGACCGCCTGTGCCGCCTCTAGACTGATGGCGGTGATCGCCCGCTACTCCCGCCCGGCCATGGCCAGGATCTGGTCGGAGGAGAGCAAGCTCGCGCGCTGGCTCGACGTGGAGCTGGCAGCGCTCGAGGGATGGGCAGAGGTCGGTGTCGTGTCGGCCGAAGTCGTCGCGGAGATCTCAGCGGACGCAGAACCGCCCTCGCCCGAACGCGTCGCGGAGATCGAGGCGCGGACGCACCACGACGTCGCTGCCTTCGTGGACGCCGTCTCGGAGGACCTCGGCGCCGCCGGCCGCTGGTTTCACTACGGCCTGACGTCGTCCGACGTCGTCGACACCGCGCTCGCGCTCCAGATCCGAGACGCCGGCACCCTGATCCTCGCCGGTCTCGACCGAGCCTTCGCCGGCGTGGCCAAGCGGGCCGAGGAACATCGCGCAACGCTTCAGATCGGGCGAACGCACGGGATCCACGCCGAGCCAACCACGTTCGGGCTCAAGCTCGCCGGCTGGGCGTTCGAGCTCGACCGCGATCGGACGCGGCTCACACGCGCTCTGGAAGGGATGCGCGTCGGCAAGCTTTCGGGAGCGGTCGGCACGTATTCCGCCACCGATCCGGAGGTGGAGCGCGTGGCCTGCGAGCGGCTCGGTCTACAGCCCGCACCCGTCTCAACGCAGATCCTTCAGCGCGACCGGCACGCGGAGCTCCTGTCCGTGCTCGCACTCACCGCGGCGTCGCTAGAGAAGTTCGCGCTCGAGATCCGCCACCTCGCCCGGACCGAGGTTGCCGAGGTTCAGGAACCGTTCGGAAGCGGCCAGAAGGGCTCTTCCGCGATGCCGCACAAGCGCAACCCGGTCGTCTCGGAACGAATCTGTGGGCTCGCGAGGGTCGTGCGAGCGACCGCGACCGTGGGGCTCGAGAACGTGGCGCTCTGGCATGAGCGCGACATCTCGCACTCCTCGGCTGAGCGCATCGTCTTTCCCGACGCCTTCCTCGCGCTCGATTACATGCTCGAGCGCTTCGGATGGCTGATCGAAGGGCTGGTCGTTCGGGAGGAGCGCATGCGGCGCAACCTGGAGGCAAGCCACGGCCTCTTCTACAGCCAAAGGCTCCTGCTCTCGCTCGTCGAAGCCGGCCTCCCGCGCGACGAGGCCTACCGGCTCGTCCAGCGTCACGCGCTGCGCGCCTGGGACGAGGAGCAGGATTTCCGTGAGCTGGTGCGCGCGGATCGAGCGCTCGCGGGCTGCGTCGATCTGGAAGCTGTCTTCGACCTCACCGCCTACACACGTCACGTCGACACCGTCTTCGAGCGGCTGCGCTCGCTCGATCGGAAGGAGGAGCCCATCCATGCCTGAAGCCGCGCATGTCGGGAGCGGGAAAGTCCGGGAGCTCTACGCGCTCGACGACGATCAGCTCGTGCTCGTCGCGACCGACCGGATCTCCACGTTCGATGTCGTCTTGCCCACGGAGATACCCGACAAGGGGCGCATGCTCACCGGGCTTTCGGCGTTCTGGTTCGCGCGCACGAGGTCGACCGTGCCGAATCACCTGCTCGGCCTGCGGGAGGACGGCCGCTCATCCGAATGCCGTCGACTCGAGATGTTGCCGCTCGAATGCGTCGTGCGCGGCTACATCACGGGCTCGGGGTGGAAGGACTACCAAGCGTCCGGCGCGACCTCGGGCCACGTCCTGCCAGACGGGCTCCGCGAATCAGACCGTCTACCGGCCCCGATCTTCACGCCCTCGACGAAGGCGGACGTGGGTCACGATGAGAACATCGACCTCGACCAGGCGCGCGAGCTCGTCGGAGCCGAGCGTCTGGAAGAGGTGGAACGGGTCTCGCTCGACCTGTACCGCTTCGCGGCGGATTACGCCCTCGCTCGCGGGATCATCATCGCCGACACGAAGTTCGAATTCGGGGTCGACGGCGAAGGCCGGCTCGTGCTCGCGGACGAGGCCTTCACCCCAGACTCCTCCCGTTTCTGGCCGGCGGCGGAGTACGAGCCCGGGAAGCCGCAGCCTTCGTTCGACAAGCAGTTCGTGCGCGACTACTGCGAATCGCTGGGCTGGGACAAGACAGCTCCGGGACCCGAGTTGCCGGACGAGGTGGTCGCCGGAACGCGGGCGCGGTACGTCGAAGCCTTCGAACGGCTGACCGAGATCCCGTTCGACAGCTACCTCGCCGATCCGGAGACCGTTCTTCGATGAGGGCGACCGTCCTGGTCCGACCGAAGCCGGGCATCCTGGACCCGCAGGGCGAGGCCGTCCTCGGTTCGCTTCGGCAGCTCGGGTTTGCCGTCGACGATGCGCGGATCGGCCGCCTCGTCGACCTCGAGCTCGGGAACGGAGACCCCGAGCAGGCGCGCGCCACGCTCGAGCGCATGTGCGAGCAGCTGCTGGCGAATCCGTTGATCGAGTCCTACGACATCGAGCTGGTCGAGGATCCGTGATGCCGGCCGAGCCCAGGCCGCGGGTCGCCGTCATCACCTTCCCCGGCTCGAACGACGACCGCGACGCAGCACTTGCGCTCACGAGCCTCGGCGCGGAGCCGGTCCCAGTCTGGCACGGCGAGCAGGAACTGCCTGACGTGACCGCGGTCGTCCTTCCCGGCGGCTTCTCGTACGGCGATTACCTGCGCGCCGGCGCGCTCGCGCGATTCGCGCCGGTGATGGAGCCGGTCAGAGCACTGGCGGCTGAAGGCGGCCTGATACTCGGAATCTGCAACGGCTTCCAGGTCCTCTGCGAGGCAGGCCTGTTGCCGGGCGCGCTGCGACCGAACCGCTCCCTCAGTTTTGTCTGCCGCGATGTGCCGCTCACCGTCGAGCGGACCGATACGCCGTTTACAGCCCGGTGCAGGCGGGGACAGCGTCTCAGCATCCCGGTCAAGCACGGCGAGGGCTGCTTCTTCGCCGATTCGGAGCTGCTCGCCGAGCTCGAGGCATCGGGGCGGGTCGTCCTCCGCTACGAGGGCGAGAGCCCCAACGGCTCGGTCGCGGGTATCGCCGGAATCGTCAACGGCGACGGCAACGTGATGGGACTGATGCCTCATCCCGAGCACGCTGTCGACCGGCTCACCGGGTCAACCGACGGTGCGCTCGTCCTCGGCTCGCTCATCGACGCGGCTCGCCGCGCCACCACAGTGCCCGCCGCGGTTTAAGGCCGCCTGCCTACCGGCCGCCGCAGGCGCCCATCTGCCCGGTGCGATCAGCGGCCTTCGCGTCACTGCCCGTTTGAGAAACGGGTTCTTTGAGGCTCAGTCGACTGCCAGCCGCAACACCTCCGCCAGGTCCGGGTGATCCGCCAGCGCCGCCCGCAGGCGCTCGAGGTCGCGCAGTCGCAGGGTGACAGGGCCTCGCCGCGCGTTTCCGCCGGTCGAATACGCGAACCGCACGAGCCGCTCGCCACGGCGCGCCTCGAGGAGCTGCACGACCGAGGCGAACCGCTTCTCGCCCGCACGCTGGGGCAACGTCAGCTCGTCGACCAGCGTCGCCGCGCCCCATGGCGTCGCCGCCTTGCTGCTTCCGTTTGCATCCACTCGGCCACCGTAGGCGGAAACGTGTGCCGCGTGTGTGACGGCTTCGTGCTGTCTCTGTGACAACCGCGAAGCGCTACCGCTCCCGGGACGTCTAGCCGTCGCCGAGGCCGAGCACGTTGGCCCGTACGCGAGCGATCTCTTCCTCGCTCATCCCGGTATCGCGGGCCGTCTTCTCGACCATCGTCCAGTTCTCCGCCAGCATGCGCTGTGTGCCATCGCGCAAGGTGGGGTCGTTGTCTACGAATCCGCGCGAAGCGCGCCGCGCGCGCCCGATGACGACGATCCCGCCAACGGAGACGAGGGTTGTGGCGAGAACGATCAGCAGCAGGCCGGCCGAAGTGCTCACAGCAGGCTTTCTATCGGCAGCCGCGACCACTTGCGAAAGGGCGCTAATTCTCATCCGTTTCTCAAGCAACGGCGTTACGCTCGCCAAGTGGACGATCGGCGGCTCACCCGCACCTCCATCCTTCGACTGGCGGGTCTGGCGGCCGCGGGCCTTGGACTCGGCGGCTTGGGGGCCCGAAACGCCCAGGGCGGTGGACCCGCCGCGGTCGAGTCAGGTGCCGTCTCCTGCGTCCTGACGCCGGAGCTGACCGAAGGGCCGTACTACATCGCCAACGAGAAGCTTCGGCGCAACATCACGGACGGACATCCCGGGACGCCGCTTGTCCTCCAGTTGGCCGTGGTCGACGCCTCGACCTGCAGGCCGATCAAGGGCGCCACCGTCGACATCTGGCACGCCGACGCCGCCGGCAACTACTCCGGCTTCGGCGCCGGCAGCTCCAGCCGGACCTTCATGCGCGGAATCCAGAAGACCGATGCGCGCGGGATCGCGACGTTTCGGACGGTCTATCCCGGCTGGTACCAGGGGCGAACCGTTCACATCCACGTCAAGGTGCACCTCCGCGGCCGCGTCGTCCACACCGGACAGCTGTTCTTTTCGGACGCCTTGACCGACCGTGTGTACCGCAACCCGCCGTACAGCAAGCGGCCCAAGCGGACGACCCGCAACGCAAACGACTCGATCTTCGTCAACGGCGGCCGCAAGTCGATCCTGAGCCTGCGCCGACGAACGGCGGGTGGTTACCTCGGCAAGATCACCATGGGCGTCCACCGGTCCTGAGCCGGCCGCAAAACGTCCGGCTCGAGCACCTCGTGCTCCCGCGGTCGGGCTCGCGACAGGGTTGTCCAAATCGTCTCGACCTTTTACAACCCGAAACGGCGAAAAAGAGGTTGACTACGACGGTTCTGATCCTCGATGAGGGGAGGTAGGCATGAAGCGTCTACGCGGCAAGCTCGCTTTCGCCGTGGTCGCTGCCGGCGCAGTTGCGATCGGAATCGTGACCGTTGCAGGGGCCGGCCGGAAGTAAGAGCATTCGGGCGAGGCTGACCGGTTATCAGGAGGTCCCCGCGCTGTCGACGCTCGGGGTCGGAAAGTTCCCGGCGTCGATCAACCGCGGGGCCAGCGAGATCCGCTACCGGCTGACCTACGGAGGCCTCGAATCCCCGGCGACACAATCTCACATCCATTTCGAGAACAAGACGAACGCCGGCCCGATCGTCGTGTTCCTGTGCTCGAATCTCGGCAATGGGCCGGCCGGGACCCAGGCTTGTCCACCGGGGGGCGGAACGATCAGCGGCACGATCAGGCCCGCGAACGTCGGCGCGGGGGCGGCCGCTCAGGGGCTCTCCGCCCGCGAGTTCGGTGAGCTGGTTCGGGCCATCCGTGCAGGGGCGACGTACGTGAACGTCCACACCACGGGCCGCCCAAGCGGCGAGATCCGCGCGCAACTTGTCGACAAGGGCAGCGACGACGACTGACGCCAGCCGGAAATGACGTGCCGGGAGGGCTAGAGCCCCGAGCCGAGCCGCTCGGGGCTCTGTCCTGTCGTCGTTCGGTCGGGCTCGAATGGCGGCGCAGCCCGGCTACGGAGCGCGCCGCCCTCGATCGACTCGATCCCGTAACCAGCAGCGAGAGCCGCGTCAGGAACGCGGAGTCGCCACGCGAAGCCGATTGCCGTCAGGGTCTTCCAGGTCGCACTCCCGCCCGGCGAGACCCTCCTCGTCCACTGGCATCCCGAATTCCCCCGCCACGGCATCGATATCCCTGACGTTCAGATGAATCAGGGTGTTCGGTCGGGCGTCTCCCTTGTGCTCGGAGAGATAGAGGCGAATTCGCCCCCGGGGCGACCGAGACGAACGACGGGAAACCGGGCTCGAATTGGTGCTCCCACTCCTTGAGGAATCCGAGCCGCCGATACCAGCTCACAGCGCGACCGGCATCCTCGACATACAGCACCGGGATGACCTCTTCCTCCACGCGTGCGAAGGCTATCCAGCCGCCGGGCGGTTGTACGCTCAGGGAGCGGTGCCCGGAAAGGGAATCCATCACCTCGATCTGACGGTGAGCACGTCGAACGCTCGCTTGCGTTCTACCTCAGATTCCTCGGACCGCTCGGGCTCGAGGAGGATTCGCGCGTTCCGAGCTATCGCGGCACCGAGGAGATCGTCTATCTGCGGTTCGGGAAGCAGCTCCTGGGCGTCAGGCCGGCGGACGGCGGCAAGCACCGTTACTACGAAGTCGGGATCGAACACGTCGCGTTCGAGGTCGACCATCGCCGCGAGGTCGACGAGGCATTCGACCGCTGCGTTTCAGCCGGCGGGACGATCCACTGTCCGCCCGAATTCGACGGCGACGACTACTACACGTTCTTTGCCTTCGATCCGGACGGGATTCGCGTCGAGGTTTTGCCTGGGACGAGACGAGCCGCGGCGCCAGCGGGGTTAACCCCGCTCAATGATCTCGACGCGATAACCATCCGGATCCTGCACGAAGCAGAGGCGGGACCCGCCCTCGCGCACGGTGTACGGCGGCCGCTCCGGCTCGATGCCCTGCTCTTCGAGGCGCGCAAGCGTCGCATCGAGGTCGCTGACGCCGACGGCGACGTGGCCGTATCCGGTGCCCAGCTCGTAGGTGCGTCCGTCGTGGTTGTACGTCAGCTCGAGCTCTTCGTCCTGGCCGGGAACCCCGAAGAAGTAATTCGTCGCCTCCAGCTCCCCGTCGCGGACGATCGGCAAGTCGCGGCGGAGCTCGAAGCCAAGCGACTCGTAGAAGGCCCGGCTCTTCTCGGGATCCGTGATGCGATACATGGTGTGCAGATAGCGGGTCATGGCGAGGATTCTGACGAAGGACCGCTCGGGCATGGCGGTGCCTCGAGCACGATCTTCATTGGAACGTGATCACCAGCTCGCGGATCAGGTCGCCTTCCCAGGTGATGTGGAGCTCTCCAGCTTGCACGCCGACGTCGGCCGCCCAGCCGTAGTCCGCGACGCTCCGGTTGCCGTCCGTCCTCACGTTCCTGACCTCGACCTCGTCGTCGGGCGGGCGCGACTCGTACGCGGCGCGGATCTCGTCGCGGCCGCGAAAGGGGCCGACCGGAACGCCCTCGAAGCGAACCTCGGCGTCATCCGCGAACCAGCGGGTGAAGGCGTCCCAGTCGCCGCTCCGCACCGCGGCGTTGTGGGCTGCGATGTACTCGTCGAACGAGCTCACGGTTCGAGATCCTCGCGCACGAGGCCGTAGATGACACCGTCTACCCACTCCTCGTGGCGCCAGTAGGCACGACGGCGCACGCCTTCGCGGAGGAACCCTGCCCGCTCGGCATGGCGCTGGGCGCGTTCGTTGAACCCGTAGATCTCGAGCTCGAGCCGGTGGAAGTCGAGCTCGAAGAGCAGATGGCGCTGGAGCAGCCTCGCCGCCTCGTCCGAGAGACGCCGGCCGCGGAAGTCGGGATGGATTGCGAGATTGCCGAGCTTCGCGATCCGTGAGCGGCGGTTCGCGAGCTCGAAGCCCAGCGCGCCGGCAGGATGCCAGACTCCCTCGTCCTCGACCTCGACCAAGAAGCGGCCGAATTCGTCCGGCTCGCGCTGCGAGCGTTCGATCTCGGAGAGCAGCCCTTCACGGTCGCGCGGGCGCGAGCCGGCGAGGTACGGCTCGACGTCCTCGTGGGTCGTCAGCTCGAGGATGAAGTCGACGTCGCACGGTTCGGCGCGGCGAAGCCGCAGCCCTTCGGCCTCGACGCCGTTCAAGGCGACGGCGCCGCGGGCGCGGGCTCGCGCCGAGGGATTCGAACCGCGCCGGACCCCACTGCGACGCCGCCGAGGATCAGCGCCATTCCCGCCAGCTCCTCGACCGTGAGCGGCTCGCCGAGCAGCGTCACGCCGTAGAAGAGCGCGGTCACGGGCAGCAGGTAGGTCACGAGGCTCACCCGTGCGGCCCCGTCGCTGCGAAGCACGCGGTAGAGGATGATCTGGGCGAGGGCCGTGCCGAGGACGGCCAGCGCGAGCACCGACCCTGTCTCCTTCCAGCCGGGAACCTGCGACGGCAACTGAGCCAAGCCGAACGGCAGCAGGACGATCGCGCCGCCGATCATCGAGGCGGCCGCGAGCGGCAGCGCGCTCGTGCGCGCGATCAGCCGCTGACCCCAGATGCTGCCGATCGCGTATGCCAGCGACGCCACCACGACCGCGAGCGTTCCCGCCGCTCCCCACCAGCCCCCACGCGGATGGATGCCGGCCAGGACCCCGACCCCGACCAGTCCGAGCAGGAAACCTCCGAGCCGCAGCCCTGTGACCCGCTCGCTGGGCTGGAACCGCACGGCTAGGAGAACGACGAAGATCGGAACGGTCGCATTCGCGATCGCGGCGACGCCCGAGTCGATGTGCTTCTCGCCCCACGCGATCAGCGTGAACGGGATCGCGCCGTTGACCACGCCGAGGCCGAAGCCTTGC
>Ga0307277_10000993_pt1 | contig 10944 bp, 11 predicted proteins | sample ER_DNA_116_FD_194473 | JGI IMG/M metagenome (GOLD analysis project Ga0307277, IMG submission 194473) | Bulk soil microbial communities from the East River watershed near Crested Butte, Colorado, United States - ER_DNA_116 | ecosystem: Environmental > Terrestrial > Soil > Floodplain | place...
CGTACCGGCTGCGAAAGCAGCCCGGACCCAAGGACGTACGCCGCATCGGCGCCAAATGGAGCCCGCACGCGAGCATTGCCTCGTGGTACCTGTGGCGATCTCTGGAGCACACCCCGCAGAAGAAGGCGGTTTTGCCGCAGAAGCGAGCAAAGACGTCGGCGAAGAAGAGCAGTCGCCGGACAAAGCGCTCGCGTGGCTAATCCAAGGTCTTCTCTGCGAAATCTGAGTCATCTGAGCAATCTGTGTTCGCCGTTGGATCACGCGATGAACTGCTCTGAGTTCTCTGCGTCGTCGGCGGCGCCAGGGCGCTACAAGACGCGCCCGGCAGCTCGACGGGCGCGCTCGCGCTCGATGCGGCGCGACAGCTTCTCGCCAGCATAAAAGATCACCGCCGCGGTCGCGATGAAGCGCACCGTACGGCCCGCGAAGACAGCCACCGCGAAGTGGAAGAAAGGAACGCCGAATGCTCCCGCGGCGATGCTGGTCAGCTTGAGCGAGATCGGCGTCACGGTGCTCAACACGACGAGCGTCGAGCCATGCAATGCGAACAATGCGCGGCTCTGCTCGACATCATCGAGACCGAAGCCGAGTGCGCTCAGGATGGACACGCCGACCGAGTCGAAGGCGAAGCGTCCGATGCCGAACGCGACGAGTGCGCCGAGTGAAGAGCCGATGATCGCGCTGAGCGCAAAGCGCCACACGCGCTTCCTGTCGGCGAGTGCGAGCGGAAGGAAGAACGTCTCGACCGGCCCGGGGACGATCGACGCCTGCAGGAATGCCCAGACGCCGATTGCACTCGTTGCCCAGCCCGTCTCTGCCCAACGATGCAAGCGCGCGACGAGCACCTGTATGCGGAGACGCACGGCAAAGCGCCGGCGCTCCGCCGGCGTCGCGAGCGCGATGGAAGCGGGTTCGGCGATCACATCGGCTGAATCCACAGCGGAGTCGAGACGTGTCTCCATACGCGCCGTCTCAGAGAGCAAGGCAGGCGCCATCGAGGTCCACGGAGTGAGCTCAGGCGCGCGCCGAACGCAGCGAGGACGCCCAGACGCACGAAAGCCCAACGGCGACCCCGAGCAGCCACCCACCGATGACATCGGTCGCCCAGTGCTCACGCACATAGACTCGGTTGAATCCGGTGACGAGGGGCACACCGACCCCGAGCAGGCGCGCCGATCGTCGCGACAGAATTCCGTGTCGGGCGAGGATTGTTGCTGCGGCGACGGCAGACGAGGTGAGGCCCGTCGTGTGTCCGCTCGGAAAGCTGCTATCCGCTTTGGGACCGCGGTGGCTGGGGCGCGGAGGGCGCACCCGGCGATAGACGAGACGCGCGACGCGCAGCGCGAGCCAGCCTCCGCAGGCGGCGGTGAGTATGGCGTTTCCTCCGCGAACGCCGCGGCGCCGCAGTCTCGCCGTCCCGAGCGCCGCGAGCGGTATGTACGCGCCGGGATAGCCCGCGAGCTCGATCGGCAGTTGCAACAGCTCGAACCAGCGTCGGTAAGATGCCGTCGCGAGATCGTGGAGCGCGTGGTCCAGCTGCGTCGGCTCGTCCGCGGCGGCAACGCGCGCGACGGCGGCGAATGCCAGGCCGGCGGCGACGGCCGGTGCGAGCGTGGAAGCGCTGTCGGATCGACGATACATGTCTCCGCGGTGTTGCACGCACCACGCCGTCGTGACGGTCAACACCCGGCTGTACTAGTACCGGCTGTACTATTAAAGGACATGCTCGATACCATCTCACATGTCCCAACAGAGATCACCGATCCGCTGAACGCGCGCATTCTCGCCGTCTCCGAGGATCGCATCAGCGGTTTTCTCGTCGACCCATTCGCCGAGATTGCCCGGCTTACCGAGCTTCCTGTCGACACGGTGCTGGAGCGTTTGCGGGCGATGCTCGCCGCCGGCACGATCCGCCGCATCCGCCAAACGCTCATGGCGACGAACCTGGCGCCTGGGGCCCTCGTCGCGTGGCGCGTGCCCGGCGGCAGCGAGGAGATCGATGCGGCGTTCGACTTTCTCTGGAAGGAGGATCCGTTCTCGGGCCACATCGTGATACGCTCCACCGACGCGGCGACGGTGGGTTCAGCGTTCCGGCTGTGGACGACGCTCAAGGTGCCGCAGGGCTTCTCGATGGGGAAGCACTGCGATCTGCTTGCGCGCCGCATCGGCGCCGTGGAGTACCGCGCCATGCCGGCGAAGAAGCTGTTCGCGCTCGGCGTGGGTCATGTGCGCCGGCAGCGCATGGAGCCGGGCGCGAAGAGCGAAGCACTCGGGCAGGTCATCGATACGAACCTCGTCGAGCTGTCGCCGGTGGAGTGGCGCGTGCTCGAGCCGCTGAAACGCGAGTTCGTCGTCGGCGAAGTCCGTGCCGATCCCTGGCGCGCGCGTGCCGCTGAGGCGGGGGTCTCCTTCGACGAGTTCGTGCGCATCGCGCATTCGCTCAGCGAGCGGGGGGTGATCGGGCGCTTTTCGACATTCCTCGAGCATGTGAAGCCATCGGCCGCGGGAACGCGCGTCACGCGCTACAACGCACTGTTTCACTGGCGCGTGCCCGAGGGTCGCGAGATCGAGACAGGGCGCGAAGTGGGACGCCATCACATCCTCACTCATTGCTACTGGCGCGAGGGTGGCCCCGAGTTCGCGCGCGTCAACATCATGGCCGTTGCCCACGGAACGGAGAAGTCGATCGTGCTCGCGCACAAGGAAGCGATCGACGCGCATCTCGGAGCGGTCGGTATTCCTGTTGTATACACGAACGTGTTTTGGGGCGGTCGCAGCGAGATCAAACCATCGGAGATCTCGCCATCAGTGTACGCGTCGTGGTGTCGCGCACGGGGCATCGAGCCGGACGCGATGCGGTGACTGCGGTTGCCGGTGGCTGTTGGTAATGACTGGGCCGGTGAGCGACGCTCACCGGCCCGTTCCACATTCCCCGACCACCGACCATCGATCACTGACCACCGTTTCAGGAACACTTTCTGCACCATCTGCCGTTCGCGTCAGCGCGGTCTCCGTTGACGCGGAGCTCTTGACATCACCTCGCCCGTTAGCTGGCGGACGGCGGAGAGACGTATGCAGCGTCGACAGTGCGCATGGGTTCGGATACAAAGCCGACTGCTCCTGCACGCGAGCGCTGCCGCTTTCTGCGCGTTGGCTATTGCGTGCAAGGGTGATCGCGGCGCGCAGCCTGTCGCCCTCGTTGCCCGAACCGGTCCCGCCTCGCCGTCCGGCGACTCGACGTCGACGTTCGCGGACGACGGCCAGTGGGTGCGCCCCGCCAAAGACGTTCAGGCAACGCGATTCAGCGGCCTCACCGAGATCACGAACAAAAACGTCCAGAATCTCCGCGCGGTCGCGACCTTCTCGACGGCCGTCAATCGCGGACACGAAGCGGCACCGATCGTCGCGAACAACACGATGTACATCGTCACGCCCTTCCCCAACTTCGTGTACGCGCTCGATCTCACGAAGGAGGGCTTCCCGGCGAAGTGGACGTACAAGCCCCATCCAGTGAGCGCGGCACAGGGCGTCGCTTGTTGCGACGTCGTGAACCGGGGCCTCGTCTTCGACGGCGGGCGGCTCTACTTCAACACGCTCGATGCGCGCACGATCGCGCTCGACGCGGCGACGGGAAAGGAGCTGTGGGTGACGCCGCTGGGCAACATCAACATCGGCGAGTCGATCACGATGGCGCCGCTCGTCGTCAAAGGCAAAGTCATCGTCGGGGTGAGCGGCAGCGAGTTCGGCATCCGCGGCTGGATCAAGGCGCTCGACGCCGGCTCCGGAAGAGTCGTGTGGACCGCGTATCATACTGGCCCCGATAAGGATGTACTCATCGGCCCGAGCTTCAAACCATTCTACGCGATGGACCGCGGCAAGGACCTCGGCGTCTCGAGCTGGCCCGCGGACCAGTGGAAGATCGGCGGAGGGGGCGTGTGGGGCTGGGTCTCCTACGATCCCGAGCTCGATCTCATCTACTATGGCACGGCGAACCCGGGGCCGTGGAATCCCGAGGTGCGTCCGGGCGACAACAAGTGGACGGTGACCCTCTTCGCCCGGCGACCCGACAACGGCGAGGCAGTATGGGCATATCAGCTCACGCCGCACGACCTCCACGATTACGACGGCGTGAACGAGAACATCCTCGTCGACCTCCAATGGAAGGGCCAGCAGCGCAAAGTGCTCCTGCGTCCTGATCGCAATGGGTACTTCTACGTGATGGATCGCGCGACCGGCGAAGTGCTATCCGCCGAGCCGTACGGCTTCGTCAACACCTCCACCGGTGTCGATCTCAAGACGGGCCGACTGCAGTACAATCCCGAGAAGGAGGTCAAGACAGGGCAAGTTGTTCGGTACATGTGCCCGGCGGCGCCGGGGATGAAGGACTGGCAGCCCTCTGCGTACTCGCCACGGACGGGGCTCGTCTACATCCCCCATCAGAACTTGTGCATGGACGAGGAAGGGCTCGAGGCGAACTACATCGCCGGTACGCCGTACGTCGGCACGAACGTGAAGATGTACGCGGGCCCCGGTGGGCGTCGCGGTTCGTTCGACGCCTGGGATCCGATCGCGGCACACAAAGTGTGGAGCATCGAGGAGGACTTCCCCGTCTGGAGCGGCGCACTGGTTACCGCGGGCGATGTCGCATTCTACGGCACGATGGACGGTTGGTTCAAAGCCGTCGACGCCCGCAGCGGGAAAGCGCTGTGGCAGTTCAAGACCGGCTCGGGGATCATTGGCCAGCCGATGACCTACAAAGGCAACGACGGCAAGCAATATGTCGCCGTGCTTGCCGGCGTCGGCGGCTGGGCCGGCGCCATCGTCGCCGGCGGCCTCGATGCCCGCGACTCGAGCGCCGCGCTCGGCTTCGTCAACGCCATGCGGGATCTCCCGGAGAAGACGACCAAGGGTGGGATGCTCTATGTCTTTGCGCTGCCGTAACGCGGGGTGGAAGCGCGGCGCGCGTCGAACGAGCGGCGTCCGGCTGGCGGCGCTCATGGCGAGCGTCGTCCTGATCGCCGGCTGTGAGCGCGAGGCCCGCCGCTTCCAGGAGTCGCCGCCGACCGCATCACCGACTGGCGACCCCCTCGTCGTCTCCGACCTCCAGCCTGGGCCCGCGGTCGTCGTCTCGAATGTCGAGGCGCCATACGACGACAACGCGTGGGCCGTTTCCGAAGGAAAGTCGCTGTACAACGCGATGAACTGCTCCGGCTGCCATTTCCAGGGTGGCGGCGGCATCGGTCCGCCTCTCATGGATGACGACTGGACCTACGGTAGCGAGCCACAGCAGGTCTTCGCATCGATCGCTGAGGGACGCCCGAATGGAATGCCAGCGTGGAAGTTCATGCTCAGCGCCCAGCAGATCTGGGAGATCACCAGCTATGTGCGATCGCTGAGCGGGCTCAATCCGAAGGGCGCCCGCAATGCACGCGACGACCACATGATGCGAAAGCCACCCGAGGCGTCGACACCGAACGCACGGCCTAAGAACAGCACCGCGCCCCGATGATGCGGTCCCGTCTCGCGCTGGTCATCCTGCTCGCGGCGTGCTCGGGCCGGCAGAATGCCCTCGACCCCGCCTCCGCGCAGAACCGTTCCATCACCGCCCTGTTCTGGGCGATGTTCGTCGTCGCGGCCTTCATCTGGTTCGTCGTCACGGTGGCGTTCCTCGTGCCAGCCGTTAGGCAGCGCCGAACGACACGGGAAGACGCCGAGCCGGCATTGGAGCTCCCTGCCGAGACGTCGCGGCGGCAAACGCGCCTCGTCAGCGGCGCCACCGCCGTCACCGTGCTCATCCTCCTGGTCTTCCTCATCTACGACTTCGGCGTCGGCCGCGCTCTCGCCACCCACCCGGCGCGCGCGCTCACCATCGAGCTCGTCGGGCACCAATGGTGGTGGGAGGTCCACTACGCCGACCCCGATCCCAGCAAGATCGTGATCGACGCCGACGAGCTGCACGTCCCCGTAGGCCAATCGGTGCAGATCAAGCTGGTCTCGCGTGACGTCATTCACAGCTTCTGGGTACCGAACCTCATCGGCAAGCGCGACCTCATCCCCGGATACACCTCGTCGATCTTTTTCACCGCCGACCGGCCTGGCGTCTATCGGGCCCAGTGCGCCGAGTTCTGCGGCCACCAGCATGCGAAGATGGCTCTCGATGTCGTGGCCCATCCCGCGCCCGAGTTCTCGGCGTGGCTCGAGCGCCAGCGGGCGCCGGCGGCCGATCCGTCGGACTCGCTCGCCGCGAACGGCAAGCGGGTCTTCCTGTCGGCCGCCTGCTCGAAGTGTCACGCGATCACCGGCGTCGAAGCATATGGCACCGTCGGGCCGAATCTGACGCACCTTGCCACTCGCCGCACGCTCGCCGCCGGAACCCTGCCCAACACACGCGGGAACCTTGGCGGGTGGATCGTCGATCCGCAGTCGATCAAGCCGGGCGCGCGCATGCCGTCGAATCAGCTGGAGTCGCGCGACCTCGTCGCGCTGCTCGCCTATCTGGAGACGCTCAAGTGAACGACGGTGTGCGCGCCGGCCGCGCGCGGTCGTCCGTCGACCAGGAGGATGCGGTTCTTCCCCCACCCCAACTGATCGACCGCGAGAGACTCGAGGCCGATGCACGCCAGCTCGACGTCACGTGGCGCGATCCCGGCGGGTTATGGGGATGGCTCACGACGGTCGACCACAAATCGATCGCGAAGCGATACATCATCACCGCATTCCTCATGTTTATCGCCGGCGGTATTCAGGCGGCGATGATCCGCATGCAGCTCGCGCTCCCCGAGAACAACCTGCTCGGGCCCGACCGCTACAATCAGATCTTCACCACCCACGGCACGACGATGATGTTCCTCTTCGCCGTGCCGATCATGAATGCGATGGGCCTCTATTTCGTGCCGCTGATGGTCGGCGCGCGCACCATCGCCTTCCCGAGGCTCAATGCGTTCGGCTACTACGCGTACCTCGTCGGCGTCGTGTTTCTCTACGTGTCCCTCTTCCTCAACACCGGCCCGGACGCCGGCTGGACGGCGTACGTGCCGCTGGCCGGACCGCAATTCTCCCCCGGGCACCGGGTGGACGTCTGGGCGCAAGTGGTGACGTTCACCGAGATCGCCGCGCTCGCGGCCGCGGTCAACATCATCGTCACCGCGCTCAAGATGCGTGCGCCGGGGATGTCGCTGAACCGCATTCCGCTGTTCGTGTGGGCGCAGCTCGTCGTCTCGTTCATGATCGTGTTTGCGATGCCCGCGGTCGCGACCGCGAGCACGCTGATGCTCGCTGCGGACCGCGCCGTCTCCACACACTGGTTCAACCCGGCCGAGGGAGGTGATTCGCTCCTCTGGCAGCACGTCTTCTGGTTCTTCGGCCACCCCGAGGTCTACATCATCTTCCTCCCCGGGCTCGGCATGGTGACGCCGATTGTCGAGACGTTCTGCCGGCGGCGCGTGTTCGGTTACGACGCGCTCGTGCTCGCGAACATCACGACGGGCTTCTTCTCGTTCGGGCTCTGGGTCCATCACATGTTCGCGACGCCGATCCCCGAGTTGGGGCAGAGCCTCTTCACGGCCGCGAGCATGCTGATCGCCATCCCCACCGGCATTCAGATCTTCTGCTGGATCGCGACGATGTGGTCGGGCCGGCCGCGCCTGACGACGCCGATGCTGTTCGTCCTCGGTTTCCTGTTCACGTTCGTGATCGGCGGGCTCACGGGCGTGATGCTCGCCTCGGTGACGTTTGACAAGCAAGCGCACGACACGTTCTTCGTCGTGTCACACCTGCACTACGTGTTGCTCGGCGGCGCGGTGATGCCGCTCTTCGGCGCGTTCTACTTCTGGTTCCCGAAGGTGACCGGACGGCTGCTGAGCGAGACGCTCGGAAAGTGGAACGTCTGGCTGTTCGTGATCGGCGTGAACGTTGCCTTCTTCCCGATGCATATCCTCGGCTTGAATGGCATGCCGCGCCGCATCTACACGTATCTCGCCGAAACGGGCTGGGGACCGCTCAACCTCCTCGCCACGGCCGGCGCCGTGGTCATCGTCGTCTCGGTCGTGATCTTCATCGTGAACGTCGCGGTGAGCTGGCGCGGTGGCGCGCTGGCGGGTCCGAATCCCTGGGCGTCGTCCGGGCTGGAGTGGGCGACGACGTCGCCGGCGCCGAGTTACAACTTTGTTCATACGCCGGTGGTGCTCGGCCGCCACCCGTTGTGGGACAGCGTCGGGCCGTTTCCCGTCATCACCGGTCTGCGTACCGACCGGCGTGAGGTGCTCGTGACGACGGTGTTCGATGCCCGGCCGGACCATCGGCACAAGGAGCCCGACGCGTCGATCTGGCCATTTGTCCTGTCGCTCGCCATGGGCGTCACGTGGATCGGCTCGATCTTCACGCCCTGGGCGGTGCCCACCGGTTTTGCGATGACGCTTCTGGTCATGCTCGGTTGGGGATGGCAGTCGTCGCGCGTCACCGACGTGGAACGCGTCGAGACGGAGGACCGTCTCGTGGAGGCCGAATGACGGCGCCGGCGACGATCGACCAGCAGTCGTTAGGTGACGTTGCCGAGCTCCCAACCGTGACCTTCGGCCACCGCACGCTCATGTGGTGGGGCACGGCTGGCTTCATGGCGATCGAGGGGTGGACGCTCGCCATCCTCCTCGCCGGCTACTTCTACGTCCGACAAAACTTCGTCGGGTTGCCACCGAAGCCCCTCGACCATCCATCGCTCGGCGTTCCAACGATCAATCTGCTCGTCCTGCTCCTGAGCATGGTGCCGGCGTTCATGGCGGCTCGGGCGGCGCGGCGACTCGACGTCCCCGGCGTCCGCATCTGGCTCCTCATTACGTCCCTCGTCTCGGTACCGATCCCGGTGCTGCGCTGGTACGAGCTCTGGGCGCTCAACGTGCGCTGGGACACCAACGCCTACGGGAGCGCGGCGTGGCTGCTCGTCGGGACGCACGCAACGCTCCTCCTGCTCGACGTCTTCGACACCTTCGGCCTCACACTCTTCTACTGGTTCAAGAGGATGCCGGTAAAGGCCATGAGCGACGTCGCCGACAACTCGTTCTACTGGTACTTCATGGTGCTCTCCTGGATCCCGCTCTATCTCATCGTGTACCTCGGGCCGCAGTTCCTCTGATGTCGTCAACGGCTGACCGCGGCACGATCGACGAGCGCACCCGAGATCACTTTGCGCGATGGCCGGGTCTGCTCAGCCTGAGCGTCGGCGTCCTCACGGGCCCGACCGTCGCGCTCGTCAGCATGGGAATCATTTACGTGTCGAATGCGTGGGCGTGCGGCGTTCGTTCCTCGCTCGCGCTTCATCTCATCCCGCTGTTCTGTCTCGCCGCGGCGGTAGGCGCCGGCCTCCTCGCATACGCCGACTGGAAGCGCGTCGGCCGCGGCGCCCGCGTCGACGAGGCAACGGTCGGCGATCGCACGCGGTTCCTCGCCCTCATCGGCATGGGAGCGAGCGCGATCTCCGCGCTGGTCATCGTTGCGCAGTGGCTGGCGATCTTCGTGTTCGGCCCATGCATGCGCGCATGATCCTCCTCCATGCCGGCACCCCGTCGCACGGGCTCTGGACAGCGTGGACCTGGTCACCCGGGATCGTCGCTCCGATGGCCGCGGCGGCCTTCCTCTACGCCCGCGGGCTGCGGCTGCTGTGGGATGAGCACATCGGACGCGGGATTCGCGTCTGGGAGGCGTCGTGCTTCGCCGCCGGCTGGATCGTCCTGGCCCTCGCGCTGCTTTCGCCGCTGCACGCACTGTCCGAGCAGCTCTTCGCCGCACACATGATCCAGCACGAGCTGCTGATGGTCGCTGCGGCGCCACTGCTCGTGCTGGGCCGGCCCCTCGTTCCCATGCTCTGGGCCATCCCCTCGCCGGGGAGACGCCGGATCGGGAAATTCGTTAGGCAGCCGTCGGTAAGGGCTCTCTGGGGCGCGATCACGCTGCCCGTCGTCGCCTTCCTCGCGCACGGCGCGGCGATCTGGGTCTGGCATGCGCCGCCCTTATTCGAGGCCACCCTCAACAGCGACGCCATCCACGCGGCGCAGCACGCGAGCTTCATCGCGACGGCTCTGCTCTTCTGGTGGACGATCATCCACGGGCACGCACCTGGTGGACAGGCGCGGGCCGCCGGATTCGGGCTCGCCGTGCTGCTGCTCTTCGGCACGGTGGTGCACACCGGCGCGCTTGGCGCGCTGCTCACCTTCTCGCGCACGCTCTGGTATCCCGCGTATGGATCGGCTGCAGCGGTGTGGGGACTCACGGCACTCGAGGACCAGCAGCTCGCCGGGCTCGTGATGTGGGTCCCGGCGAGCGTCGGCTATCTCGGCGCCGCTCTCCTCCTGTTCTCCGCATGGCTCCGCGCTTCGGAGGCGCGGGTGCGGCAGGGGCAATCCAGCGATCGCCGCGACGTGCGCGCCACCGAGAGGCGGTCATGACCCGGCGCCCGGCCGCGTACTTTGTGTTCGCCGCGCTGTCGGTCGTCGCGCTCGCCACCGGCGCATGCACCGACCGCGAGGCCGACGCGGCGGCGCTCACCCACGGCGGAAATGCGGACCACGGCAAGGGGCTCATTCGCGCGTATGGCTGCGGCGCCTGTCACACCATTCCCGGCGTGCGCGGCGCGGAAGCGACGGTGGGACCCGATCTCGCCGGCGTCGCGTCCCGCGCGTACGTCGCCGGCGTGACCCCGAACACGCCAGAGAACCTGATGCGGTGGATCCAGGATCCGCAGGCCGTCGACGACAAGACAGCCATGCCGAATCTCAATGTCTCCGAGCGCGATGCGCGCGACATCGCGGCGTATTTGTATACGCTGAAGTGAGGCACGACCACCTCATCGCGCTCGCGCTGGCCGCGCTGTGCTGTGCCGGCGCCTGCTCCGGAACACCAAGCGACGACGAGGTGCGCGAGACGCTCACCTCCTGGTCGGCAACCATGCGGACG
>Ga0307277_10000996_pt1 | contig 10917 bp, 10 predicted proteins | sample ER_DNA_116_FD_194473 | JGI IMG/M metagenome (GOLD analysis project Ga0307277, IMG submission 194473) | Bulk soil microbial communities from the East River watershed near Crested Butte, Colorado, United States - ER_DNA_116 | ecosystem: Environmental > Terrestrial > Soil > Floodplain | place...
CATTGCCGCAACCGGTGGGCCCTATTTCGCGCTTGAAATCTTCCTGGCGTTCTACGTCACCTGCGTCACGCTCACGTGGTGGTACTACCTGCGCAAGACGTCACCCCTTGCCAAAGCGCGCGTGTGAGAGGAGAGCATCGACCATTTCCAACGACCGCGGTTGGTGGTCGTCGGCAACGGAATGGCGGGAATGCGAACGCTCGCTCCTAAAGAAACAGGAGAAATCAGTCACAAGAGGCAAAGGAACAAAGATTTAAGGTGCAAGCGTCCGAGCGGCCCGGAAACCAAGGTAGTTGAGCCGGTAGTCGGTGGTGAACCAATAGCGTTTCGCCGAGCGGAGGAAGGCAGGAGCGAAGAACCAGGACCCGGCGCGCACGATACGGTTAGAACAGTCAGCACCCTCGATCCAAGCCGAGCCGTCCGTCGGCGCGCCGAGGTAGCTGTCGTGGTAACAATCCTCCATCCACTCCTCGACATTGCCCACCATGTCGTAGAGACCGAACCCGTTAGCGGCAAACGAGCCGACCGGCGCTGTTTGCCGGGCATCCCATTGGCTGCCACAGGCGTGGCAGTTGGCATTGTTCGTGCCGATGGCATTGCCCCAGGGATAGGCCGTCTGTGTCCCGGCGCGCGTCGCATACTCGTATTCGGCCCCCGAGAGCAGCCGATACGACTTGCCGGTCTTTTTCGACAGCCATGCGACGTAAGCTTTGGCATCGTCCCAGGAAACGTTGATCACCGGTCGGCGGCCACGGCCCCAGCCCTCATCGGAGGGCTTGTAGGGCTTGAGGACCTTGCCGAGACCGGCCAGCACTTCGATCTGGTTGCAGCCGCCATCGGCCGCGCACGCATCCCATTCGTCGAAGGTCACCGCAAACCGGCCGACTGCAAATGGTCGAGCAATCGTGACCGTATGTTGTGGGCCTTCGTCGGCAGAACGCCCCGGCTCGCTTGTCGGCGATCCCATCGTGAAGCTTCCGGCTGGGACCACCATCATCTCCGGGCAATTCGCACATTCCTTAAACGTGTCCTTCGGCTTGAGCGCCTTCTCCTGCATCGAGGATAGCGGCGCAGCCTGAGTCGACGCGGCGGGGGCCGGCGTCGGCCTCGGTGTCACCTCGGCAGGCGCCAACTGGGTGGCTGTTTGCGCGTGCGCTTGTCCACCGGCAACGAACAAACAACCGGCTACTATGCAGGAGCATGTTGCGGCAATCGCTAGGCCCTGCGCCATGGGGTCCTCCTCTCGCGACAACCGGCCCGGACCGATTGAAGAATACACTAGATTGGACATGGTGGGGTATAGTCGCACTGTCCAAATAGGTTTCGATGTTTCATCGCCGCAGGTCCGCTCATGGTCGATATTGTTGCAAAAGTCTTTTTGCAGTGCTGATCAAAAATTCTCCGGGCTATAGACGCGACTTTCGTGTAAAGATGTGGGGGACCTCATCGCCTGACAATAAACTCACGGGCGACTTCGGTAGCGTGATTGAGGCTACACAGAGCGGCGATTGTCGGTTGATTCGTATTATTGCGAAAAAAATATCACCGGGCAATTTTCGACTTTTGCAACAATATCGGTCAGCAACGGACTTTCGCCGACATCGTCTCATGTCTGCTTGGAGGAGATCGGGATGCAAAACTCGCGACAAGCGTACGTCAATCTCGCGTTGGCAACCGCCGCATCGCGGTGGCGTTCGCGGCGCGGAGCCTGATCTCGCCGCTCTCGCATCAAATAGACGCCGACCTCAACCTCGACAACACGTCGATTCTGTTGATCGCGCTGCCGACGCTGCTGAGTGCGCTCAGGCGCGTGCCGATGGAACGAGCCATAGCAGGAATTGGTAGTGGGCTTTCGATGGCCGGACCGGTGCGCTTGAGATGGGCGTTCATGGCGTGCTCTCCAAAAAATTGGCGCTTCGCTCCCAAACCCCAAAGCGACAGGAGAAATCAGTCATAAGAGGCAAAGGAACAAAGATTTAAGGTGCAAGCGTCCGAGCGACCCGGAAACCAAGGTAGTTTAGCCGGTAGTCGGTGGTGAACCAGTAGCGGTTCGCCGAGCGGAGGAAGACAGGAGCGAGGAGCCAGGACCCGCCGCGCACGATACGGCGAGAACAGTCAGCGCCCTCGATCCAAGCCGAGCCGTCCGTCGGCGCGCCGAGGTATCTGTCGTGGTAGCAATCCTCCGTCCACTCCCGGACATTGCCCACCATGTCGTAGAGACCGAACCCGTTAGCGGCAAACGAGCCGACCGGCGCGGTTCGCCTGGCGTCCCATTGGCTGCCACAGGCGTGGCAGTTGGCATTGTTCGTGCCGATGGCATTGCCCCAGGGATAGGCCGTCTGTGTCCCGGCGCGCGTCGCATACTCGTATTCGGCCGCCGAGAGCAGCCGATACGACTTGCCGGTCGTTTTCGAAAGCCAAGAAACGTAAGCTTTGGCATCGTCCCAGGAAACATTAATCACCGGTCGGCGGCCACGGCCCCAGCCTTCATCGGAGGGCTTGTAGCCGTTGCAGCCGCCATCGGCCGCGCACGCATCCCATTCGTCGAAGGTCACCGCAAACCGGCCGACTGCAAATTGTCGAGCAATCGTGACCGTATGTTGTGGGCCTTCCTCGGCAGAATGTCCCGGCTCGCTTGTCGGCGATCCTCTCGTGAAGCTCCCGGCCGGCACCACCATCATCTCCGGGCAATTCGCACATTCCTTAAACGTGTCCTTCGGCTTCAGCGCCTTCTCCTGCATCGGCGATAGCGGCGCAGCCTGAGTCGACGCGGCGGGTGGCGGCGTCACCGGGGCAGGCGGCGTTTGGGCCACGGGACCGGGCGCTGCCGGCATTGTGAGCCATACGATGATTGCGGTGCCAAGCACGCACAGCCCAACTAACGATGGCAGCACTGGCGCAGTGCGCCGCCGCCGGCTGACCTCTTCCTCGGCGCGGTGCTTCGCTGCCGACACATCGCGCAGGTCTGCTTCACCTAAAATCATCATGCTCTAAGCGTCGATCTCGCTGAGTTTGGCAGTAGCGATGCTTTTAATGGACCGATATCGCATTGGTGGCGTCACCCGAAGGAATCGCTTCAATGTACGGTTTTGCATGCCTGAAGCCGACGCGCAAAAGCGCGATGTAGAACGCGGCGAGGTTCATCAGCGCCCACATGGCAAAGCCGAAGGTGTAGCCGCCCGGAAGATCCTTGCTGGCGGCCAGGGTGAGCGTCATGGCGAAGCCGCAGGCCGCGCCGGCGGCCTTGGCCAGCCCGCTGACCGCGCCGACATGCCGGAAGTAGACCGGGATGAGCTTGATGACCGCTGCCGCGGCGGCGCCGGCCAGCAGCGCAAGTCCATAAATGGCGAACAGCTCGAGGTTCAGCGAAATCTGCATCGCCATGACCACGGCCAGGACGACCATGATGCCGAACAGCCGGCCCAGGATTCTCAGGGCATCGAAATGGTCGGCCAGCCATCCGCCCAGCGGCCGGGTGATGGCGACGCAGACCACCAGCAGCGGGGTGTACACCATAGACGCGCGGGCGGGATCCACATGCCACTGGTCGAGCAGATAGGTCGGCACCGCCGACGCGAAGAACGTGAGCGTGCCGAAGGACACCCAGTAAAGGTAGGCCACCACCCATACCGCCACGCCCGAACGGTACACAGCGACGATTTCACGTAGCGATTCGCCTGTGTGCTGCTTGTGGGGCGAATCGGACGTAAAAAACCAGTAGACCAGCGCCATCAACAGTGTGCAAACGGCGAAGATCGGGAATATCAGGCGCCAGCCGTCCGGGCCATTCAGGACGCGGGTAACCAGGAAAGTGACGGCCATCATGCCAACGGTGATTCCGATATTGCCCAGAGCAAAGATGCCAAGGGCTGTACCCTGCTTCGATGCGGGGTACCAGGACGATACATGAGCGTTGCCGACCACGAAGGCCGCGCCTCCGAGTCCGAGCAACGACCCCAGAAGCAGAAAGGAGTAGTAGCCCGCGGCGAAGAGCCCGGAAAACAGGATAATGGTGAGGCTTAGAAGCAGAAGCGTGAAAACCGTCCGGCCCCCGAACTTGTCCGTCAAGATGCCGAGCGGGATGCTGACGGCGGCCGCAAAAAAAGGCTCCATCGCAGCCAGGACGAGCACCTGGGTGGCGCTGAAAGCGTACCACTTAATCAGAAAGGGGGCGAGCGCGGAAAACATTCCCCAAACCGCAAAACCGAGCGAAAACGCCAGGAACGATATCCACAAAACCCTGGGGTTGCCCGGCGGATCGGCCGCCACATCAACCTCGATAACTGGATTTTCCACGGCTCCTCCTACAAGATATATTTTTTGCTGGGCCTTTTAATTGCCGGCTCACCGCGCTTGCGCCAACGATAAAGCTCTGCTTCCTTCTTCTCATCGTGACGCGCGAGCGCGCCGCATAAGCGCGATGCGGCCATACTCCTCGGCATTGTGCGCTTCGAGCGCATCGTTCAACTCATCGAAGAAGACCGGCAGGTCGCGGTGACCCTTGCGCAGCGCGGCTCGACACGGTTTCAGCCCGCCTTCGACCGCAGGAAACAACTCCCGCCATCTTTCTGATGAATGAATTATACCGCTTTGACCCAACAATTGGCAGAGCTGGAGGATTGGCTCGATTCAGCCTAAACTCATCACCTTCTAGAGCGGATTCCGCTCGGATCCGAACGGTCTCTTTATTGCTGACTTGCTGCAGTCGAAACCATTGCGGAGGGCCGTCGCAGTGTCTTTTTAGCATGGATTGCCGGGTCGAGCCCGGCAATGACGAGGAGAAACGCGATTCAAGCGAACGGCACATGGTCTAACTGCCGCGGAATCCCGGCCGCGCCCGGAAAATCGCTCCTCACCGGAAATCTCGGCGGTCCTTAGCGGAGTCGAGCCCAGGGATCAGACTACCGACAAGGCTCCAAATAAGCCCAACGAAGGTTGTCGCCCAAGCCAGCAGGGCCACGTAAACGAACACGCGAGCGATGGGGAGCAGAAAATCCAGACTCATCGCGCGCACCATCTCGAAGGTGCAGACCGCGTACATACCGAGCGGAAAAACCATGCCCCAGTACAGAGGATCGTACCTGAGCGGGAAATTCCCATAGAAGTACCGCCAAACGACCAGGATGACGAGCATCGGGATCCACCAAGTTCCGGTCGCCCAAAAGAAGATCGTGAAACCCTTGAGAAACGGGAGCAGCGTCTCAAGGAAGGCTGCATCCGCGGCATTCTCAATCAAGAGCGAGCCGGCGAGCGTGGAGATGGCCATCGCTCCCATGTTGATCCAGTACGGGGACGAGAAATCGGCTGGCGAGAACTTGAAAAACGTGTAGCGATAGAAGATCAGCGAGATAATCCAGATGTACATCATCCCGCCCCACAGCCACATCGACAGGGCGACGAAATTGATATGGAGGCGGACGGGCTGCTCGAAATGTCGCGCGAGGAGCGCGCTCAAGAGCGCCATTGATTGCGTCGCGACAACTGCAAGCAACCACGCCCCGGTAATCCCCCGCTCGATCGTCGGCTTGGTCTCCTTGATCGTCAGGGTAGTGAAAATCGCGTAGGTCAGGACGATCCAGAGGAAAAGACCAAAAATCCAGAACGCCAAGGCGAGGTCATACGCGCCAGTGTTTATCAGTTGATTCCCCATTACGCCCGTGGCAGCCACTGCAGAGAAGAATCCCGGCGCCGCCTGATGATCCGTCAAGTCGTCAAGCAGTGCTCGGTGATAGCGCAAGAGCCGCCACACCGTGAGAATCCAGAGCAGCAGATATTGCGCGGCATTCAGCCACAGGAGAATGGCGGCAATCGTACGGAGTTCCGCACGGTCCGAAGCGATGGAGACTATCCCTGTGGCCATGACCAAGGCGAAATAGGCCGGTGAGAGGCCCCGCGCTCCTTCCGCCAGCCAGTTCATGAATGGGAAGCTTCCACGGTGCGCATAAATTCGCCGGCGTACCCGCGCATCACCGGCTGGACCACGATGTGCATCCAACCCAAGGAGATGCCGGCAGCCGGTTCTTCATCGTGGAAGTGCTTTGCGTCTAACGGTCCCAATTTCCCGCTCCAGAGTTCACCGAGGGCAGTTGAATTTATACCAAAACTCGCAGACCCTGACTCATGCTGCCAGCGTCCTACCGGGACATCCATTGCAAACCTACGGCGGTCCAATGGGATATTGGCGCCGCGCTCGGCGCAGACGATGGCGCCGATGAGTCAACCTCTCCGCAGCCTGGTATTAAATTCGCCGGCGCTCGTGCGGCTACTTTACGCCGCTCCATCGCGGCGGCCATCAACGAGCTTTCGGCTGAGCGGCGGCGGCCTACCCTGACCCAAAATCAGGTCAGGGCGATGATCGGAGGTGGCGCCGAGAAGCCGGTGGAGCGGGCTTTCGGCGCCGTCGCAGATTCACGGAGAAGTCGGCGTGCTGAATCTCAACGATGGACGTGAGCTGCTATTATTTCTGCAAAGTATGAGTATAGTACCACAGGGTGCCGTTTAGCACCATCGCACCCAGGATATTGCCGATGGTGACCGGAATCTGATTCCACACCCACCAGTCGTAGAAGCTCACGTTGGCACCCGAGAGGATAGCGGTCGGGAAGAGCCACATGTTGACCACGGTGTGCTCGAAGCCCAGCGCAAAGAACATCCCTATCGGTAACCACATCAGCAGCGCCCGGCCAACAGTGCTGCGTGTGGCTTTGGACATGACGGACCCCAGGCTTACCAGCCAGTTACAAAGGACACCCATGCCAATGGCGGCGCACCAGCCAAGGGCGCCGTACTTCATGTACTCGATCTTGTGCTCGGCGGCCTGGGCGATGACGATGAGCAGGTGCCTCTGGCCTGGAACAGGGGGCGCGACGGACCCCCCGTAGGTCCATGAGAACCAGAGCAGCCAGCCGAAGAATATGCCGCCGAGCAGGTTGCCCGTTAGAGTCCAGGTCCAGTTGCGAACCAAGTCGGACGGCGTGATCGTCCCGGCGTACATGCCGATGGGCATCAGCGCGAAGCTGCCGGTCGCCATCTCCAGGCCGAGGAAGCTCAGCGTGACGTAGCCAGCCGGGAAGACAAGTCCGGCCACGGAGAGCGGTACGCCTTGGGCGACCATGACGAATACCGTAGCGGCTCCATAGGCCAGAAAGGGCGTGCATAAAAAGCCGCGAATGATTAGGTGAATGATGCCGAATTTGGCTTTCTGGGCGGCATCCGCGGCCAGCGCAGCTCCCATCTCCGCTGGCGGCACTGTTTCGATTATAATCCCGGGAACGGGCGGCAGACTTCCGGCTGCAATCCCGGGAGCGGGCGGCAGACTTCCGGCTGGCGGCAGATGTCCGGCTGCGCGGCCCACATTCGCATATTCGGCCATTTGCGTCGCCCTAATTTCGCGCTACGTCTATCGGTTTCTCATCACGTCCTGATCGCTCAGTGATATTGCGAGCCTGCACGTATTGTAATTGATAATGTTTATCTTGTTGAAAAGATATTCAGCCATTTTTTAAAATGGTGCTCCTCCTGGTCCGGGTGATCTTGCTCCAATAGCGCGGTTTCTGATCACGAGCTGATAGGGCCGCCACAAGTACCAGAACGGGAACATTATCAGATGCACCAGCCGTGAGAATGGGAACAGAGCGATCACCAGGAACCCGTTGAGCATGTGCAGTTGGACCACCCAGGGCAAAGACGAGACGTACTGGGTCTGGGGATTTAGGCTCACCAGCGAGACAAGCCACGGTACGGCCGTGTCTACATACCAGTCGGCGCCCCAGCGGTAGACCAGCGAAACATAGACGCCGACCGCCACCTGCAGCAGCAGCACTGCCAGCAGCACCCAGTCGATGGGGCTGGTCACAGCGCGGATACGCTCATAGGTGAGGCGGCGCACGAACAGTACGCACAGCCCCACCAGCGCGGCAAACCCGAACGCAAAGCCAACTATCTCGATCGTATACAGGGCTGCCGGCGCAGCTGTGATACGCGCCCACATGCCGGGCATAAGGAACCCTATCAGGTGCGCCAGCAAAACGATGACGATGCCGTAATGCCACGGCACCGAGCCCCAGAACAGGGTGCGGTTTTCCAGAAGCTGCGAGGACAGGGTTGAGTAGGAGAAGCGATCGTGGCGGTAGCGGTGGACACCGCCCCAGATCGCCAGCACGACCGCCACATACGGAAAAGCCGCGAACAGGACCATGTCACTCATGGGACGTGCCTCCTCACACTCGCAAACCTAGCAGGTCGTCTGGGACGAACTCCGCGAGCGGCTTGAAAACCTTGAATTGGTGACGCCCGGCTTGCGTCCAGAACACGAGGTGCGTTTCGACCGGCGGGCAGCCCGGATCGGAACAGGGGAGCTCCGACACCATGATGGTTTCGTCGTCGGCGAGCTTGAAATGCTCGCGCGTCCAGGTACGAACGCGTTCCTGCTCGGCAGAGATGCCGGGGCTTTTCTTCGTCAAGCCAACATCCAGCAAAAGACGCAGCGCATCGAGCGCCTGATGGTAGGGGTGCTCGCGTTTTTCGATGGCCGCGCCGTCAAAATCTTCGCTCATCGCCAGCAGGAAGCCAGCGCCAAGCTGGTCGCCCTGGCTCTGGCCTTTGAGCTGCTTGCGTTCGTCGCCCTGGCTCTGGCCATTGAGCTGCTTGCGTGCTTCTATAGCGGCTTGGCTTTGGGCTTTGAGCTGCTTGCGTTGTTCGCGCTCGTCGATCTTCGCGCGTTCTATGCCGGTGTCGGCGTCGACATCAGCCGGTCCGTGCTGGTGGGTTTCGGATTCGGGCTTGGTCGTCATGCGCGCGAGCGCCGGCAGCAACCCCCGGTTCAGTAGCTCGTCGATGTCCTCCCCGCCCTTGCTCTGGGCAGCGAAGCGCAGCACGATCGACAGCCGGTCGGCGATTTCACTGGCGCTCGCTTCGAATCCCTCGTCGCGATAGGCCTTCTTGAGCCCGACCAGGAAGCTGCTGCGTTTGTAGTTCTCGCCGAACAGCTGATAACCCACATACGGATGGCAGATCGAGTTCAGGTCAAAAAAGCCGCTGTAAACCTCCTGAAGCTTGCCGAGCGAGGTCTCCTCGGCGAAGCGGCGGAAGCTCTCCAGCAACGCGGCCGCCTCCAGTTGCGCCGCGCCGATCAGCGCGGCGCATTCGGCCGCCTTGCGTGCCAGTCCCGGGGCAGGATAATCGAGGATGTCCGCGAACAGCCCCAAGATCTGCGCGCGGCGCGAAAACAGGAGCTGTGCGCGGTTCGAAAAGACGCTCATGGTCCTCTAGCGGGATCGATGTGAAAGCCCGTACCGACCGCGCCTTTGAAAGTCGGGTAGTTGCGCGAGACCGGATCGAGCACCGGAAACATAGACTCGACCGCCGTGTCGCGCTCCATGGGCGGAACCACGAACCGCTCTTCGAAGGTGGGCAGCGAGGTGAGCCGGAAGATCCCCTCTACCTCGGCCGGATTAGTCTTGCCTTCGGCGAGCGCCCTTTCCACCTCGTCCGCAGGTATATCCTTGACCTTCTTCGCGCGCATGTAAACGCGCACCGCGACCAGCTTGCGATAGACGTCGCGGATGATCTGTTCATTGCCTCCCGACAACAGGCTCGCCATATAGCGCAGCGACACGCGCGATCTGTCCAGCGAGCTCATCAACGGCCCCAACCTTGCCTGCGAGGCCACGTTGTCGTACACGCCGTTGTCGGTTTTGGCGAGCACCGGGCCCAGGGGCGGCACGTAGAAGAGCATGGGCAGGGTGCGGAACTCCGGATGCAGCGGCAGCGCGAGCTTCCACTGCTTGACGAACTGGTAGACGGGCGACTTTTGCGCCGCGTCGATCTTCGAATCGGGAATCCCGCTCGCCTTGGCGGCCGCGATCACCTCCGGGTCGAAGGGGTCCTTGATCACGTCGCGCTGCGCCTGCACCAGCGATTCTTGCGGCGCCTTGGCCGCCTCCTCGATGGCATCTGCGTCGTAGAGCAGCAGGCCGATATAGCGGATACGCCCCACGCATGAGTGGAAGCACGCCGGAGGCTGCCCGCTTTCGAGGCGCGGATAGCACAGGATGCACTTCTCGGCCTTGCCGGTCGACCAGTTGAAATAAGTTTTCTTGTAGGGGCAGCCAGAGACGCACATGCGCCAAGCGCGGCATCGTTCCTGGCTGACCAGCACTATGCCGTCCTCGCCGCGCTTATAGATCGCCCCTTGCGGGCAAGCCGCCACGCAGCCCGGATTGAGACAATGGTTGCAGATACGCGGCAGGTAGAAGAAGACGGTACGGTCGATCTCCTGTATCTGGCGCATTTCCTCCGGGGTGGCGCCGTCGAGGTTCGGATCGTTGTTGGCGTAGACCTGCGAGCCGCCCAGGTCGTCGTCCCAGTTCGGCCCCGCCTCGATGGTGTCCATGTACTTGCCAGTAACCATCGAGATGGCGCGCGCGGTGGGCTGGTCGTCGCCTTCAGGCGCGTCGAACAGGTTCTGGTAGTCGTAGGTCCAGGGTTCGAAATAGTCGTCGAGCTGGGGAAGATAGGGGTTATAGAAGATGTTGCTTAGCGTTCCCCATTTGCCCTGCAGGCGCAGCCGCAGCCGCTTCTGCCTCTTCCCTTCGACCATCCAGCCGCCGCGGTATTTGGTCTGGTCCTCCCAACGTGTCGGGTAGCCCGTGCCCGGCTTGGTCTCCACGTTGTTCCAGTACATGTACTCGGTGCCCTTGCGGTCGGTCCAGATGTTCTTGCACGCGATGGTGCAGGTGTGGCAGCCGATGCACTTATCCAGGTGAAAGACCATCGAAACTTGAGCTCGGATTTCCATGTGTAGTTCTCCTTCGTTCCTTGGCCTTCGTTCCTAGGCCTTCGTTCCTATGCCTTGCCGGTCCCGCCGGCTGTACCGTGCGCGGGCGATTCCGGCGCTTCACCGCTGCCCGGCTTCCA
>Ga0307277_10000997_pt1 | contig 10912 bp, 12 predicted proteins | sample ER_DNA_116_FD_194473 | JGI IMG/M metagenome (GOLD analysis project Ga0307277, IMG submission 194473) | Bulk soil microbial communities from the East River watershed near Crested Butte, Colorado, United States - ER_DNA_116 | ecosystem: Environmental > Terrestrial > Soil > Floodplain | place...
TGCGTCGCCTACCACGAGGCGCCGCAGTCCGACGAGGTGAACCAGACCATGCCCGCTCCCGCGATCGGGACGACGACGCGGCCGCAGACGCTGCCGGGCGGCGCGTTGGGCGGCGGCGGCTGGACGAGCGGCACGCCGCCGATCCCCTGCGCGTTGTTGGCGGTGGTGGCCGGCGGCGACCACGTGAGCCCGCCGTCGGTGGACGTCTGCATCTTGATCCGGCCAGCTCCGTCGTCCCACTCCTGGTAGCAGTTGCCGTAGCCGGCGCTGTTCGGCCAGTTGTCGCAGGTGATCCAGTTCTTGTCCGGGAAGTCGCCGACGTGCGTGGCGATCGGCGGCCCCCAGTTGAGGCCGTCCGGCGAGCGGTTGACGAACAGTCCGACGGTGTTCGCGTCACCCGCCAGGCCCAGCGTGTCGATCAACCAGACGCCGTCCTGCGCGTCGTAGGCGACAGCCGGATCGCTCGCGCGGGTGAGCGGGCCCGCGTCGGTCGTCGCCTGGCCGCCGAAGATGGTCAGCGGCAGGAGGCCGGTCTGCCACTTGCGGCCGCCGTCCGTGCTCGTCGCCCAGCCGATGTCGCAGGAGCCGCCGTCGTAGACACGGCCGACCTGGAACGTGGAGACGAGCATCTGGCCGCGCGCGGCGGTCATCGGCTCGACCTGGCTCGCGTGGTAGGAGAGCGGACTGGCGCACATGTCCCGGCTGGCCTCCGTCAGACGCGGGATTGTTCCGCGATCCGTCGTCTGCGCGGCAGCGCCCAGCGGCAGGAGCACGATGACGGCGCCTGCGACCAGCAACCCGGCGGCTCTGGCAAGCATCTCTCCCCTCCCGTCGCTGGTGCTCGGGCGATCCTCCGCCGCTCGCCCACGACTGTCAAGCGCCTGCGAATTAGCATTGGCGCGGGATGCGGGTCGGAGTGCCGAAAGAGAGCGTGCCCGGCGAGCGCCGGGTCGCCCTCGTTCCAGAGGTCGTGTCACGGCTCGCGCAGGGCGGGTTCGATGTCGCCCTCGAGGGCGGCGCCGGTGAGGCGGCGTCCTTCCCGGACGCGGCCTACGGGGAGGCCGGTGCACGTGTGGGCGCGGATCCCTGGGACGCCGACGCCGTCGTGAAGGTTCAGACGCCTTCGGCCGAGGAGGCCGCGCGGCTGCGCGAGGGCCAGATCCTGATCGGGTTCCTGCAACCGCTGACCGACCAGGAGGGGATCGAGCGGCTGGCCGGGCGCGGCGTGACGGCGTTCGCGATGGAGTCGATTCCGCGGATCACGCGCGCCCAACCGATGGACGCGCTCTCGTCGCAGGCGACGGTTTCCGGCTACAAGGCGACCCTGCTCGCCGCCGAGCGGCTGCCGAAGTTCTTCCCGATGCTCATGACCGCCGCCGGGACGGTGGCGCCGGCGAAGGCGCTGGTGCTCGGGGCGGGAGTCGCGGGACTGCAGGCGATTGCCACGGCGCGCCGTTTGGGGGCGGTGGTGACCGGCTTCGACGTCCGGCCGGTCGTTCGCGAGCAGATCGAGAGCCTCGGGGCGAGCTGGCTCGACCTCGGCGTCGTCGGGGAGGAGACCGAGGGCGGCTACGCGCAGGAGCTGTCGGAGGAACAGCAGCGGCGGCAGCAGGCGGAGCTCGAGGCGCGGCTGCCGGACTTCGACGTGGTGATCACGACCGCGCTCATCCCGGGCCGGCCGGCCCCGCGGCTGATCCCGGCGGCGGCCGTGGCGGCGATGCGGCCCGGCTCCGTGGTCGTCGACCTGGCGGCCGAGGCGGGAGGCAACTGCGAGCTGACGGCCCCGGGCGAGGTCGTCGAGCGTGAGGGCGTGACGATCGTCGGGTTGACGAACCTGCCGAGCACGATGCCGCACCACGCGAGCCAGCTCTACGCGCGGAACGTGTCGGCGCTGCTGCACCACCTGGCGCCCGAGGGCGAGCCGGTTCTCGACTTCGAGGACGAGATCACCGCGGGCGCGTGCGTCACCCGCAAGGAGGAGGTACCCGCGTGAGCGCGGTGCTGCGGCCCGGATCCGAAGTGTGGGCAAAGAGGCACGCACCCGGCACGAACCCGTCACAGGCACGTGCGGGTTCAACCGGTAGCGTCAGCCCCGAGGGCGGCGGGACAAAGCCCCACCCTGGGTGGGGGGATCTGGTCACGCGCGCGCGCGTGACCATGGAGGCGTCCTCTCGGTGAGCCACAACACGCTGCTCGTCTTCGAGGTGACGATCCTCGTGCTCGCGATCTTCCTCGGGTTCGAGGTGATCTCGAAGGTGCCGACGCTCCTCCACACGCCGCTCATGTCCGGCACGAACGCGATCCACGGAATCGTGCTGGTCGGCGCGATGCTCATCCTCGGCTCGCCGCACAAGGGCGCGTTCGGCTGGGTCGTCGGCTTCCTCGCCGTGGTCCTCGGCTCGGCGAACGTCGTCGGCGGCTTCGTCGTCACCGACCGAATGCTCGAGATGTTCAAGAAGCGCGAAGCACCGAAGGCCGCCGACGCAGCGAGCGACGGCAAGAGCGCCGAATGAGCACGAACGTCGCGAACCTCCTCTACTTGATCCCGATCGTGACGTTCATCCTCGCGCTGCGGTTCCTCTCCAACCCCGCTCACGCGCGACGCGGTAACCAGATCGGCGCGCTCGGGATGTTCGTCGCGATCGTCGTCACGTGGATCAAGACCGGCGGCACGAGCTGGTGGGCGATCGCGCTCGGCATGCTGATCGGCGGCGGGTTCGGAGCCGTCGCGGCGCGGCGCGTGAAGATGACCGCGATGCCGCAGATGGTCGCGTTGTTCAACGGCGTCGGCGGCGGCGCGGCGGCCCTGATCGCGCTCGCAGAGCTGCACAAGATCCTCCCCGACCCCGGCCGCCCGAAGATCGACATCGGCCTCGCGATCTTCCTTTCGGGACTGATCGGCGCGATCTCGTTCTCGGGCTCGATGGTCGCGTTCGCGAAGCTCCAGGAGCTGATCCGGGGCAGGCCGATCACCTATCCCGGTCAGAAGGTCGGGAACCTCGCGCTGCTCGCGGCCTGCGTCGCCGTGGGGGTGACGCTCGCCGCCGGAGTTCAGGACGAGTGGCTGCTCTGGGCGGTCCTGGGCGGCGCCACCCTCTTCGGCGTTCTCTTCGTGCTCCCGATCGGCGGCGCCGACATGCCGGTCGTCATCTCGCTCCTGAACGCGTTCACCGGCCTCGCGGTCGCGGTCGGCGGCTTCGAGCTCGAGAACAACGTCCTGATCGTCAGCGGGATGCTCGTCGGAGCCTCGGGCACCCTGCTCACGATTCTGATGGGAAGCGCGATGAACCGTTCGATCGCGAACGTCCTCTTCGGCGCCTTCGGCCAGGTTTCCGCCGCGGCGGCTGCGGCGGCCGAGACGGACGGCGGCGCGGTACGGTCGGCGAGCGCCGAGGACGTCGCCGTGATGCTGGCGTACGCGCACAAGGTCGTCTTCGTGCCCGGTTACGGGCTCGCGGTCGCGCAGGCTCAGCACGACGTCCGCCAGCTCGCCGACCTGCTCGAGGCGAAGGGGGTCGAGGTCTCGTACGCGATCCACCCCGTCGCCGGCCGGATGCCCGGACACATGAACGTCCTTCTCGCCGAGGCCAACGTGCCGTACCCGCAGCTCAAGGAGATGGACGAGGCGAACCCGGAGTTCTCGCGCACCGACGTTGCGCTCGTCGTCGGCGCGAACGATGTCGTCAACCCGGACGCCCGCAACAACCAGGGCAGCCCGATCTACGGCATGCCGATCCTGAACGTCGACAACGCCAACGCGGTCGTCGTCCTCAAGCGCAGCATGAACCCCGGCTTCGCGGGAATCGAAAACCCGCTCTTCTACAACCCGAAGACGGTGATGCTCTTCGGGGACGCGAAGGACTCGATCACGAAGCTGATCGCCGACGTGAAGGCGCTCTAGCCGAACGCGGCCCGCGATGATTCCCGTCTTCACGGCGCGGCACGTCGAGGAAGCGGTCTCGCCCGAGCGTGCACTCGAGGCCGTTCGGGAGGCCTTTCTCGCCTACCACCGCGGCGACTGGTCGATGCCGCCGAAGGTCTACGTGCCGGCGTACCCAGCCGGGGACTTCCGGGCCATGCCCGTGCTCGGCGCCGGGCACGCGGCGCTGAAGTGGGTGACGTCGTTTCCCGGCAACCCGGAGCGCGGGCTGCCGACCGTGAGCGGCGTCGTGCTCCTTTCCGACGCCTCGAACGGAACGCTGCGGGCGGTCTTCGACGCGGGCGCGGTGACCGCGCTTCGAACAGGAGCGGCCGCCGTCCTCGCTGCAGAGACCCTCGGCCGTCCCGATGCGGCGACCGCTGCGGTTGTCGGTGCCGGCGTAAACGGACGCGCGGCTGCGAGGACGTTCATCGCCCGGGGAAGACAGGTGGCGCTGTGGGACGTCGACGAGGGGCGCGCACGGGGCGCTGCGCTCGGGCTCGGCGCCGCCGTCGCCGCGTCGCGCGAGGAGGCGCTCGCCGCGGATCTCGTCGTGACGATGACGCCGGGCCACGAGGTGCTGCTGCCCTCCGGGTCACTGCGCGAGGGACAGCATGTGAGCCTGATGGGCGCCGACGGGCCGGGCAAGGCGGAGATCGCAGTCGACGAGCTCACCCGAACGCACGTCTTTTGTGACGACTGGGAGCAGGCCAGCCACAACGGTGAGCTCGTGCACGCGGTAGAGGCGGGCGCGGTGCGGCGAGAGCAGGTCACGGAGCTCGGGGTTGTGCTCGCGGGGGAAGCAGAAGGCCGCCGTTCCGACCAGGAGATCACCACGTTCGACTCGACGGGGCTCGCGATCCAGGACCTCGCGATCGCGCTCGCGGCGATGGAGCGCGCGGACGAGATCGGCCTGCCGACGATCGAGCTCTGATCAGCCGAGCGCGCTGCGAAGCGCATCGGCGACCCGGCGCCGCTCGGCGTCGCCACCCGCGGGCGGTTGCCAGGGAGGCGCTCCCCACACGCAGCCCGGCTGGACGGTGTCGTCCTCGTAGCGCGGCACGACGTGTAGGTGGAAATGGAGAACGTCCTGTCCGGCCTTGCCGCCCGAGTTCTGGCGGAGGTTCACGCCCACCGCGCCGAGCTCGTCGCGCATGGCGTGAGCGAGGCGACGCGCGAGCTTCATGGCCGCGGCGGCTTCGCTCGGTTCGATGCTCCAGATGTCCTCTTTGTGGCTTCGGGGCACGATCAGCGCGTGGCCCCACGTGGCAGGCGGCTCGCAGAGGAAGGCCACGAGCCCGTCTCCCGCGAAGACGATCTCCTGGTCGGACCGCCCAGCAGCGATCTCGCAGAAGCGGCACGGTTCGGTCCCCACTGCGCGCAGGCTAGTCTGCGCACTCCCGAGAAGGAGGCGCCACGATGGAAGGACAGCTCGTCCATTTCGAGCTACCCGCCCAAGACAGCTCGCGGTCGAAGACGTTCTGGTCGTCGCTCTTCGGCTGGAAGTTCCAGGAGTTCGAGGGTCCGGTGGAGTACAGCATGCTCGACGGGAACGAGCCGGGTGGGGCGATCTATCCCTCGCAGTCGGGCGAGAAAGGTCCGGTCGTCTACTTCGGCACCGGCGACATCGACAAGACGATCGCCCGCGTGCAGGAGCTCGGCGGCTCCGCCGAGGAGAAGCAGCCGATACCGACGGTGGGGTGGTTCGCTCGCTGCACCGACACCGAGGGCAACGACTTCTCTCTTTTCCAGAGCGACGAGTCGGTCTCCCCGCCAGGCTAGGGCCTCGCCCCCCGATACAGACCATCGGCCTCGGCGACAGCCCCGGCGAGCTCGAGCTCGGCCAGCGCCTTCGCCAGAACCGCCGCTTCCAGGCCGGTCACGCGACCCAGCTCGTCTGCCCCGGCCGGTTCCCGCGACAACGCTGCGAGGACGCTTGCGGCCTCGTCGCCCAGATCGAGCTGCTCCGGCGCTCTTGCTTCGAGGCCGAGCACTTCCAACACGTCGGCAGGGGACGTCAGCGGCGCTGCCCCCACTCGCAGCAGCGCATTGGTACCGGCGGAGAGCGTCGACGTGATCTCACCAGGGACTGCGAAGACCTCGCGGCCCTCCTCGAGCGCGAAGTCCGCGGTGATCAGCGCACCGCTTCGCTCCCGCGCCTCGACGATCACGGTGGCGAGCGCGAGCCCCGCAATGATCCGGTTGCGCGCCGGGAAGCGCCACGGCGCCGGCTCGACTCCGGGCGCGTACTCCGAGAGCACCAGACCCGTATCGCAGATGCCTCGCGCAAGATGGGCGTGCGCAGCCGGGTAGTCACGGTCGACGCCACAGCCGAGCACGGCCACCGTTGCGCCGCCGGCTTCGAGCGCGCCACGATGCGCTTCGCCGTCCACGCCTCGGGCCATCCCGCTCACGACGACGAGACCCGCCCCGGCCAGCTCACGGCCGAGCATGCGCGCCACCTGGGCGCCGTACGAGGAGCACGACCGCGCACCGACGATTGCGACGGCAGGCTCGGAAAGGAGCTGCGGTTCCGCGGAACCGCGCAGGAAGAGTCCGGGCGGCGGGTCGTGCAGCTCCCGTAACGCCTGCGGGAAGTCCGGCTCGGAGCGCCCGACGAACCGGAAACCCTTGGCGCTGAGCGACGCGCGATAAGCCCCGGCATCGAAGCAGCGCTCAAAACGCTCGAATCGCCGCCCTTTGGGCTGGTGCACAACGTGGCCACCGGTCTCGGCGGCGAAGACCGCGAGCGCGAGGTCGCTCATCGAGGCCCGAGCTCCGTTGGTGAACGGAAGGACAGCGCCTCGGCGACGTGCTCCGGGCCAACCTCCTCGACACCCGCGAGGAGGGCGGCAGTACCCGCGACGCGCGCCACTCGCGCTCGGCCGCGCGCAGAGAGCGGCAACCGCTCGACCGCACGCGAGAGCAGCTCGCTCGCCTGCGGCGAGCGCCGCAGCGTCCGTCCGAGGGCACGTTGGCGCGCGGTCTCGACGCGCCGGCGCACCGCGTCGGAGGTTTCGCCGCCGGCCGCCTCGAGTTCGCGAGCCCGCGGACGCGGCACTGTCACCAGCAGGTCGAACCGGTCGAGGAGCGCCCGTGAGAGCTTGTCGCGGTAGGCGCCGATGCGGGCCGCGGAGCACGAGCACTCGGCTGCCGGATCGCCCCGCGCCCCGCACGGGCAGAGGTTCATCGTCGCAACGAGCTGAAAGCGAGCCGGGAAGACGATCCTGCCGCCGACACGGGCGATGGCGATCGCTCCGTCCTCGAGCGGCTGCCGCAACGCTTCGAGCGCGTTGCGCGGGAACTCCGCCAGCTCGTCGAGGAACAGCACTCCGCGGTGCGCGAGGCTCGCCTCGCCGGGCTTCGGGCCTGGACCGCCTCCGACGATCGACGGGACAGAGGCCGTGTGATGCGGCGCGCGGAACGGCGGGATCGTGACCAATGGCCGGCCGGGCGCCAGCAAACCGGCAACGGAGTGAATGCGCGTGACCTCGAGCGCCTCGTCCGGCGGCAGCCGGGGCAGGATCCCCGGGAGGCGGCGGGCCAGCATCGTCTTCCCCGTTCCAGGAGGGCCGGCGAGGAGCAGGTTGTGAGCACCAGCCGCGGCCAACTCGAGCGCGCGCCGCGCCCGCTCTTGACCCCGCACATCCCGAAGATCGGGACACGAAGGCTCCGGCGGGCCACCGTTCGACGAGGCTTCGATCTCAGGCGGATCCCGTTCGCCGCGGAGATAGGCAACGGCTTCCGCCAGGTGTCGAACCGGTACGGCTTCGATGCCGGCCAGAGCCGCTTCGGCGGCGCACTCGGCCGCGCAAAGCAGTTTCTCCAGACCGCCGCGACGCGCGCCCTCTGCCGCCGCGAGGACCCCTCCGACCGGACGCAGGCCGCCGTCCAGCCCCAGCTCGCCGACCGCCGCATGGCCGGCCAACCGCTCGGGCGGAATCTGCCGAGTCGCGGCCAGCACCGCCAGGGCAATCGGGAGGTCGAACCCCGATCCTTCCTTCCGCAGTTCGGCCGGCGCCAGGTTGACCGTGATCCGCCGCATCGGCCAGTCCAGGGCGGCGGACCTGATCCCGCTGCGTACACGCTCCTTCGCCTCCTGACAGGCTCTGTCGGCGAGGCCGACGATGGCGAACTTGGGCGCACCGCCCTCGAGATGCGCCTCGACATCGACGCGCCGGGCCTCGAGGCCGACGAGCGCGTGGGTGACGGTCCGTGCGAGCACGTCGTCACGGTAGACAACAACGGGTGACGTGTCTGTGACGAAACTGCTACGAAAGTGGAACTTCTCTAGCGGGCGACGAGGATGTCTTCGAAGAACTCGCCCGCCCGCCGGCCGGTCCGGCGGTTCACGTGCCGGCGATAGCGCTCTTCAAGGCGCAACCCCGCCCGCTCGAGGATCTCCGGGTAGAGATCGCGCCTGTCGTTGATCACGATCACCACGGGCGCCCCACGCCGCAGGGAGCCGCGCACGTTCGCGAGGACCGCCGCGATTCCATCCACGTACGCAGCCAGCGCCACACGACTCGCGCCCTTGCCGAGCTCGAGCTCCCGCCACTCTTCCAGGCCGAGCAGCTCGTATGCGTAGCGGTGCTGCTCGTGGTAGTCGATCAACCCCGGGTACGGCGGCGAGGTGACGACCCCGTCGAAGCGGCCATCGAAATCGAGCTCCCGCGCGTCGCCGTGCAACACGTCGGCCCGTCGCCCGCGTGCGCGCACTCGCGAGAAGTCCCGGACCCGGGCGAGCGTGTCGAGCGCGTACCGGCGTAGGAAGCGCCGCGCCTCCCCCACCGGCCGGCACTCGCGCCGGTGCTTGTGACACCAGTACGGCGAACGCTGCGGCGTGCGCGGGAAGTCGAGGTCGAAGTGCGTCGTCCGCCGAGCAGACCGCGCCGCCCGAGCGAGCACGATGCGCAAGACGTCCGCGTGCTCGTAGTCCTCGACCAGCCCGCGGAAGAAGACCAGCTCGGCGGCCGCCCTCGGCACGTACCAGTCCCGGACGAAGCGCGAGACCGGCGCCTCCGGGCGCGCACCGTCGAACGAGTCGAGCCGGGCCAGCGCGTCGCGCAGCTCGGACTCGAGCACGAACGGGTTGTACTCACCCGTCTTCACGCGCATCAGCAGGCAGTTGAACGCCGCGACGTCGGAGCCGCACGCGTCGAGCCCCGACTCCAGCGCCTGCACGAGCGTCGTCCCGGACCCGGCAAACGGATCGAGCACGCGGCCCTTCGCGACATACCGCTGGAGCAGCACTTCGACGAGCTGCGGGATGAACTTGCCGAGGTACGGGTGCAGGCGGTGAACGTGCTTCGTCCGCACGCGCTCGGGCAGCTCCCGCTCCGACCAGGAGAGGTCGAGGTCGATCCGGCGGTAGAGCGCGTCCTGGGTCGGAGCCACGGCCCCGAGGGGTTCTAGGCGCGGGTCAGAACGCCTCCCTCAACCGCTCGAGGCGGTCGCCGCGAACTGCAATGACCTCGAAGCTTGTTTCAAGAGCCGCCAGCTCGGGGTGCTTCGCGAGCCACGCTTCGGCCGCTCGGCGGATCCGGCGCTGCTTCTCCGGCCCGACCATCTCGACCGGGTCGCCGAACCGGTCGCCGCTCTTCGACTTCACCTCCACGAACGCAAGCCTGCGCCCCCGGCGCACGACGAGATCGAGCTCGTAGCCGGCGATCCAGACGTTCGCGCCGAGGATGCGGTAGAAGCGAAGGCGATAGTGCCTACGCGCTTTCTGCTCGGACGAGTTCCTCAAGCTCTTCGTCCGTCATGTACGCGCGTGCCCGCCACGAGCGGCGATGGATCTCGGAGGGACCGACTTCGCGCACGACGGCCGTGTGGCTCGGTGTGATGTAGCCGACGTGCGAGCGGAAGCCGTACGCCGGATACAACGCGTCCAGCCGCCGCATCATCCGGTCGCGGACGACCTTCGCGATGATCGATGCGGCGGCGATCGCGGCACTCTTCTCGTCGCCGTCCACGACCGCGCGATGCTCCGGCGCGCGCGGCCCGAGGCGGAAGCCGTCGACCAGGCAGGCCTCCGCCGGCGGCGTCAACTCGGTGAGGACGGCGCGGAGGCCCGCGAGGTTCGACCGGTGCAGGCCCTCGCGGTCGATCTGGGCCGGGGAGACCGCTCTCACGACGATTCGCTCCGCGCAGCCGACGACCGCGCGGAACAGCTCCTCGCGCTCGGCTTCGGTGCACTGCTTCGAGTCGTTCAGGCAGGCCAGCGGCCGGACGCGATGGTCGCGCAGGTGCGCGTAGTCGAGCAGCACGCCCGCAACCATCAGCGGCCCCGCGAGCGGCCCGCGACCCGCCTCGTCGGCCCCGGCGACGAAGCGCACGCCAAGCTTGCGATCGAACTGGAGGAGCTTCCGGCCGGTGCGTCGAGCCACGGCGCGAGAATAGCGCCGGACGCAGCCGGCGCTCGCGATTGGCACGGTTTCGTTACTCGGCGGCTTGCTCGGCCGGCTCGGGCTCTGGCTTGACCGCGGACTCGGGCTCGGGACCCGGCTCCTCGGCCGTCTCCTCGACCGCTTCCTCGGGCTGCACTTCCGCCTCCGGCTCTTCGGGAGCGACCTCTTCGATGGCCTCCTGCTCCTCACCCTCGGGCGGCATGTCGCTCTCGGTCGCCGCCGGGGTCTCGACGACCGGTAGCGGCACCCCGCGCTTTGCGCGCACGCGCGCCCGCTTGCCGACCTTGCCGCGAAGGTAGTAGAGCTTCGCGCGGTTGACGTCGCCGATCGCGGTCACCTCGATCTTCTCGATCTTGGGCGAATGCATGGGGAACGTCCGCTCCACCCCTACACCGAAGGACTGCTTGCGGACGGTGAACGTCTCGCGCACGCCCGCGCCCTGGCGCCTGATCACGATCCCCTCGAAGACCTGGACGCGGCGTCGCTGGCCCTCGATCACCTGGAAGTGGACCCGCACGGTGTCGCCGGCCTTGAACGGCGGCAGGTCGCTGCGCAGCTGTCGCTGCTCGAGACTGTCAATCAC
>Ga0307277_10000999_pt1 | contig 10899 bp, 8 predicted proteins | sample ER_DNA_116_FD_194473 | JGI IMG/M metagenome (GOLD analysis project Ga0307277, IMG submission 194473) | Bulk soil microbial communities from the East River watershed near Crested Butte, Colorado, United States - ER_DNA_116 | ecosystem: Environmental > Terrestrial > Soil > Floodplain | place: USA...
GCCGGGCGGCAAGGGCGGGCGCCGGGGGATGCCGGAGGTGTTCATGGCGCGGGCAAGCATGGCAAGGACGCAGGCGCCACCCTCTCCCGTCGGCGTCGGTGGCGATGCGGAGCCGAATCACCGAGGGAAGCGAGTCCGCGGCGATCGGAGCGCGTGCTGCCCAATGCATCCATGTGATGCACAAGGCCGCACGCGCCGTTGCCCGACCCGCCCGCCTGGCGCGCTCAGGTGACCGACTGCTGGTAGACCGTGAAGCCGATGGCCGCGCACACCGCGGCCACGATCCAGAAGCGCAGGATGATCTTCGTCTCCGACCAGCCGAGGATCTCGAAGTGGTGGTGCACGGGCGCCATGAGGAAGACGCGCTTGCGGAAGGTCTGGAAGGAGAAGACCTGGATGAGGACGCTGAGCGCCTCGACCACGAAGATGCCGCCGAGCACGATCAGCAGCTCCTCGGTCTTCGTCATGACCGCGAGGCCGGCGATCGCGCCGCCCAGCCCGAGCGACCCGGTGTCGCCCATGAAGATCGTGGCCGGGAAGGCGTTGAACCACAGAAAGCCCACGCAGGCGCCGACGAGGCAGCCGCACAGCAGCGCGAGATCGCGCTGGCCGCCGGTGATGAAGGTGATCCCGATGTAGGCCAGCAGGACGATCGCCCCGCAGCCGGCGGCGAGGCCGTCGAGGCCGTCGGTGAGGTTGACCGCGCTCGTCGTGCCCGCCACCACCAGGTAGATGAGCAGCGGGTAGAAGACGCCCAGGTCGATGGTCGCGTCGACCGAGCGCAGGCGCAGCGTGTCGCTGACGCCCGCCTTCTGGGTCGCCAGCCACCACAGGCCCAGGGAGATGGCGATCGTCACCAGCAGCTTGGTCCGGGCGCGCAGCCCCAGCGACCGGCGCTTGACGATCTTCGTGTAGTCGTCGGCGAAGCCCAGCAGCGCGCACGCCATCGCCGCGCCGTAGACCCCGACCGAGCGCCAGTCGTAGTCGCTGAGGATCAAGAACGGCGCCGAGATGGCGGTGAAGATGATGATCCCGCCCATCGTCGGGGTGCCGGCCTTCTCGTGGTGGCCCGACGGGCCCTCCTCCCGGATGAACTGGCCGAACTCGCGGTTGCGCAGCGTCGAGATGAAGCGCGGCGAGAGGAAGATGCAGATGAGCAGCGCCGCCGTGCCGGCGATGAGGACTTCGCCCATCAGCCGCCGTCCAGCGCCCGTGCGACGACCTCGAGGCCGACGCCCCGGGAGCCCTTGAGCAGGACGGTGTCGCCCGGGGCCAGCAGGTCCGGGACGGCGGCGGCGGCCGCTTGGGCGTCGGGCAGGGCGATGACCTCGCCGTAGCCGTCGGCGAAGTGCGCGGCGCGCGGCCCGACGGCGACGAGCACGTCGACCCCGGTCTCGCGGGCATGGGCCCCGATCTCGGCGTGGAAGCGGGCCTCGTCGGGCCCGAGCTCGAGCATGTCTCCGAGCACGGCGACGCGGCGTCCGGACGCGGACGCGGCGAGGTCGTCGAGTGCGGCGCGCATCGACATCGGGTTGGCGTTGTAGCAGTCATTGATGACGACGATGTCGCCGGGCAGGTCGATCCGCTGGCCCCGCAGGCTCGACAGCGCGACGTCCAACAGGCCGTCGGGCTCGACGCCCACGGCACGCGCGGCGGCGAGCGCGGCGAGCGCGTTGCGCCGCATGTGCGCGCTGATCCGTCCCCCCGCACCCGCCCCCGTCACCACCACGTCCAATCCCTCGGGCAGCTCCTCTACGTCGCCGCCGGGACCGAAGGTCACGGTGGTGAGGTCGTCGCGGCGATGGGCATCGAGGAGCGGCTCGCCGGCGGGCACGATCGCCGTCCCGCCGGGGCGCAGCCCGGCCACGAGCTCGGCCTTGGCCGCCGCGATCGCCTCGATCGAGCCCATGAGCTCGAGGTGCACCGGCGCCACGGCCGTGATGAGGCCGACGTTGGGCTCGGCGATGGCGGTCAGCTCGGCGATCTGGCCGGGACCGCGCATCCCCATCTCGAGCACCAGCGCCTCGGTCCCGGCGGGCGCCTCGAGCACCGTCATGGGCAGCCCGATCTCGGTGTTGAGGTTCTCGCGGTTGGCCACCGTGCGCAGCCGCTGGCTCAGCATCGCCGCGAGGATGTCCTTGGTCGAGGTCTTCCCCACCGACCCGGTGATCCCGACCACGGGACAGCCCAGGGCGTGGCGCCACGCGGTGGCCAAGCGCTGCAGGGCGGCGAGCGGGTCGTCGGCCGCGATCACGGCTCCGGCCTCTGTGCCGAGCGCGCCGGCGTGCTCGGGCGCAACCAGCACCCCCCACGCGCCGCCGTCCAGCGCCTGCGCCGCGAAGCGCCCGCCGTCGACGTTCTCACCGACGAGCCCCACGAAGAGGTCGCCGGGCCCCGCCGCGCGCGAGTCGATCACGGCCCGGACCGGGCCGCCGGGCTGCGAGGCCGGCGCGGCGAGCCGCCCGCCGGCGGCCTGCGCCACCTGCTCAGGCGACCACGCGCGCACGCAGGGCCTCGCGGGCGACGGCCACGTCGTCGAAGGGCACCGTGCGGCCGTCCTCGAACTCCTGGTAGCGCTCGTGGCCCTTGCCGGCGACGACGACCACGTCGCCGGGGGCGGCCAGGGCGATGGCGCGCTCGATGGCCGCCTGGCGATCGACCACCCGCTCGGCCTCGCGAGCGCCTTCGGCGATCTCGGCCATGATCGCCTCGGGGTCCTCGTTGCGCGGGTTGTCCGAGGTGATGATCGCGATGTCGGCGTGCTCGGCCGCCGCGCGCCCCATCAGGGGCCGCTTGCCGCGATCGCGGTCGCCGCCGGCGCCGAAGACGACGATCAGCCGGCCCCGCGTCAGCCCGCGGGCCGTGCGCAGCACCGCCTCCAGGGCGTCGGGCTTGTGGGAGTAGTCGACGAAGACGGCGAAGGCCTGGCCCTCGTCGACGGGCTCGAAGCGGCCGGGCACGCGCTCTGCCGCCGCCAGGCCGCTGGCGATCGCGGCGTCGTCCACGCCCAGCTCGCGCGCCACCACCACGGCGCCCAGCGCGTTGAGCACGTTGAAGCGGCCCGGCAAGGTCGTGCGCAGCGCCAGCCCGTCCACCGCGAAGGCCGAGCCACTCGCATCGCCCTCGATGGCGGTCGCGCGGACCTGCGCGTCCGGCGCGTCGAGGCCGATGCGAATGGCCTGCGGGAAGTCGCGGGCCAGCCGCGCGCCGTAGGCGTCGTCGACGTTGACGACCGCGAGCTCGGGCCCGGCCTCGAACAGCTGTCGCTTGGCCAGGAAGTAGTCCTCCATGTCGGCGTGGAAGTCGAGGTGGTCCTGCGTGAGATTCGTGAAGACCGCGGCCGACCAGTGGATCGCGTCGGCGCGGTGTAGCGACAGCGCGTGGCTCGAGACCTCCATGACGACCGCGTCGTCGCCGGCGGCGAGCATGTCGGCGAAGGTGCGCTGCAGGTCGATCGCCTCGGGCGTGGTGCGCGCCACCGCGTGCTGCTCGCCGCCCACGATCGCGGTCACCGTGCCGAGCAGTCCGGTGCTGTGTCCCCCCGCCTCGAGCAGCGCGCGCACGAGGAAGGCCGACGTCGTCTTGCCGTTGGTCCCCGTGATCCCGACCGTGGTCAGCCGCGCCGTCGGGTCGCCGGCCAGCGCCGCCGCGGCGGGCGCCATCGCGGCGCGCACGTCGTCGACGAGGATCTCGGGCACCGCGGTGCCCAGCGGGCGCTGCACGACGAGGGCGACCGCGCCGCGCGCGATCGCGTCGTCCGCGTAGTCGTGGCCGTCGCGCGTGAAGCCCGGGACGCAGAAGAACAGCGTCCCCGGCGTCACGAGGCGGTTGTCGTAGGCAAGCGCCGTGACCTCGACCGCGGGCGCGTCGGCGCCGATGACGTCTGCCAGCAGCACGGCCCGCAGCCTATTGCGGCGGGATGCGCATGTACGGCAGGGCGAAGGAGGCGATCTTGCCGAAGGCCGGCGCGGCGACCACGCCGCCGTAGATCGCGCCCTGGGGCTCGTCGACCATGACGCCGATCAGCAGCTTGGGGTGCAGCGCCGGCGCGAAGCCCATGAACGACGCGATGTAGTGGAACTTCGAGTACTCGCCGGTGGCCGGGTCGATCTTGTTCGCCGTGCCGGTCTTGCCCGCCAGCTTGTAGCCGGGGATCGAGACCTCGCTGGCCGTGCCGCCGGGGGCGAAGGCGCCTTCGAGCATCGTGCGCAGCTGGGCGGCGGTCTTCGTCGAGATGATGCGCTTGCCCTTCGGCTCGGGCAGGAGCTTGCCGTCGACGCGGCGTACCACGCGCGGCGCGCGGAGGATCCCGCCGTTGGCGATCGCCGAGTAGGCCTGCGCCATCTGCATCGGCGTCACCGCCAGGCCCTGGCCGATCGGCAGGTTGCCCATCGAGGAGCCCGAGTACTTGTCGACCGGCAGCACGAGGCCGCGCTCCTCGCCGGGCAGGTCGACGCCCGTCCGCTTGCCGAAGCCGAACTTGCGCACCCAGTAGTCGAAGCGCTGCTTGCCCATCTCCAGGCCGACCTTGATCGCGCCCACGTTCGAGGACTGCGCGAGGATCTGCGACGTCGTCAACGTCACCGGCCCGCGCGGGTGCGACTCGCCGATCGTGCGGTCGGCGACCTGGATCTGGGGCGGCAGGCCGAAGGGCGTGTCCGGCGTGACGGTGCCGTCCTGCAGCGCGCCGGCGACGGTGATCGACTTGAAGGTCGAGCCCGGCTCGTAGGTGTAGCCCACGGCGCGGTTCTGCGTGGCGTAATTGGGCGCGGCGCCCGGCGCGTTGGCGTCGATCCGCGGCCAGTTGGCCATCGCCAGCACCTCGCCGGTGGTGGGGTTCATGACGATCGCCGTCGCCCCGTGGGGACGGTAGGTCGCGCCGACGTCGGCGAGCACGCGCTCGACCTTGTCCTGGATGGCGGCGTCGATCGTCAGCTCCAGCCGCGAGCCGGCCTTGGCGGGCTTGGTGTCGCGGATCGAGAGCGACTCCCCAAGGGCGTCCTTGACCAGGCGCCGCTCGCCGTCGGTGCCCTGCAGCAGCTCGTCGTCGGCGTACTCGAGCCCGCTCAGGCCGTTGCCGTCGGTGCCGACCGAGCCGAGCAGCTGGCTGGCCAGGTACTGGCGCGGGTAGATGCGCCGGTGCGCGGCGGTGGTCTGGATGCCGGGCAGCTTCAGCCTCTGCACCGCCGTGCCCCGGCTGGCGGGCACCGAGCGGGCGAGGTAGGCGAAGGTGCTGTCGCGCTTGGCGAGCTTGCGCAGGAGCGTGTCGGGGTCGACCCCGAGCAGCGGTGAGAGCTTGGCGGCCGTCTTGGCGGGGTCCTTGACCAGATAGGGGGTCGCGGAGACGTCGTCGGCCGGCTCGGAGACCACGAGCTCGGAGCCGTGGCGATCGACGATGGTGCCGCGCCGGGCCGGCAGCTCGAGCGAGCTGACCTGCTGGCTGGCGGCGGCGTTGGCCAGGCTCGAGCCCTTGATGGTGCCCAGGAAGATGGCGCGCCCGGCCGCCAGGAGCAGGAGCGCGAGGAACGCGGCGAAGAGGAGGCCGATGCGGCGCTCGAGCAGCGCCACCGGCTACCCCTGGCCGCCCTGCGGAGCGCTTGCGCCGCCCGCGACGGCGGCCGGACCCGTCGCGGTCGGCGCGGTGTTCTGGGGCGCGGTGTTCGCGGGTGGGGTGTTCGCGGGAGCGGCGGCGTTCGTCGCCGGTGCGGAGGTGGTGGTCGGCGGCGTGGTGGCGGTGCTCGCCGGCGCGGCGTTCGTGGTCGGCGCCGCGTTCGTCGTCGCCGGCGCGTTCGTCGTGGCGGCCGCTGCGGTCGCCGCCGGTGGCGTCGTCGTCGTGGTGACCGCCGTCGGCGCCGTGGTCGCCGCGGCGGGTGACGCGCTCGGGGTCACCGGCTTGGGCGGCTTGATCGACGCCGCGGCGCGCGCGCCGGCGGCCCCGCGGCCGTCGAGGTAGTGCACGTCGCCGGCGGCCGGCGTGACCATGCCGAGCTTGGCCGCCACGGACTGGATGCGCTCGCCGGAGTCGAGCTTGGAGATGTCCTCGCGCAGGCTCGAGTTCTGGCGATCGAAGGTGTCGGCCGCGATCACCGCGCGACTGATGCCGGCGTTGAGCTTGAGCAGCGAGACCTGCATGAAGACGATGCCCATGAGCCCGATGGCCATGAGCGCGATCCACACGCGGCCCCGGATCAGGCGGTCGAGGACCCGCGCGTCGCCGACCCGCATGGCGCGGATGCCGAGGCGCATCGCCAGCGGCGGCCGGGCGACCGCGGCTGCGCCCGACGCGCTCGCGCGCGGGTCGCGCTTGGGCCGGCTGGGACCGGAGATCCGGCGCGGCGGGCGTTGCGTCGGCGTGCGGCGCGTCGTGCGCGTCGGGTGCCGGGCGGCGATGGTGGCGGGGGGCGTCATGTATGGGTTACCTCCGCGGGGCATCCGGCCCCGCGCCTTGAGAAGGACCAGCGGCGTCCGCCCGCTGGAGATCGAGCTTCCGTGCCGCGCGCATCCGGGCGGACCGCGCGCGTGGGTTGGCGGCGACCTCGCCGGGCGTGGGCGCCACGGCGCGGCGGGTGAGCAGCTCGGCCTCCGGGACGCGGCCACAGCCGCACACCGGCAGGTCCGGCGGGCAGATGCAGCCCCGCGTCCTGGCGGCAAGGAAGCGCTTCACTCGTCGGTCTTCCAGCGAATGGAAGGAAATCCCTGCAAACCGGCCATGAACGCGGAGCAGCTCCCAGCCGGCGGGCAGCGCGGCGTCGAGCTGGCCGAGCTCGTCGTTGACCGCGATCCGGATGGCCTGGAAGACGCGCTTGGCCGGGTGGCCGGCGGCGAACCGGGCGGGGACCGGCACCGCGTCGGTCACGACCTCGACGAGCTCGTTGGTCGTGTACAGCGGACCGTGGGCGCGCGCGCGGACGAGCGCGCGGGCGATCGGCCGCGCGTAGCGCTCCTCGCCGTAGTCGCGGAACAGCGTCGCCAGCCGGCGCTCGTCCCACTCGTTGACGACGTCGGCGGCGGTGAGGTCGCCGTCGGGGTCCATGCGCATGTCCAGCGGCGCGTCGTAGGCGTAGGAGAAGCCGCGCTCGCGCGTGTCGACCTGCATGGAGGACATGCCGAGGTCGAGGTAGACGAGGTCGGCGACGACGCCCTCGTCGCGCAGCTCCTCGAGGGCCTCCGCGAAGGGCGCGCGGATGAAGCGCGTGCGGCAGGCCACGTCGGCCGCGAGCTCGGCGAAGCGCTCCTCGGCCGCGGGGTCGCGGTCGATGGCGATGAGCTCGCCGCCCGGCCCCAGGCGATCGGCGATCAGCCGCGCGTGGCCGCCGCCGCCGAACGTGCAGTCGACCGCGAGCTCGCCCGGCTGTGGGTCGAGGAGGTCGACGAGCTCGCCGGCCAGGACCGGGACGTGCGTGGTGGTCATGTCAACCAGCATGGCCGAAGGCGGCGGTGATGTCGGGCAGCTCGTCGGACAGCGCGGCGTTGTAGTCGGTCCAGGCGGCGCGGTCCCAGACCTCGAGGCACTCGCCGGCACCGGTGACGACGACCTCCTTGCGCAGGCCGCCGTGCTCGAGCAGGAAGGCCGGGACCATCACGCGCCCGGCGGAGTCGAGGTCGGTGTCGAGCGAGTTGGCGCTGAAGAAGCGGGTGAGCTTGCGGGCTCCGGCCGAGAGCGGATGCACGCCCTGCAGGGCGCTTGCGGTGTAGGCCTCGAAGTCACCCGGCGTCCACACCTGCACGCAGCGCTCGATGCCCTTGGCAAGGACGACGCCGTCCGACAGCGAAGCACGGAACTTCGCCGGGATCGTGAGCCGGTTCTTCGCGTCGAGGCTGTAGTCGAAGGTGCCGCGGAAGGCCATGTGCGTCGCGCGGTCGGTGGATGCCGTGTCGCGAGAAGGAGGTTTCGGGCCGAGGTGGAGGAGTGGGAGGAGCCCCTCCACCCCGGTCCGGTATCGGCGTTGTATCCCACTTTCCCCCACAACGCAACCCAACTTGCACATTTCCTCCCACGGATGTCCACCCTCCGTCACCGGCATCCACCTGAAAACGCCAAAAAGCAGGGGTTTCGACGGTGGGAGATCGCGGGGCGATCAGTGGCGAACCTGTGCAAGACCGCGTGCCGATCGGCGTTCTGCACGCGTCCTTGCCGCTTCGATGGGGCATTGAGGCGCTTCCGTCCGGCGTGTGTGCCCTGCTGTGGGGCGCAGTGGGATACCCGTCTATCGACCTGCGCCTGGGCTCGACCTGTCTCCTACGATGCGTGGCAATGAAGACCATGCGCCCGCTCGTGCTGACCCTTGTCCTCGCCCTGTGCGCCGCGATCGCCGCCGGATGCGGCTCCTCGAGCGGCAGCGGAGGCGACGACGACCCCGCCGCGCTGATCCCCGCCGGCGCCCCGCTCTACATCGAGGGCGTCGTGCGCCCCGACGGGCAGGTCCGCACCGACCTCGAGGGCGCGCTGAAGAAGATCCTGCGCACCGACGACCCCGGCGCGAAGATCAGCCAGCTCATCGACGACGGCGGCAAGAGCGACGACATCACCTTCAAGGACGACGTCGAACCGTGGTTGGGCGACCGCGTCGGCTTCGCCATCACGGCGCTGCACAACGGCCAGGACGCCGACTACGCCGCGGTGATCTCGTCCAAGGACGACGCCAAGGCCGAGAAGCTGCTGGCCAAGCAGAAGGGCACCGTCAAGCGCTCCTACAACGGCACCGACTACCGCTTCGACAGCAAGGAGAAGACGGCGACCGCGATCATCGACCACCGCGTCGTGGTCGCCACCGAAGGCGGCCTGAAGGCCGTCGTCGACGGCAAGGGGAAGGATCACCTCGCGGACGCCAACGGCCTGACGACGGTCCGCTCGAAGGTGGCCCAGGACCGCATCGGGCTCTTCTACCTCGACGTCCAGGGCTTCGTCCGCACCATCTCCCAGCAGGCCAGCAGCGACCCGCAGGTCGGCGCGATGCTGCAGTCCTTCGCGAGCGCGGCGCCCAAGACGCTCGGCGCGGCCCTGCAGGCCCAGCCCGACGCCCTGCGCGTCGACGCGGTCAGCATCGGGACGCCGAAGTCGTCGACGACCAGCGCCAGCGGCGCGGACATCCTCGCCACGCTCCCCGGCAACTCCTGGCTGGGGCTGGGCGTCGGCGATCTGGGCCAGACGCTCGACCGCGTGCTCCAGACGGTGGCCGGCGGCGGCGGGATCACCGGCGTCGGCGTCAACGCGCTGCTCGAGCAGTTCAAGAAGCAGACGTCGCTGGACCTGCGCCGGGACGTGCTCGGCTGGATGGGCGATGCCGGCGTGTTCGTCGGAGGGACCACGAGCGCCGATCTCGGCGGCGCGCTCGTCATCAAGACGACCGACCCCGCCAAGACCAAGCGCACCATGGCCGTCCTCGAGCGCTACGCGCGCCAGAGCTCCGGCACGAAGATCACCTCGCTGCAGGGCAAGGGCATCGATGACGGCTTCACGGCGCGGGACACGACCGGGCCCGCCGTCCACGTCGCCCTCGCCGGCGACCGCTTCGTCGTCGCGATCGGCGGCAAGGACGTCCTGGGCCAGGCGATCTCGCCCGGCCAGCAGCTCGGCTCGTCGCCGGCCTTCACCGCCGCGGCGGGCAAGTTGGGCAACGGCCTGCGCCCCTCGTTCTATCTCGACTTCACCCAGGTGACGAAGCTCATCGAGTCCTTCGCGGGCACCAACCCCGACTTCCAGAAGGCCAAGCCCTACCTCGACGCCTTCGGCGCGATCGTCGCCGGCGCCAAGAGCGAGGGCTCCGGCGTGACGCGCTCGCGCTTCGTCGTGACGCTGCGCTGATCTACACCCCGAGCTCCTCGGAGGCGAGCCGCGCGCCCTCCAGGCGCGCCTGGATCTTCTGCATGGCGACGTCGCGCGCGAAGTCCGGCGAGCCGTGCTTGGGCTTGATGTCGCGGCTGAAGGGCGAGAAGCCGCAGTCGTCGGTGGCGCCCAACGACTCCTTCGGGATGTACTTCGCCGCCGTCACGAGGTCGTTCTTGACCTGCTCGGCCGTCTCGACGGTCGGGTCGAGCGGGTTGATGACGCCCATGAAGCAGACCTGCGACACCCCGTTGGCGTCGTCGCGCCGGTACTGGCCGCAGAGGCGGTAGACCTCCTCCTTGTCCTCCTCGCTGGCGCACTGGATGAGGAAGTAGCCCGCGTTGAGGTCGAACATCTTGCTCAGCAGCTTCTCGTAGGGGACCTCCTTGCTGTGCACGGAGTCGCAGTCGCCGCCGGGGCACGTGTGGATGCCGATGTTCCTGCGCTCCTCGGGCGAGAAGCGGTCGATGACGCGGTTGTTGAGCGCGATGAACTCGTCGAGCATGTCCTTGTTGGTCCACGGATTGCGCGAGTCGTTCTTGTTGGCCAGCCGGCCCTCGGTGAAGTCGATCGAGACGCGTACGGCGCCGGCGGCGAAGCACTGGCGGATGTCCTTCTCGACCTCGTCGCACAGGTCGTCGAGGAACTGCTCGCGCGAGTAGCCCTCGATCTCGCCGTCGAGCGGATAGAGGAGCATGAGCATCGACGGCGCGATCACCGCCTGCTTGACCGGCCTGCTCGCGACCGCCCTGTTCTTCTCGACGAACTCCGAGGCGAACGTCTTGTAGCGGAACGGACCGCCGGTCAGCCGGGGCAGCTGGCGGTGATGGCCGTCGTCGAAGATGGCGAAGAACTGGCCGTCGCCGGCCAGGTTGTCGGCCAGGCCGGTGCCCGCCAGCGTGTCGGTGATGGGGTAGGTGGCGAAGCTCGACTCGCGCTGCTCGCCGTCGGTGACGATCGGCTCGCCGGTCTGCTCGAGCCGCGCGATCGAGTCCTCGGCGGCCGCGTCCTGCTCGGCCTTCAGCTCGTCCCAGGTGATCGTGCCCTCGTCGTAGTCGGCGTAGGCCTCCTGG
>Ga0307277_10001000_pt1 | contig 10898 bp, 15 predicted proteins | sample ER_DNA_116_FD_194473 | JGI IMG/M metagenome (GOLD analysis project Ga0307277, IMG submission 194473) | Bulk soil microbial communities from the East River watershed near Crested Butte, Colorado, United States - ER_DNA_116 | ecosystem: Environmental > Terrestrial > Soil > Floodplain | place...
CGCGCCTGGCCCGGTCGGCCGTCGGCGAGCTCGTCATCGAGCTACAAGCCGAGCCAGAGCCGCACGACCTCCGAGACGCCTTGGCCCGTGCGTTACATGATCCGTCGCTGGCGCTTGCGTACTGGCTGCCCGACTTCGAGACCTACGTCGACTTGGACGGCCGGCCGCTGGCCCTGCCGGAGGATCCCGCTCGCGCGTCGACGGTCATCGACAGAGACGGGCGCCAAGTCGCGGCGCTGATTCACGACGGCGAGCTGGTCGAGGAGCGAGAGCTGCTGGATGCCGTGGGAGCTGCTGCGGGGATCGCGCTCGAGAACGGGCGCCTTCAGGCAGACCTGCGAGCCCGCATCGAGGAGCTGAAGGGATCCCGCACACGCGTGATCGAGGCCGGACAGAAGGAACGCCAGCGTCTCGAGCGGAACCTGCACGACGGTGCCCAGCAGAGACTCATCGCCCTGTCCCTTAGGCTCAATTTGCTCGAGCAAGAGCTAGGGGGGCATTCGAAGGCGAGGGCGCAACTCGACGACGCCCGGCACGAGATCGCCCTCTCGCTGGAAGAGCTTCGCGCCGTGGCACGCGGCATTCACCCAGCCGTGCTGAGCGGACACGGGCTGGGGGTTGCGCTCGAGTCGCTCGCCGCCACTGCCTCGCTGCCCGTGACGCTAACGGTCGAGATCGACCGACGCCTACCTGAGCAGGTGGAGGTCGCGGCGTACTACGTCGTCGCCGAGAGCCTCGCGAACATCGCGAAGCACGCGCACGCCACCCGCGCGACCGTCCAGGCAGCTGAGCGTGCGAACAGCGTCGTCGTCGAGATCGTCGACGACGGTGTTGGCGGGGCCGACACGGAGCGCGGCTCCGGCCTCCGTGGTCTCGCCGATCGGGTCGAGGCGCTCGGAGGCAGGCTCAAGGTCTGGACGCCGCTTGGCGGCGGCACGCGTGTTCAGGCGGAGATCCCGTGCGAGTAGCGATCGCCGAGGACAGCGTTCTCCTGCGTGAGGGGCTCGCGCGCCTCCTCGACGACGCCGGCTTCGAGGTCGTTGCCCAGTGCGAGAACGCCGACGACCTATTGCTCAAGGTTCGTAGTTACTCGCCGGACGTCGCGATCGTCGACATCCGCTTGCCGCCGACGCACAGCGACGAAGGCCTGCGCGCGGCGCTCGAGATTCGCGCCAACCACCCGAGTGTCGGCGTGCTCGTCCTGTCTCAGTACGTCGAGCTCGGTCTTGCGCTGAAGTTGCTCGCCGACTCGGCCGAGGGGGTCGGATACCTACTCAAGGATCGAATCGGCGACGTTGAAGATTTCGTCTCTGCGCTTCGACGAGTCGCCGACGGGGGGTCGGCGCTCGATCCGATCATCGTCTCGACCCTGCTCTCGCGGCAGCGACCTGACGACCCGCTGGCGCGGTTGACGCGGCGGGAGCGGGAGGTGCTCGAGCTCATGGCTGCAGGGAGCTCGAACCAGGGGATCGCGGAGAACCTCGTGATCACAGTGCGCGCGGTCGAGAAATACGTCTCGAGCATCTTCGGGAAGCTCGGCCTGCCCTCGACAGGCGGCGAGTCGCGCCGTGTTCTCGCTGTCCTCGCCTTCCTGCGTTCCTAGCAAGACACCAGAAAACCGCCCCTGAAGACACAGGTCGTCCGGCTTCCGCGCTCCCGCCTCGACTGCGAGGTTGGGTTCATCTACCGGAGCGAGAGGAGTCGAGAGATGAAAACGCGTGTAATCCAGGACGAGCCGCAGCCGGCCGGCCACAAGACGCCGGTCGACCTGGCGTCCGCTCAGATGCAGCGGGCGATGAACGTCGCGGGCAGGATGGGCGCCTGGAGCGCGGCGCACTGGAAGACGGCCGTTTTCGGCTGGCTCGCCTGCGTCATCGTCTTCTTCTACGCCGGCAACGTGCTCGTCGGGTTCAAGCAGATCGACATCAACGACGCCGGTGTCGGGCAATCGCACAAGGCGGACCAGATCCTTAAGAAGGCGTTCCCGGAGCGGGCGCCACAGAACGAACTCGTTCTCATCCAGAGCGCGAGCCACACCGCCGACGATCCCGTCTTCCGTTCCGCAGTGAACGAGGTTGTCGGCTCGGTCAAGTCGAGTCCGGCGATCAAGAACCTCGATTCGCCGTACGACCGGACGACAAAGGCGCGCAACCTGATCAGCGACGACCGCCATGCGGCAATGGTCCAGTGGGAGATGAAGGGCGATGCCGACAGGGCACAGCTGAAGATCGACGGCCTCTCCGCGAAGACCGAGAACATCGCAAAGCGGCATCCCGCGTTCTTCATCGGTCATGCCGGAGTCAGCTCCGACAAGGCGCTCGACAAGATGTTCGGCGATCAGCTCAAGCTGGCCGGCGAGCGGTCGATCCCGATCACGATCGGGGTGCTCCTGCTCGTCCTGGGCAGCCTGGTTGCCGTCGGAATCCCGATTCTGCTCGCGTTGTCCGGCGTTCTCGGCACGATCGGCCTCGTCGCCGTCACGAGCCACGCGGTTCCTGCCGACCAGAACGTCAACGCCGTGATCCTGCTGATCGGTCTTGCGGTCGGGGTCGACTATTCGCTCTTCTACATCAAGCGCTGGCGTGAGGAGCGCGCCGCCGGGAAGGAGTCGTCCGCGGCACTAGCTGCGGCGGCTGCGACTTCCGGCCGCTCCGTTCTCATCTCCGGCTTCACGGTGCTGATCGCGATGGCGGGACTGTTCTTTGCCGGCGACAAGACGTATCTCTCGTTCGGGATTGCGACGATGATCGTCGTGGGGGTGGCGATGCTCGGTTCACTGACCGTCCTCCCGGCGCTCCTCTCGAAGCTCGGTCCCCGTGTCGACAAGGGTCGCATCCCCTTCGTCCACCGGTTCCGGAACGACGCGGGCGGGAGCCGGCTGTGGAAGGCGATCCTGTCACCGACGCTCAAGCACCCGGCTGCTGCAGCCGTGCTCGCCGCCGGTTTGCTGATCCTGCTGGCGCTTCCCGCATTGCATCTCCACACGTCGCAGAGCGGCCTCGAGGCGCTGCCCAAGAACGCACCGACCGTGGACACGATCAAGCGCATCCAGGACTCGTTCTCGAACGGCAATGTCGCGCCCGCGATCGTGGCCGTCAAGGCGAACACCAATACACCCGGAACGCAGCGAGCGCTAAGCGCGCTGAAGTCGAAGATGCTCGCAAGCGGTCAGGCCAGGAACCCGATCGAGGTCGACATCAACGCCGCTCATGACGTCGCGCGGGTGACGATTCCGCTCGTCGGAAACGGCGTCAATGACAAGTCGAACGATGCGCTGAAGACGTTGCGCAGCGACGTCCTGCCGGCGACGATCGGCAGGGTTCCCGGCGCGACCTTCGCCGTCACGGGTAACACGGCGCAGTCGGCCGACCAGAACGCGCTGCTGAAGAGCAAGGCACCGATCGTATTCGGGTTCGTCCTGATCTTCGCTTTCGGCCTGCTGCTCGTCTCCTTCCGGTCGCTGGTGATCGCGGTGAAGGCGATCCTGCTCAACCTGCTTTCGGTCGGCGCGGCGTACGGCGTGCTGATTGCGATCTTCCAGTACGGCTGGGGCGAGGGGCTGCTCGACTTCAGCTCGAACGGCGGCATCGCCTTCTGGCTGCCGATCTTCCTGTTCGTGATCCTGTTCGGCCTCTCAATGGACTACCACGTGTTCATCCTGACCCGCGTGCGCGAGGCGTATGACGGCGGGATGACGACCGAGCGAGCAGTCGAACACGGAATCAGTACGACCGCGGGCGTCGTCACCAGCGCGGCTCTCGTGATGGTCGGGGTATTCGCCGTGTTCGCGCTGATGCCGATCCTCGATATGAAGGAGATGGGCATCGGCCTCGCGGCCGCGGTGTTGATCGACGCCACGATCATCCGGGCCGTGCTCTTGCCGGCGTCGATGACGCTGCTCGGCGATTGGAACTGGTATCTGCCGAGGTGGCTCGAGTGGCTGCCGCGGCTCGAGCCCCCCGCGGAGGGCGTCGACCGGCCCGAGCGAGTCGAAGCGCCGCCCGTTCTGGCGCCGTAAGGACGTAGGCGATAGCGGCGGCCTCCGAAGGGGGCCGCCGCCCGCCGCTGGGCCGGACGCCTGTGAGTCTCCGGGTTGTTCGCGTGCCCGCGGTCATGCCGAGGAGCTGTCGGTGGTGCGACACCCCTGCGGTGGATACGCGTTTAGAGAGGAGCGTCGAAGGTATCCATCGGCAGTGTGAGCGAAAAAAGGGGGATCTTCCAGCATGGCCGATGAAAACGTAGGCGAAGTTATCGACGAGGCCGAATCGGAAGTCGGAGGCGAGAACGGGCGATCGCGCCTTTCCGGATTGAAAGGCAAAGACATCCTGCTCCCGGCTGCTGCCACCGCGGCGGCCGCGGCGGTGGCCGGATTAGCCGCCAAGAAAGGGCCCGATCTGATGAAGGCGCTCGGGTCGGAAGCAGGAGAGGAGGCAGAAGAACTCGGGCGCAAAGGCGCCGAGGGTGCGAAGAAACAGCTCCCCGGCGGGGGTCTCGCCGGCAAGGCCGCCTCGAAGTTGCTCGGCGGAGCCGGCGGACAAAGCGGCGGCAAGACACGGCGCCTCCCGATCCAACGCTGGACCGACGTGGCCGTCCCGGTGGAGAAAGCGTTCAAGACCTGGACGCAGTTCGAGGAGTTTCCGAAATTCATGCATCGCGTCCTGGACGTGGACCAGGAGGACGCCAACACGATCCATTGGCGCGAGAAGATCTGGTTCAGCACGCGGGAGTGGGACGGCGAGATCACCGACAAGCGGCAGAACGACCGGATCGCCTGGAAGTCCGTCAGCGGTACGCAGCACTCGGGGGTGATCAGCTTCCACAGGCTGGACAAGAACCTCACCCGGGTGTTGGTGACGGTCGACTTCGTGCCTTCGGGGATGATCGAGAAGATGGCCTCGGGAATGCGCTTCGTGAAGCGCGCCGTCGAGGCCGACCTGGCTCGCTTCAAGGCATACGTCGAGTTCGGCGACGCGAAGGGGCTCGAGTACCGCTCCCAGCCCGAAGAGATGGAGCAGCATCGCGATGGCGACGACGAAGCCGGTGAGGACGAGGCCCAGAGCCGAGGCGAGTCGGGCGGCGACAAGAAGGACAGTTCCGAGGACGAGAACCGCGACCGCGACTCCGAGCGGCGCGAGCGAGAGAATCGGCGCCACGAGCGACGCGAGGCGCTCACCTCGAGCTAAACGACCATGGCCGCCGCCCTTACAGCAGCCAGGGTGCTCGGGAAGAGCCGCACTCTGAGCGTCTTCGGTGGGCTCGTCGCCCTGGCAGGACTCGTGAACGAGATCCGACGGCGTCGGGAACGGACGGAGGACTGACCCATGGCGATCGCAACCCAGGGAACGGCCAGCAATTACCTCCAGCGCGCTCCCAGCCCGAGCGGGCTGGCGGACGTCGTCGAGCTGATCCTGGACAAGGGCCTGGTCATCGACGCCTACGTCCGGATCGCCGTGATCGGGATCGAGCTGATCACGATCGACGCCCGGATCGTGATCGCGAGCGTCGACACCTACCTGCGCTTCGCCGAGGCGGTCAACCGGCTCGACCTGACGCAGACGGAGCTCGCGGGTCTTCCCGAGCTGCAGGAGAAGGGCGCCGAGAAGATGACCGAGGGCGCGATCGAGGGAGTCGAGGACAAAGTCACGCCGGACAGCTCCGGGCTGCGAACCGCCGCCAAAGGCGCGGCCGCCGCGGCGGCGGTGGGAGCGGCGGCGGTCGCGGCACGCGAGCTCGCCTCGCGTGTGGGCGGAGACAACAAGGGCGACGACACCGGAGACGAGGGATGACCCATGGCCAAAGAGCCGCCGACCGCTGCTGACGAAGGCAGCGGAAACGGTTTTTTCAAGGAACTGTCGAGCGCGGCTGCCAAGAAGGCGCTTACGCCTCTTCTGGCGACCGCGGCAACGGCAGGTACGACATATCTAGTCCGCAAGACAACCGAGATCTGGCAGAAAGACGTGCTGCCGAAGGTGCGCGAGAAGGGCGGCGGCAAGGCCGCCGCCAAAGAAGCGCTCGAGCAAGTCGCCGACCGTCTAAGCGGTCGGCCCGCGCAGCTGCTCGCCGAACTTGCCGAACGGTTGGGCGAAGCAGCACCGAGCGAATCACGTGTCGATCAGGGTTCAACTGAGAAGGGCAGGGAGCCCGAGTCCGAGGCACAGCGTGAAGAGGAACGCAAGCAACGGCAACAGCGCCGACAGCAGCGTCAGAAGGCGCTCCAGAAGTCGGCTTCGACCTAAGGAGATCCATGGCTATCGCAACCCAGGGAACGGCCAGCAATTACCTCCAGCGCGCTCCCAGCCCGAGCGGGCTGGCGGACGTCGTCGAGCTGATCCTGGACAAGGGCCTGGTCATCGACGCCTACGTCCGGATCGCCGTGATCGGGATCGAGCTGATCACGATCGACGCCCGGATCGTGATCGCGAGCGTCGACACCTACCTGCGCTTCGCCGAGCAGGTCAATCGGCTCGATCTGACGCAGACCGAGGTGGCGGGGCTGGCGGAGCTCAGGGACGGCGGGGGTAACGGCGACGGGAAGGCGAAGGGCATGGCCGAGGGAGCGAAGGACGCGCTTTCCGGTGACGACGACCGCCAAAAGGAGCGCGCGAAGCGCGGTTGAGGTGGCCGTCCAGAGTCCCACCGCCGGAGGCGCTGACGCGTCGGCCGCGACAGCTCTCTACCTCTATGGGGTCACGTGGGCGGACGCGGCGCGGTCTCAGCCAGGCGCGGGCGTCCACGGAGAGTCGGTTGAAGCGGTCCCGTATCGCGAGCTCGCAGGCCTGACGAGCGCTGTCGAGTCGACGAAGGTCCCCGCGAAGCGGCGTGACCTGCTCAGACACGCGGAAGTCCTCGGGGCCGCGCTCGTACATGGAACCGTGCTCCCCCTTCGTTTTGGCGTGGTCTTCGAGAACGGGACGACGCTCGTCGAGGAGTTCCTGGCTCCCCGTTACGCCGAGCTCGTCGAACTTCTGCGCAAATTCGAGGGCCGCGTCGAGCTGAGCGTGAAGGCCTTCTTCAGGGAAGACGCGATTCTCGCCGAGATCGTTCGCGGCAACCCGCGGATCGCGCGGCTGCGGGAAGCCACGCGCGCCGACCCCGATGCCTCGACGCAGCCACTCAGGGTCGAGCTGGGTGAGCGAGTTGCAGCGGAGCTCCAGGATCGGACACTGCGTTACAGGCAGGCGCTTCTCGATCGCCTGTCGCGGCTGGCCGTAGAAATCCAGGTCGATCAGCAGCCGATCGAGCACCAGGTTCTGGGGGCGTCGTTCCTCGTCGAACGCGACCGGGTTGCGGCGTTCGACGACGCCATGAACGAGCTCGCAGAGCAGCAGGCGGAGCGGATGCATTTCAAGTACCTGGGCCCGCTGGCGCCGCACAGCTTCGTGAGCCTCATCGCGGAGGCGCGCTAATGGGTCTGTTGGCGGGGTTGCTGACGCTGCCGCTCGCGCCGGTCCGGGGAACGGTTTGGATCGCCGAGCAGCTCGCCGCGGAGGCCGAGCGCGAGCTTCGGGACGAACGGTCGCCGCGGCGGCAGCTCAGGGAGGCCGAGCGGCAGTTCGAGCTCGGTGCCATCACGGTCGAGGAGTACGAGTCGATCGAGGACGAGCTGCTCGCGCGACTCGAAGAGGAGGAGTCCTAATGGCTAAGCCGACAGAAGCGCAGCGAAAACGGTCGCAGGCGCGCGAGCGGCGTCGCGGTCAAGCCCCGCCCGCGGACGATCAGCCGGGCGACGGCGCGATCGAGGGCGGCGAAGAGCCGCTCGAGGCGGTCAAGCACGCGGCCAAGGTCGCGGCCGCAGGAGCGGCGGTGGGCGCAGCTGCTGCGGCAGCGAGAGCGCTCGCCTCGCGCACCGACGGCGACGAGCACGAGTCCGAAGCCGGCGATCAGGTTGAGGGGACGCCGGCGGCCGAACAAGAGTCGCCGGAGGCCGAACCACGCCAGAGCAGCGACGAGCCCGCGGCCGAGGCTGAGGAGGCGCCATCGGCCGAACAAGAGTCCCAGGACGCCGAGCCCCGCTCGAGCCGCGATGAGCCCTCGCAGGGCGCTGCGGCCAGTGAAGAGCCGGTCCCAGGCGCGTCGCCGGACGAAGCCACCGAGACGGTCCAGCGAGCTCGCCGGCAGCTTTCGGCTTTGCTGGAGCGTCCGGTCGAGTCAGTCTCCGCGTTCGAGCGAATGCACGACGGCTGGCTCGTGACGCTTGAAGTCGTCGAGGTTTCCCGGATCCCGGAGTCGACTGACGTGCTCGCGTCCTACGAGGTCGAGCTCGACGACGACCGGAACCTCAGGCGCTATGCGCGGGTCCGCCGCTACGTTCGTTCGCAGGCCGATCGGGGTGACCAGCAGTGAGCAGCCGCGAGCTCGAGAGTTATCGCTCCGGCCAGCCGGCGCAGCTCGCCGATGTGCTCGAGCGCGTGCTGGACAAGGGGATCGTGATCGCGGGCGACATCCAGATCAATCTGCTCGACATCGAGCTTCTGACGGTGAAGATCCGGCTGCTGATCGCCTCCGCGGACAAGGCGCGCGAGATGGGCATCGACTGGTGGGAGGGCGACGCCTTCCTTTCGAAGAGGAACGGCCAAGGCGAGCTCGAGCAGCGGTTGCGCAAGCTCGAAGAGGCTGCGGGGCTACCGACATCGCCGAAGCAGGAGTCCGATTGATCACCCCCGCCGCGACCGCCCCGCTCCGCCGAAACGAACTTGGCTGGTATCTCTACGGCGTCGCAGCCGCCGGCGAAGCGTCGGCGCCGCTGGCTCGGCTCGCGGCCGGCGGCGCGCAGGAGGTCGAGCTCGTCGCAGAAGGGCCTCTCGTCGGCGTGGCGAGTCGGGTTTCGCTGCAGGAGTTCGACGAGGCAGCGCTGCCCGAGCGACTCAGGGACGCGACCTGGCTGGAGGAGAAGATCCGCGCTCACGAGCAGGTGCTCGAGCGCGTTCTCGAAGACGCATCCATTGTGCCGTGCCGCTTTTGCACCGTCTACCGCAGCGAGGTCGAGCTCCGGCGCTTTCTCTCCGAGCGACGCGAGGCGCTTCAAGCGGCGCTCGATCGTGTCCGGGGCAAGGTGGAGGTGGGCGTCAAGGCGTTCATCGACCGCGACCGCTTCGCCGTGGCCCAGGCGAAACAGAACGACGACATCCGTCAGCTGGAGACCCAGGTCTCGACTGCAGAGGGAGGGCGCGCCTACCTGAAGCGCCGCCGCCTCGAGCAACGCGTCGCCGCGGAGCTCGACGGTTTTCGCGGCGAAGCTGCCGACCGGCTTCATACCCGCTTGCTCGCCGCCGCCGAGGATGGCCTCTCGCTGCCGCTTCAGGCGCCCGAGCTCTCGGGGCGCGAGGAGGAGATGGTCTTCAACGGTGCCTACCTCGTGACCGCGGACCGAGCCGCCTTCGAGGAGGCGCTTGCCTTGCTTGGCCGGGATTTCCGCGACGACGGCGTCGATCTCGAGCTCACGGGTCCATGGCCTGCGTACAACTTCGTCCCTGAGGAGCTCGGCCCCGAATGAGCATGAGCGAGCAAAAGACGTTGAAGCAGCAGGTGACGCTTCTCGAGCTCGTCGACCGCGTGCTCAACAAGGGAGTCGTGGTCTCCGGCGATATCACGCTCTCGGTCGCGGACGTGGACCTGGTCTACGTCGGGCTCCGCGTCCTGCTCTCGTCCGTGGCGACTCTCGAAGAGCCGCGCGAGCGGATCTCCACCGCCGGAGCTGCGCTGTGATCCATCTCTACGGCGTGGTCGAGGAGCTGGAGGGGCTGCCGCCCGTCGCCGGCGTGGACGCGGGCCGGCTCGAGCGACGCCGCATCGAGGGGCTCGAGCTCGTCATCAGTCGCACGGGCGAAGAGAGCGATGTCACCCAAGAAGCGGTCTTGTCCCACGCCCACGTTGTCGAGGAGCTGATGGCGCGAAGCGCCGCCGTACTGCCCGCCCGTTTCGGCAGCGCCTTCTCGGACGAGCAGGAGCTCGCCGACGCGGTCAGGACAAAGGCCTCGGCGCTCGCGCGCGGCCTGAGCATTGTGCGCGGCTGTTTCGAGTTTGGTCTTCGGGTTCTCGGCGGCGACGGTGCAGCCGAGAACGCTTCGAACGATCTCTCGGGCCGCGACTACATGCGGACCCGGCTCGCGGAGGAGAAGGCCCGCCGACGACTCGCGCAGGAGCTCCACGAGCCGCTCGCGCGATTGTCTCGAGCGAGCGTTCGGTTCGGCGGTGCGTCCTCCGATCTGCTTCAGTCTGCCTACCTCGTGCCGCGTCAAGACGTCGCCGTCTTCGGCGAGCACGTCCGTGGTCTGGAGGCCACTCACAGCGGCCTGACGATCATCTGCACAGGGCCATGGCCGCCGTACACGTTCGCGGCCAACGGGGAGGGCGGCGAGAAGTGAGCGCGCGGCACGAGCCCATCGACAGGCTGTTGACCGGCGGCGACGACCTCGGGCGAATCGCCGGCGACCTCGAGCACCTGCCGAAAGCGTTCCCGCGCCGTGTGAACGCAGATCCGGAAAAGGTCGAGCGTGGCCTCGCACAGCTCGTGCTGACGCTCGTCGAGCTGCTGCGCCAGCTGATGGAGCGGCAGGCGCTGAGGCGCATGGAGATGGACACGTTGACCGATGAGCAGGTCGAGCGCATGGGGGAGACGTTCATGAAGCTCGATCAGCGGATGCAGGAGCTCAAGGAGCATTTCGAGCTGGAAGATCGTGATCTCAACATCAATCTCGGGCCGCTCGGAAACCTGCTGTGAGGGCGGGAATGAAACCGGGCGCGATGGGGATAGTCGGAGTCAAACATCGACTGAAAGGAGAACGAGGATGGCCTCACTGAAGGACGTCGAGCAAGTCGCCGATGATCTGTCGGCCCTGGTCGATCAGCTGCGCGGAGAGATCAAGAACAACGCCAGCTTCGACAAGCTCGTGAAGCTC
>Ga0307277_10001001_pt1 | contig 10895 bp, 8 predicted proteins | sample ER_DNA_116_FD_194473 | JGI IMG/M metagenome (GOLD analysis project Ga0307277, IMG submission 194473) | Bulk soil microbial communities from the East River watershed near Crested Butte, Colorado, United States - ER_DNA_116 | ecosystem: Environmental > Terrestrial > Soil > Floodplain | place: USA...
ACCAGAGCCAGATAAAGCGAGCAGATCAATTTGCCGAGATTCACCAGCACGCTTGGCCCCTGCGTGCCGATCGTGTGCGCCATCGCTGCGCCGACCCCAATCGGCGCGAACAGCATTACGTAATTTGTAAACTTGAACATGATCTGCGATAGGCTGTCCATCGCCCGGATGATTGGTTTTCCTTTTTCGCCAACCGCAGAGACCGCGAGTGCAAAAAGCACGCTGAACGCAACGATCTGCAAAACGTCGCCACGCACCATCGCTTCGATAACGCTTGCCGGAAAAATGTGTACGATCGTCTGGGCAAAAGTTTTCGGGTGACTTTGCCCGATCGTGTTTAGGATCTCCGTGTTCGTGGCCGCCAGAGTTACGCCCGCGCCGGGCTTCGTGAAATTGACTACTGCCAGCCCAATGAACAGCGCTGCGGTGGTGACGATCTCGAAATAGATCAGTGCTTTGATTCCCATGCGCCCCACTTTCCGAAGCGCACCGGCACCGGCGATTCCCACCACAATGGTCGAGAACACGAGCGGTGCGATGATCGATTTGATCAGGTTAATGAAGATGTCGCGCAGAAAATAAACTGCATTTCCCCAATCCGGCCGCAGCCATCCGATCACACCGCCGACAACAAGCCCGATCATGATTTGCACCGTCAAAGACGGGCGATACCACGGCCGACGCGTCCTTCTGGAAACCGTCGCGGTCATTGCCATCGTCTTTAACACATAGCGGAAATTCGAAACAGCGCGTTTCGGTTTCTGGGGAGCACAGGCTGCCAGCCTGTTCGTCTTGGCAGCTTGCCAAGACGGCTGGTTTTGAACAGCGCCCTCGGGTGCAAAGATGTTGCCGGCAAGCTGCCGGTAACTACAGGCTGGCAGCCTGTGCTCCCCAGAAACACACGCGTGTCATGCGTCTCGGATGTTAACTGCGTGCAGCGGCCCTTGAGAAAATCAGTCGATCATCCGCCGGTCGAGTCCGCCGTAAGCATCGACGCGCCGGTCACGCAGAAATGGCCAATGTGTCCGATGCTCGTTTACGCTGTCCCATTCTACATCCGCCATCACAATCTCTTCTTTCTCGACGGAAGCTTTTGCGATGATTTCGCCGTCTGGTCCACAAACAAAACTTTGCCCCCAAAATTCGATGCCGTCCCCGCCGGCAGGCGCTTCTTGACCGACCCGATTTGCCGCAGCGACATAGCAGCCATTCGCGATCGCATGGCTGCGTTGGATCGTTTCCCACGCTGAATGTTGCGCTGTGCCGAAGTTTTTCTTTTCCGATGGGTGCCACCCGATCGCTGTTGGATAAAAAATAATCTCGGCGCCGCGCAGCGCTGTGAGACGTGCTGCTTCGGGGTACAATTGGTCCCAGCAAACGCAGACGCCAATCTTGCCCTGCGTTGTCTCCCACGCCTGAAATCCCAGGTCCCCGGGCGCAAAATAAAATTTTTCGTGATAAAGCGGATCGTCCGGAATGTGCATCTTGCGATATTTGCCTAGCAACTTTCCATCCGTGTCGATGACTGCCGCCGTGTTATGATAAACGCCGGCGCTGCGTTTCTCGAAGAGTGACGCAATAATCGCCGTGGTGGTTTCGCGCGCTACATCTCCCAATGCCGACGTCGATCTTCCGGGCACTTCCTCAGCCAGCTCAAAGTTTTGGTGATCTTCTGTCTGACAAAAATACTGTGACCGAAAAAGTTCTGGCAAACAGACGACCTGAGCGCCTTTTTTCGCCGCCTGGTGTATGAATTTAATTGCGCGAGAGAAATTCTTTTCCGGGTCCGGGCCACAGCGCATCTGGATGAGCGCGATTTTTGTCTGTCCTGAATTCATTGCCGATTCTCAGTAACACCGGGCTTTAGACCGGTGTGTGCCCACATGCAAGCAACTGAGCCGTTTGAACGGCTTACTTTCCTATTCACGTAAGCCCTTAAAACGGCTGATTACACTGACCGCTGCCAACACCGGGCTGAAGCCAGAAATGAAAGCATATTCGGGCCTACTTAACCGATCCAGCCGGCACGATCTTGATACTCTCGATGACCACGCGCTTTGTCGGCTTGCTCGGTTCGCCTTGTGCATTTCGCTCGACCGGCGTGTTGCCGATTTTTTCGAGCACATCCTGGCCTTTAATTAGCTTGCCGAACGTGGTGTATTGATGATCGAGCCGATGCACCGGTGCGAGACAGATGAAGAATTGCGAGCCGGCCGAATCGGGATCGGAGCTGCGCGCCATTGAGATTACACCCGGATCGTGAGGATGATCGTTAAACTCGGCTTTGATTTGGTAACCCGGGCCGCCTTGTCCGTAACTATTCTCTTTCGCCGGATCTTTTGAATTCGGATCGCCTCCTTGGATCATGAACTCCTTGACGATCCGGTGGAAAATGGTGCCGTCGTAGAAACCCTGGCGCGCCAGTTTTTTGAAATTCTCGATCGTGTTTGGTGCAGCATCAGTCCAAAACTGCACCACCATTTCGCCTTCGCTTGTTTTGATTATGGCCACTTCGTTTGATGTGTTCATCGGTTTGTTTTCTTCAGCGTTGATATTCGCGGCGCCTAGCGCCAGGCCTACAAGGCAGCACAACGTCGATTTCATCCTGCAACCATAACGCTCAACGCTCAACGCTCAACGCTCAACGACAAAACTAAACAGCGCGCGTCCTTACCTTCATTAAACGTTGGGCTTTGGACGTTGGGTGTTGCCACCAACCGCGGCGTGGTATTCCTGCAAACTGCGCACCTGAACTTTTCGTTTTTGTAACGACCGGATTCCATTCGTGCTGGCCAGCGCGGCGCGCACCGTTGTCATGATCGGGATCTTCGCGGCAAGCGCGGCATTCCGAATGACCACTTCATGCTCGCGCGGAATTTTTCCGCTCGGCGTGTTGATGATGAAATTGATGTCGCCGTTCTTGATGCGGTCGAGAACGTTCGGGCGGCCCTCGTGAATCTTGAAGACCTTGGTCACTTTGATTTTCGCCTTCGTCAGTGCGTCTGCGGTTCCGCTTGTGGAAATGATTTCAAAGCCGAGTTTCACAAACTCGCGCGCAACTGGGATCACCGCTTCCTTGTCAGTGTCCTTGACGCTGATGAAGACCTTTCCTTTTTTCGGCAGCGGCGGCGGCGCAGCCATCTGCGACTTCGCGTATGCAAGACCAAGATCAACATCCATGCCCATCACTTCACCGGTCGATTTCATTTCCGGACCCAACGAAATATCAAGGCCTTCATAGCGCAAAAACGGAAACACTGCTTCTTTCACTGAGAAATGTTTCGGCACGATTTCCTTGGTGAAACCGAGTTCACGCAGTGATCTGCCCACCATCACCTTAGCGGCGAGTTTCGCCAGCGGAACACCGATTGCTTTGCTGACGAAGGGAATCGTGCGCGACGCGCGCGGATTTACCTCCAGAACATAAACGTCGTCGCCTTTGACGGCGAACTGCACGTTCATCAGGCCGCGGACGTTCAAAGCGCGCGCCATCGCTTTGGTCGCCGCGGAAATCTCGTCGATAACCTTTTGTGACAACGAGAATGTCGGAATCACGCAGGCGCTGTCGCCGCTGTGGATGCCGGCTTCCTCGATGTGCTCCATGATTGCGCCGATCACGGTGGTCTTGCCGTCCGCGATGCAATCGACATCGACCTCAACCGCATCTTCTAGAAAACGATCAATAAGCACGGGGCGATCTGGCGTCACTTCAATCGCGCTAGCCATGTAGCGCCTGAGATCTTCCTCATTATAAACGAGCTCCATCGCGCGACCGCCCAGCACGAAACTGGGTCGCACCAGCACTGGGTAACCAATCTTCTGTGCAATCGCGACTGCTTCCTCGGTGCTCACCGCTGACCCATTCGGCGTCTGTCGAAGCCCGAGTTTGTCGAGCATTGCCGCGAACAATTTTCTGTCTTCCGCTGTTTCGATACTCTCCGGCTGAGTTCCAAGGATAGAAACGCCGGCAGCTTTTAGTCCTTGCGACAAATTGAGCGGTGTCTGCCCGCCAAACTGGACGAACACGCCCTCTGGTTTTTCCTGGTCGTAAATGTTGAGCACGTCCTCCAAAGTGAGCGGCTCAAAGTACAGTTTGTCGCTCGTGTCGTAATCGGTGGAAACCGTCTCCGGATTCGAATTGACCATGATCGTTTCGAATTCGAGTTCGCGCAGCGCGAACGCGGCGTGCACACAACAGTAATCGAACTCAATTCCCTGGCCGATTCGGTTCGGCCCGCCGCCCAAAATCATGATCTTGCGTTTGCCGCTCTCGCGCCGCTCGTTTTCGTCGCCATAAGTCGAATAGTAATAGGGCGTATAGGCTTCAAATTCGGCCGCACATGTATCGACAAGGCGATACGTCGGCGTAACGCCTAACGAGTTACGTGTCGCGCGAATTTGATTCTCAGTGACGGCATTCGCCACCGCCAGCTGCCGATCCGAGAAGCCAAGCTTTTTCGCGCGGAGCAATTGCTCTCTCGCGAGCGCACTATTTGCGGGTGCTGTGTCGGAAGTGAAGCTGCCAGCTTCACTCGGCTGGCGAGCATCTTGCTCGTCTAAAACAACGTCGGGCTGGCAGCCCGACGGCCGAGTCAGGCAAGCTACCTGATTTCCGAAGTCCCCATCAATGACAAGACCATCGCGCCGGTCCAAAATGAAAGCGTCTTTGCGCAACTGTGCTTTTCGGGGATTTTGCGCGATGTACTCCCGGCACACGCGCAAATGTTCGGCGTCGCGGACAATTGTATCGAAGCTTTCGTGCATCCACAGCGCTCCCTCGCGATTCATTTTCCGATTGAGCGCGTTTGCGGTGAATGATTTCCACGAGTGCAAAATGTCCACGGGCGAGTGTTCCCCAAGAGGCTTGAACAGCACGTGCACGTGGTTGGGCATCACGACGTAGGAATCGATCAAATATCTTTGCCGATCGAAATAATCCAGCGACTCCGCGACAATGGCAGCAGCCTCTGGTTCGCGTAGCAAACACGAGCCTTGTCCTTGATCCAGCCATTGTTCGCATTCTTCCTCAAATTTCCGCATATACTCACGCGCGGTCTTCCAATCCCACGGCTGCGGGTGAAGTTTCAACCAGGCAGCGCGTTCGTCTCGCCACTGCGCGAGAACATCGGCTGGAAGTGAATCCGCCAGCCGAAATGTGACGAAGTAAGTTGCACCTGATTGTTCCCAGTGCGGCAGGTGCCCGCGCTTTTGCACGATTGGCTGCTGCGGATCCAAGCCGCGGAATCTAACGTCAACCAGTTCAGTTGACTTGGTGCTCGGGCGCGCAGCTGGCTGATTTGCGACTCGACGAGCAAGATGCTCGTCGGCCGAGTCAGGCTGGAAGTCTGACTTCCGAGCGGACGAGACATCCCACGCTGCCCGCGAGGGGGGCGCATTTTCGAGGAATTTCGCTTCCTCCACAATCTGCCGCACATTCCTCAAAAACCACCTGTCGATCTTTGTAAGCTCGTAAACCTCATCAATCGACGCGCCTTTTTGAAAGGCCTGCGCGATGAAGAAAATTCGTTCCGCATTCGGAGTCGCGAGTTTCAACCGCAGCGTTTCAACATCGACGTCTTTGTCTGCGCCGTCACCCAACAATCCGAAGCGCTTGATCTCCAGGCTGCGAAGGGCTTTTTGCAATGCTTCCTTGAACGTGCGTCCGATGGCCATCGCTTCACCGACACTCTTCATGCGCGTGGTAAGCGTTGCGTCCGCCTGCGGAAACTTTTCGAACGTAAAGCGCGGTACTTTCACGACGCAGTAATCGATGGTCGGCTCGAAGCATGCGGGCGTCTCGCGCGTGATATCGTTTTTGATTTCATCCAGCGTGTAGCCGACCGCGAGTTTTGCGGCGATCTTAGCAATCGGAAAACCCGTGGCCTTCGATGCCAGCGCGCTGGAACGCGACACGCGCGGATTCATCTCGATCACGACCATCCGGCCATTCTCGGGATGCACCGCAAACTGAATGTTCGACCCACCGGTCTCGACGCCAATTTCGCGAATCACAGCGAATGCGGCATCGCGCATCATCTGGTATTCCTTGTCGGTGAGCGTTTGCACAGGGGCAACGGTGATGGAGTCCCCGGTGTGCACGCCCATGGGATCGAAATTCTCGATGGAACAGACGACCACGCAGTTGTCCATTCGGTCGCGCATCACTTCCATCTCGAATTCTTTCCAGCCGACCAGTGATTCTTCGATCAGCACTTCGTGAACCGGTGACAGATCGAGCCCTCGTGCAGCGATCAGATCGAGCTCTTCGCGATTGTACGCGATGCCACCGCCAGTTCCGCCGAGAGTGAACGCCGGTCGAATGATGAGCGGAAATGTGCCGATCTCGCCAATAATCCGATCGAGATCCGCCAGAGAACGCGCCACACCGGAACGCGGCACCTCGAGCCCGATGCGTAACATCGCTTCCTTAAACAACTGTCGGTCTTCGCCTTTGGCGATTGCCTGAGCGTTTGCTCCAATTAATTTCACGCCGTGCCGCGCCAGCGCGCCGTTGCGGTTTAATTCCATCGCGGCATTGAGCGCCGTCTGTCCTCCGAGGGTGGGCAAAATTGCGTCTGGTTTTTCGCGTTCCATGATCGCTTCGATCACTTCAGCAGTGATCGGCTCGATGTACGTGCGATCAGCGAATTCTGGATCGGTCATGATCGTGGCCGGATTCGAATTCACCAGCACGACTTCATATCGCTCTTCGCGCAGTGCCTTGCACGCTTGCACGCCCGAATAATCAAATTCGCAACCTTGCCCGATGACGATTGGCCCGGAGCCGATCAGCAGGATTTTGTTGAGGTCGTTATTTCGCGGCATCTGCGCCAGCGCGGACAGTAAACGAAATCACGCGAACGTCACGCGCGAAGATGCGCACCGGAGGTCAACCATCCTGGTTGACTCGGCCGCCGGGCTTCTAGCCCGACGTTTCGTTCACGCAACCATCGACAAGCTAGAAGCTTATCTGCCGAGTTCGGCTCGAAGCCGAACTTCCACTCCGCTACGCCACTTGTGCCATCCGCTGTCGATCCAGCCAGACTTTGCAGATGCTTTTGATGCGCGTCAGAACGTAATACACCGTCTGGCTGCGGATGCGGACCAGTTCCGTACCCACAATGCGAGTCACGAAATCGCTCGAAAGATCTAGAATTTCCTGCGGGGTCGAGCCTTCGAGGCCTTTGCAAAGAATCGCGGTCATCGAGCGAGTGAGCGTTTGTACTTCCGGCCCGAGCGTCATGCGAATATGCGCTTTCCCATCTTCGCCCACGTGTAGGTAAACGCCCACGGTGTCCGTGCATTCCTCATCTTTTCGCACATCGACCAGATCAAAATTTTCGCTTTCTCGCGGCTCCTGGTTCTTTGCATTGTCGGCGTAGGAAACGAGCGTCTCGCGCCGCTCATTATCGGGCAGCGATTCAAAGAGATTGATGATCTTGTTCAATTTGGTCGGATACATCGGCGATTAATTTACCACACGTTTTCTGTTTCGGCAGGCGAGACGCCCGCCGGCCCCACAGGCAAGATGCCTGTGCAACGTGCTGCGTCCGTGCTTCGGCTTTGCCGAGCAAAGCGTTTGTGGCTAATTGCGTCATGAAAACTCCTATCAAAGTCGCTGTCACCGGCGCGGCGGGGCAGATTGGTTACGCGCTTGTGTTTCGCATCGCCTCTGGACAGATGTTCGGGCCCGATCAACCGCTCAGACTTCATCTGATTGAGATACCGATCGCGCTCGACGCGCTGAATGGTGTGGTCATGGAACTGGACGATTGCGCCTTTCCGCTGCTCGGATCTGTCATACCGACAGCGGATCTCGACGAAGGCTGTCGAGACATCAATTGGGCATTGCTGGTCGGAAGTGTGCCACGTAAGGCGGGTATGGAACGGAAGGAATTACTTGGGATCAACGGCAAAATTTTCGTCGGCCAAGGCCAGGCGATCCAAAAAAACGCTGCGGCCGATGTGCGCGTGCTCGTTGTCGGAAATCCATGTAACACGAATTGTCTGATTGCCATGAACAACGCGAAAGAAATTCCGCGTGATCGCTGGTTCGCCATGACGCGATTGGACGAAAACCGCGCCCGCGCGCAGCTCGCACACAAGGCTGGTGTAAGCGTTAATTCGGCTACGAACATGACCATCTGGGGGAATCACTCTTCGACGCAATATCCAGATTTTTACAACGCGAGGATCAAGGGTCGTCCTGCGGACGAAGTGATCGGAGACGAAAAATGGCTGAAGGAAGAATTCATTGCCATCGTCCAACAGCGCGGCGCTGCTATTATCAAGGCTCGCGGGCTTTCTTCGGCGGGCTCAGCCGCTAACGCGATTGTCGATACGGTTAGTTCGTTGAGGAATGACACGTCGGGCGACGATTGGCACAGCGTGGCAGTTTGTTCCGATGGAAGCTACGACGTCGAAAAAGGATTGATCTCGTCATTCCCAGTCCGCCTGCGCAGTGGAAAATTGGAGATCGTGCAAGGCCTCCCAATAAATGATTTCAGCCGCTCGAAAATCGACGCCTCGGTAGCTGAGTTAAGAGAGGAGCAATCGCTCGTTAGCGAACTGATTTCGTAGCGCCATTTCATAAACGGCGTTGTCATGTTTCGCTTCGCTCGGAATGACTTCCACGATGATCTCCCGGTCCGCCAGTGGTGCGTTGCCAACCGCCCCGACGATCTTCTCGATCGCGTCCGTCTCGTTGTAACAGGAAATGACGACCGAGACTTTCATTTTTTAAATTGATCGGAATTTTAGCGTGATAAACGGAAAGGCTTTTGACAGTGTGACGCGGAACGCTTTTCACGTGCGCCGCTGCGGATATCATCGCCCCAGCGCTTAGCATGACCAGCTCGGATAACCAGTCCCGGCCAGACGGGGTGAATCAGTCCAACGCGATTGACATGCTTTGTCTCATTATCCTTGTCGCGTATTTCCTTCACTTTGCTCTCCCAGCATTGGGGGGAGCCTTCAGTGAGGACGAAATAATGAGTGTATATATTTACTGGTTTACCGGAACGTTAAAATCACTCTGGGAAAATGTGTGCTTTTGGAAGGGCATTGGTCGCCCGGGCGGCGCCCTATATTATCTGCCACTCTATCACCTTTTTCGGCTAAATCCTCAGCCATATCGGATCGCTCAAATTAGCGTTCTCGCCGCGTCAATCCCGATGGTCTATCACCTGGCCAGGCTTCTTGCATCTTCGCGCTCGGTGGCATTCCTTGGAGTTCTTGCTTTCTGCTATCACGCTCAACTGGCCAATTTAGTGTTTAGCGGTTCGTTCATCTACGACGCTCTCTGCGGTTTCTTTTATTTTGCGGCACTGACTTACTATATTCATATTCGTGAGAAGGGACTCCTTCCGCGGCCCACGCAGTGCGTGGGATTTCTGGCTCTGTATATCTGTGCCCTGAACGTCAAGGAGATGGCGGTCACGCTTCCGGTAGTCATTTTGATTTATGAGCTCTTGAAATATCCTCACGAATTAGAACGGCCAAGATTCTTCCGTTGGATATTGTATGACGCTTTACCTGCTCTGGTTGCCGGTGCGATTACGGCAATTTACGTTTACAACAAAATCTACGGGCCGGGCTTTGCCGGAAATTTCACCACGGAGTTCGTCGAGCACAGGTCGGAGCCGGCCCGGCTCCCCTCGTGGGTTGTTGCCGCCCTCGAACTATACAGGCCTCATTATTCCTGGCGCCGATTTATCGAGTCGAATGCGCAGTTCGTCAGCGAACTTTTTTATTACCGAGTTCCAAATCATGTACTTACAGGAGGGATGCTGCTTGCAATATGGGCATTACTGTTCGCCTACGCTTTTTTGCGCCGAGATCGCATGCTTCAATTGATGGCATTTTGGGTTGTCATCACACCCCTTCCGCTTGCCTTCATTTCTCCTCGCGGCGGCGCTCGCCTCTATATTCTGCTATTTGGGTGGGCGATGATTTTTGCCAAGCTTGCGTCGGACGTTATCACGCTAATCTCCAAACCCTCTATATTGCTGGGCCAAGGTGGGGCGGTTGGCGCCACAACCCGAGCAATCGCCGTCGGCGCTGCCACTAGTCGTGTCCGATGGGCAGCGATCAGGGCGGCCGCTGGCGCCACGGTGGGCAAGACGTCCCCCGTGATGTTTCGAGCATTCGCAACGGTCCTAGTGGCTCTTGCGCTCGCAGTCTTCACCCGGTGGGAAAATCAACGTTTCGGGCGTATTCGCGCCTTGCTCAATTCACATCAGAAAACACTCCACGTTATCCAAGCATTTCGCTCATTGAACGTGCGTCCAGCGCCAGGCAGCCTGATTTTGTTGCGGCCAGAAAAACACTTCCAGCAAAATGGCTACTACCTCGCATCCGTCGCCTCACTCGCCTCGAATGACCCCCTGCGAGAGTTAATAGTGGAACATTCGCCTCGATATTGGTGTTGCGTCGCTTCACTCGGCTGGGGGGACCGTTCGCTGCGAATACACATCGAGGATCAGCATCATCAACTCACCGAGGAGCAGACTGCAAAAATGAATTACATCATTTCGTTCGATGAATTCCAAGCGGAGCTTATTCGTGGTCCTCCTCCGGGTTAACCTTGACATGTCAGATTTTCTCGCAATCGCATTTCGCCTTTTGGGATATTCCTGCCGGCGAATAACTTTCGTACAGCGCGTAAATCTTCTCTTGTCCAAACCGAAATTCCTTCGACAAAGGAAATTCCAGCTCTAGGTGAGTTGATTCGTAAATCAAAAAGCTTCGTGCCAACGTCATTCCGAGCGAAATCGAGGAATCCTGTCAATCAGTTCACGGGATATCTCGGCTGCCCCGACATGACAGCTCGTTCGTAAATGGCTTCTGACATTTTGCGCCAGTGCCAAGCTGCCATGGCTATCGCTGCCCGACGA
>Ga0307277_10001002_pt1 | contig 10895 bp, 11 predicted proteins | sample ER_DNA_116_FD_194473 | JGI IMG/M metagenome (GOLD analysis project Ga0307277, IMG submission 194473) | Bulk soil microbial communities from the East River watershed near Crested Butte, Colorado, United States - ER_DNA_116 | ecosystem: Environmental > Terrestrial > Soil > Floodplain | place...
TTTTCCGAGTGGGAGCCGAAATGCACCTGAAGAACACAATCAAGAACGAGCGAGGACAGACGATGACGGAGTTCGCCTTCGTCCTGCCCATCCTGCTCGTGTTGCTCTTCGGCATCATCCAGTTCGGGATCATCTTCAACAACTACGTCGCGCTGACAGATGCAGCACGCGCCGCATCGCGCAAGGGCGCCGTGTCGCGCAACGCCTCCGATCCCAAGGGAGCCTGTGAGTCGACCGGCTATGCAGCCGGAACGAATCTCAAGAATCCTGGGACGGACTTCGTCCTCACGTGCTCCTCCTCCTGGGCAATCGGGTCTGACGTCACAGTCACGGCCACGTACCCCTACGACATCAATTTGCTGGGCTGGGTTGTTGCGAGCGGGCAGCTCAACACGACTATGAAGGAGCGAGTCGAATGAGCTTCGTCCGCAGAGATGAACGCGGCCAGGCGATCGTCCTGATGACAATTTCCCTCGTCGTGATCCTGGGCATGGCGGCACTCGTAATCGATGTCGGCAACTGGTACCACACAAAGCGCCGGCTCCAGGGAACGGCCGACGCTGCAGCCCTCGCCGGCGCGCAGAAGCTTCCTGGCGATCCAAGCGGCGCCCAGGCGATGGCGCTCGACTACGCCAACCAGAACGGCGGCGACGTCGCCGGCGCGAACATCGTCGTCAGCTCGACGAACCAGACGAACGACACGATCAGCGTCCGGGCGAGAAAGACCGACCCCGGCTTCTTCGGCGGTGTGCTCGGCATCACAAGCGCCGACATCGACGCGCGCGCGAAGGTGCTAGTCGGTCCGCCCCAAAAAGCGAGGTACGTCGCGCCGATGGTGGTCGACTGCGCGCACCCCTTGATCCACAACTGTGACGGCGACAGCACGCCCGACTTCGGGGAGGACCATCCGACCACCATGGACTACGACCCGATGGGCGCCCCGGGGGCCTACGGCATGCTCAACCTGGACGGTGGAAACGGGACGCCGGGCTCATCCGACGAGGCCGACTGGATCCTCCACGGTTTCGACAAGTATCTCGGACTCGGGGATTACCGCTCGGACCCGGGAGCGAAGTTTTCCTCCAGCAACATTCAGAGCGCACTCGAGGACCGCAGGGGCACGGTCCTGCTCTTTCCTGTCTTCAGGGTCCTTAGTGGCACGGGGCAGAACGCCGTGTACGAGATCATCGGCTGGATCGGCTTCCACCTCACCACTTTCGAAGTGCACGGCAACAACGCAACGCTGCACGGCTATTTCACGGAGTTCATCGCCCAGGGGATCCTGGCCAGCACGGGCGGCGGCGGCTCGGGACCCTCAAGTTCCTTCGGCGTGAAGACGATTCAACTCATCGAATAGGTCTTTAAACCAAGTCTCAAGTCCTCAGGCCCTTCTAGACGAAAAGAGAAAGGACTATGAATTATCGCGCCAAGAATATCGGGATCGCCGTCGCGCTGGCCGCACTTGCCGCCATCCTGACGAGCGCATACGTCGTCAACTACAAGCGCCATGTGCAGCGCGGGGAAGGCAAAGTGACGGTCCTCGTCGCGGCGCGCGACATCCCGGCAGGTACTTCTGGCGCGGACGTTGTCGATCAGAAGATGCTCAAGGAGCAGACCGTGCCCCGCAAGTCAGTTGTCGCGGGCGCGATCTCGTCTCCGGACCAGCTCTCGCAGTACGTCGCCACCCAGGACGTCTTCGAGGGTGAGCAGGTGAGCACGCGACGCTTCTCTCCGCCGACGGAGCAGGGCATCCGGTCCCTGATCAAGGGCACGCAGCGGGCTTACGAGCTCGCAGGTGATGCGAACCAGCTTCTTGCAGGGACCCTGAAGGAAGGCGACCACATCGACGTGGTTGGCAACTGGAAGGTAAAGAGCAACGGCGGAGACAACGAGAACGCCATTACTCGCGTCATTCTGCGCAACATCCTCGTCATGCGCGCTGCGCTCGGTGGCAGCGTCGGATCAACCGTCACCTCCGGCAGCGACAAGTCGCTGAACGTCCAGCTTCGCCTCACCGACGTCCAGGTCCAGAAGATGTTCTGGATCGAGAAGAACGGCGACTGGCATCTCACGCTTCGGCCCCCGGTGAACTCGGTCGACAGCGGCAACACGATTCAGGAAGTCAACACGATGTACTTCGACGGACCCGGAAGGAGGCCGTAATGAGCACCGCTACCGAGACAACCACCCGCGAGCGCGTGCGGGTTTACGCCACCGGATCCTGTGAAGGGTTCGACAAGCTCCGCGAGTCGCTGGCCACCCACCCCGAGATCGAACTGGTCGGGGCGAGCACCAGCGTCGCCGACGGCGCAGCAGCGCTGGCGGGCGGGCACCTGGACGCCATCCTCCACGCAACCCGGGCCGCGTCATTCCCGGCGGACGAGCTTGCAGCGATCCGGGAGCACACCCGTGCCCCGGTCATCCTGCTCGCGTCCGGCGGCTCTTCGGGGCTGCTCGAGCAGGCTCTGGACGCTGACGTCGCCGACGTCCTGCTTTTGCCGCAGCTCGTCGAGAACATCGTGTTCGCGATTCGCAAGTCGACGCACACCACGCGCCGGCATCACGAACCCGGCTCCGGCCGGCACGGCAAGATCGTGACGGTCTTCTCCCCGAAAGGCGGGACCGGCAAGACGGTCACAGCAACCAACCTCGCTGCCGCCTGCGCGAAGTTCGAGGGGCGCAAGACGCTCCTCCTCGACCTCGACCTGCAGTTCGGCGACGCGGCGATCATGCTCGGCATCGAGCCCGAGAAGACGATCTACGACCTGGTCGTCGCCCCGGGCGAGCTCGACGCGGAGAAGCTGGCCGGTTACACGACCAAGCACGCGTGCGGGCTCGAGGTGCTGCCGGCTCCGCTTCGCCCCGAGGATGCAGAGCTCGTGACGGAGGCCAAGCTCGGCCGCCTGCTCGAGGTGGCCCGCGAGGCGTTCGACGTGATCGTGGTCGACACATCGCCCTTCTTCCACGGGCCGATGCTGGCGACGCTCGATCGCACGGACGAGCTGCTGCTGCTCTGTTCGCTCGATGTGCCGACGCTGAAGAACCTGCGCCTGGCGCTGCAGACGCTCGACCTGCTCTCGTTCCCGAAGCAGCGCGTCCGCATCGTCCTCAACCGCTCCAACTCCAAGGTCGGCATGAAGCCGAACGAGGTGGAAGGTGCGCTGGGGATGAAGGTCCGCTTCGAGGTGCCGTCCGACCGTGCAGTTCCGCTGTCGGTCAACCGCGGCAACCCCGTCGTGCTCGCCGAAGAAGGCGCAGACGTGTCGAAGGCGATCAAGGCAATGGCGAAGGAGCTCTTCCCTGCAGTCAAGGAAGAGGGCAAGAAGCGTCGTCTCCTTCCCACGCTCGCGAGGTCGTAACCCATGGGCCTCCACGACCGCCTCAAAACCTCTAACGGGAGCACCTCCGCCACCGCGGAGCTGCTCACCGGCGGACAGAGCCATCATGAAATGTCGTCGTCCCACCCGTCTCCGGCACACGATCCGTATGCCGAGCTGAAGACCCGCATCCACCATGCGTGTATCGCCACGCTGGGCGCGGAGCTGTTCAAGCGTGAGGCGACCGGCGACATCGGTGAGCGCGTCACGCGAGCCGTCACCGAGCAACTCGTGCTCGACCGGACGCCGCTGACGCGCGAGGAACGGCGCCAGATCATCCGGGAGATCACCGACGACATCCTCGGCTACGGGCCGCTGGAGAACTTCCTCCGCGACGACTACGTCACGGAAGTCATGGTCAATGCGTACGACCAGATCTACGTCGAGCGGCTCGGCAAGCTCGAGCGCACGCAGGCCTCATTCGCCGACAACTCGCACCTGCTGCGCATCATCGACAAGATCGTCTCCCAGATCGGTCGACGCGTGGACGAAGCCTCGCCGATGGTCGACGCACGTCTTCCGGACGGCTCGCGTGTGAACGCGATCATCCCGCCTCTGGCCCTCAAGGGCCCGACGCTGACGATTCGAAAGTTCGCGCGCGACCCGTACACGATGAACGACCTGATCTCGTTCGGCTCGATCTCGCCCAAGGCTGCGCAGTTCCTCGCAGCCTGCGTCAAGGGCAAGCTGAACGTTCTGATCTCAGGCGGTACGGGCACCGGTAAGACGACGACACTGAACGCGATGTCCGCGTTCATCCCCGGCGACGAGCGCATCGTCACGATCGAGGATGCGGCGGAGCTCCAGCTCCAGCAGGAGCACGTCATCACGCTGGAGTCGCGACCTCCCAACATCGAAGGCCAGGGCGAGGTTCGGATCCGCGAGCTCGTCCGCAATGCACTGCGCATGCGCCCCGACCGGATCATCGTCGGCGAGGTCCGTGGCCCCGAGACCCTGGACATGCTCCAGGCGATGAACACGGGCCACGAAGGATCGCTGACGACCATCCATGCAAACTCCCCGCGCGATGCGCTCTCGCGTCTCGAGACTCTCGTGATGACCGCCGGCGTTGAGCTTCCCCTGCGGGCGATTCGCGAGCAGGTGTCGAGCGCATTCGACCTCCTCGTCCAGATCACGCGTCTCGTCGACGGCTCGCGCCGGATCTCGCACGTCACGGAGGTCCTGCGGATGGAGTCCGAGGTGATCACGCTGCAGGACATCTTCCACGCGAAGCCACCGGACGAGCAGACGGCTACGGGCGGCGTCGGCGTGCGGCTGCTCACACCGCTGGCGTGCAGCGGTCTCAAGCCCAACTTCCTCGACAAGATGGCCGCCAACGGCGTGCTGCTCCAGCCGAGCTTCTTCAGCAAGGACGACGACACAGACACTCCGGCAGTCGGCCAGGGCCACCAGGCCTCGAAGTTCAAGGGAGCGTTTCAATGAGCCGATTCCGGCTCGCCGTCGCCGGGCTCGCGTTCGTCATCCTCGCACTACCGGCCGCCGCAGCTGCCGCTGTGCAGCTTCGAGGAGTCGACGCGACCGCCTATCCGACCATCCACGCGTCGATCTACACGCCGAACGGCGGTGGCAGGCCTGCGCTGTGGGAGAACGGCACCCCGGTTGCAGGCTTTCAGGCGCAGAACCTCGGGAGCGTCAAGGCGATCGCGACCCTGATCGACCGCTCGCAGTCGATGCGCGGCAAGCCGCTCGCCGACGCTGCGGCCGGTGCGCGCGCGTTCGTGGCGGCAAAGCAGGCTCCCGACGAGCTCTCCGTCATTGCTTTTGGATCGAAGGTGGTGCCACTGTCGCCGTTCTCGACCGTGAAGCGCGACGCGGATCTCCCGCTCGGGCGCATGACGACCGACAAGGTAAAGGGAACGGCGCTCTACGACGCCGTCATCGCGGCTGCCAACCAGCTCAAGGGGAACCCGCTGCCGGGACGCGTCATCATCGTGCTCAGCGACGGCGCCGACAATGCGAGCAGCGGTACCCTGACAACCGCGATCAAGGCCGCTCGCGAGGCGAACGCGTTGATCTATGCAATCGGGATCGAAGGCGAGGGTTTCACCTCCGATCCGCTCGAGCAGCTCGCCGGCGCGACAGGCGGCCAGTACTACGGCGCGACCTCGACCTCTGCACTGGCAGGTGTCTACGCGTCGATCGCCGACGCGCTGAAGAAGACGTGGCGGATCCAGTACGTCACGGCTGCGCGCCCCGGAGACCACATCCGGCTCACCGCGTCGATCGTGGGTCAGGGATCAACCACGCAGCTCGCTTCGATCCCCGCGGGTAACTCGATGGTCGCTCCCGGCCCGTCGACGCTCATCCCGAAGAACGCCTATGGGCCCGGCGGCCCGCTCGCGGTCGCGATCGCGGTTGCGACGCTCATCCTCTTCGGTTGTCTTTTCTTCCTGGCAGGCATGCGCGGCTCGTGGGTGCTCAGCCGAATCGTTGCGCACACGGGCGAGGGCAAAGGGAACGCGAAGAAGAACCGTAAGGAGAAGCGAACCGAGGCGCTCTCGTCCATCTTCGCCGTCACCGAGAAGACTCTCGGCCACCTGAAGCAGTGGCGGTCGATCAGCCGTATGCTCGAACGCGCCGACGTCCAGCTCCGAACGGTCGAGTTCATCTGGATCACCGTCGGCGCCGGCGTCCTGATGGCGCTGCTCGCGTTTCTCTTCGGGGCGGGACTCATCATCCTCGTCGCGCTGACCGTGACCGCCGCAATGATTCCCTTCGGCGTCGTCTGGCTCAAGATGCGGAAGCGGCTACGCGCCTTCGAGGACGAGCTGCCGGATCTCCTGATCACCATCGCTGCTTCGCTCAAGGCAGGCCACTCGTTCAAACAGGGCCTCCAGGCCGTTGTCGACGAGGGCCATCCGCCGGCGAATCAGGAATTCAAGCGCGTGCTGACCGAGGCCTCCCTCGGCCGGCCGATGGACGACGCCCTGATCGAGATGGCCGAGCGCATGGCTTCGAAGAACTTCGAGTTTGCAATCACGGCAGTCACGATCCAGAGACAGGTCGGCGGTTCGCTCGCGACGCTGTTCGACATGGTCGCCGACACCGTGCGCCAGCGGCAGCAGTTCGCCCGCAAGATCCGCGCGCTCACCGCAATGGGCCGAATGTCGGCCTATACGCTGATCGGAATCCCGTTCTTCCTGGCCGGAGTCATCACCTTGGTGAACCGGCCCTACATGCGTCCGTTGTACTACTCGCACAAGGGTCATCTGCTCATCCTGATCGGGTTCGCGATGATGGCGGTCGGCTCTCTCATTCTGAAAAAAATCGTCTCTTTCCGAGGTTGATGACATGCCATTGATTCTCACTTTTGCAATTGCAGCTATCGGGGGCGCCGTCTTCTTCTTCGCGGAGATCGCTACGACGCCGATGCGAAACCGTCGGAACCTGGTGCACCGGGCGGCCAACTACGGCCGACTCCGAACCGTCACCGGAAAGGAGATGCCGCGCTTCCGCGAGCGCGCGCTCGATCCGTTCGTGTCGAAAGCTGCCCGGCTCGTGCTTCGCATCAACCCGCGGATGTCGGTGGAGGCCGTCTCGGAGAAATTGATGGCCGCCGGGATGCGGAGGACGTCGCCGACGACGATCATCGGCGCCAAGGGTCTGCTCGGCGTCGGGGGAGTCTTCCTCGGACTTGTTGTCGGCAGCGCAGCCGCGCCGAAGTACATCTTTCTCCTCGCGCTGTTCTTCGGCCTGATGGGAGCGGTGGGACCAGGCTTCTATCTGAACCGCCGCGTGAAGGCCCGCCAGGCGGCCGTGTCGGCTGAGCTCCCGGACGCGCTCGATCTGCTCTCGGTGAGCGTCGAGGCCGGGCTCGGCTTCGACGGCGCGGTGCAGAAGCTGACCGAGCACATGGAAGGCCCGCTGATCGAAGAGTTCGAGCTTGCGCTGGGCGGGATCCGCATCGGCGAGGGCCGGAGCGAGGCGCTCAAGAAGGTGGCCGAGCGCAGCTCCTCGCAGGAGATGGCGAGCTTCGTGCGCGCAATCATCCAGGCTGACCAGCTGGGTATTTCGCTTGGCCGGATCCTCAAGGTCCAGGCCGGCGACACACGACTCAAGCGTCAGCTGCTGGCGGAGGAGAAGGCGATGAAGGCACCGATCAAGATGCTCTTCCCGACGGTGATCTTCATCTTCCCGGCGATGTTCCTCGTCGTGCTCGGCCCCGCGTTCCTCAACCTCTCGACGATCTTCAAGTTCTAAGGGGAGGGTGGTGTCAGTGGCCGAACATGGCACCGAAGGCGGTTTCGGAACCGGGCTGAGGGCGAAGCTCCAGTCGGGCGAGACGCCGCCCGAGCCTCGGTCCCCGGCCGAAGCGATTGCGGCGGCCGCGCCGGTTATCGAGGAGACCGAGGCCGAGGCGCTTCGCGCCGAGCTGACCGCGTCGCTCGCGCGGGAGCAGCAGCTGCGCTCGTCCTTGAGCGACCAGGTGGAAACTTCGGGTCGCGACCAGCAGATCGAGCAACAACTTGCAGAGCAGTCGGCCGGCCTGGACCGGCGTGCGGCGGCACTGGCGGAGACCCAAGCCGAGCTCGACGAGCGCGAGCGCCGAATCACCGAGCGGCTCGCCGAGCTCGACGGCCTGCTCGAAGCGAAAGAGGAGCTGACGAAACTGGAGGCACGGCTGGCGGAGCGCGAGCAGCTCGTCGAGCTGAAGGTGCACGAGCTCAAAGCCGGCGACGAGGAGCGGTCTGCCGCTGCTGCCGAGGTGAAGGAAAAGCTCGCCGAGATCGCCAAGCGTGAGAAGGCTCTCGTCGGCGCGGAGGCAAAGGTGTCGGCGTCGGCTGAGGAAACCGAGGTGCGCCAGGCGAAGCTCATGCGCGCACTCGAGGAGCGCGAGGAAAAGGCGCGCGTCAAGGACGAGCAGGCGCGAGCCCTCGAGAAGAGGGTCGCCGATCGCGAAGCGCAGCTGGCTGCGACCGAGCGTGAGTTCACTCAGGCGAGGGTCCAACTTGAGACGCGTGAGAAGGTCATCAGCAAGCGGGAGGCCGCGGTCTCCGCCGAGACCGGGCGGGACGACCAACAGCTAGCCGCTCGAGCCCGCGAGCTCGACGAGCGCGAGCTCGAGCTATCCGCTCGGACAAGCGAGCTCACTGCCCGCATGGAAGAGCTCGAGCGTCAGGCCGCGGAACGCGATGCGGTCGCAAAGGACGCGCTCGCCAAGCTCGACAGCATCGAAGCGCGCGAGACCGAGCTGATCGCCCGCGAGGCCGAGCTCCACCGGCTCGAAGCGACAGCGCGGCGGGCGACCGAAGAGGCGCGCACGCCTGAGGTGGACGAGCTCGCAGAGCGCCGCCTGAAGCAGCGTGACGAAGATTTGTCTGCCCGCGAATCGGCTCTCAACAAGGCGGAGCAGGCGATCCTCGCCTCGCGTAGCCGGTACGAGGGCAAGGAGAAAGGCCTCGACGAGCGGGAGAAGGTTCTTGCCAGCCGCGCCAAGGAACTGGAGGAGCGCGACGCCGCCCTCAATCTGCGCGAGGCTCAGATGGAAGCCGAGTTGGAAGTCCGCGAGCAGCGGCTCGAGCAGCGCGAGCAGGCCGGGGCCGAGCTCGAGGCCTCCCTTTCGATCCGCGAAAGCGACCTCTCCACGTACGTCGCACAGCTGCAGGACAACTTCGACCGCCGCGAATCCGAGTGGTGGTCGAAACAGCTCGGCAAGGACGCCGGGCAGCAGCCTGCTGCATGACGGCGTAGCCACCCGTCAGAATCCTCGGCATGGCCCAGACGTTGAGCGACAGCGAGCTCGTTGCGCGGTGCCGGTCCGGTGACCAGCAGGCGTGGGCCGAGCTCGTCGACCGGTTCTCCCGTTACGTCTACGCCATCTCCGTCCAGGCCTTCCGGTTGTCGGACGCCGACGCAGAGGATGTCTTCCAGGAAGTATTTGCGCGCGCCTACGAGCATCTCGACAAGCTGCGAGACGACGCCGCGGTCCGGCCCTGGCTCGCCCAGCTCACGCGGCGATTGTGCATCGACCGCCTACGCGCTTCCTCGCGCGAGCGCCCCACCGCGGACGAGGAGCTCGAGGTCGCCGGGTCGGAGGAAACCTTGACGATGCTCGAGGAAGCCCTCACCGTTCACGAGGCCCTCGCCGCAACGCCCGAGCACTGCAGGGAGATTCTCGACCGCTTCTTCGCACGCGACGAGACCTATCGCACCATCGGTGAGGCGCTCGACCTCCCAGCCGGAACGATCGCAAGCCGGATCTCGAGGTGCCTCGGGCGACTACGTGAGCTCCTCGAGGGAAGAACCGAGGCCGATACCCCGTCTAGTTCCCGATGACCGCTTTCGACGAAGTGCACCTCGCACGCCTGATCCGGGCTTTGCCCCCGGCGCCGGAGGCCTGGGTTCGCGCCGCGCAGGAGCTGCCGTTGGCGAAGGCCGGGCTCGACGAGATCGTCGCCCGGGCTGAGGCGGACGGCGAGTTCAGGGCCCGGCTCGTGGCCGATCTCGAGGCCGCCCTCGAGGCTGAAGGGTACGAGCGCGATCCCGCGGTCATCGAAGAGCTCAAGGTTCGCTTCAAGTCCAAGTAGCGCTTCGAGGACAATCCCCCGCATGGCCCTGCTCGACCTGCGGTTACGGGAATTCCTCGACGAGATCGCGGCCGAGGGCAGGACGCCTGGGGGAGGGTCCGCCGCAGCACTCGTAACCGCAATTGCCGCCGGCCTCCTGGCCAAGGTGGCTCGCGCGTCGGGTGAGACCTGGCCGGAAGCAGCGGGCATCATCGCGCAGGCGGAGACCCTGAGGGACCGCGCCACTCCGCTCGCCGAGGCGGACGCAGAGCAGTACGAAGCCGCGCTCCGAGCCCGCGAGGAGAACGGCGGCGAGCAGGGCGACCGGCGAGACTTCGCCCTCGGCAAGGCCTATGCAAGGGCAGCCGAGCCTCCCCTACAGATCGTGCGAACCGCGGGCGACGTCGCTCAGCTCGCGATCGCAGTGGCCGAGAACGGCAACCCGGCGTTGCGCGCTGACGCCGTGACGGCCGCACTGCTCGCTGCGGCAGCGGCGAAGGCCGGGGCGGAGCTGGTGGCGGTCAATCTGACCGCGTCGGCAAGCGACCCGCGCGTCCTCGAGGCGGCGAAACTGGCAGAAGAGGCCGTCCGCGCCGCGGAAGCGGCGCGGACGGTGCGGGAGTAGATCAGGCGGTGCGAGCCGTGTGTCGTCGGGCGACGACGATGGCCCGAAGCACGGCGTTCCACCGGAGAGCTTCCTTTGGCGCGCTCAAGGGCCGATCTGAAGCCCCCTCACGGATCATCACGGCAAGACGCTCCTGGGTTGCCTCGCGTAGCAGGTCCGCGTGGCGGCCTCGGGCGATCTCTTGAGGCGAAAGCGGAAACACTCCGTCTACCAGACGGGTGCCAAGGCGCTCCTCTTCCCGCGTACGCTGCAGGGGTGAGCGAGGAACTTCCAGCCTGGAGCCTTTCTGCGGAGGCGGCCGAGCGGATCGCCCTGCCCGAGGAATGGCCCGGGGAGATCACGCGCGAGTGGGCCTGGGGCGGGGCG
>Ga0307277_10001003_pt1 | contig 10886 bp, 8 predicted proteins | sample ER_DNA_116_FD_194473 | JGI IMG/M metagenome (GOLD analysis project Ga0307277, IMG submission 194473) | Bulk soil microbial communities from the East River watershed near Crested Butte, Colorado, United States - ER_DNA_116 | ecosystem: Environmental > Terrestrial > Soil > Floodplain | place: USA...
CGAGCACCGGCACTGCGCTGACCGTCGCCGCGGGCGCGGAGACGCTGCGCTGTCCGGTCTGGCCGCTGACCGGCCTGCCGGCGAACGGTGCGAACACGACGATCCGGCCGCTCTACGTGAAGGTCGACAACAACCCGTCGGCGCGACCGCACTACGGGATCGCCAAGGCGGATCAGGTGTACGAGTGGCTGGTCGAAGGACTCACCACGCGCCTGGCGGCCGTGTTCCAGTCGCAGGCGCCCGACGTGATCGGATCGGTGCGCAGCGCGCGCATGACGGACCGCCCGATCCTGCCGAGCCTCGGCGCGGCGTTCGTGTATTCCGGCGGCGGACCTGAGGAGCTCATGGCCATCCACTTCGATGAGGCGATCGGCCATCGCTACGTCGACATCGCGCCGACGTATGGGTGGGGCTATCGCGTCGAGTTCCGCCACGCGCCGTACAACTACTTCACGTCGTACGCGGCGCTCAAGGGCGCGATCGCTGCGGCGCCGGACGGCGACCAGCCCGCGCTCATCGCGCCGTGGAGCTTCCTTCCGACGGCGACCGGCGATCCGCTGGCCGGCGGGTTCGCGGGCAGCGTGCCTGCCTCGCGCATCACGATCCCGTACCGCGCCGGCTTCGCGGTCGGCTACACGTACGACCCTGGCACACGCACCTACGGCCGCGTTCAGGACGGCGTTCGCGAGGTCGATGGCGCGACCGGCCAGGTCATCGCGGCGCGTGACGTCGTCGTCATCCTCACCGAGGTGCACTTCACTACGGACTTCGGCCTCGATCCGGCCGGCAATCCGAAGCTCGACATGACGCTCACCGGCACGGGGAAGGGGATCGTCTTCCGCGACGGGCTGCGGCAGGACGTGACCTGGACGCGGCCAGACATCGTGGACGCCTTCACGTTCAAGAGCGCGAGCGGCGAGGTCGTGCAGCTGTCGCCCGGCCAGCCGTGGATCCACATCGTGCCGCAGGACTGGACGATCCCGAGCAGCTAACGCGCGCGATCAGCTTCGGCGCCGGGTTCAAACAGCATTTTCGTCGTCCGCGGGGCAACGCCGACGAGACTCGCCGCCAGTTCTCACAATTGCGCGATGTCCCCCCGCTCTCCAGCGACTCGACGCTATGTCGACCTGTTCACGCGCTACGTCGGCCCGCGCTGGCCGCGCGCCGTGCTGCTCGGCGTGCTCCTGCTCACGAGCATCGCGCTCCAGCTCGCGAATCCGCAGCTGCTGCGCGCGTTCATCGACAGCGCGACGCATGGCGCGGAGCTCAGCGCGCTCGCGGTCATCGCCATCGCGTTCATCGCCGTCGCGCTGGTGAACCAGGTCCTCTCGGCGTTCGCGCAGTACGTGGGTGAGGACCTCGGGTGGACCGCGACCAATGCCCTTCGCGCCGATCTCGTGCTGCACTGCCTGCGCCTCGATCTGAGCTTTCACAAGGCGCGCACGCCGGGTGAGCTCATCGAACGCATCGACGGCGACGTGACCGCGCTCGCCTCCTTCTTCTCGCGCTTCATCGTGAACGTGCTCGCGAATCTGGTCCTGCTCCTCGGTGTCCTCGTCGTCGTTGCGCGGGAGAACGTCATCGCCGGTATCGGCTTCGCGGCCTTCGCGGTCGCCGGCCTGCTACTGCTCGGCCGGCTGCGCAGCATCGCGACCCGCGAGTGGGGTGTCGTGCGAGAGACGCAGGCGCAGATGTACGGCTTTCTCGGCGAGCATCTCGCCGGCACCGAAGACATCCGCTCGAATGGCGCGGAGTGGCACGTGCTCAATGGCCTTTCCCGCCACCATCGCGCGTGGCTCGCGGCACGCCGCCGCGCGATGTTGCGATGGTCGATCGTCGAGTCGGCGACGTTCGTAACATTCGCGGCGGGACACGCGATGGCCTTCGGCATCGGCGGCTATCTCTGGCTCAACGGCCAGATCACCATCGGCACCGTCTACCTGCTCTTCTATTACGTCGAGCAGCTGCGCCGGCCGATCGAGCAGCTGCGGCGCGAGCTCGAGGACATGCAGCGCGCGTTCGCCAGCGTCAGCCGCGTCGACGAGATGCTGCACATCACCTCGCGCCTTCCGCCGGGCCGCGGCCTGCGTCTCCCTGCTGGCGCGATCGGGGTCGAGCTCGACGCGGTGTCCTTCACCTACGGTCCTGAAGCGACCGAACCGGGCGAGAGCGCCGGGGGAGCAAGCGGGCTGGTGCTTCGAGACGTCTCGCTCGCGGTCGCGCCCGGGCGGACGCTCGGCGTCCTCGGCCGCACCGGCAGCGGGAAGACGACGCTCGCGCGACTGCTCATGCGCTTCTACGACCCCACCGGAGGCACGGTCCGTCTCGGTCGGGTCGATGTCCGCGATGCCGATCTCGACGAGCTCCGCAGCCGCGCGACCCTGGTGAGCCAGGACGTCCAGCTCTTCTCCGCGTCGGTGCGCGACAACCTCACGTTCTTCGACCCCACCATCGAGGATGCCCACATCACGGCCGTCTTGGATCAGATCGGCCTGCGCGATTGGCTGCGCGCCCAGGAGGACGAGGGCGGTCGCGGACTCGACGCACGTCTGTCGGCGGGCTCGCTGTCCGCCGGCGAGGCGCAGCTCGTCGCGCTCGGTCGCGTGTTCCTCCGCGATCCCGGTCTGGTGATACTCGATGAGGCGTCGTCGCGTCTCGATCCGGTCACCGAGCGCCAGATCGATACGGCGATCGATGCGCTGCTCAACGATCGGACCGGGATCGTGATCGCGCATCGACTCGCGACCCTGCAGCGCTGCGACGACGTGCTGATCCTCGACGAGGGAAGGGTCGTCGAGCACGGTCCGCGTGCCGCGCTGGCCGCCGATCCATCCTCACGATTCGCCCAGTTGCTGCGCACGGGCCTCGAGCAGGTGCTGGCATGAGCGCGCTGCGCGGAGCAGAGACGATCGGGACGGGACGCTTCATGTGGCGCACGGTCTGGTTCCAGCCCGGCTGGTACGTCGCCGACAACGTCCTCTGGATCGGGTTCTACTGCACGCGGCTGCTGCCGGGCCTCGTGGCGCAACAGGCGTTCAACGCGCTGCAGAGCGGACATCCCGACGCGGGCGCGATCCTCTGGTTCGCCGGCCTGTTCGTCGGCGCAGGGGTCGTCGAGGCGAGCGTGGTCACGATCGGTCACTACGCCGACGCGTTCTTCCGCTTCGGTGTCAGCGCGATGCTCCAGCGGAACATGCTCGTCGAGATCCTGCGGCGGCCCGGCGCTCGCGCTCTGGATCGCACGCCGGGCGAAGCGCAGAGCGTGTTCCGCGACGACGTCGAGCACGCCGAGAACGGCGCCGACTGGACCATCGACATGATCGGGAATTTCGTGTTCGCGGTCGTGGCGATGTGGATCCTCGTCAGCGTGAACGGTCGCATCGCCGTCTTCGTGTTCGTACCTCTGGTCGCGATCGTGGTCATCGCGCAGGTCGCGCAGACGCGCCTGCGGCGGTCGCGGGCCGCCAGCCAGCAGGCGATCAGCCGCGTGACCGGCGCGCTCGGCGAGATCTTCGGTGCGGTGCAGGCGGTGCAGCTCGCGCGCGCCGAGAGCGGCGTGGTGGAGCACTTCCGAGCGCTGAGCGAGACGCGACGCCGGACGATCCTGCGCGAGCGCGCAGTTCAACTGGTCACGCAGTCGCTGTACTGGAACACGGTGTACCTGGGCACGGGATTGATCCTTCTGCTCGGCGCGCAGTCGATGCGCGACGGCTCGTTCACCGTCGGCGACTTCGCGCTGTTCGTCTCCTATCTCGGCTTCGTCACGGAGTTCAGCGGGTTCGCCGGCCTGTTCCTCACGCAGTACAAGCAGCTCGCGATCTCGGTGCGACGCATGCTCGCGCTCATGCGCGGCAACAGCACGGACGTGAGCGCCGCTGGCCTGATCGCACATCCCGACTTGCGGCTGTCCGCATCCCTCACGGCGCCCGCGCCGCCGAGCGATGTCGAGCCGCTCCGGCGCCTCGCTGCGTCGGGCATCAGCTATCGCCACGCTCGTGTCGCACGCGAGGGCGAGCGCGTGCCGGGGATCCACGATGTGTCGCTCGCGCTCGAGCGCGGCACGCTGACCGTGATCACCGGCCGAATCGGGTCCGGAAAGACGACGCTGCTGCGCGCGCTGCTCGGGCTACTGCCGCTCGATGCGGGCGAGATACGGTGGAACGGCGGCGCCGTTGACGACCCGGCGACGTTCTTCGTGCCACCGCGGTCCGCCTACGTGCCGCAGCTTCCGCGCCTGTTCAGCGGATCGCTGCGCGAGAACATCCTGCTCGGACGCGACGCCGAGAGCGCGGCGATCGCGACCGCTATCCGCTCCGCGGTGCTCGAGCACGATCTCGAGCTCTTCCCGCAGGGACTCGAGACGCGCGTCGGCTCGCGCGGTGTCCGGCTGTCCGGAGGTCAGGTGCAGCGCGCGGCCGCGGCGCGCGCGCTGGTGCGACCGGCGGAGCTGCTCGTTGTCGACGATCTCTCCTCGGCGCTCGACGTCGACACCGAGCGCGCGCTGTGGGAGCGGCTCATCGACCAGGCGACGGTGCGCCGGACCATCCTCGCGGTGTCGCACCGCCGTCCCGCGCTGCGGCGCGCGGATCACATCATCGTGTTGAAGGACGGGCGTGTGGACGCGGCGGGATCGCTCGAGGACCTGCTCGAGCGATCCGACGAGATGCGCCGCCTCTGGCAGGACGAAGACGCGCCGCGTTCTGCGGCGGGCGGCTAGCGCTTCGCGGGCGCCGCCGCGAGGTCGTAGTCGATCTCGTACTCGGCCGTCGAGCCGTGCGGCGCGCCGAACGTGCCCTCGCCCGAGATGCCCTCGAGGTCGCCGGTACCCGAGCCGTCGATGAGGCTCCAGTCGCCCTGCGCCGTCTTCCCGTCGAAGACGCCGTTCGTCACGATGAGGAAGCTGCCCTTCTTGCCGCTGATACTGCCGACGACGCGCTGGATGCCGACAAAGGTCGCGGCCTTGGGGTCGGTGTAGGCCATGAGCCAGATCACGCTGCCCTCGCCCTCGATGTCGCCCGTGAACTTCTGCGTGACCTTGGCCTCGGTGAGCTTTCCGCCACCGTCGAGCTCCTGATAGGTCTTCTCGTCCCAGTCCTTGATCTCGAACGTCCCCTGTGCACTCTTGGTCATGTCCTCACCTCCGATCAGTAGCCGTACACGATGCCGCACATGTCATGCCGCGTCACGCACGAGCTGCAGCTGGCGCGAATTGCTCTTGAAACCGATGCGCTCGTACACGCGGAAGGCCTCGCTCGCCCCTGCGCTGTAGATGACCGCCGTGTCCGCGCCCGCGCCACGGAGGGCGCGCAAGCCGGCGAGGCACGCTGCCGCGGCGAGGCCTTGCCTGCGGTGCGCCGGATGCGTGCCCACAGGCTCGAGCAGGCCGACGCGGTTCTCGACATCGATCCAGCAGAGGCAGAACGCCGCGAAGCTTCCGTCGGGTGCGACGACGACGTTGTCGAGCTCGGTGCGGTACGGATACGCGCGCATCACCGCGCGGTAGCTCTCCGGAACGACGCGCGAGGGCGCGAACGCCGCCCGATGGACCTCCACGCGCCGCTCGACATCGGTATCGCCCTCCACCGATCGCACGCGATAGCCCGCGGGTACGACCGGCTCCGAAATGCTCTCGAGCGAGCGGACCATGTGTTCGTACCACTTCTCCGACGGACGGAATCCGGCGTCCTCGAGCATGCGGACGCTCTCAGTGTGGATCGCGAGCGTCAGAACGCTGCGTGGCTCCGCCCACGCGAGCACCTCGCGCGCGAGATGCCTGTGGTCTGGATGGACCTCGAAGTCGAGCTCGCCGTCGTCGAGCCAGCCCCACGCCAGCACATCGTCGCCGTCGAGCCAGAGCTCGATGCGATCTTCAGCGAGCTTGTTGAGATGCTGGTACATGCGCCAGGGCAGATCGCCGATATGGACGCTCGAGCGCGGTCCGAGCCGCCGCCATAGCTCCGACGCGAGTCGTTGCATGCGCGCCATGTCGTCGGGCCCGCGATACGGACGGTGCACTAGCTCTCGCTGGGAGCCTCGAGGTGGCGGCGTCGGTGCTCGGCGGAGTGACCGATCAGGTCATTCGGCCAAATACTCGAGAGCCTCCTCTTGAAGTATTCGTCCGGCAGACGTTGCATGGCCGCGACCGTCTCTTTGTGGATCCTGCGGTGATAGGCGACGACCTCGCGCGCCGATCGTGAGTGCCATCGCTCGTAGAGGCGGCGGTTCTTGCGGTCGATGGGAAGGCCCTTCAGGTCGGGGTCCGAAGCCTCTTTCCGCAGCGCGCGCAGCGCCTGGCGCCGCCACTCGACGATGTGCGCGAGCGCATCCTTCCGCGTCCATCGCTCGCGCCGGATCCGGGCGCGCGCGCCGAAGCCGGGCACGTCCTCGTTCAGACCGCGCGTGCCCAACCGGCGGACGACTTTATCGAGCGCGCGGTATTCTTTCTCGACGCGCGCCAGGGTCTCGCGCTTGTTGTGCATCACGGTCTTGCCCATGGCTACGCCTTCATGAACTCCGCAAGCAGTCGATGGAAGTGGTGCACGCCCATCTCGCGCGCCGGTGAGTAGCGGCCGCGGTCGTACAGTCGGCTTCGGACGCCTCGCTGCACCGCCTCGACGATCGCCTCGTCCTCGCGCTCCACGCGGTCGAGCCCACCGCCGGCGCCCTGCTCGCGCGCGCTCTCGTTCCACACGAAGGGAAGAAAGGCGACGCGCGTTCGGTCAACCGAGAGCGGAGTAACGACGTTGACTGAGATTCCCCACGGGTAGACGTTGAACATCGTCGTCGGGAACAGCCAGTAGTAGTAGGCGGCGATGTTCCGCCTGGCATCGGGATGCGCCGGCGGAAGCGTGAACGACGGCTCGCCAGGCTTTGCGATGCCGAGCTGCAGCACCCCATATCGCTCGAGCTCGACCGTGTACGCGCCGTAGTCCAGCGTCGCTGCGAGGCTGTTGTGCACGTACGGGATGTGGAAGCCCTCGAGGTAGTTGTCGACGTAGAGCGCCCAGTTCGCGTTCACGAGATAGTCGCGCGCACTGGCGCCGTCGTACACGAGGCGCTCGAAGGGAAGGCCGGCGAGACGCGCGCGCATCCCGCCCGCGACCTCATCGAACCGCATGGCTGGATCGAGCGCGACCATCAGGAACCGCTCGAACCGTTCGAGGGCGACCGGTCGCAGGTCGTCGTCCGCCGAGGGGAAATCGCGCGTCGCTTCGAATTCGGGCATCGAGTGGAACTTCCCGTCGAGCGCGAAACGACGCCCGTGATATCGGCAGCGCAGCTGCTGCTCGTGCGACGGGCCTTCCACCACGAGCGTCCCGCGATGAGTGCATACGTTCGACACGCAATGGATCGTGTCGGCCTGGTCGCGTGTGAGAAGCAGGGGCTCATCCAATGCGCCCGGCACGAGGGAGAAGGGGTAGACCTGTCCGGCGACCTTCACGACATCGTCGTGAGCGGCGTAGTGCCAGGTGCGCGCGAACACCCGGTCCCGCTGCAGGCGGAAGAGCTCCGGATCCGAGTACACGCGCCCGGGCAGCGTGCGCGCGACGCTGATGTCGGCGTCGATCTCGAAGCTCATCGTGCGCCGATGCTACGAGGGACAATCCACTGATGCGCGGAGTGCGCGGAGGTCTCTTCTTCTCGGAGCACCTGCCTCCGCTGCTCATCCGCGTCGCGCCGCCGATGCGCTACCTCGGCTCCTTCGAGTTCGAACTGAAGCGCATCGCGCAGGTCGAGCGGCACATCTTCGTCGAGACGTCCGAAGCGACCGTCACGCGGATGCTCGTCTTGCACTTCGAGAGTTTTCTGCCGGATGTCACCGATCTGTACCGCTATGTGCTCGCGAATCCTCGCGACCTCGGAGGCGCGACGTACGGGAGTAGCGCCGGCACGCTCAGCCTGCGCGATGAGCGCGCCGAGTCGCCGGAGGGGGAGATGGCGCACACCGCCGCCTTCGTCGCAGGTCACGACCTCGTGTTGCCCGATCGTCACGCGGTGGCGCGCTACGCGCGTATCGTCGGGGACGACCGGCGCAGCGAGCTGCTCATCTTCTATCACGAGATCGACGGAGCGCCGGACGGCATCCTCGAGCGCGCCGAGCGCGCCTTCGAGGTCACAATGGAGCACTGATGGCCAACGAGTCGTTCGCGCTCGTCCTCCACTCCCATCTGCCGTACGCGCGCGGCGCGGGCCGCTGGCCCCACGGCGAGGAATGGGTGCACGAGGCGATCCTCGGGACCTACCTGCCGCTTCTCGGCCTGCTCCACGATCTGCGAGACGGCGGTGTCGGCTACCGCATGACGATCGGGCTCACGCCCACGCTTCTCGAGCAGCTCGCCGACCCGGACATCGACCACCGATTCATCGAATACGTCGACGACCAGATCAAGCGCGCGGACCAGGATGTGAAGCGATTCGCCGGAAACGGCGATAGCGAGCGCGGTGGGATCGCGATGTTCTACCTCTCGTTGTTCCGCGCGCATCGTCACGCGTACGTCGGCCGCTTCGGCCGCGACATCGTCGGCGCCTTCTCCGACCTCGCGCGCACGGGGCACATCGAGATCCTCACCTCGGGCGCGACGCATGGATACCTACCGCTCCTCGATCCCGCTTCGGTCCACGCGCAGCTCGCCGTCGGCACGCGAACGACGCGGCGCCGCACGGGCATCGAGCCGCGAGGGATCTGGCTTCCGGAGTGCGCATACGCGCCGGGACTCGAGGAGATCCTCGAGGCGTACGGGCTGACGCACTTCTTCAGCGATCCCGCGCTGCTCGGCGGGAAGCGGCTGGTCGGTGAGGGTCATCGCTTCGAGGCCCGCCGGTCCGGCGCGGGGATCGCCGCGCCCCTCGTGGATCCCGACGCGGTCGACGTCCTCCGCCCGTATCTCGTCCGCGAGTCGAAGGTGGCTGTCGTCGCGCGTCACGACACGGTGTCGGGCCAGGTGTGGTCCGCGATGATGGGCTACCCCGGTGATGCGTCATACCGCGAGTTCCATCGCAAAGACGAGAAGAGCGGGCTGCGCTACTGGCGCGTCACCGATGTCACCAGCGGGCTCGGCAACAAGGCGACGTACTCGCCGGGCGCGGCGTCCGAGCGCGTGCGATCGCACGCCGATCATTTCGTGCAACTCGTGCGCGACACGTTGGTGCAGCGGGCTGCCTCCACCCGCCCTGCACTCTTGACCGTCACGTTCGACGCCGAGTTGTTCGGTCACTGGTGGTTCGAGGGCATCGACTGGCTCGGACGCGTGCTGCGCGATCTCGCGGCTAATGGGCCGACGCCGGTCACCGTCGACGAGTACCTTCGCGCCCAGCCCGCGCGCGAGCGCGTCGAGCTGCAGGAAGGCTCGTGGGGGAAGAACAACGACCACTCCACATGGGTGAACCAGCGCACCTCGTGGATGTGGGGCGAGCTCGCGCGGATGGCGCGCGAGATGGAAACGTTGAGAGGCGCGTCGGGCTCCATGGGTTCGCTCCACGAGCGTGCCGCAAGACAGGCAGCGCGCGAGCTGCTTCTCGCGCAGTCGAGCGACTGGCCATTCCTCGTCACGACGGGGCAGGCCGCGGACTATGCCGCTGAGCGATTCCGCAGCCACGCGCTCCGCTTCCGGCGCGCGATGCAGATAGCGCGGTACGGCGCGAACATCGATGAGGTGGAGCTGCGAAGCCTCGAGCGCGCCGACAATCCGTTCTCCGACGCGAGCCCCGCGGATTTCTCCGCAGGCGTGCTGGTCGGCTAACGCATCGTTCGTCACAGAGCTCGTTCCATCGAGACAAATCACACGCTCCGCGCGTAGTACCGGCATGACTCCAATCGAGATCCTTGGGCATGGCCGCACGGCTGTTCACGCCTGGAGCTGGCTACCGGAGGAACGAATCGAGCCGGACGCGCTCGTGCAGATCCGGAATATCGTCGCGCTCCCGGTTTCCGTCGCCGTCGCCGTCATGCCTGACGCGCATGTCGGATACGGCATGCCGATAGGCACGGTTCTCGCGACCGCAAACGCGGTCGTGCCCTACGCGGTGGGAGTGGACATCGGCTGCGGCATGGTGGCGCTCAAGACGACCCTTCGCGCGGACGCGACTCGTGAGCGCCTCGCCGATGCGCTCCGGGGCATCTACGGCCGAGTCCCCGTGGGTCAGCCGACGAAGCGCGATCGCGCTCAGGGCAGTCATCTGGCTCGCCAGAACAGCGCGGTACTGCGCGAGTGGTCGGACGTCCGTGGCGCCAAGCTCGACAACGCGAGGGATCTGCGCGACCGCGGCGATCACCAGCTCGGCACGCTTGGCGGCGGAAATCACTTCATCGAGCTCCAGACCGACGGCGAGCTGCTGTGGTTGATGTTCCACACCGGCTCGCGCGCCTTCGGAAAGCAGCTGTGCGACCGGCATCACGCGGCAGCGGTCGACTGGTGCGCCCGCCATGACATCGCGCTGCCCGACAAGAACTTGGCCTTCCTGATGTTCGACGAAGAGGATGGCCAGGACTATTTCGCTGACATGGGTTTCGCTATGCGCTACGCCGAAGAATCGCGCGGGCGCATCGAGATCGCGTGCCTCGAGGTGATGAACGAGACCTTCGGTCCATTCGATGTCGCGACTCGCATCGAAACGCACCACAACTTCGCATCGATCGAGAAGCACTTCGGCCGAGACGTGATCGTCCATCGAAAGGGCGCTGTCCGGACGACCGACGATCGAGGCGAGGGTGTCCTCGTGACGATCCCGGGCTCGATGCAGACCGGTTCGTACATCGGACGCGGCCGGTCCAGCGTTCTGGCGCTCGACACGTGTTCGCACGGCGCGGGACGGAAGCTCGGCCGCAACGCGGTGCGTAAGGCGCACGCCGGCGTCGACATCGCGGCGGAGATGGCTGGAGAGGGGAT
>Ga0307277_10001005_pt1 | contig 10873 bp, 8 predicted proteins | sample ER_DNA_116_FD_194473 | JGI IMG/M metagenome (GOLD analysis project Ga0307277, IMG submission 194473) | Bulk soil microbial communities from the East River watershed near Crested Butte, Colorado, United States - ER_DNA_116 | ecosystem: Environmental > Terrestrial > Soil > Floodplain | place: USA...
GTCGAGACGGTGTACGAGGCCGAGGTCGAGGGCCGGCCCTCCGACGAGGCGCTCGAGCGGCTCCGCGAGGGGATCGACCTCGAAGAGGGCCGCACCGCGCCCGCCGCGGCGCGTCTGCTGGGCCCGTCCACCGTCGAGCTGACGCTGCACGAAGGCCGCAAGCACCAGGTCAAGCGGATGCTCGCCGCAGTCGGGCACCCGGTGACGCGGCTCCACCGCAGCCGCTACGCCGGGCTGACGCTCGAAGGGCTCGAGCCCGGCGTCTGGCGCGAGCTGGAGCCGGGCGAGCTCGCCCGGCTCCAGTCGACTCGTAGCTGAGGTCTAGCTGCCCGGGACGAAGAGGGCGTCGAGCTGGCCGTCCTCGCCGGTGGACGAGTCCGGCTCCAGCGACGGGCCCGGTTGCGGAGCGGTCAGGGTGTGGGCCTGAACGCTCGTCAGCCACCAGCCGCCGCCGAGCAGGTTCCCCGCCCAGATGATCCCGGACGACTCCCACTGGCCCGGCAAGCCGGCCAGCGTGTTGACCCGGGCCACCGGCGTGAGAGAGCCGTCGTTGAAGTCGTACCTCAGGATGCGGCTGTACTGCGTGCGGTTCGGATTCTCGCGATCCTCCTGGATCATCAGCGACCGCGGCGATGTCCCGAGGTTGTCCGGGTTCGCGAAGTCCTCCACGGTCGAGTCGAGCTCCAGTCTCACCGATGCCTGCGTCGGGTCGGAGGGATCGATGTCGAGCCGGTAGATGCGACCGTTGATGGTCGCCTCGCCCGCCTTGCCGCCCGTGTCGGAGAAGTAGAGCCGTCCCGACCTCTGGTATGCGACCGCCGCGTCTTCGAGGCGCGAGAACCTGAAGGCACCACGGGTGGTTGCAGCGGCTTTCAACGTGACGTCGTTCGCGTTCTCGGCCTGCGAGATCGGAACGAACTCGCCCCGGACGGTGCTGCCCTTCGTCATCCCGAACGCCGTATCGGCTGGATCGAGCGCGCGCCAGACATACAGGCTGCCGTGCGCAGGATCGCCCGACACCGCGTCCTCCCACGAGTCCGCGATGTACGCGAACAGGTACGAGGGCACGCCGGCCCGGAAGTTGTCCTCGGTCGAGACGAGCACGAACTTGCTGGAACCGGGCACGGGTACGACGTTCTCGTGCTCGAAGTGCCCGAACTGCGGCGTCTCCTGCCACGCTCCGGTCTCGGCGTTCATGACGATCGAGCTGCCGTCGTGCCCCACCGGAATCGCCTCTTCGCCGGTCAGGTAGTACGGCGTGCCGTTGATCCGCTCGAGCGTTGCCGAGCAGAAGCGCTCGAAGAGCTCCTGTCCGCCGAAGAGGTACCGAGCCCCGAGCACGCCGTGCGTCTGCCGGTTGATCGTCAGCTTGGAGATGCGGGCGTCGACGCCCGGCGGCACCGCCGGGAACGAACGGCCGAGCTCGTGGTTCATCAGCACCTGCAGCATTCCGCTGTCCTTGTAGGCACCCAGGCCGTCCGGGATGCCCGTCATCTGGTAGCTGCCGATCGTGTCGCCGGCCGACAGGATCGGGTCTGTGACCACTCCGGACGCGATCGGGACGAGGTACGGCGGCTTCGAGGTCTTGAAGCCTGGATCGTTCGCGGGTGTCGCGCTGCCCGCGACCATGAGCGCAAACGCGCTGACAATCGCCCCGAGCGCCGTTAGTCGTTTCATCAGAGTCTCCCCCCTTCTCTGGTGGAACTCGAACTACGGCCGCCGCAACGCTACCGGGCCGGGAGCGGTTGTCAATCAGGAGGGCTCGAGCCGGGCGCGTGGCGAGCTCGAGCCCTCCGAAGTCGGTCGGCTCAGGACGAGGAGGCCAGGTCGTGCGCCTGCGCGAGCAGGCCGTTCGCGGCCCGGATCCAGGCCTTGATCTGGTTCTCGCTGAGACTCGTGCCGTTGAACTCCGCGTTGTTGAGACCGGTGCGGATGTCCGCGGCCAGAGCGTCCCGCTGCTCGGTCAGCGACCGGATCTGGCCTTCGATTCGAAGGTAGGTCGCGTCGCCGGTGGAGTTGCTCGCGAGCGCGGTCGTCGAGGCGACGAGGGTGTCCATCGAGAACGAACCGAAGGCGGCCATCAGCTGCTTGTACGCCTGGCCGAGGCGCACCAGGCTCGGATGGTGCACGCGCAGGCTGACGGGCAACGCGTTTTGGTGCGCGATCTCGGTCACCGTGCGGCCGTCCGTCTGGTAGTCGTCCCGCAGGCCGAGTAGCGTCAGGAGCGTCGGCCGGTGGTCCGTGTGGTCGGTCCAGACGCGGTTGTCGTCGCCCAGGTTCTTGATCCCTGGGCCGACGTAGCCGGCCCACGTGGACGCGATCTCGTCCTGGATGTCGCCGTGGTTCCAGGCGAAGCTCGACGGTCCTCGCGGCGGAATGAAGGCACAGTCGGCCGGAGTCGGGCAGTCGCCCCCTCCGGTGGCGAAGAAGAACCAGTCCGGATCGGCGAACGGCGTGAACGTCGGAGTCCGGAACGGGTCCGCCGTGATCATGTGCAGCGTCTTCATCTCGGTCTTGTCGGCGAGCGCGACCATGATGTTGTTCTCGACGCTCCCCGTGTACGGGTTCAGCCAGCTCAGCTGGGCCATCTCCCGCTCCAGGTTCCGCGTGACCGGATCGGTCTGTTCCAGATTGCCGTTGACGTAGACGTTCGGCGCGTCGTCGGAGTGGACGGTGAAGGCGGTCGTGTCGCCGAACTGCGTGCGGATCATCCGGCGGAGGTCGGCGTTGATCTCTCCGACCCGGTTGTACGTGCAAGCAGTCGTGACGCCGTCGCAGCCCGGGTTGCTCGGCGGATCGCCGGCGAAGTGGTCGCCCTCGTCGACGGTGAACAGGAACAGCGTGTTCGACTTGTTGATCCCGTCCGCGGCGAGGCGGTCGAAGAACTGCTGGAAGGCGATGTCGTAGTCGTGCAACTGCTGGACGTAACCGGCCTCGCCGGGGCCGTACGCGAAGTGCTGGTCACCCGAGTTGCCGTGCCCATCGTGGGCGTCGGAGATGTAGGCGTACGTGACCGGGATCCCGGCCTCCTGCATCTGGGCGACCCAGGAGAGGGACACGGTCGCCTCCATCCCGTCGAAGCCGGGGAAGCCGATGTGACCGTTCTGGTCCTGGATCACGTTGCCGTTGAGATCCGTCATGGGACCGCTCGGCTTGATCACCGGGTTGACGTACCTCGCGCCCATAAGGGCGTCGAAGCCGCCGTAGCCGCCCGGCTCGTCCGGGAGCATGTCCGGGTGCGCATGGGCGGAGGCCCCGCAGATCGCGGAGGCCTGCGCGCAGTGAACGCCGATCCCGACGTAGTCGGCGAAGGTCTGCGTCCCCGACGCACCAGGGCTGTCCCCGGCCGCCTGAATCGCCTCGGGCGAGCCCACGCCGAAGAACGTCGGCACGTCGATGCCGGTGTTCTCGAGGATCGTGTTCGCCGTCGCGACCTGGCCGACGTCACAGCCGTTGCGCGTGTACGGAACCCACGGAGCTGGGGCAATATCCCCGTTCTCGTTGATCATTTCGGGCGAGAGATCGGTCTGCCCCGGCGGCGGGAAGGGCGGCCCCGCCGGGTCGTACAGCGGCGAGGTCCAGTAGGCGAACGCAACGCCGGTGCGCGTGGTTCCGGCCGGCGTGAAGTAGCGGAAGCTGTTCGAGACGGGCTGCCCGAAGCGGTCGGGATAGACGCCCGTCAGCGTCGAGAGGATCCCGGTCGCGGTGTGCGAGATCAGGACCGTGTGGTCGTTGGTGAGCAGGGTGCCGTTGCCGCGGATGAAGTTCAGCAGGTGCGGCATCTGCTCGAGGTCGGACGGAACGTTGGCGTTGTCCCGCCGGAGGTGCGTGTTGTCGAACTGGATCTGGATCACGTGCTTGATGCCGTTCGCGAAGCTGCAATCGCCGGCCGGCGACGCCGGCGGGCTGCCGCTTGCGGACTGGGCGGTTCCAAGTCCCAGGACCGCGATCGCCGTCAGGCCTGCGACGGCGAGCACGGCGAGGACGCTCCAAGCTCTCCCCTTCAATGTGCTCCTCCTTTCGGAGTCCTGGCCTTTGCCGGGCGAATCTACGGGACTTGTATCGAATACTCGACGAGGGTGTGGCAGTTCGACAACTCGGCCACGTCGGCAAGGCCGCCATGGCCTCTTGCCGGCGTCGCAAGCGACGCCTCGGCCTCGTGCGCGGTTCGAAATGTGACGCGACTAGGGCCTGACAAAGCCCATGCGCTCGTACATCTGCTCGAGTGTGGGCGCGGAAGCCTCGCGAGCCTTCTCGGCGCCGCGGGCGAGCATGGCACGCAGCTCCGCCTCGTCGGAGCGAAGCTGCTCGTAACGCTGCTGAATCGGGACCAGGAGCTGCACGACCGCCTCGCCGACGTCCTCCTTGAACTGCCCGTAACCGCTGCCGTCGTAGCGGCCTTCGAGGTCGCCGACGGGCTCGCCGGTCGCGATCGACATGATCTCGAGCAGGTTCGAGATCCCCGGTTTCTCGTCGGGTGCGTGGCGAACGTCGGTGCCGGAGTCCGTGACTGCGCTCTTGAACTTCTTCCGGATCACGTCGGGCGGGTCGGCGATCCGGACGACGCCCTGCGGCGCCCCGCGCGTGGTCGACATCAGCCGTTCCGGCTCCTGCAGGTTCTTGATCCGTGCGCCCACGTCCGGGTAGACGCCCTGCGGGATCGTGAACGTCTGGCCGAAACGCTGGTTGAAGCGCTCGGCGATGTCCCGTGTCAGCTCGAGGTGCTGGCGCTGGTCGTCGCCGATCGGGACGCGATCGGTCTGGTAGAGCAGGATGTCGCCCGCCATCAGGACCGGGTAGTTGAAGAGGCCGGCCGAGACGAACTCCTGCTCGGCGGCGCGGTCCTTGAACTGGGTCATCCGGCGCAGCTCGCCGAAGCTCGTGACCGAGCCGAGCAGCCAAGCCGCTTCGGGGTGGGCGGTCACATGGCTCTGCACGAACACTGTCGAGCGGTCGGGGTCGAGCCCGGTTGCGAAGAGGATCGCCGCGAGGTCGAGGGACGCCTCGCGCAGCTCGCCAGGTTCGAACGGGGTCGTGATCGAGTGGAGGTCGACGATGCAGAAGAACGCCTCGCCCTGCTCCTGGGTCGCCGCGTACTGACGGAAGCCCCCGCTGTAGTTGCCGAGGGTCTTCGCGCCGGAAGCTCGGATGCCGGAAAAGATGCGCATTCGGTCGTCTCAGTATCGCAACTAGATTTAGGGGCCTATGGCGACGAACGGATCTCCGGAGCTGCTGATCGTGATGGGCGCGGGAGCAACCGCGGACCAGACCGAGCATGTGCTCGCGCGCCTGCAGGAGGCCGGCGTGCACGCGCGGGTGACGCGAGGGCGGGAGGCGACCGTGATCGGCGCGATCGGCGAGCGCGAGCTGCTGGCCACGCTGCCGCTCGAGGGGTATCCCGGCGTCGAGCAGGTGCTGCCGATCCTGAAGCCCTACAAGCTGGTCGCGAGGGAGGTCGCGCCGGACCCGACCGTGATCGACGTCGACGGCCACCGGCTCGGCGATTCCTGGTTCGGGCTGATCGCCGGCCCGTGCTCGATCGAGTACCGGGAGCAGACGCTGGAGACGGCGCGGGCGGTCGCCGCCGCGGGTGCGACGATGCTGCGCGGCGGCGCTTTCAAGCCGCGGACGTCCCCCTACACCTTCCAGGGGCTGGGGGACGAGGGGCTCGCGATCCTGCGGGAGGCGGGCGACGAGACCGGGCTGCCGGTGGTGACGGAGCTGATGGACCCGCGCCACGTCGAGGCGGTGCTCGACCTGGCCGACGTCATCCAGATCGGCGCACGCAACAGCCAGAACTTCCTGCTGCTCGCAGAGGTTGGCCGGGCGGACAAGCCCGTGCTGCTGAAGCGCGGGATGTCGACGTCGGTGGAGGAGCTCCTGATGGCTGCCGAGTACGTCGCCAAGGAGGGGAACGAGCGGATCATCCTCTGCGAGCGGGGCATCAAGACGTTCGAGACGGCGACGCGCTTCACGTTGGATCTCGGCGCTGTCGCAGTGCTGAAGCACGAGACGCACCTGCCCGTGATCGTCGACCCTTCGCACGCGGCCGGCCGGCGGGACCTGGTGCTGCCGCTGGCGCGCGCAGCGGCTGCCGTCGGTGCGGACGGGATCATCGTCGAGACCCATCCGCGTCCCGAGGAGGCGCTCTCGGACGCGGCGCAGCAGATTCCGACTGCGGAGTTCGCCGAGTTCGCCGGCGAGGTACGCAAGATCGTCGAGCTGCTCGGCAAGCAGATCGGCTGAGGTTGGCGCATCTCGCCGCGGGCCGGGAAGGCGCCGTGGCTGTGGGCAGATCGGCACGAACTCGGCACGCTTCGGTCACTCATACGTGACATGTGCGCAGCTACCCTCGAGTTCCCCCGGGTGGGTGGGGGATTGGGATGGGACCCGCCGGATGCCGCGCGCCCGGCGATAGCCTGAGCTCATGGATCCGCGGCGCATCGCGATCATCGGCACGGGCCTGATCGGGGCCTCCGTCGCCCTCGCCTCGAAGCGCCACGGCGAGCCGCACGTGGCCGGCTTCGACCCCGACCGCGCGGCTCTTGAGGCCGCCGCGGTTCGCGGCGCGATCGACGAGCCGGCCGCGTCGCTCTCGGACGCGTTGCGCGGTGCCGAGCTGGCCGTCGTCGCCGCGCCGGTAGCCCAGCTCGCCGTTCAGGTCCAGGCGGCCCTCGAGGCGAGCGGGGAGGACTGCACCGTCACGGACGTGGGCTCGACCAAGCGTGCCGTCTGCGCGGCCGCCCACGGCTCGCCTCGCTTCGTCGGTGGGCACCCCGTCTGCGGTTCGGAGGCGCACGGCCCCGAGCACGCAAGCGCCGACCTCTTCGAGGGTGCGACCTGGTTCCTCACGCCGCTCACGGAGACCGATCCCGCGCGCTACCGGCTCGTGCACGGCTTCGTCGCCGGCCTCGGCGCGACACCGGTCGCGGTCGACCCTGAGGCACACGACCGCCTGGTCGCCCTGACGAGCCATCTTCCGCATGCGCTGGCCAATCTGCTGGTCAACCAGGCAGGCTCGGGCCGGGTCGACGGGCACGAGCCGCTGACCGCCGCAGGCGGCTCCCTCCGCGACATGACTCGAGTCGCGGGCGCGAACCCCCGCATCTGGGTCGACATCTTCCTCGAGAACGCCGGGCCTCTACGCGAGTCTCTCGCCGAGTACCGGCGGCGCATCGAGCAGCTCGAAGGTGCGCTGCGTTCGGGTGACGCCGGCTTCCTGGCCCGTTGGATCGGCGAGGCCGCCGGCAATCGCCGCCGCATGCTCGGCGACGCCTATCCGGACCCGGGAGCGCTCCAGCGCCTGCGCGTGCACGTGCCCGACAGGCCCGGCGTCCTCGCCGGAATCACCCAGGCACTGGGCGCCGAGCGGATCAACATCGAGGACTTCGAGCTGCACCACGTCTCCCCGGATCGCGGCGGGACGCTCACGCTGCTCGTCGGCGGCGAGGAGCAGGCACGCCGAGCGGCTGAGCTCCTCGAGGCTCAGGGCTACGGAGTCGTCGTCACGCCCGTGCTGGGGGAGCGATGAAGGTCCAGCCCGCCACGGCGCTGGTCGGTCACATCGCGGTGCCCGGCGACAAGTCGATCTCGCACCGTGCGCTGATGGTCGGAGCGATCTGCGAGGGGGAGACCGTCGTGCGCGGCTTTGGGCGTTCCGCCGACACCGAGGCCACGATCGAGGCGGTCCGGGCGGTCGGCGTGACCGTGCACGAGGACGACATCGACACGATCCGCGTGGAGGGCGTCGGTCTCCGAGGGCTCCGCCAACCCTCGGAGGCGATCGACTGCGGCAACTCCGGAACGACGCTGCGCCTCCTCACCGGGCTACTCGCCGGGCAGACCGGCCGTTTCGAGCTGACCGGCGACGAGTCGCTGCGCTCGCGCCCGGTCGATCGGATCGCCGTCCCGCTCGCCGAGATGGGAGCGCGAATCAAAACCGCCGCTGGGAAGCCGCCCCTCGTCGTAGAGGGTGGCTCGCTCCGCGCGATCCGCTACGAGCTCCCGGTCGCGAGCGCTCAGGTCAAGTCGTGCCTCCTGCACGCCGGCCTCTACGCGGCCGGGCGCACGACGGTCGTCGAGCCCCTGCCCACCCGCGACCACACGGAGATCATGCTTGCGGCAGCGGGCGCACCCCTGACCCGCCGGCCGGGGCGCGTCTCGATTGGTCCGGCGGATGCGCTGCGGCTCGGCGAGGTCGACGTGCCGCGCGACTTCTCCGCCGCGGCGCCGTTCATCGTCGCCGCGACGCTGCTGCCGGGCTCGGAGCTGACGATCCACGACGTCGGCCTCAACCCGCGCCGCACGGGACTGCTGGACGTCCTCGAGCGGATGGGCGCGCGGGTCACCGTCTTCAACCGGCGCCGCAGCGGTGGCGAGCCTGTGGGGGATCTCGAGGTGCACTCGGCCGAGCTCGTCGCGACGAGCGTGCATGCGGAGGAGGTGCCCCGCCTGGTCGACGAGCTGCCGCTCTTCGCCCTTGCGGCGGCCTGCGCCCGCGGGGAGAGCAGGGTCGAAGGCGCACGAGAGCTGCGCGTAAAGGAAACGGACCGCATCGAAACCGTGACAACTTCGCTCCGAGCCCTTGGCGTGCGCATCAACGAGCGCGAAGATGGCTTCGGGGTGAGGGGTGTTCCAACCCGCCCTAAGGGTGGGGGAATGGTGTCGGGCGGTGATCATCGGATTGCGATGTTGGGCGCCGTTGCGGGGCTCGTCTCCCGCGAAGGCGTCGACGTCGGGAACGCCGAGGCTGTCGCTGTAAGCTTCCCCGGGTTTTTCGAGCTGCTCGACTCGGTCACACAACGATGATCGTCGCCATCGACGGGCCGGCAGGCGCCGGCAAGAGCACGGTCGCCCAGCGGCTCGCGGAGCGGCTCGGCTTCCGCTACCTCGACACGGGCGCGATGTACCGCGCGCTCACGTGGCTCGCCCTGCAGCGGGGCCTGCCGCTCGCCGACGGCACGCGCCTGGGCCGGCTCGCCGCCGAGTACCCGGTCACCATGGACGAGCAGCGGCGCGCCTGGATCGCCGACACCGACGTCACCTCGTCGATCCGCAAGTCGGACATCGATCGGATGGTGCCGGTCGTCGCGCGCCATCAACCGGTCCGGACGGTGATGCGCGCGCGCCAGCGTGAGCTCGCCGAGGGCGGCGACGTCGTGATCGAGGGCCGCGACATCGGCACGGTGGTCGCGCCCGACGCGGAGGTCAAGGTCTATCTCAACGCGGACCGCGACATCCGAGCCAAGAGGCGCCTGGCGGAGCGCCCGGAGATCGGCGCCGACGCCCTCGCCACCGACCTGCGCTACCGCGACGAGAGCGACGCCGCTCGCATGCGGCCCGCCGACGACGCGATCCAGATCGACACGACCGAGCTCGACGTCGAGGACGTAGTCGACCAGATCGAAGAGCTCGTCCGGGCTCGGCAGCCCGCCTGAGGCGTCGCTTGCGACGCCGACTTCAGGACGCTCGAGCTCTGCTCGTGCGTCCGTCTGAAATGACCGGTCGGAACCGATTGGATCTTGATCAAAGGAGGTGGCGATGAACGCCCACGTCAGCGTGATCACCCTCGGAATGAGAGACCTCGAGCGGGCGAGACGCTTCTACGGCGAGCAACTCGGCTGGCCGGTGCACCAGGAGGACGACAACTGGGCCTGCTATCTCCTTGCCGACGGCGCGTCCGCGCTCGCGCTCTACCCCTGGGACGAGCTCGCCGAGGACGCGGGAGTCCCCGCCGAGGGCAGCGGCTTCCGCGGCGTCACGCTCGCCTACAACGTTCGCTCCGAGGACCGTGTCGACGCGGTGCTCACCGAGGCCGAGCGCGCAGGCGGCACGATCGTGCAACCGGCGCGGCGGACGGAGTGGGGCGGTTACAGCGGCTACTTCGCCGATCCCGAGGGCTACCTCTGGGAGATAGCGACCGGCGCCACGCGACTACCCTTCGCCGAGTAGGCGCCGGCGCCCGCGGCGCGCACAGAAGATGAAGGCGCCAGAGCGAGATCCAGACGCACGCGAATCCCCGGCGAGCCCCCTCCTGGGCTCGGTCGCGATCGTCGGCTTTCCAAACGTCGGCAAGTCGACCCTGATCAACCGGTTGACGGAGAGCCGAACCGCGGTCGTGCACGAGACGCCCGGAGTGACGCGCGACCGAAAGGAGCTCGTCTGCGAGTGGAACGGGCACCGGTTCCTGCTGATCGACACGGGCGGGGTCGACGTCGCAGACACGTCACCGCTGACGCGCTCCGTGGCCGAGCAGGCTCATGCCGCGATCGCCGAGGCCGATCTCGTCCTGTTCGTCACCGACTCCAGGGCCGGCGTGATGCCCGGCGACGAGGAGATCGCCGCAATCCTGCGCCGCGCGCACAAGCCGGTGTTCCTGCTCGTGAACAAGATCGACGATCCCGCCCAGGATGTGCTCGCGCTCGAGTTCCACCGGCTCGGGCTCGGCGATCCCGTCCCGATCTCGGCGGTTCACGGTCACGGGACCGGCGATCTGCTGGACGCGATCGTCACCTTGCTCGGCGATGCCGGGGGCCGAAGGCAGGAGATCGGAGAGGAGGCGATCCGTGTGGCGATCCTTGGCCGCACGAACGTCGGCAAGTCGAGCCTTCTGAACGCGCTCCTCGGCCAGGAGCGCGTGATCGTCTCCGAGCAGCCCGGCACGACCCGCGACGCCATCGACACCGTCCTGCGCCGAGGCGAGCGGACGTTCGTCCTCATCGACACGGCCGGCCTGCGCCGCAAGCGCCGGCAGCGCCAGGGAATCGAGTACTACTCCGAGCTGCGCGCGCTCGCGGCGGCCGAACGGGCTGACGTGGCGCTCGTGCTCGTCGATGCGAGCGAGGGCCTCGTCGATCAGGATCTCGCCGTGGCC
>Ga0307277_10001007_pt1 | contig 10861 bp, 12 predicted proteins | sample ER_DNA_116_FD_194473 | JGI IMG/M metagenome (GOLD analysis project Ga0307277, IMG submission 194473) | Bulk soil microbial communities from the East River watershed near Crested Butte, Colorado, United States - ER_DNA_116 | ecosystem: Environmental > Terrestrial > Soil > Floodplain | place...
GCACGTCCTGTGCGCGCGCAGGGTCGGCGCTGACGCTCGGGATTCGCACCAGCTCCGCCAGCTCGTCGAACCAGGCTTCGGACACGGCGGCGGAGTCTACTGAGAGCAGGAGAAGGGCCCGCGACGAAGCGCGGGCCTTCGTCCTGCCCTCTCGGTGCTAGGCCACGTCGCGGAGCGCGACGGAATCGGCGAGCGCGCGCAGCTTCTTCAGGCTCTGGTTCTCGATCTGGCGGATGCGCTCACGCGTCACGTTGAACGCGCGGCCGACCTCGTCGAGCGTGCATGGGTGTTCCCCGTTGAGCCCGTAGCGGAGCTCGAGGACGCGGCGCTCGCGCAGGCTCAGCGTCCCCAGCACGCGCTTGAGCGTCGCCTTGCGCATCTCGACCTCGGCCGCTTCTTCGGGCAGCGGCTCGGTCTCGTCGGTGAGGAAGTGCCCGAACTCCGACTCCTCCTCGTCGCCGACCGGCTTCTCGAGCGAGACGGGAGCCTGCGAGCTTCGCCGGATCTGCTCGACCTCGTCGGCCTGGAGCTCGACGTCGCGGCCGATCTCGGCAGCCGTCGGCTCGCGGCCGAGCTCAGCGCGGAGCTTCCGCTCGGAGCGGACGATCTTGTTCAGCTTCTCGACGATGTGGACCGGCATCCGGATCGTGCGGGCCTTGTCGGCGAGCGCGCGAGCGACCGCCTGCCGGATCCACCAGGTGGCGTAGGTCGAGAACTTGAACCCCTTGCGGTGGTCGAACTTCTCGGCCGCGCGCACGAGCCCGATCGTCCCCTCCTGGATGAGATCGAGGAAGGGCAGGCCCTGGTTGCGGTACTTCTTGGCGATCGAGACGACGAGCCGCAGGTTCGCCTCGACCATCTCCTGCTTGGCACGGTGCTCGCCGCGCTCGATGCGCTTCGCGAGCTCGACCTCCTGCGCAGCGGTGAGCAGGTCGACTTTGCCGATGTCCTTCAGGAACAGCTGCAGCGAGTCGGTGCTGACCTCGCGCACCGTCTCGGCCGGCGGCTCGCGCTCCTCGGCTTCGCCGCTGCCGTCCACCACGTCGATCCTCAGCTCCTCGAGCGCGTGGTAGAAGTCGTCCATCAGCGCCGCGTCCAGCTCCAGTTCTCCGAGCGCGAGTGCGATCTCTTCGGTGCTGAGCGAGCCCGAAACACGCCCGCTCTCCAGCAACCCCTTGGCCTCGTCGGTCTCGAGCACCTCGGCGATGCTCGTAAACCTGGCCCGCTCCCCCTCCTCGCTCATGCGTCTCCTCTCTGGGCTCGTGACAGGTCCGCAGGCGGCTTGCGGATGCGGCACTCTCACACATGGCCCGGACAGAAGCCATAGGCCGAACGGCTCATCTTTCGGTCAGCGGGTCCCAAGAACCTCGAGGAGCTGCGAAGCCCGCTTTCCAAGCGGAGTTCCGGGCCCTTCGGCAAGGGCTTTCTGCAGTTCTTCGCGGGCTTTCGGGAGCTCTCTGATCCAGAGGAGCAGCAGCCCGAGGTGAAAACGGACGGTTTGGGCGTGCGGGAAGACGCGCACCAGAGGGCCGAGGCGGCTGAACGCTTTCGCCGGATTGTCCTTGTCGAAGAGTCCGACCGCGGCGGCGACCCGGGCTTCCGGGTCATTCGGGCTCTCCTGCGCGGCGGCGGCAAATTCGCGCTCGGCCGAGATGGGATGGCCGAGGCTCTGGAGGGCGACGCCGTAGAGGATCTTCGCATCAACGCCGTCCGTTCGAGCAGCCTCTCGGAGCACCGCGACCTGCCGCGCCGGCCTGAGCGCGCGGATCCGTGCCGGCGGTTGGAAGGACGGCACGAAGATCGGCAGGCCCGGAGGGCCGAGGCGCGGGTGGAGGAAGTCCGCGGCGGTGACCGCGTAGGGCGAGTCGGGCTGGAGCTTCTCCGCCGCGCGCCAGGCGGTCATCGCTTCCTGGTCGCGACGTGACCAGTAGAGCGCGAAGCCGAGGTGGAGGGCGACGAGGCTGCTCTTCGAATGCTCGGCCGCAAGTGTCTGCAAGCGCCTGACCGTGTCGGCGGGCCACGCGGCGAACGCTGAGCCAATCTCGGCCTCCAAGGTGTGGTAGCGCGCGAAGACGGGAGCCGCCTCCTCTTTGTGCTTGTCGTTGTAGAACTCCTCCGCCCGCTCGAGCTCACGGGCCTCGGCGTCGTTGCGCAGGCCGAAGTCGAACACGAGCGGCGGGGCCCCTGGGCGCGGCTTCACCGTCGGCACGTTGCTGCGCGTCGCGAGCACTCCGATCACGACGACGCCGGAAGCGACGACGGCTGCGAGGGCGACAAGGAAGAACACGCGCGCGCGAGGGGTCACGCGGCTGACGATAGCCTCGCTTTACAAGCGTCCTGGCGGATTCCGACGCGGCCATGAGATCCAGCGCCCACGGCGCGCCCACAGATCGCAGGCGACAAGGCCAGCCATCACGCCGCCGAAGCCGACAATCCCACCGATCACGAAGCCGACAATCAACCCGAAGAACATGCGTATCGGCGCGTCGTAGGCGTCCTCTATGTCCAGAGGTGGAGGGCTCGAGCGATACCCGAGCCAGCCGAAGACGACTGCGCCGATCACAGCGCCCAGGATGACTGCAGCCTTGGCTAGCTCGCTCTCTCGCCCCTTCTCCTCGTCGGTGGTCATGCCATGAAGGTAACTGCTTTTGAGAAAAGCCCCCGCTGGCGGGCTGGTGCCCCGCTATACAATCGAAAGCGAATGTCTTCGTATCGAGATCTGCTCCAGGCCGCCAGGGCTGGGATCGAGGAAGCCGACGGCAAGCGCGCCCAGGCGCTCGTCGACGAGGGCGCGATGCTCGTCGACGTGCGCGAGCGCGACGAGTGGGAGCAGGGCCGGATCCCCGGCGCCTTGCACATTCCGCGCGGGAACCTCGAGTCCCGGATCGAGCAGGCGGCGCCCGACCGCTCGCGGCCGGTCGTCCTCTACTGCGCGGCGGGCAACCGCTCCGCCTTCGCGGCCAAGACCCTTGCCGAGCTCGGCTACAAGCGGCCGGTATCGCTCGCGGGCGGCTACACCGAGTGGCAGCAGAACGGGCTGCCGACGGAGCTGCCGCGGACGCTCGGCCCGGCTCGGCAGACCCGATACAGCCGGCACCTGCTGATCCCCGAGGTCGGCGAGGAGGGACAGCTGCGACTGCTCGACTCACGGATCCTGCTGATCGGCGCGGGCGGGCTCGGCTCCCCGGCCTCGCTCTACCTCGCGGCTGCCGGGGTCGGGCAACTCGGGATCGTCGATGCGGACGTGGTCGACGAGACGAACCTGCAGCGGCAGATTGTGCACTCGACCGACTCGCTCGGCGAGCCGAAGACCGACTCCGCGCGCCGGCGGCTCGAGGCGCTCAACCCGGACGTCGAGGTCGTGACGTTCCGTGAGCGGCTGACCTCCGAGAACATCGACCGGATCCTCGAGCCGGGCTGGGACGTGATCATCGACGGCGCGGACAACTTCCCGACGCGCTACCTCGTCAACGACGCCTCGGTCTGGCACGACGTCCCGGTCGTCCATGGCTCGATCTTCCGCTTCGAGGGCCAGGTCACCGTGTTCAAGCCCGGGGCCGGCCCGTGCTACCGCTGCCTCTTCCCGCAGCCCCCGCCGCCCGAGCTGGCGCCGAGCTGTGCCGAGGGCGGCGTGCTCGGCGTGCTGCCGGGCGTGATCGGCTCGATCCAGGCCTCGGAGGCGCTGAAGCTCGCGCTCGGCATCGGCGACCCCCTCGTCGGGCGGCTGCTGCTCTACGACGCGCTCTCCGGCGAGTTCCAGGAGATGAAGCTGCGGCGCGACCCGGCCTGCCCGGTCTGCGGCGAAAGCCCGTCCATCACCGAGTACATCGACTACGTCGAATTCTGCGCGGGGGTCGGGCATTGAGCCGCGTGCGGATCCCACCGACGCTGCGCGGCGAGACCGAGGGCCGGCGCGAGGTCGAGGCGCGCGGCGGCACCGTGCGCGAGCTGCTGGACGATCTGATGGGCCGCTTCCCGGCCCTGCGCGGCCAGCTGCTCGAGGACGACGACCTGGCGCCGTTCGTGAACGTCTACGTCGAGGGCGAGGACGTCCGCACCAAGGACGGGCTCGAGACCGCGGTGGCAGACGGCTCGACCGTGATCCTGCTTCCGGCCATGGCCGGTGGCTGAGCCGGTCGCAGGCTCGCTCCTCGATCTCGTCGGCAACACCCCGCTCGTCGAGCTGCCGCGGCTCTCGCCGAAGCCCGGGATCAAGCTCTACGCGAAGCTCGAGGGCCAGAACCCGACGGGGTCGATCAAGGACCGCGTCGCGATCGCGATGGTCGAGGCGGCCGAGCTCGAGCCGGGTCAGGAGCTGCTCGAGCCGACGAGCGGCAATACCGGGATCTCGCTCGCCCTCGTCGCTCGGCTGAAGGGCTACCGGCTCACCTGCGTGATGCCCGAGAACGTGACCGAGGAGCGGCGCCGCCTGCTGCGGCTCTACGGCGCGGAGATCATCGAGTCGCCGGGGGAAGAAGGCTCGAACGGTGCCGTCCGCCTCGCACAGGACCTCGCCGAGCGCGAGCCTCGCTACCGGATGCTCTTCCAGTACGCGAACGAGGCGAACCCCGCAGCGCACTACCGTGGCACCGGCGCGGAGATCGCCGAGGCGCTCGACCGTGTCGACGTGCTCGTCGCCGGCCTCGGCACCGGCGGCACGCTGATGGGGGCGGGTGCGCGGCTACGCGAGGCCTTTCCGGACGTCGTCGTCGCCGCCGCCGAGCCACTCCCCGGGGACCCGGTCATGGGGCTCCGCTCGCTCGAGGACGGCTACGTGCCGCCGATCCTCGACGTCTCGAAGCTCGACCGGAAGGTTCTGGTCTCGAACGCCGAGGCCGTCGCGGCGCTGCGCGAGCTGCTCGAGCACGAAGGCGTCTTTGCCGGTGTCTCTTCCGGCGCGGTCGTCCACGTCGCGCGCAAGCTGGCTGCCGAGCTCGACGAGGGCGTGGTGGTCGCCGTCCTCGCAGACGCGGGCTGGAAGTACCTCTCCGCCGACTTCTGGGAAACCGGGCCGGAGGCAGAAGAGCTCGAGAGCGCCGTCTGGTGGTGATCCCCGCCGCCATCCGCGCCGAGCTCGAGGAACACGCGCGCGCGGAGGAGCCGAACGAGGCGTGCGGGCTCGTCGCGCTCAGGGACGGCGTCGCCGAGCGCTACATCCCCGCCCGCAACGCCGCCGCCAGCCCGTACCGCTTCGAGCTCGAGACGGATCCGCAGAACTGGTTTCTCGAGGACGAGGGCTATGTCCTCGCCGTGTTCCACTCACACATCTCGTCGCAGCCGCGCCCCTCGCGCACGGACGTGGAGAACATCGGCCTCTGGCAGGGCCGGCCGTACCTCATCCTCTCGCTCGGAACGGGAGAGCTGGCCGCCTGGCGAATCGCAGACGGCCAGATCTCACCGCTGGAACTGACCTAGGTCGACTTGAAAACGCCCTTCATGCCGAACCTGGCATGGCTGTCGACCGTGCAGATGTAAGCGTGCTTCCCCTTCTTGAGGGTCACGGTGAGCGTGGTCGACTTGTTGGGCCCGAGCTGCTTCGTCTTCTTGCCCACGATCTTGAAGTCGTGCTTGAGCTTGCCTTTGTTCACGAGCTTGAAAATGACCTTGCCGTGCGGCGCGCTCTTCCGCGAGAGGATGAACTTGTACTCCTTCGCGGTCACCTTCACGGTGGTCGCCGTCGCCCTCGACGAGCCGGCTCCGGCGAACGGCGAGAACGCCAGGAAGATCGCCGCGCCAATCGCGCCCACGACAAGCAGAGGAATGATGCGCTTCATGCTTCTCCTTGCAGGTAGCTGACCCCGAACGCGCCTCACGATACCTCTTTGAGGCGGTCCTCCTCGCTGTCGCGGGGGACAAGCTCCACCTCAAGCCGTTCGATCCGTGAGCCCTCGACGTCGAGCACTTTGAAGCGCGTGCCGTCGTGCTCGACTTCGTCGCCTTGCTCCGGCGCGCGCCCGAGGAGGCCGAAGACGAAGCCGCCGACGGTGTGGTAGTCCTCGATCGGCAGCTCGCGCTGGAATTGCTCGTTGAAGTCGTCGATCGGGAAGGTCCCGTCGATCCGCATGCGGCCGTCGGGCAGCCGCTCGACGGACTCGTCAGGCAGGTCGAACTCGTCCTCGATCTCGCCGACGATCTCCTCCAGAAGGTCCTCGAGCGTGACGATCCCCTCGAGGTCGCCGTACTCGTCGACCACGATCGCCATGTGCTGGTTCGTGCGCCGGAACTCGCCGAGCAGGGCGGCGAGATCCTTCGTCTCGGGAACGATGTGCGCGGGCCGGACGAGCGCCTCGAGCTCGACCCCGGCGATCCCGCGGTCGACGATCGCCGAGAAGAGGTCGCGCACGTGGATCATCCCGATGACCTGGTCGAGCGAACCGCGGTAGACCGGGTAGCGCGTGTACGGGGACTCGATCATCGCCGCAAGCGCTTCCTCGGGCGGCAGGTCGACCGAGAGCGCCACCACTTCCGGCCGCGGCACCATCACCGCCGAGACCTCCTTGTCGGCGAAGTCGAAGACCTTGTAGAGCATCTCCTGCTCCTGCTCCTCGATCTCTCCCTCCTCACGGGAGCGCGAGAGCAGCATCTTCAGCTCGGCCTCGGAGTAGACCTCCATGTCGCCGCCGGGCGGCTCGAGGCCGAACGCGCGCAGGACGAACTCGGTCGATCGCTGCAGCACCCAGATCAACGGCTTCAGGAGGACGAAGAAGCCGCGCACCGGGGCCGACACGGCGAGGGCGACGGACTCGGAATGGCCGAGAGCGATCCCCTTGGGCACCAGCTCTCCGATGACCACATGGAGGAAGGTGATGATCAGGAACGCGAGCGCGAAGGCGATGACCGAGGCCATGATCGGATCGAAGACCCGCGCGAGCGCCTGCTCGCCGAGCGCACCGATACCGAGGCTCGTGCCGGTGACGCCGAGCTGCATCGCAGCGATGAAGCGCGGCGGGTCGGAGAGGATCGTGAGCACGGCGCGCGCGCGGCGGTTGCCGCGCTCCTCGAGCTCCCGGATCCTGGTCCGTCGCGCGGTCACGAGCCCGTACTCGCCCGCGACGAAGAAGCCGTTCAGCAAGATCAGCGCTGCTACGCCGAGGAGCTCCAGGAAGAGGGTCACGCCCCGCTCTCCGGGGCGTGGGTACTAGGCGGTTTCTCGTCGTCCACTACTTACGAATCAGTATAGGCGGCGTTGTGGCGGGCAGCCCTGCCCGCGCGGACGAGCCGTTCCAGGTGCGCAAGCGTCTCGGCGAGGGCGAAGCGGCGGCCACTTGCGTCCAGGTTGTCCCCGAAGAGGGAGAGGGAAACCTCGTGGGCGGTGCGCGGCTCGGGGCCCAGAGCGGTTTTGGTCTCGTCCAGGCGGCTGCGGTGGTGCTCGACGATCGCCCTTGCGCGTTGGCCGGGGTCGGCGATGGGCGCGCCGTGCCCGGGCAGCGCGAGGCTTGGGGCGAGCTCGATCGTCCGCTGGAGCGAGTCCAGGTAGTCGCCGAGCGGGTCCGGCCGTGATTCGGGGTAGAGGCCGACCGTCGGCGTGATCTCAGCGAGCAGGTGGTCGCCGGCGACGAGCACGCCGTCGCGGAGGAGGCAGATGTGACCGTCCGCGTGCCCCGGCAGCTCGAGCACGCGCCAGCCGTCTACCTCGTCGCCGTCGCCGAACAGGTGTGGATCGCGCCCGGGACGGATGAAGGGCCCGAAGATACGGGCTTCGTCACGCAACTCCGCGCCGATCTCTTCGGGAAGGCCGTTCTCAACGAGGTAGTCGGCAAGCCGCTCGGACCAGTCTTCGCGGCCCCAGACGCGTTCGCTTTGCTCGTAGTCGGTGCGGCCCTGGAGCACCTGTGCGCCGGTGAGCGCCTGTGCGTCCTCGCCACCGCCGGCGTGGTCCGGATGGAAGTGCGTGACCACGATCCTGGTCACCGGTGCGCCGAGTTCGCGGAGGAACGGCTGCCAGCGAGCCTCGGCGTCCGGCAGGCCGAGACCGGTGTCCACGAGCGTCCAGCCGTCCTTGCCGGGCAGCAGGTAGCAGTGGACGTGCCCGGGGCCCATCGGCAGGGGCAAGGTCAATCGCCGGATCCCTCCGGGCAGCTTGTCCACAGGCGGAGCGTGACACTTCCACGCCGGTGCCTGACACCGGGACGTGTCCGCGCGAACCCGCCCGTTGCGGGGGAAGTGACACTTCCGTGACGAAGTCGTTGCACTTTCGCGCGCGTGCCTGGCACCACGAACGTATGTTCTATACTGCCGCCGTGAAGGTCGAGTACCGCGAGGAGCCCTGCAAGGTCGCGCTGAACCGGGTCAAGGGCATGGCGTTCGACTGGTCGCTGAACCCGTACATGGGCTGCGTCCACCGATGCACCTTCTGCTACGTCAGAGCGTTCGAGCTCCGCGCCGACCGGCCCTTCGACGAGCGGTACGGCCGCTCGATCCGCGTCAAGACCAACGTCGTCGAGGTACTTCGCCGCGAGCTGGCCAAGGCGAGCTGGGAGCACGAGTCGGTCGCGATCGGCGCCGCAACCGACCCGTACCAGCCGGCCGAGGGCCATTACCGGCTGACCCGCGGCTGCATCGAAGCGCTCCGCGATCACTCGAACCCCTTCAGCATCATCACGCGGGGACCGTTGATCATCCGCGACGTCGACGTCCTCGCCGAAGCGGCCAGGCGAGCCTCCGTGTCCGTCACGATCTCGATCCCGACGCTCGACGAGGAGGTCTGGCAGCGCACCGAGCCCGGCACCGCCCATCCGCGCCAGAGGCTGCGAGCGCTCAAGGCGCTCGTCGACGCGGGCGTGAAAGCCTGCGTCGGCATGGCCCCGATCCTGCCCGGAATCTCCGACCGGCCCGATCAGCTCGAGGAGGTCGTCCGCGCCGCGCGGGAAGCGGGCGCGTGCGGAATCTGGTCGAACCTGCTCTTCCTCCGGCCCGGCACCAGAGAGCACTTCCTCGAGGCACTCGCGCGCGACTACCCCGCACAGCTCGACCACTACGAGCGGCTCTACGCCCGCCGCGCGTACCTCGGCGCCGAGCACGCGAAGCCCGTCAGAGCCCAGGTCGCGGAGCTCGCGAAGCGCCACGGTGTCCGTGACCGGCGCCCGAACCCGATCGTCCCGGAGCCCGATCCGAAGCAACTCGTCCTCGCGATCTAACTAAGTAGCCGACTTCCGGCCTACAATCCGCATGTCCGTGGGAGAGCAGGCCGCACCGGAACGAGCGAACGGCGAGATCACCTGCCTGATCGTCGACGACCACGAGGTCGTCCGCGAAGGTCTGCGTCTCTCGCTCTCCCGCGCGCCCCACATCCGCGTGGTCGGGGAGGCTCCCGACGGCGCGACCGCCGTCGCACTGGCCGAGCGGCGCCGGCCAGACATCGTGATCATGGACGTCCGCATGCCCGGGATGGACGGGCTCGAGGCAACGAAGATCCTGACGCAGAAAGCACCAGACGTCGCCGTCCTGATCTTCACGGCCTACAGCGAGCGCCAGCTCCTCCGCCGCGGCCTCGAGTCCGGGGCGAAGGGCTACATCCTCAAGGAGGCGCCGCACCAGACGCTCCTGAAGGCGATCGACAAGGTCGTGGCCGGCGAGGGCTTCGTCGACCCCGCCCTGATGCCGGCCTTCCTCTCCGGCAGCGAGGAGGAAATGCTCACCGCCCGCGAGCGGGAGATCCTTGGGCTGCTCGCCGACGGTATGTCCAACGCCGACGTCGCCGGCCGGCTCTTCATCAGCCAGGAGACGGTGAAGAGTCACGTGCGCCACATCCTCACCAAGCTCGAGGCAGACACGCGAACGCATGCCGTCGCGATTGCGCTTCGCGAAGCGATCATCGACTAGGGCCGAGCTGCTCGTCGCCGTGGTCGCACTTGCGGCCGTGGTGGCCGTGCTCGGCTTGGCGCTCAGCTCTTCCTTGGTCGCCTTCGCAGGGCTCGCGGCGGCGATCGCCGGTGCGGCCGGGTTCGCGCTACACCTGATCGTCACCGAGCGCCGGCGCCACGAGTTCGTCGAGAGCGAGCTGGGCTCGCTCGTCAGGTCGCTCGGCTCGATCACCGGCACGCTCGATCCGGACGAGGTGTTGGAACGCACGCTTCGCGAGGCAAAGACGCTTTTCGGAGCGAAGGCGTCGCTGCTGCGACCGGGCGAGACGGCTCGCGGTGACGGGATCTTTCCATTGCGGATCCACGACGAGGACATCGGCACGCTCAGACTCGTCCGTTCGCGTCCATTCGACCATGAAGAGCGGGCTCGCGCGCAGCTTCTGGCGGACTTCGCCTCGCGGGCAGTCGAGAACTCGCGTCTCCTTGCAGAGGCGCAAGTGCGCGAGGCCGAGCGAACCCGGCTGTCCGACCAGCTGATCACGGCCGAGCAGGACGAGCGCCGGCGGATGGCGCTGTTCCTCCACGACGGTCCGGTGCAGTCGCTCGCCGGGATCAGCCTGATGCTCGACGCCGTGATCGACTCGCTCGAGGCCAAGCGGCTCGACGAGGCCGAGCGGGTGCTCAGCTCGGCGCTCGAGCGCCACCGGGACACGATCCGCGAGTTGCGCGACCTCTCGTTCAACATCGAGCCCGTCGTGCTACGCGACCAGGGCTTCGGGCCCGCCGTGCAGGCGCTCGCCGACCAGATCGGCATCGCGAACGGAATCCAGGTCGATCTCGAGGTCGAGGCGGCGGACAGCCTCGGCGAGAACGCGCGTGTCGGCCTCTACCAGATCATTCGCGAGGCAGTGAATCAGGCAATCCGCCGCGGGCCGCCGAACCGCATCTCGATCCGCGTGAGCGACTCCGGCGAGGGGCTGATCGAGACGGTCATCACGGACAACGGGACCGGCGAGCGAAGGCGCGCGAGCTACGACGAGATCGAGGAGCGGGCCCGC
>Ga0307277_10001008_pt1 | contig 10848 bp, 10 predicted proteins | sample ER_DNA_116_FD_194473 | JGI IMG/M metagenome (GOLD analysis project Ga0307277, IMG submission 194473) | Bulk soil microbial communities from the East River watershed near Crested Butte, Colorado, United States - ER_DNA_116 | ecosystem: Environmental > Terrestrial > Soil > Floodplain | place...
CTCGACGATGACCGAGCACTTCGTGTCGCCGCGCGCGAGAACCCGGTCGATGGTCGGCGCGCGCGCGAAGACCTCGAAGATCGGCGCGGCGTCGTCGCCCGCGACGACGATGTCGACATCGCCGATGGTCTCCTTGTAGCGGCGCAGGCTCCCCGCGATCGCGAGCTGGGTCACACCGGTCTCGGCGCGGAGGTAGTCGGCCATCGTCGTCGCGGCCGCGCGTGCCTCGTGCAACAGGGAGCGACCGGTGCGCTGCTTCAGTGCGGCGATCGAACGGAGGATGTTTTCCTCGGTCTTGGCCTGGATCTTCGGGAGCTGCTGGAGTCGGTGCTCCGTCGCCGCCTCCTCCAGCTCCTCGATCGTGGTGATCTTCAGGTGGTCGTAGATCGTCCGCGCGGTCGCGGGGCCCACTCCCGGAACGCGGAGCAGGGTGAGAAGGCCGGGAGGTACCGCGGCTTGTAGCTCCTCGTGTCGTTTCGATCGCCCGGTCGCGACGATCTGCTCGATCGCCTCGCCGACCGAGGAGCCGACCTTCGGGATCTCCTTGAGGCGCTTCTCCTCGACGAGCTTGGTGAGCGGCTCGCGGAGATCGCGTATCGAGCGCGCGGCTGCGCGATAGGTGACCGCGCGGAAGACGTTCTCGCCCTTGAGCTCGATCAGGTCACCGATCTCGTCGAGGACCTTCGCGATGGCATCGTTGCCGGTGGCGAGGGCATCGAGGGGCACGCCTCGATGCTAGGGCGCGCGGTGGATCAGGACTCCGGACGCGACGCGGCCGGGTCGCGCGCGAGCTCGAGATATGCGAATGCCGACTCGAGATCGCCGCGCGCGCGCAGCTTCTGCGCGTACTCCGCAGCGAGCGTCGAGAGATCGGGGTGGTCCTCGATCGAAGCGAGAAGCTCGATGGCCTTTCGGTACGACTCATCGGACGCAGTGAAATCGCCACGGGCGTGAGCGGCCGCGGCGGCGACGCGCAACGCGTCGGCCTGCTGGCGGTGGTCGCCGAGCTCGGCGAGTCGCTCCTCGGCAGCTTCGGCCAGGCGGAGCGCGCCTTCGGCATCGCCCTCTTCGAGGGTGATGCGGGCGCGCAGGACATCGACGATCGCGCCGACGCGGACGTCGCCCACGAGCGCCGCTCGCTCGCTGCAGCGGTCCACCGTGTCGCGAGCCGCGGTCATGTCGCCGTGTTCGAACTGGACCGTCGCTAGCGATTGCATGACGGAAAGCTCGACCGCGGTATCGGCCACACGCTCGAACAAACCGAGCGCGCGCTGGTAGTTCGCGATCGCGCCATCGAGCTCGCCCGCGTCATAGAGCGCGACGGCCACTCCCATGTAGCTCTGCGCGGCGAGCCGGAGCTCGCTCGAGCGAGATGCGACGGCAAGCGCGAGCTCGTACGTGGCGAGCGCCTTCACGGTGCGATGGAGCCGGCGGTAGACGGTCCCGAGGTGCACGAGCGTCCTCGCGCGCAGACGCGGGTCGGTGATCTCACGCTGCTCCATGACGTCGCGCGCGGCCTCGAGCGATTCGGCGCCCGCCGCGAGCTGGCCGTGTTCGACGTACAGCACGCCGCGGGCGGCGAGGAGCTGCACGAGCTCGGTCGCGTCGCTGTTCGCATCCACCAGCGACATGGCTTCGGCCAGACGTTCGAACGCCTGTTCCCGCTTTCCTTCCGCGGCGTCCGCGGCGGCGAGATATCGGAGGAGCGTGGCACGCTCGGGCCCCTGCGCCTGCTGCGCGATCGCGGCCATGGCCTCGTGCCGCGCGGCTGGCCAGTCGCGCCGCTCGATCGCGGCCTGAGCCGCGAGGCGATGAAATACCCGACGTTTCGCGCCCGCAAGGGATTCATCGCCGATGAAGTAGTCGAGGCTTCGTCCGAGGCGCGTGGCGATGATCTGGAGCGAGCGAAGAGAGGGGCGAACGAGACCCGCTTCAACCTGGCTGATGAAGCCCTTGGTCAGTTCGTCGCCAGCAAGCTGGGCTTGACTCATACCGAGGGCGTGACGAGCGGCGCGGACCCGCTCGCCCAAGGTCACCGGCTTCTGAACTGCTTCTGGCAGACTCGCCACCGACGCTCCCCCTGTCTAGACCGAACTGACAGTTCACCGTTTCGTTCGGGTTGCCTAGACTGAGGGAGAATACTGGCCGCTGTCGGCGCGGACAATGTGGGGAGAGATAGATGAGACCTTTCCGCTCGCGCGTGCTGACAGCGCTCGTCACAGCGTTCTTGTTCCTGGGCCTCCTCGGATCTGTCGCCCTGGCCGACGAAATCCCGACCACAAGCTTCCCCGAGGACCCCTGGGACCATTCAGCCGCTCCGACGATGAGCTTCCCCGAGGATCCCTGGCCGGGTCCCAGCCTCCCGATGAGCAGCTTCCCCGAGGACCCCTGGCCGGACCTCAACTAGAAGCCATACTGCGGGCGTGCCGGGAACATCGACCGCCCACCGCCAGCGCATCGAGATCGACGGAACGGCCTTCCTGTTTCAGCACGGCTATCGCTTCGGGAAGGTCACGTACATCACGCGCCTTCCGCTCGGTAAGAGCATGACCGTGTTCACGCCGGGTCACCTCTCGGGCGCGGAGGTCGAAGCGGTCGTTCGCGGCGACAACCCGTGGATGTTGGAATGACGACGAGCGACGCGGGGTCGGGAGTCAGCGTCTAACGCGCGCGGTCGTTCAGCGAGTGCGCTCGGCCACCGTCGACGTCGGCGACGAGCGCGTCGCCGAAATCAAATCTGGTGTCGTCGTCCTTGTTGGCGTCGGTGCAAACGATCGTCCTGAGGACGGCGAGCGGCTCGCCGCGAAGATCGCCGGGCTGCGCATCTTCGAGGAGGCAGGCAAGATGCAGCGGTCGCTTGCCGACGTGGGCGGAATGGTCCTGGCGGTCCCGCAATTCACCCTCTACGGGGACGCTCGCCACGGTCGGCGGCCCGATTTCACTGCGGCGGCCGCGCCGGATCTCGGAAAGCGCCTGTTCGACGCGTTCTGCGGGGCCCTTCGCGGCGCCGGCGTCGAGGTCCGTCAGGGCAGGTTCGCTGCGGCGATGCTGGTCAGCCTCGAGGCCGACGGACCGGTCACCCTGGCGCTCTCGACCGACGGCTGGCGCGAGAGCGAGCTCGGCTCCTGAACCACGCGGATCACGTCGCGCTGCTGGCGCCGGGGGTGCGTGAGGGCGAAGGCGGCACGTGGGCCGATCTCGGCGCTGGTACAGGCGCGTTCACGCTCGCGCTCGCCGATCTCATCGGTCCGCACGGGATCATCCACGCCATCGATCGCGACCGCGCCGCGCTCGCGGAGCTGCGAGGCGCCTTCGTCTCCGCGGTGCCGCAAGCGGAGCTGCGCGTGACTGCCGCCGACTTCGCACGGCGGCTCGACCTATCGGATCTCGACGGCGTTGTCATGGCGAACTCGCTGCACTTCGTCGACGACAAGAGCGCGGTGCTGGCGTTCGTGCGCGGGTACCTCAAACGCCGCGGGCGGCTGCTCCTTGTCGAGTACGACAGCGACCGCGGCAACACCTGGGTACCGCACCCGATGACGTTCGAAACGTGGACGCATGTCGCGGCCGACGCGGGCTTCGTCGAGACACGAAAGCTTGCGACCGTTCCGAGTCGGTTCTTACATCGGATCTATTCCGCTTTGAGCCTCGCGCCGTGAGGTCGCTTCCTACGCTCGGCCGGCATGCGTTTTTCGTCGGTCCGGCTCTGGGCGTCGGTCGGCGCCCTCGTGATCGCCGCGGGGATGCCCTACTGCGCGGCCGCCGTGGGGTGGGCAGCGACCCAGGACGAGACGACGATCACCGTACGAGCTGACGTGGCCGTCGGCGTGCTCGTGTCATGGATCGGCTGCACGATCCTCGCGATCACCGGCGCGTTCTGGACGTGGCGAACCTGGCGCGCTAGCCGCGGGGCCGTCCGGGCCTAACGCGCGAGCTCGAGCGCCGTCGCGAGGGTGAGCTTCGCGGCCTTCAGCCAGAGCGTCTTGTTCGTGATCTTGTCGGGCGTGTCGTTCACGGTGTGGAACGTGTAATTGCCCGGGAATGTCGCGTCGTTCTCGCCGTAGCGCTGCACGAGCGCGACCGCCGGGATCCCGGCCAGGCCGAACGGAGCCGCGTCGAGGATCGTCGCCCCGCTCGTCGCAAGCTGGGGCACGAGCGGCGACACGCCGATCTGATAGCGATCGTTCGCCGCGATCGTCAGGTCACGAAGCGATGTCGACGCGTTCGTGTAGTAGATGAGGTCGAGCCGATCGGCGAGAGGATTGAATCCGACCATGTCTATGTTGATGACCGCCGCGTAGGGTGCCGGCGAACCGAGCGATCCGAGGTACGCGAGGCTTCCTTTGAAGAAGAGCTCCTCGCCGTCGAAGAACGCGAGCACGATCCGCTGCTTCAGGGATGCTCGCTCCTGCGCGAGGACTCGTGCGTACTCCAGAAGTGCGGCGGTGCCCGTGCCGTTGTCGTCGGCTCCCGGCGCGGCGGTCGTGACGGGATTCCAGCCCGGGCTCCGGCTCGAGATCGAGTCGTAGTGCGCGCAGATCATCACCCACCCCTCCGCCGGTGCCGTGGTGAGCGGATCGACGATCGCGAGGATGTTCTCGAGCGGCACGCCGTTGTACGCGGCGCGATGCGATTGCACGACGACCCCCGGAATGGCGTCGAGCTGCTCCTTCAGGTAGGCGACGGCCTTCGCGTGGTTCGGGTTACGCACGTCGCGCGATCCGAACGATGCCAACGCGACCATGTGGTCGTTCAGCTTCGCGGGATCGATGCGCTCGAGGACCGCGCTGATCGGTCGCGCGGTCGGTGACGGCGACGGAGTCGGCGCGAGCGTCGGCGAGGCGGTCGGAGAAGCACCCGCGGCTACCGCGGTCGGCGACGGGCCAGTCGAGGCGGTCGGCGCGCCGCCGCACGCTGCGACGACGATCGCGAGCACGAACAGGTGGCGTCCCACCATGCCTGTATATCGCGCCGCGCGAGTGATCAGTGCGTCGGCGTAGGCCGTGGGGTCCGCGGAGCGAGCGGTGCGGGCGTCGGGATCTGAAACGGCGCGTTGGTGAGCGGATACGGCAGCACGAAGTCCGCGTCGGTCACCGTGCCGCTGACACTTGTCGCCCGCTGCTCGACGCTGAAGAGCGCGCCGGACGCGACGAGCGTCCGCAGCATCACACCGTCCGCGGAGAAGCACGCTTCGAACTTCACATCGCCGAGCTGCCCGAACAGTGCGTTCGGCGACGGCGAGGCCGACGCGGTCACGCGCGGTTGCCACCGGAAGCACGCGGCGTCGCGGCCGGCGATGCGTTCGCGTGGAAGGACGGTCGCATCCATGTCCTTCGTCGCGGTGAGCATCGAGTCGAGCGGCGACACGTTGAGGGAGTCCAGCATCTGCTGCGTGTACATCGTCGGCATCGCGTAGCAGCCCGGCGTCGTCTCGCCCTCGACGCAGAGGTAGGCGTCCTGGGCCCGAAGGATCGCCACCATCCGGAACTGCACCGTGCCGACGAGCGCGAAGTCCCAGCGAAAGTCGGGTGGACGCGCCACGTACGTCTGCGTGGACTGCAGGCCCGCTCCGGGCGACGCCGAAGGCGGTGTGAGAAGCGAGCCGAAGTTCATCTCGTAGGTCGCCTTGTACGTCGGGTGCTTTGCCGCGGCGAGCGCCGCTTGCGGATCCCGTTCGAGTGCGATCAGTGGATCGACGCCCGTAATCCCGGACTCGGCGTGCGAACCGCACGCGATCAGCGCAAGCGCGAAGAGGACGAATGCGAGCCGCCCCACGGGCACGAGCGTGCCATCCACGCCGGCGCCGGGTGTGCCGGGCTGGTCTCTAGTTCGCCCTGCGCGCGCGTCCGCCCGCGCCCGCCGGCTCGCGTCCGCCGTTTTCTTGCGCTTTCTCTTGGGCGTACTGCTCGCTCCAGAAGACGACCTTGCCGTCCTGCGCGTCCACGAAGACCGTGTCGCCTTCCTTGAACTCGCCGGAGAGCACCTTCTGCGCGAGCGGATCGATGACGAGCCGCTGGATCGTGCGCTTGATCGGACGCGCGCCGTACACCGGATCGAAGCCCTCCTTCGCGATGAGCGACTTCGCGTTGTCGGAGAGCTCGAGGGTGATCTTCCGCTCGAGCAGCCGCTTCGCGAGGATCTGGGTCTCCTTCTCGACGATCTGCATGAGCTGCTGCGTCACGAGGTTCTTGAAGATGACGATCTCGTCGACGCGGTTCAGGAACTCGGGACGGAACTGGCCGCGGAGCGCATCCATGACGCGCTTGCGGAGGAGGTCCTGCTGATCCGCGAGCTCGGTGATGAACGTCGAGCCCACGTTGCTCGTCATGATGATCACGACGTTCTTGAAGTCGACCGTGCGGCCCTTGCCGTCGGTGAGGCGCCCGTCGTCGAGGATCTGAAGAAGAACGTTGAACACGTCGGGGTGCGCCTTCTCGATCTCGTCGAGCAGAAGGACCGAGTACGGCCGGCGGCGGATCGCCTCCGTCAGCTGACCGCCTTCCTCGAATCCGATGTACCCGGGAGGCGCACCGATGAGCCGCGCCACGGTGTGCTTCTCCATGTACTCGGACATGTCGAGGCGAACGAGAGACTTCTCGTCGTCGAACAGGAACTCCGCGAGCGCCTTCGCCAGCAATGTCTTGCCGACGCCGGTGGGACCGAGGAAGAGGAATGATCCGAGAGGCCGGTTGGGATCCTGCATGCCGGCACGCGCGCGGCGGACCGCGTTCGCGACCGCCGTGACGGCCTCCTCCTGGCCGACGACGCGCTCGTGGAGGTTCTGCTCCATGCGCAGGAGCTTGGCGACCTCGCCCTCGAGGAGCTTCGTGACCGGGATGCCGGTCCACTTTGCCACGACGTCGGCGATGTCCTCGGGCGTCACCTCCTCGGTGAGCATCTTCTGGTTCTTCTGCAGGTCCGCGAGGCGCTTCTCGGCGCGCGCGACCTCCTTCTCGATCGCCGCGGCGGTGCTGTACTTCAGCTCGGCCGCCTTCGCGTAGTCGGCAGCCCGCTCGGCACGCTCGACATCGGCGCGGATCGCCTCGAGCTGCTGCCGCTTCTCGCGAATCTCGGTGATGGCGGCCTTCTCTTGCTGCCAGTGCGCGCGCAGCACGCTCGCCTCTTCCTTGGCGTGGGCGAGCTCGCGCTCGAGCTTCCCCAGGCGCTCCTTCGAGGCGGCATCGGTCTCTTTCTTCAGCGCCTCGCGCTCGATCTCCAGGCGCGAGACCGCGCGCTCGACCTCGTCGAGCTCCGCCGGCATCGAGTCGATCTCCATGCGCAGCTTTGACCCGGCCTCGTCCACGAGGTCGATGGCCTTGTCGGGCAGGAAGCGATCGGTGATGTAGCGCGAAGAGAGCGTCGCGGCCGCGACGAGCGCGGCGTCCTGGATGCGGACTCCGTGATGGATCTCGTATCGCTCGCGCAGGCCGCGAAGGATCGAGATCGTGTCCTCGAGCGTGGGCTCGCCGACATACACCGGCTGGAAGCGCCGCTCGAGTGCCGCATCTTTCTCGACGTGCTTGCGGTACTCGTCGAGGGTCGTCGCGCCGATGGTGTGAAGCTCGCCGCGCGCGAGCATCGGCTTCAGCATGTTCGCCGCGTCGACGGCGCCCTCGGCGGCTCCGGCGCCGACGACCGTGTGCAGCTCGTCGATGAACAGGATGATCTGGCCCTCGCTCTTGGCGATCTCCTGCAGCACCGCCTTGAGCCGCTCCTCGAACTCGCCGCGGTACTTCGCTCCCGCGAGCAGCGACCCGATGTCGAGGGCGAACACGCGCTTCTCCTTCAACCCCTCAGGCACGTCACCGCGCACGATCCGCTGCGCGAGGCCCTCGACGATCGCGGTCTTTCCGACGCCCGGCTCGCCGATGAGCACGGGGTTGTTCTTGGTGCGTCGCGACAGGACCTGAATGACGCGGCGGATCTCGTCGTCGCGGCCGATGACCGGGTCGATCTTGTTCTTCCGCGCCATCTCGGTCAGGTCGCGCCCGTACTTGTCGAGCGCCTGGTACTTGCCCTCGGGGTTCTGGTCGGTGACGCGCTGATTGCCGCGAACGTCCTTGAGCGCGGTGAGGACGCGCTCGTGCGTCACGCCGAGCCGCTTCAGGGCCTGACCCGTGTAGCCCTGGTCTTCGCTCATCGCGAGGAGCAGGTGCTCCGTCGAGACGAACTCGTCGCCGAGGCTCTGCGCTTCCTTCTGGGCCTGCTGCAACACGCGCCCGAGCCGCGCCGAGGCGGAGAGCTGCACGTTGCCGGTGACCTTCGGTTGCCGCTGCAACTCGGTCGCGAGCGCCGATGAGAGCTGCGCCGGCTGCACGCCGAGCGCGGTCAGCACACTCGAGACGATCCCGCCGGGCTGATCGACGAGCGCGGCCGCGAGGTGCTCGACGTCGAGCTGCGCATGGCCCTCCTCGCGCGCCTTCTGCTGCGCGGCGACGAGCGCCTCCTGCGACTTCTCTGTGAGCTTATTAGGGTCGATCATTTAAATACCTTCAATCCGGAACCGCTCGCTCGCCTAGAGCAAGTGACTCCTGACGTTCTCCCCGCTGCGCGATGTGGCGACTTCGCGTGCGAGCTCGCGTTCCTTTTCGCTCAGCTTCGTCGGCATCACGACCTTGACGGTGCTGTACAGATCTCCGTGCCCGCCGCCCGCCCGCGGCATGCCCTGGCCGGCGAGGCGAATCGTGCGTCCGTTTTGCGTTTCCGGTGGGATTCGGAGCGACACTCGGCCCTTCAGCGTTGGCACGGTCACTTCCCCGCCCAGCATGGCTTCGTGCATCGCGACCGGCAGATCAACGCGAAGGTCGTCGCCGTCGCGCGTGAAGAACGGATGCGGCTTCACCCGCACCCGCAGGTACGCGTCGCCGGGTGACCCGCCGTTTGCGCCGGGTGTTCCCTGCCCCGCCAGACGAATGCGCTGGTTGTCCTTGACCCCCGGCGGGATCTTCACCGTGAGCTTTCGCGGTGGCGCGCCGTTGTCGCGCGAGATCTGGATCACCTGCTCGGTGCCCTTGTAAGCCTCGGGCAGCGTCACCTCGACCTCGCCTTCGACATCCTCGCCATGTCGGGCTCGCGTCCGCGTCCGCGTACGTGCGCGACCGAACAGATCGTCCGCATCGGCGAACCCGCCGTTCCCGGCTTGGCCGAAGAGGGTCCGGAAGAAATCGGAGAACCCGCTGGCGTCATCGCCGAAAGGGTTCTCGCCGGGCTGCCCCGTGTACACGTACTGGAAGCCGCCGGTCCCGGAGGGACGTCCGCGCCCTCGCGCGAACTGCTCCCAATCCGGGCCGACCGTGTCGTACCGCTTCCGCTTCTCGGGATCTGAGAGGACCTCGTGGGCCTCATTGATTTCTTTGAAGCGCTTTTCCGCGTCCGGCTTCTTGTTGACGTCCGGGTGGTACTGGCGTGCGAGCTTTCGGTAAGCCTTCTTGATGTCATCGGTCGAGGCGTTCTTCGAAACGCCAAGCGTCTTGTAGTAGTCCTTGTACTCGACCGGCATCCGTTCCGCCCCCGGAAATTAGTGCGCTGGCGCGGCCGAAGGCAGGCTCGGGCGTGACGCTTCGATCTGCGCTGGCGTCACGTTTGGTCCGGGCAGGAGTGCGGCCTTCAGCACCTCGTCGATGGTCTCCATGAGCTTGATGTCGACTGTGTCGACGACCTCTTGTGGGACGTCGACGAGGTCTTTCTTGTTCTTCTTCGGCATGAGGAAGACTTTGATCCCGGCGCGGTGCGCCGCGAGCAGCTTCTCCTTCACCCCGCCGATCGGCAGGACGAGTCCACGGAGCGTGATCTCGCCCGTCATCGCCACGTCCTTGCGGACCTTGCGTCCCGTGAGAGCCGAGACGATGGCCGTGGCCATCGTCACCCCGGCCGATGGACCATCCTTCGGGATCGCGCCCGCCGGCACGTGGATGTGCATGGCGTGATCCTTGAAGAACCCCTTCGGCACGCCGAGCTCCGCGTAGTGCGCTCGCACGTAGCTGAGGGCCGCGATGGCCGACTCTTCCATGACCTTCTGGATCTGGCCGGTGAGGACGAACTCCTCCTGCTTCGATCCCTGGTCCATGATCGTCGCCTCGACGGTGAGGACGTCGCCGCCGTGCTCGGACACCGAAACGCCGGTGGCCGCGCCGACCTGGTCCTCTTTCTCCGCGAGCCCGTATTCGAACCGCTCGGGGCCGAGGTACTTGTTCAGGTCCTCGGGCTTGACCTCGACCGTCTGTTCCTTGCCCTCGGCGATCGCTCGCGCGACCTTGCGGTTGATCGTCCCGATCTCCCGCTCGAGGTTTCGGACGCCGGCCTCGCGTGTGTACTCGCGGATGAGCTTGCGGAGCGTCTCGTCGCCGATGAGGAGCTTGCCCTCTTCGAGGCCGTGCTGCTTCAGCTGCTTCGGCAGAAGGAAGCCGCTCGCGATGTGCATCTTCTCGTCCTCCGTGTAACCGGGGAGACGGATGATCTCCATGCGGTCGCGGAGCGGCGGGATGATGGTGTCCTCGACGTTCGCGGTGGTGATGAAGATCACCTTCGACAGGTCGTAGGGCACCTCGAGGTAGTGATCGCTGAACGCGTTGTTCTGCTCGGGGTCGAGGACCTCGAGGAGCGCCGAGCTCGGGTCGCCACGGAAGTCCGCTCCGACCTTGTCGATCTCGTCGAGCATGAACACGGGGTTCACCTCGCCCGCGGTCTTCATGTTCTGGAGGATGCGGCCGGGTAGCGCGCCCACGTAGGTGCGCCGGTGGCCACGGATCTCGGCCTCATCGCGAATGCCGCCGAGCGACATGCGGATGAACTTCCGTCCCATCGCACGGGCGATGCTCTTTCCGAGGCTCGTCTTGCCCACGCCGGGCG
>Ga0307277_10001009_pt1 | contig 10848 bp, 7 predicted proteins | sample ER_DNA_116_FD_194473 | JGI IMG/M metagenome (GOLD analysis project Ga0307277, IMG submission 194473) | Bulk soil microbial communities from the East River watershed near Crested Butte, Colorado, United States - ER_DNA_116 | ecosystem: Environmental > Terrestrial > Soil > Floodplain | place: USA...
TTGCCAAGCAGCGACTTCTCCATCACGCCCGCACGCTCGGGGTCGCCTTTGACCATCGCCTTCGCCATCTTCTGCGCCTGCACGCGCGTGATGTGCGGCGGCAGTGGCGGCACCTCGGGGTCGACCCTGACCTCGAGCAGGCAGGGCCGGCCGGCCGAGAGCGCTTGCTCCCAGGCGGCGCCGACCTCGTCGCCTTTCTCGCAATAGATCCCCTCGAAGCCGAGCAGCTCCGCGTACCGCGCATACGGCACGCTTGGAATCCACTGCGTTCCCGGGAACTTCGGGTCGCCGGAGAGCACGCGCTGCTCCCAGGTGACCTGGTTCAGGTCCTGGTTGTTGAACACGCAGAAGACCAGCGCCGGGTTGTCGCGCCAGCGCTTGTAGTAGCGCTTGACGGTGATCAGCTCGTTCATCCCGTTCATCTGGAAAGCGCCGTCGCCGATGAACGCGATCACCGGACGGCCGGGGTAGGCGAACTTGGCTGCGATCGCATAGGGGACGCCCGGCCCCATCGTCGCGAGCGTCCCCGAGAGCGACGCGCGGTTGCCCTCCTTGAGACGAAGGTCTCGGGCGAACCAGTTCGTGGACGAGCCGGAATCGGCGCTGACGATGGCGTCGGCCGGCAGCTGCTGGGAGAGCTCCCAGACGACGCGCTGGGGGTTCATCGGGTCTGCGTCCTGGAGCGCGCGGTCCTCGACGACGCGCCACCACTCCTCGACCTGGCCTTCGACCTGCGCGCGCCACGAGCGGTCTTCTTTGCGGACGAGCTTGGGGAGCAGCGCCTTCAGCGTCTCCTTCGCGTCGCCCACGAGCGGCGCGTCGACCGGGTAGCGGATCCCGATCCTGCTCGCGTCGAGCTCGATCTCGACGCAGCGCGCCTGGCCCTCCTTGGGCAGGAACTCCGCATAGGGGAAGCTGGTGCCGACCATCAGGAGCGTGTCACAGCCCTTCATCAGCTCGTAGCTCGCCGTCGACCCAAGCAGGCCGATCGGGCCGGTCACGAAGGGAAGGTCGTCCGGGAGGACGTCCTTGCCGAGCAGGGCCTTCGCCACCCCGGCGCCGAGCAGCTCCGCGGTCTCGATCACCTCGTTGCGCGCGCCGGCAGCGCCCTGGCCGACGAGCATCGCGACCTTCTTGCCCTCGTTGAGGACCTGCGCAGCACGTTCGAGGTCCTGCTCGTGCGGGAGCACGCGCGGACGGGTGTAGCCGACGCTCGAGTAGACGGCGCCGTGCTCGCGCGGCGGAGACTCGACCGCCTTCTCCTCCTGAACGTCATTGGGCACGATCAGCGTGCAGACGCCCTGCCGGTCCTGGGCGATGCGCACCGCGCGGTCGACGAGGTGCCGCGCCTGTGCGGGCTCCATGCAGACCTGCACGAACTCGGAGACATCCTTGAACAGCACCTGCAGGTCGACCTCCTGCTGGTACTCGGCGCCGAGCGACATCCGCTTCTGCTGGCCGACGATCGCGACCACGGAAGCGTGGTCGAGCTTCGCGTCGTAGAGGCCGTTCAGGAGATGGATCGCGCCGGGGCCCGAGGTGGCCATGCAGACGCCGACCTCGTCGGTGAACTTCGCGTGGCCGCAGGCCATGAACGCCGCCATCTCCTCATGGCGGGCCTGGATGAACTCGGGATCCCCGTCGGCGCGGTCGAGCGCACCCAGGAACCCGTTGATCCCGTCACCCGGGTAGCCGTAGATTCGGTGGACTCCCCACTCGCGTAGGCGCTTGAGGATGAAGTCGGCGACGAGCTCGGCCATGAGCCTCCCTTTGCTTGCTTCCGGGCGGCGTCTTCCCGGGGCCGGGGAGGGGGAAACGCTGTCCTGCTTTACTTCGCTTTCCCATGCGCCCCGACGACATCTACGAGCTCTGCTGGGCGGACGATCCACGGATCGCGCCTGACGGCGGGACGGCCGCGTTCGTCTCGTGGCGGCTCGACCGCGAGGAGAACGACTACGCCGCCGCGATCTGCCTCGTCTCCCTCGACGGTGCTGGCGCGCCGCGGCGGCTGACCCGGGGAGAGAAACAGGACGTTGCCCCCCGCTGGTCGCCAGACGGGAGCCGGCTGGCCTTCGTCTCGAACCGCGAGAGCAAGTCCAAGCAGCTGTTCGTGCTTCCGGTCGACGGTGGCGAGCCCGAGCGGCTGACCGACCTGGAGGAGGACGTGACCGAGGTCGTCTGGTCGCCGGACGGAACGCGGCTCGCGTTCTCGGTACGCGTGCGCGACCCGGCCTACGGCGAAGAGGACGACAGGCGGCGCAGCCCTCGCAGGTTCGAACGCCTCCAGTACAAGCTGGACGACGAGGGCTGGATCGGCGACCGGCCGCGGCACCTCTTCACGGTCCCCGCGGACGGGTCGAGCCCGCCTGACCAGCTCACCGACGGCGACTACGAGGACCAGAATCCGGCCTGGTCGCCGGACGGGCGGCGCATCGCGTTCTGCTCCGCGCGACAGGAGGACTGGGACGTCGAGCTGTACCGAGACGTCTTCCTGGTGGACGCGGACGGCGGGGCTCCGGAGCGGCTGACCGGCGGGGACGGCTGGCACGAGGCGCCGGCCTGGTCGCCCGACGCCTCGACGATCGCCTGCCGCTTCACGCCTGGTGGTTTCGACTCGCCCCGGCACGGCCAGATCGCCGTGCTCGACGCGGCAACCGGCGACCGGCGGATCCTGACCGCCTCGCTCGACCGCAACTGCGCTCCCTATCCCGAGATCCGCGAGCCCGTCTGGGACGGCGAGACGCTCCTGTTCGTGCTCGAGGACGGCGGCGACAACATCCTCTACCGCGTTCGCGCCGATGGGACCGGCGCGCCCGAGCCGGTCACGGGCCGCGAGCTTTGGGTGACGGCGTTCGACTGCGCCGGTGGGCGCGTCGTCCACAGCGCGACCACGCCGACCTCTCCGCCCGAGATCTACTCGGCCGAGCGCCGGCTGACCGAGATAGCGGCCCCGTTCACCGCCGCCGTCGAGCTCTCGGAGCCCGAGCGCTTCACGGCGGTCTCGGAGGATGGCTCCGAGGTCGAGGCCTGGTTGATGCGGCCGCTCGGCTTCGAGCCCGGGCGCCGCTACCCGGTCCTCCTGAATATCCACGGCGGCCCGTTCGCCCAGTACGGGAACCGGTTCTTCGACGAGTTCCAGGTCTTCGCCGGCGCGGGCTACGCCGTCCTCTACGCCAATCCGCGCGGCTCCTCGGGGTACGGCGAGGAGTGGGGCAGGGCGATCCGTGGCCCGGTCGCCGGAGGGCCCGGCTGGGGCACGGTCGACTACGCGGACCTGATGGCGGTCGTCGACGAGGCGCTCGAGCGCTTCGACTGCTGCGACTCCGAGCGGCTCGGCGTCCTCGGGGGCTCGTACGGCGGCTACATGACCTCGTGGATCGTGAGCCACACGGACCGTTTCCAGGCGGCCTGCTCGGAGCGCGCCGTCAACAACTTCGTGCTCGAGGGCGGGTCGAGCGACATCGGCTGGGCGTTCAAGGCGATCATCGGCGCCCACTGGTTCGAGGCTCCAGACGCCTATCTCGACGTCTCGCCCGCGAAGTACGCCGCGAACATCACGACTCCCCTCCTGATCGTCCACTCCGAGGACGACCTCCGGTGTCCGCTCGGCCACGCGGAAGACCTGTTCGCGATTCTCCGGCTGCTGAAGCGGGATGTCGAGTTCGTGTGCTTCCCGGCCGAGTCGCACAACCTGAGCCGCTCGGGCTCGCCCGCCCACCGGCTGATGCGATTCGAGGCGATCCTCGACTGGTTCGAGCGGAAGCTTCCCGGCCGGCAGGGCCGGGAGCGCGCCGCCGCCGCCGTCTCCGGCGAAGGCTAGCCCAGCCGCTCGAGCCGGAGCACGTCGGGCCGGTGGTAGTGCCCCGCCGGGTCGAAGCGCTGGCGCTCCTCGTACAGACGCTGTGGGTCCAGCTCCGCAACCAGAATGCCCTCCTCGTCCCAGAGCGGCCCGGCGAGGTAGGTGCCGTCAGGCGCGAGGATCGCCGAGCCTCCGCGGCCCATCAGCTCGTCGCCCTCGGCGAGCTGCACGTCCTCGGGGTAGCTCGAGGCCCGCTGGAAGACGCAGCACGAGAGCACGAAGGCCCGCGACTCGCGGGCGATGTGGCGGATCGAGTCGTGCCACTGCTCGGTGTCGTCGGCGGTCGGGGCGAGGTAGATCTCGACGCCGGTCTCGTAGAGCGCGAACCGGGCCAGCGGCATGAGGTTCTCCCAGCAGATCAAGCCGCCGACGCGGCCGAGCGCGGTCTCGACCGCCTCCAGTCCGGCTCCGTTGCCGGGGCCCCAGACGAGGCGCTCGTGGTTCGTGGGGACGAGCTTGCGGTGATGGAGCGCGAGCTCGCCGTCCGGGCCGTAGACGAGCAGGGCGTTGTAGATCGTCCCGCGGTCGAGCTCGTTGGCGCCGAGCGCAAGCCACAGCCCGTGCTCCCGCGCGATCCCGCCGAGGCGGTCGGAGTCGGGCCCGGGAAGCTCGAGCGAGGAGCGGGCGAGCTTCGCGTAGGTGGCATTCGAGTCCTGTCCGCCTGCCAGGAATCGCACCCAGCGGTTGGACGGGTAGGCCGGGATGAAGGCCTCGGGGAAGAGGACGAGACGGGCCTCCCTGGCGGCCGCCTCGGCGGCGACCTCCGCAATCCGGCCGATGGTCGCGTCTCGGTCGAAGAGCACCGGCTCTACCTGGGCGCACGCGACGGTCACGGGCTCGCGCATGCCGCGATTGTCGCCGTCTCAGCGCCTGACGCGCAAGACCGCCCGCATTCCGAGCTGGGCGTGGTCGGCGACCGAGCACCAGAGCCGGTAGCGGCCGGGAAGCAGCCTCAGCACACGCGTCGAGCGGGCGCCGGGCCGTGTCAGCGGAAACGCGTACGTGCGCGTGCCGCCGATCCGGCGAAGGCGCAGGTCGTGGACGTCCTCGCCGCCGTTCTGGAGCTCGAGCACGACGCGGCCCGCGCCGACCGACGATCTCGAGAGGACGAGGTGGAACTCGGTCGCGCCGACGCCGACCCGCGCGGGCGAGGCCGAGGACTGCGCCGTGAGCACGGCCGCCGCCACCACTGCGAGGAGAGCCAGACGGATCACTTGAGCAGCGCCGACCGCGAGAACGAGCCGGCTCCCGGGATGACGGCGGCGGCGTCCTCGTTCAGCCATTGCTCGAGCAGCGAGCAGTAGACGCCGCGGAAGTCGGAGGTCGCGCGCAGGTTCCCGTCGTCGTCGAGGTTGGTCACGCCCGGGAACTCGCCGATCATCTTGCCGCGGGCGCGGGTGCCGATCAGGAAGGCCGTGCCCGCCGCGCCGTGGTCGGTGCCGTCGCTGCCGTTCTCCTCGGCCCGGCGGCCGAACTCCGACCAGACGAGCGTCAGCACGCGGTCGGCGAGGCCGCGGGCCTCGAGGTCGCGCTGGAAGGAAAACAGGCTCCGCGCCGTTACGTCGAGGCCGTCGGCGAGCGCCTGCGGCTGGTCCGAGTGGGTGTCGTACTCGCCCGGCGCGGTGATCGCCACGCAGCGCAGCGGCAGCCCCGCCGCGATCATCGCCGCGAGGCCGGCGAGCTGGTGCGGGAACGAGTCGTCGACGTCCGGGTACGGGACGGGGCTCCCGTAGCCATTGCCGCTGTTCTGCGCGAACGGCGCGAGCTGGCGGCGCAGGCGGTCCGACTGGGCCGTCGCGAACGCCGCCTGGTTCAGGAAGGGATCCGGCCGGCGCGCCCCGAGCGGGGCGAGAGCCTCCAGCATCCGGTCCTCGACCTCGCCCCAGACGCCGGGCGCCCAGAACGTGTACTCGTCCGGCGCCGCGACCGACGCGACCGGCACCTTCGTCGAGGCGAGCGCCGGCTGCAGCTGGTAGTCGAGCGAGAGGCCCTGGAGCGGGTTGTCGGGGGTGCCCTTCCGGTCGAGGTAGCGGCCAAGCCAGCCGCTCGTCAGGCCGGCGTCGGTCGCGCCTACCTCCCAGAAGTGGCGCGACGTGAAGTGCGACTGGTCGGGGTGCGTGTACCCGACGGCCGGCAACACCGAGACCTTGCCCTCGCCGTGCAGCGTCGCGACCGGGTTGAGCGACGGGTGCCAGTGGAGGCGCGTGTCCTCCGAAAAGGCCGGGCCGGCCGCTGCGTCGAGGGCGAGCTTCGGGCGCAGCTTGCGGTACTGCGGGTCGAGCGCGGGGTAGAGCACCGAGAGCGAGTCGGTCCCGCCGGGCAGGAAGACGGACAGCAGGACGGGCTGAGCCGGGCCGGAGGCGGCTCGCGCGATTCCCTCCTCGAAGAGGCCGAGCTTGCCGAGCCCGTAGACCGAGAGCGCGAGGCCGAAGCTCCGTGCAATGAACGAGCGCCGGTCGAGGCCGGTTCCGGCTGGGAGGGGCATCCCCTGCTCGATCGCCGGCAGCCCGCGCCCAGCCTCGGCCGCGCCCCTGCGGACCAGCGCGGCGCGGGAGAACTCGTCGCAGTGGTGGCAGAAGCGATCCATCAGCAGGTCTGGAAGTCCGGGGAGGAGGCGAGCAGCTGCCTGAGCGCGTTTTCGATCAGGGCCGGGTACTGCTGCTTCTTCCACTGGGCGTCGGCATCGCGGAGGGCGCTCCTGGCGAAGTGCTTCAGCTCCGTGTGGGTCTGGCCGGTCAGGGAGGGCCTCCCGAGAAAGCTCTCGGCCCGGGTCAGGAGCTTGGCCGCGTCGCGCGGGAGCTTGGCCTTGTCGCTCTTCAGGACGTACGGCCGGATGGCGTACGCGGCGATCATCCAGCGCGCGCGGTAGGTGGCCGTGTCGAGCCAGCGCGAGTCGTCCCAGCCGGAGACATTGGGCGGATAGAAGAGCTGCTGACCGGCCAGGCTCAGCAGCCAGGTCCAGGCCTCCGTGTCGACCCCGCGCCCGAGCGCCCGGAGGAGCCCGGCGGTGTAGACGGCCGGAGACTTGACCATCCGCGGCCCGGTGTAGAGAGCCGGGTGGCGGAGGATCGCCGCGACGACGGGCTTCACCTCGTGGCCATGCTCGACGTAGAGCCGCTGCAGCGCCCGCCTGGTGCCCGCGGGCGGCGGCGTCGGAACGAAGTAGCCCCAGAGCTTGATGACGAAGAACGACGGGTGCAGGCGGTGCTGGACGCAGAGGCGGCAGGAGTCCTTCCAGTCGAAGTGCCCCCGCTTGCCGAAGATCCTCTTCACGCCGGGATCGTGTCGGCGGCGGTCGTAGCGGAAGCGGACGGGCCCGAGGTCGTCGTCCCAGTCGTTCCGCCAGCCCGTGAGCGCCCGGGCCTGCTCGCGCACGTCGCGCTCCGTGTAACCGCCCCGGTCGGCGCCGATCGTGAACAGCTCCATCAGCTCGCGGCCGTAGTTCTCGTTCGGCGAGTCCTTCGTGTTGTCGGTGCCCGAGAGCCAGAGCAGCATCGCCGGGTCGCGCGTCACGTCCGCGAGCAGCGTCGCGAACGACCCGAGGGCGTGCTGGCGGAAGAGGTTGTTCTGGCGCAGCATCAGCCGCGCCGGTCCCACGCCGTCGCGCGAGGTCGCGAACCAGTCGTGCCAGACGAGCGTCATGCGCTCGACGAGCGGCGTGCGCGTGCGCACCATCCGGTCGAGCCACCAGAGCTGGTCGTGGCCCCAGGCGTCGTTGGGCGCGAGCCGCCGGTGATGGTCGTCGTGCGGCTTCGGGCCCCGCAGGCGCTCGCGGCCCGGGTTGGTCAGCGCGTGGACGGCGCCGTGCAGCCCGAGCTTCGCGAGCCTCTCGGCCTCACCTGGACGTGGGCCGAAGCCGGCACGCCAAAGGAGCCGCTCGGCCTGCGGCTTGCCGAAGCGCCCTCGGTACACGGGGACGGCCATGCCAAGGAGCTATCGGCACGACGCGGCGAGCCCTGAATGCCCGGCTCAGGCGGTCAATTCGCGCCGGAGCACGGAGGCGACCGCCGTGAGGGCGATCTGCGTCTCCTCGACAGAGGGCTCGCGGGTGGTGAGTCGCTGCAGCGCGAGCCCCGGGAGGAGGAAGACCTGTGCGACCCGGTAGCGCGAGGTCTGGACGAGCTGCCAGAGCTCCATCGTGAGCCCCAGCGAGACGAGCGTGACGACGAAAGGCGTATACGCGGCCACGGGGAGCGGCCAGAGCCGGTCGGCGGCAAGGGAGACCGGCATCACGAGCGCCGCGAAGTTCGTCCCGCAGCGAGGAGAGAAGCGGGAAGGCCGGGCGAGCCCGCCCCAGGAGGCGACGAGCGAGCCCTCCTCGGCCGCGGCGATCGCCCGGTGCTCGGCGCCGTGCAGGAAGAGCGTGCGACCCCGCAGCAGCCACAGCACGAGGAGCGTCGCGACTCCGGCCGCAACCGGAAGTCCCGCGGAGGACGGCAGGAAGACGAGCGAGAACGGCGTCAGCATCGCCGCGGCGAGGAAGGCACGCTCGCGGCGGCGGGCGACTCCCGCGCCTCGGAAAAGCGGGGCGAACGCGAGCCCGAGCCGGACGAGGCCGCGCATGACAGGCACGCGGCGGCTGAACGCGGGCGGCGAGGGCATCGCGCCTTCCCTGACCGACCCGTCGCGGCGGGCGAACGCCCAGAAGCGCTCGCTTGCGATCACGATGCCGTCGGCGCGCGCCATCCCACCGAGGCGCGGCAACACAGAGGCTGCGTCAGCCTTGGCGAGAACGGCGAGGGCCCGGGCGCGATCCATCCTGGAGAAGGATCGCGCCTCGGAAGCCGCCCGGCAAGTGCCGGGCGGCCTACGTCAGTCGCAAGTTGGGCCTACCAGCGTCCGCGGCTGAAGAACCCCAGCAGCAGGAGCACCAGCACGACAATCAGGATGATCCAGAGAATCCCCACAGTTGACCCTCCTTTCGGTGCCCAACAAACGTTCGAGAGGCCCGAACGGTTACGGGCCGTTTTCGCCCGACGAGGCTTAACGCAGGCTTAACGCCCCGCAACGAGGGCTGAACACGCGCGGGCTATAACGCTTTCGGATGGCAGGACGCCTTCGGATCGTGCTCGCCGCCGGCTTCGTGGCCGCGGCCGGAGTCGGTGCGGCGCTCGCGCTCGGCGGCGCGGCTCTCCTCGGCGGCTTCTCGGCGAGGACGACGACCGTCCGCGAGCTGCAGCCGATCGAGGCCTCGCCGACCTCGACGTCGTTCCAGCAGGGCAAGCCGCTCTCGGTCAACGAGATCTACCGCGAGGCCGCTCCCGGGGTCGTCCAGGTCACCGCCACCCACGTCGTCAGCACGTCCTCGATCGATCCGTTCTTCGGGTTCCCGGTCCCCCAGAACGAGCGCCAGGCGGCGCTCGGCTCGGGCTTCGTGATCGACAAGGCCGGTCACATCATCACGAACTACCACGTGATCGAGGGCGCCCGCTCGGTCGACGTCAGCTTCTCGAACAACGAGAGCATGCGGGCGAGGATCGTCGGCACCGATCCCTCGACGGACATCGCGGTGCTCCAGGTGGACGCCCATTCGCGCGCGCTGAAGCCGCTGCCCCTCGGCGACTCCGACGCGATGCACGTAGGCGACTCCGTCGTGGCGATCGGCAATCCGTTCGGGCTCGAGCGCACGGTCACCGCCGGCATCGTGAGCGCGCTCCAGCGTGTGATCCAGGCACCGAACGCCTTCTCCATCGACCACGTCATCCAAACGGATGCAGCTCTCAACAAGGGGAACTCGGGCGGGCCGCTCCTCGACGTTCGCGGCAACGTCATCGGCGTCAACTCGCAGATCCAGAGCGAGAGCGGCGGCGGCAACGTCGGCGTCGGCTTCGCAGTGCCGATCAACACCGTCAGGACCGTCGAGGCGCAGATCGTCAAGAACGGTCACGCCGAGCACGCGTTCCTGGGAGTCCAGGTCCAGGCGGTGACCCCCGATGTCGCGCGCCTCTTCCGCCTGCCCGTCACGCACGGTCTGCTCGTCGCGAGCGTCCAGCGCGGCAGCGCCGCGGCGAAGGCCGGCCTGCGCGCCGGGACTCACCAGGTCACGGACGCCGGCGAGTCGTATCCGCTCGGAGGAGACCTGATCGCCGCCGCCGACGGCGTTCGGCTCTCGTCCCTCGACCAGCTCCGCGACGTGATCTCGAACAAGCAGCCGGGCGACAGCCTCGAGCTCGAGATCTGGCGCGGCGACAAGAACATGTCCCTCGACGTCAAGCTTGGGCGGCAGCCATCTTCGAGCTGACCGTCCACTCCGGCCCCGACCCCCTGGGGCCCGGTTCCCGGCGGCAGCCGTTCGCCAGCGCGGCCTGCCGGGACTAGAGGAAGGAGGTCCGCCGCCTGCCCGGGCCTCCTTCCTCTCTTAGCTGTCGTTCCGGAGCTGCGCGTCGTACGGACCGCGCCCGGTCATGCAGGCGGCGCCGCAGCGGGCGCCCAGCTCGACCGCTTCCGCGGGTGACAAGCCCTGGGCCAGGCCGAACGTGAGGCCTCCCGCGAAGGAGTCGCCCGCGCCGTACGCGCTGACCGCAGGGCCCGGCAGCGGCGCGGCCTTCCAGTGGCTCGTCGTTCCGTCGCCGGCGACGAGGGAACCGCCCGCGCCGCCCTCCGTCTCCGCGACGTGGCGGGGCACCGGCTCGAGCTCGCCGGCGACGTAGCGCTCGCCGGGATCCTTCGCGCTGCAGACCAGCATGTCGAGCTCGACGTGCGAGAGGGCGAGCGCCTCCTTCGCCCGCGGTGTTGCGACGAGCTGCCCGGCGGCTCGCGCCTGCCGAACCGCCTCCGCGTCTCCCGCCGTGAAGTACACGGCGTCCGCGTCCCCGAGCTCGCTCCAGGGGAGCGGATCCGAGCCGTGCGGGCCCATGCGCTCGCCGATCACGGTGATCGTCCGCTCCGCGGCCGCGTCGAGGTGGACGAAGGCGCGCCGCTGCGGCTCCGGCCGCCAGACAGCCTCGACGCGGACACCGAGCTCCTCGAGCTCACCGGCCGCGCGCCGT
>Ga0307277_10001012_pt1 | contig 10830 bp, 9 predicted proteins | sample ER_DNA_116_FD_194473 | JGI IMG/M metagenome (GOLD analysis project Ga0307277, IMG submission 194473) | Bulk soil microbial communities from the East River watershed near Crested Butte, Colorado, United States - ER_DNA_116 | ecosystem: Environmental > Terrestrial > Soil > Floodplain | place: USA...
GCGCATCCCGTTTTGCTCCCTCGATCGTTGGGTTTTGGTCCGCATCGGTCACACCTCCGTACGGTTTTCGCCGGTAGGCTCGATTGCAGAGGGAGGCGGGAAAGAGCCCCTCCCGAAGGGCGGGGGCTGGACCCAGAGGCGCGGTATGTCGCCGCGGCGAGCGGAAACGGCTGATGCCGTTCCTATACTCGCCACGTGGACGGGCGAGACGCGGGCCGGCGCCTTGCCTGGTCGACGGCGATTTTCTCGCTCGCAACCGGGCTGTCCCGGATCCTCGGTCTCATCAGGGAGATCGTCGCCGCCTACTACTTCGGCGCTCGGGGTCGGATCAACGCCTTCACGGTCGCGTTCCAGATCCCCAACCTCATCCGCGCGCTGCTGGCCGACGCCGCAATTTCCTCCGCGTTCGTCCCGGTCTTCAGCGAGCTGCTCGAGAAGGGTGAGCGCAAGCGCGCCTGGCGCGTCGCTTCCAGCCTCTTCTGGCTGGTGCTCCTCGTCCTCGGCGGCCTGACTGCGCTCTGCATCGTCTTCGCCCCGTTCCTGATCGCTCCCTTCGGCGACCCCGGCGGCGACAAGCAGCTTGCGGTCGGGCTCGCCCGAGTCCTCTTTCCGATCGTCGTCCTGCTCGGCCTGTCGGGGGTTGTCGTCGGAATCCTCAACAGCTACGAGGAGTTCGCGATCCCGGCGCTGACGCCGGTCTTCTGGAACGTCGCGATCATCGTCGGCCTCGCCCTCGGCGTCCCGCACGCGCACACGATCGACGCCAAGCTCTACGTCTACGCGGTTGCGATCGTGATCGCAACCCTGATTCAGTTCCTGCTGCCGCTGCCCTGGCTTCGCGGTCGTGACGGTCGCCTGCAGCTGGTGATCGACTGGCGCGACCCCGCGGTGAAGCAGGTCTTCGTCCTGATGCTGCCCGTCACGCTCGGCCTCGGGCTGATCAACTTCAACGCGGTCGTCGACTCGGTATTCGCCTCGCGCCTGATCGACCCGGAGCTGGCGCCGACGGCGATCGACCGGGCTTTTCGCATCTACATGCTTCCGCAAGGGATGTTCTCGGTGGCCGTCGCGACGGTGCTCTTTCCCTCGCTCTCGCGTCTCGCAGCGCGCGGCGACCTCGCCGGCTTTCGCTCCACGGTCGGGCTCGGGCTCAGGCAGATCGCCTTTCTGCTCGTCCCCGCGAGTGTCACCGCGGCCGTCCTCGCCGAGCCGATCGTCCGCCTCGTCTACCAGCGAGGGCGCTTCGGGCCGGGCCAGACGCCGGTGGTTGCCGGAGCTTTGGCCGCCTTCGCGCTGGGGCTGACGTTCAACGGCGCGATGCTGATGCTGAACCGCGCGTTCTTCAGCCTCCAGTCGCCGTGGATCCCGACCGCCGTCGCGCTCGCGAACCTGGCGCTGAACGCCGCGCTCGACGCCGCCTTCTACCACGTCGGCACTTGGGGGATCGCGCTCTCGACCTCACTGGTCAACATCGCGGGCACCGCGCTGTTGCTGCTCCTGCTTCGTCGGCGGCTGCAACGGATCGAGTTCGCCCGGACCGCAGACGCGAGCCTGCGCATCAGCGCCGCGGCCGTCGTGCTCGGAGCCGTCTCCTACGGTGTCTGGCGAGGTTTGGACGAGGCACTTGGCCACGCGCTCTGGGCCCAGCTCGTCTCGGTCGGAACGGCGATTGCCGCCGGCACCGTGGTCTACCTACTTTCGTGTCGTTTGCTGGGAGTTCGCGAGCTGAACGCGTTGCTAGCCTTGCGCGAGCGCCTCCGCCGGCGCTAATCGCGCATGGACCTAGACCACATCCGCAACTTCTCGATCATCGCGCACATCGACCACGGCAAGTCGACGCTCGCCGACCGCATCCTCGAGCTGACCGGGACCGTGTCCGGACGCAACATGCGCGCGCAGGTGCTCGACACGATGGAGCTCGAGCGCGAGCGCGGGATCACGATCAAGGCCCAGGCCGTGCGCGTGAGCTGGAAGGCCCACGAGCTGAACCTGATCGACACCCCCGGTCACGTCGATTTCACCTACGAGGTCTCGCGTTCGCTCCAGGCCTGCGAAGGCGCCGTTCTCGTCGTCGACGCGGCGCAGGGCGTCGAGGCCCAGACCGTCGCCAACGCGTACCTGGCGATCGAGAACAACCTCGAGATCGTGCCCGTCGTCAACAAGATCGACCTCCCTCAGGCGGACCCGGACGCCTCGGCGGCCGAGCTCGCCGAGCTGGTCGGAGGCAAGCCGGAGGACGTGCTCCGGATCTCCGCCAAAACGGGGGACGGCGTGGCTGAGGTGCTGGACGCGATCGTGGATCGGATCCCCCCGCCGTCAGGAGACGCGAAGGCGCCGCCGCGGGCGCTCGTCTTCGACTCCTCGTACGACCAGTACCGAGGCGTCGTGGCCTTCGTCCGGGTCGTCGACGGAGCATTTGCGGCCGGCGAGCCGTTGCGGGCAATGGCGCAGGGAACGCGCTTCGAGGCGGAGGAGGTCGGCTTCTTCGCGCCGACGATGAAGGCCGCCGACACCCTCGGAGCCGGCGAGGTGGGGTACGTGATCACGGGCCTCAAAGACGTCAGCCGTCTCCGGGTCGGTGACACGCTCACGTCGGAGCAGCGATCTGCCGCCGAGGCGCTGCCCGGCTACAAGGACGTCAAGCCGATGGTCTTCGCCGGTCTCTTCCCGACCGATTCCGACGATTACCCGGATCTCCGCGACGCGCTCGAGCGGCTGAAGCTGAACGATGCTGCGCTCTTCTACGAGCCCGAATCGAGTCAGGCGCTCGGCTTCGGCTTCCGCTGCGGCTTCCTCGGACTGCTGCACATGGAGATCGTCCGAGAGCGGCTCGAGCGCGAGTTCGACCTCGACCTGCTCGTGACGGCTCCGAACGTCGCCTACCGCGTGCTGGAGCGAAACGCCGAGTGGCTCGAGGTGCACAACCCGGCCGAGATGCCGCGTGAGCTCGACGCGGTCGAGGAGCCCTACATCCGCGCCTCGATCATCGTCCCCAAGGACTACGTCGGTCCGGTAATGGAGCTGAACAACGAGCGCCGCGGGCGCTTCGATCACATGGAGTACCTGTCGCCCGAGCGGGTGCTGCTCGCGTACGAGCTCCCACTGGCCGAAATCGTCCTCGATTACTACGACCAGCTGAAGTCCCGCACGCGCGGGTACGCGAGCTTCGACTACGACGTCGCGGGCTTCCGCGAGGGCGATCTCGCCCGCGTCGACATCCTGATCGCCGACGAGCCGGTCGACGCGCTTTCGATGATCGTTCACCGCGAAGCCGCCTACTCGCGTGGCCGGGCGCTGGTCGAGCGCCTCCGGCAGGAGATTCCCCGCCAGTTCTTCGACGTCGCCGTGCAGGCGGCGATCGGCTCGCGCGTGATCGCCCGCGAGACGGTCAAGGCGAAGCGGAAAGACGTGCTCGCGAAGTGCTACGGCGGCGACATCACGCGCAAGCGGAAGCTGCTCGAGAAGCAAAAGGCCGGCAAGCGGCGGATGAAGCAGGTCGGGGCGGTCGAGGTGCCACAGGAGGCGTTCCTGGCGGTGCTGAACCTGAACGACGGGACGAAGCGGTGACCGGCTCCGTCCGCCACCTCTACGTTCACCTGCCGTTCTGCGCCCACCGCTGCGGCTACTGCGACTTCGTCACCGTCGTCGGCCGCCGCGGCCAGCATGCCGCCTACGTCGACGGATTGCTGGCCGAGCTCGAGCTCGAGCGCGCAGTGCTCGCCCCCGAGCTCGAGACGGTCTTTCTTGGCGGCGGCACCCCGACGTTCACGCAGCCTCGGGAGCTCGAGCGGCTGCTCGGCGCGCTGCCGCCGGCAGCCGAGGTCACGGTGGAGGCGAATCCCGAGACCGTGACGCCCGCGCTCGCGGCGCTTCTTCGGCGGACCGGCGTCAACCGGGTCTCGCTCGGGGCGCAGACGTTCCAGCCACGGCTTCTCGGCGTGCTCGACCGCGTTGCCGGTCCTGACGACGTCCGAGTCGCAGTCTACCATCTTCTCGATGCCGGATTTGACAACATCTCGCTCGATCTCATCTACGGAATCCCGGGGCAGGAGCCCTCCGACCTCGCCGCCGACATAGAGGAGGCGCTCGCGCTACGGCCCGAGCACCTCTCGTGCTACGAGCTCGAGGCCAAGCCGGGGACACGGTTCACGCACGGACACGGCGAAGAGCTCCGCCGCCAGGCGGAGGCGATGGAGGGCTACTTCGAGTGTGTGGTCGAGACGCTTGTCGCCGCCGGCTACCGCTGGTACGAGACGGCGAACTTCTGCCGCGCAGACGCGGCCGAGCGTGACCTGCGCTCACGCCACAACCTCGCCTACTGGCGCGGGCGTGACTACCTCGGCCTCGGAATCGGTGCGGTCTCGACCGTTCGCGGCCGGCGCTGGCGGACGACGCCTCGACTCGGTGCCTACCTCGGCGCGCTCAGCGAGGGCCGGAACCCCGTGCGTGAGTACGAGCCGCTTGCGGATGCGGTCAGGCGCGAGGAGCGGGTCATGCTCGGGCTCCGGCTGGACGAGCCGTTGCCGGTGGCGACGGTCGCCGGGTCGCTCGACGCCCACGCTCTGGCGCGGCTGGAACGGCTTGGTCTTGTCCGGCACGTCCCGCTCGCGGACGACGATCCGCCGGCGGCCGGGGACGCACTCATCCTGACGACGCGCGGCAGGCTGCTCGGAGACGCTGTGACGGCCGACCTCGTCACCTAAAATCCCTGCAGAGATGGTAAATGCAGCTCCCACGGACCTGACGGAGCGACAGCGGGCGCTGCTCCGCGGTCTGGTCGAGGAGCACATCGCTACCGGTCAACCCGTCGGCTCGAAGACGCTGGTCGACCGAACCAGGCTTCGCGTGTCGTCGTCGACGGTCAGAGCGGAGCTGGCCGAGCTCGAGGCGCTCGGCCTGCTCACCCATCCGCACACCTCGGCTGGGCGCGTACCGACCGAGACCGCCTACCGCCACTACGCGGATGGGCTGCTCGAACGTCTGGAACCGAATCCGGGCACCTTTCCGCTTGACCTGAGCGCCGCACAGGCAGAGGTCGAGTCCGCGCTCCAGGCGACGACGGAGATGCTGTCTGCGGTCACACGTCTGCTTGCACTCGTCTCGGCACCCCCGCTCGAAAGCGCGACCATCCGTCACGTCGAGGTGCTCCTGCTTCAGCCCCAGGTCGTGATGATCGTGGTGATCACCTCGGCGGGGTCTGTGACGAAGCGGATCTATGCCTTCGCCGAGCCTGTCGACCGCGGGCTCGCCAACTGGGCCGGCCAATATTTGAACGACACGCTCTCCGGCCTGCAGCCCGGCACACACCAGCTGCGCCAGAGGTTCGAGGACTCGAGCTTGTCGGAACGGGAGGCGGCGTTCCTCGCGACGCTCCGGCCGACGTTCACCGAGCTGCTCGAGGAGGGGCAGAGCCTCTACGTCGGCGGCACCGCCGGCTTGCTTGAGAGTGCACGCGGCGACGAGCTCGAGGCTTACCAGCGGCTGCTCGAGCTCCTCGAGAAGCGAGCGGCGCTGCTCGGGGTGCTCGGCCAGGCGCTCGATCCGCGCCGCCCGTTCGTTCGGGTGGGCGTCGAGCTGGACCATCCGGACCTCCAGCGCCTGTCGCTGGTCGGCGCGACGTACGGAGTCGCAAACAGGACGCTTGGCGCCGTCAGCCTGCTCGGACCCGTGCGGATGGACTACGAGAAGGCGCTCCGCTCCGTGCGGGGGGCCGCTTCCGAGCTCTCGCGTTTCGTCGAGGAGATCTACGAAAGCAATTGATGACGGTGGCCGGCGGAAGCTGTGCTCGCGACGCAGCGCGAAACGTCACGAGCCTGACCACTAGGCTGAGCTGATGGCGACGACGCGGGACTACTACGAGGTGCTGGGCGTCGCCCGCGGCGCCGAGGAGGCCGAGATCAAGCGGGCGTTCCGCGGTCTTGCACGCGAGCTCCATCCCGACGTGTCGGAGGCTCCGGATGCGCAGGAACGCTTTCGGGAGGTCGTCGAGGCGTACGAGGTGCTCTCGAAACGCGAGACCCGCGAGCTGTACGACCGCTTCGGACACGCGGGTCTTCGCGGCGGGGGCTTTACGCCTACCCAGTTCGACTTCGGCAGCCTCAACGACCTGTTCGCAGCCTTCTTCGGCGACGACCTCTTCGGCGTCGGCGCTCGCTCGACCCGCTCGCGCGGGGCCGATCTGGGCGTCCAGGTCGAGATCGAGCTCGGCGAGGCGGCGGGCGGCACGAGGCGGGAAGTGCCGTTTCCCGTCGCCGTCACCTGCGTCACGTGCGGCGGTAGCGGAGCCGCCCCCGGCTCGAGTCCGGTTACCTGCGAAACGTGCGGCGGCTCGGGCCGCCTGCAGCGTGTGTCGCGGAGCGCGTTCGGGGAGTTCGTGCGCAGCCAGACCTGCCCGGCGTGTCGCGGAGCCGGCCAGCAGATCCAGGATCCCTGCTCGGATTGCAACGGAGAAGGCCGAACGGTCGAGGAGCGGAAGCTCGAGGTCGAGATCCCGCCGGGGATCCACGACGGCCAGCAGATTCGGATCTCCGGTGAAGGTCACGCGGGTGGTGGCGGGGCACGTGCCGGCGACGTCTACGTCGAGGTGCGCGTCAAGCCAGACCCGCGCTTCGTGCGCGAGGGCAACGACATCTTCGCAACGGTCGACCTGACCATCACCGAGGCTGCTCTGGGCGCGACGGTGACGGTGCCGACGCTGGACGGGGAGACCGAGCTCGAGTTCCCTCCGGGGACTCAGGCCGGTGAGATTCGAGTGCTGCGGGGACGCGGCATGCCCGTGCTGCAGGGCTTCGGGCGCGGGGATCAGCGGGTGCTCGTCAACGTGGCAGTGCCGCGGCGGCTGACGGACGAGCAGCGGCGGCTGCTCGAGCAATTCGCGAGCTCGACGGACGACGAGACCTACAGCGCCGACGAAGGCTTCTTCGAGAAGCTGAAGAGCGCGTTCCACTGACGGGCCTGCGCCGCGTCTCCGTCACGGTCGACGGCGGGGCCGCGGAGCTTGCGCGCGCCGAGATGCTCGCCCTGTTTCCGGAAGGCTTCGAGGAGGCCGAGCGCGGAGAGGAGTTCGAGCTGTCGGCCTACACGGACGCAGGCGGCGAGGCGCGTATGTCGGCCGTCTTCGGGGCGGTCGCCGCGGACGAAGTGCCCCTCGATTGGGAAGAGCGCTGGAAGCATTTTCACCGCCCCGTGCGGGCGGGCAGCCTCTGGATCGTGCCACCCTGGGACGAAAAGTCGCGCGGTGACTCGATCACCATCGACCCCGGCCGCGCCTTCGGCACCGGTTCGCATCCCACGACGCGGCTCTGTCTCGAGCTCGTCAGCGAGCTCGAGCCGACCTCCCTGCTCGATGTCGGGTGCGGCTCGGGGGTGCTCGTGATCGCGGCGGCGAAGCTCGGCTTTACTCCGGCGATCGGTGTGGACAGCGATCGTCACGCGATCGCGGCTGCGGAGGCAAACGCGGCGGCGAACGGCTTCGAGCTCGACTTCCGGCCCGCCGATGCACGCTTCGACCCGCTGCCGGCCACCGAGGTGGCTGTTGCGAACATCAGCGAAGCGCTCGTCGCCGCAGTCGGACCGCGGCTGGACTGCAGGGTGCTCGTCACCTCCGGGTACTTCGAGCCGCACGTCCCCCACGTACCGGGTTTTCGCACGATCGGTCGGCGCAAGCTGGATGGGTGGGCCGCCGATCTGCACGCTCGGGAGTAGCATCCCGCGCCGTGGCGGGGTTCTCGATCCGGTTTCTCGGCTGCAAGGTCTCGCAGACCGATGCGCAACAGGTGCGGGAACGTTTGCTCGCGGACGGCCACGTCGAGTCTCCTGCGGCAGATATCGCCGTCGTCAACACCTGCTGCGTGACCCACGAGGCCGTACGAAAATCGCGGCACGCCGTCTCGCGCGCCGCGCGCACGCACGGGCGCGTCTACGTGACCGGCTGCGCAGCTAACCTCGACAACGAAGCGTTCGCCGGCATGCCGGCGAACGTGACCGTGGTCGCCCGTCCGAGCGAGCAGACAGCGGAGTTCGTGGCCGGCGACGTCGGTGCGATCGGGTGCGTCCATGCCGATGCTCGGCTCGAGCGCGTCCGCGCGTTTGTCAAGGTGCAGGACGGCTGCAGCTTCTCGTGCAACTTCTGCGTCGTCCCGCTCGTGCGGGGCCGGTCCCGTAGCCGGCGTGCTGCGGCCGTGCTGGGCGAGATTCGGCGGCGGGTCGACCAGGGCCATCGGGAGGTCGTGCTGACCGGGATCAATCTCGGCTGCTACCGCGATCGCGAAGCCGGCTACACCCTCGCGCGCCTGCTTCGGGAGGCGGGCGCGATTCCCGGTCTCGCGCGCTTGCGGCTCTCCTCGATCGAGGTCAACCACGTCGGCGACGAGCTCGTGGCGGCCCTACGCGAAACGCCGACGCTCGCGCGCCACCTCCACGTGCCGCTGCAGTCGGGCGACGATCATGTGCTCCGCGCGATGGCACGGCGGTACACGAGCTCGACTTACGTGCGGCGCCTGGAAGGTCTCGCAGACTTCAATCTGACGACGGACGTGATCGTCGGCTTTCCGACTGAGGACGAGCTTGCGTTCCGGCGGACACTTCGGCTCGTGCGTGAGGCCGGAATCACGAAGGTGCACGTCTTTCCGTACTCGCCGCGCCCGGGGACCCGGACCGCTGCGGAAGACCCGGTTTCGCCGGCGATCAAGAAGGAGCGGAGCGTCCGCCTCCGCGCCCTCTCGCACGAGGCGTGCCTTGACCGCTGGCGCTCGAAACTCGGCACGGACGACGTCGTCCTGGTCGATCGTCCCGGCCGCGGCTACGGCGACGACTACTCGCCGTGGCTCGTCGATGCTCCCGTCGGGGAGCTCGTGCGCGTCCGCGCCGCGGCGGTCGCAGAGGAGGGGATCGTCGCTGCCTAACGACTGCCTCTTCTGCCGGCTGGTTCGGGAGGGCGACCACGTCCGCACAGCGGACGGCTTCGTCGCGATCGAGGACATCAATCCTCGAGCGGATGTCCATCTGCTCGTGATTCCGGAGCGGCACGTTGCGAGCTTCCGCGAGGTCGGCGAGTTCGAGCAGGACGAGGCGAAGCGGATGCTCGATTTCGTTGCCGATACCGCCCGCGAAGCCGGGCTCGAGGACTACCGGGTCGTCGTCAACGTCGGCGAAGGGGCCGGGCAGACGATCTTCCACCTGCACTGGCACGTGCTCGGTGGACACACGGCGGGGCTGCCCTGATGAGCCTGATCGTTCGGCTCGAGGACGAGCTCAAGCAGGCGATGGTCGCGCGCGATCAGCCGCGTCGGGATGCCCTCCGCCTGATTCTCTCGAGTCTCCGCTCCGCTGAGAAGGAGTTGCAGCGCCCGCTGCATGACGACGAGGAGCTGCAGGTGCTCCAGCGCGAGCGCAAGCGCCGCCTCGAGGCGGCGGAAGCCTTTCGCGGCGCGGGGCGCGAGGAACAGGCGCTCGGCGAGGAGCAGGAGCTGGCGGTCCTGGAGGAGTTCATGCCTGCCCCGCTGTCGGAGGACGAGCTGGAGGAGATCATCGACGACGCGATCGCAGAGGTCGGCGCCACGAGCATGCGCGATCTCGGTCGCGTAATGGCCGACGTGATGCCACAGGTCTCCGGCCGCGCCGACGGCTCGGTCGTCAGTCAGCTCGTGCGCGAGAAGCTCGCGTGAGCCGCGTAGGTTGACCGCGAAGGCAGGTCTCGCGCGTTCGCGCCAGACCGGCGCCGACCCTCACCTCGGCCCGCTTCTAGGTTGACGCGCGCGCACCCCCGCCCTCAAGTTGGGTGGGGCTTCACCCACCTCCCTCGTCCTCGACGCTAGTTCCCAAACCGCTACGCGAGTGCGCCGGCCGGCGCCACGATTGCGGAAATTTTGGGCTGTTCGAGCCATGGCGAGCCCGGTGCTGCGCCCGGCTCGGGAGCGGCCGACGCGGCCGCTGGGTCCCTACACTGAGCCCCCGTGCAGGAGGTTTTCTCCGTCTCGAACGAAGTGGCGGCCGAGCTCGCCACGATCGGCGACGGCATCCTCGGCGCGCTGCGCGACCGGCTCCGCTGCACGATCGCCCTGCGTGGGAATCGACTCACGATCGAAGGTGACGAGCCGCGCGTCGAGCAGGCTCGAGCCGTCGTCGACGAGCTTGCCGAGCTCGTGGCGGGTGGCCACGAGATCAGCCCGACGACGGTGGACGCGGTCCTGTCGGCGCTCGAGCAGACGGAAGACATCCGCGAGGTCTTCGACGACGTCGTCTGGCGCCACCGAGGCAAGAAGATCGCGCCGAAGACGGTGACGCAAAAGCGTTACGTCGACTCGATCCGCAACCATACGGTGACCTTCGGGATCGGCCCGGCCGGCACCGGCAAGACCTATCTCGCGATGGCCCTCGCAGTCGCTGCGCTCTCGAATCGCGAGGTCGGCCGGATCATCCTGACGCGCCCCGCCGTCGAGGCGGGTGAGCGGCTCGGCTTTCTGCCGGGGACGCTGCTGGAGAAGGTCGATCCCTACCTGCGACCGCTGTTCGACGCGCTGTACGACATGCTGGAGCCCGACCGCCTCACCGCCCACATGGAGAAGGGGGTGATCGAGGTCGCTCCGCTTGCGTTCATGCGCGGCCGGACCCTGAACGACTCGTTCATCATCCTCGATGAGGCGCAGAACACGAGCCCCGAGCAGATGCAGATGTTTCTCACCCGGCTCGGGTTCGGATCGAAGGTGGTGGTCACGGGCGACGTCACGCAGGTCGACCTGCCGCGCGACCAGGCCTCGGGCCTGATCCAGGTCCAGGACATCCTCGGCTCGCTGGACGGTGTCGCCTTCGTCCGTTTCGGGCATGAAGACG
>Ga0307277_10001013_pt1 | contig 10825 bp, 9 predicted proteins | sample ER_DNA_116_FD_194473 | JGI IMG/M metagenome (GOLD analysis project Ga0307277, IMG submission 194473) | Bulk soil microbial communities from the East River watershed near Crested Butte, Colorado, United States - ER_DNA_116 | ecosystem: Environmental > Terrestrial > Soil > Floodplain | place: USA...
GGCTCCGCTTCTGCGCGATCCGAGCGATCGGCGCCGGATGGTCGTCCGCGCCGGCGGCCGTGAGGCGACGACCCGTTTCGAGCGCATCGCGGCGTGGCCGTCGGGCTCGGGAACCGAGCGTCTGGCGCTCCTCCACGTCAGACCTCTGACCGGGCGGACCCACCAGATTCGAGCTCACCTCGCTTACGCGCGACTGCCTATCGTTGGCGACCCGGTGTATGGAAAGCGCGGCGACCACAGCGGCCTCGAACGGCAGTTCCTCCACGCATGGCGTCTGACGATCCGTTTGCCGCACGGCGGCGAGCGCACCTTTACGGCTCCGCTCGCGGCCGAGCTCGCCGTGTATCTCGAGCGACTCGGGACCCCGGTGACCGCGACTCCGGTCCTGGAGGAGCTTCGCTGAGCATCGACGGTCGCGGCCTGCTCGTGATCATCTCCGCACCGTCCGGGGCCGGGAAGGACACGGTGATCCATCCGCTCGTCAAGGAGCTCGACGATGCCGTGGTCTACGTCACCGCCACCAGCCGCAAGCCGCGTCGTGGCGAACAGGACGGCGTCGACTACTACTTCTACGCGCCCGAGAAGTTCCGCGCCGAGATCGAAGCCGGCAACTTCCTCGAGTGGTCGATGGTCCACGGCGACTTCAAGGGAGTGCGCAAGGACGCGCTCGCCGACACCCTCCGCGACCACCGCATCGTCATCGTCAAGCCCGAGCCGCAAGGAATGCGGAAGATCAAAGCGATGCTGCCGGAGGCGTTGACCATTTTCATCATGCCCCCGTCGCTGGACTCGCTCCGCAAGCGGCTCGTAGATCGCGGTACCGAGACCGACGAGCAGCGTGACCTACGAATGCGCAACGCCGAGATCGAGATGGCCGCCGCGCCGGAATACGACTACGTGGTGGTAAATGAGGACGGAAAGATCGAGAAGACGGTGAAGGAGATCGCCGAGATCATCCGGAAGGAGACGACGAAACCGCGACACTACGAGCTGTGACCGTCCGGACCGCGGAGGTCGCCGTCTTCGCGGGCGTGCGCGGACCGGCGCGCACCTTCAGCTATCTCGTCCCCGACGGCCTCGATCTCTTGCCGGGACACCTCGTCCGCGTCGGCTTGGGAGCGCGTGCCGTTCCCGGTGTCGTCATGTCGCTCGACGGGGCGTCCGCCGGGCGCGAGCTGAAACCCGTCGACGCCCTCGTCCATCCGGTCCCGCTCCTTCGGCCGCACCAGCTCCGGCTCGCGGCCTGGATCGCGAAGCGCTATCGCTGCGGGCTCGCCGACGCCGTCCGCGCGATGGTCCCGCCGGCGCTCGCCTCGCGGGCGCGGTCTCCCGGCCTCGCCGCCGCGCGCGGGGAGCGGACCGAAGCGGTCTTCGCCCTCGGGCCCGCCGGTCGCGACGCGCTGGCGGGATCGGTCCGTGTCGGCGCGCGACAGCTCCTCACGCTCCGGGCACTGGCCGCGGGCGCGGTGACATCGCGCGATCTCGCTGACGCCGGCGGCTCGGCCGCGGCGGCGCGCGCGCTCGCAAAACGCGGGCTGGTGCTCGCGAGCGCGCGTGCGGTGCGACGCGTGCCCGCCGAATTCGCCTTCCCGGACGAAGATCGCGCGCGCGATCTTCCGGCGACCGGTCCGCAGGCCGTCGCGATCGGGGAAATCACGGGTGCGCTCGGCTCGGGACGCGGTTTCCTGCTCCACGGTGTGACCGCGAGTGGCAAGACCGAGGTGTACCTGCGCGCGGCGACGGCGGCCCTCGCGCGCGGGGATGGCGTGATCGTCCTTGTACCCGAGATCATCCTCACGGCGCAGGTCGTCGCGCGATTCATCGCGCGCTTCGGCGACCGCGTCGCGCTGCTGCACAGCGCGCTCTCAGCCGGCGAGCGGTTCGACGAGTGGCGGCGCATCCTCGACGGCGTCGCCGACGTCGTCGTCGGCTCGCGCTCCGCCCTCTTCGCGCCGCTCGAACGCGTCGGTCTCATCGTCGTCGATGAAGAGCAGGAGCCGTCGTATAAGCAGGAGAGCGACCCGCGCTATCACGCGGTCGACGCCGCGCTCGAGCTCGGGCGCATCACCGGAGCGGCCGTCGTCCTCGGAAGCGCGACGCCGCGCGTGGTCACGTACGAGGCTGCGCGCAAGGGCGACCTCGTCCCTCTCGCGCTGCCCGAGCGGGTCGGCGAGCTTGCCCTCCCGCCGACGACGGTCGTCGATCTGCGCCTCGAGCTCCGGACCGGCAACCGCGGCACGCTCTCGCAGGCGCTACGCGAGGCGCTCCAGCGCACCGTCGCCGCGGGCGAGCAGGCCATCCTCTATTTGAATCGGCGCGGGTTCGCGACGGTGGTGCTCTGCCGCGACTGCGGGTACGTCGCGAAATGCCCGGCATGCGAGATCCCGTACGCGTATCACGCCGACGGCTCGCTGGTGTGCCATCGGTGCGGCCGCCGCGAGGCGAAAGCGCCGGAGCGATGCCCGGCGTGCGGCAGCGCACGGATCAAGCAGCTCGGGGTCGGGACGCAGCGCGTCGAGGAGGAGGTTCGCGCGATCGTCCCGCGCGCGAAGGTGATCCGCCTGGATCGCGACGCCATCCGCGCGAAGGGCGCGCACGCCGCGGCCTACGAGCGGATGCGCTCGGGTGACGCGCAGGTGATCGTCGGCACGCAGATGCTCGCGAAGGGGTTCGACCTGCCGGGAGTCACGCTCGTCGGCGTCGTGAATGCGGACACCATCCTCAACCTCCCCGATTTCACCGCGGCGGAGCGCACTTTCCAGCTGCTCACGCAGGTGCTCGGCCGGTCGGGGCGGGGCGAGGCCGGCGGGCGCGGGATCGTGCAGACGTACCTACCGGAGCACTACGCGATCCGCGCCGCTGCGGCGCACGACTACGTCACGTTCGCCGAGGCCGAGCTCGAGGGACGCCGGCGGTTCGGATATCCGCCCTTTGGACGGCTGGCGGTGCTGTCGACGCAGGCGAAGAAGATCGAGACCGTCGAGAAGCGCTCGCACGAGCTCGCGGCGTGGCTCCGCGAGGCCGCCGGCGACGACGCGGAGGTGCTCGGCCCCGCGCCCGCGTTCGCCGCGAAGCGCGCCGGGAGCTATCGCGGGCAGATCGTTCTCCGTGGCGATCCCGAGCGCGTGCTCGATCGCGTGACCGTGAGCAACGAGTGGACGGTCGACGTGGACCCGGTGACACTTCTCGGGTGAGCGACGAGGTCAAAGAGCCGAAGGAGCCACTGCCGCCGCGGCTCCGCGTGATCAAAGGGACGCCGTGGCGCATCGACCCGGGCCGTCGCGCCAAGTGGTCCGCGCCCGAGTTCGTTTCGGCGAATGCGGTCGACGTCAGGCAGATCGGCGACCCGGTCCTGCATGCGCCGGCTAAGAAGCCGCGGCTCAATCGGGCCGAGCTCGAAGCGCTCGTCGCGCGCATGTTCGCGTCGATGGTGGTCGCGCACGGCATCGGCATCGCGGCGCCGCAGATCGGCGTCGCCCTCCGCGTCGCGATCATGGACGTCGACGAGGCCGGCATCGTCGCGATCGAGCCGAACATCGAGTGGACCAGCGACGACAAGGAAGAGACGAGCGAAGGCTGCCTCTCGGTGCGAGGCATGTATGGAATGCTCGAGCGTCCCGTCGCCGCGCGCCTCGTCGCGGGCGATGTCGCCGGAAAGCGCTTCACGCTCGTGGGCGAGGAGTTCGGGGCCCAGTGCATGCTCCACGAGACCGATCACTTGAACGGCACCCTGTACGTGGATCGGCTCCGATCGCGGGAGGATCTCCACACGGTCGAGCCTGACGAGGAGGAACGGGTTTCCGCTTAGCACAGCGCGCTCTGTTCCTCGGCACCCCTCCCTTCGCGGTTCGCTCGCTTGAGGCACTCGACCGTCTTCGCGAGAGCGGGGTCGTCCAGATCGTTGGGGTCGTAACGCAACCCGATCGTCCCGCATCGCGCGGCGTGCTTCGCGAGCCCGCGGTGAAGGTCGCGGCGCGTGCGTTCGGTCTGCCGGTGCGACAGCCGGCGCGCCTCGACGAGAAGGAGGTGGCCGCGATCCTCGCGCTGCGTCCCGAGCTCCTGGTCTGGTCCGCGTACGGCAACAAGATCCCGAAGTCGCTCCTCGCCGCGGTGAGCGGTCGCGCGCTCAACGTTCATGCGTCGCTTCTTCCTCGGTGGCGCGGGGCGGCGCCGATCGCGCACGCGATCCTCGCCGGCGATCCCGAGACGGGGATCACGCTGATGGAGGGGACCGCGGACCTCGATGCCGGCCCGATCCTCGCGCAGGCGCGAACGAAGATCGGGGACGAGACGAAAAGCGAGCTCGAGGAGCGTCTCGCGAAACTCGGCGGCGAGCTCCTCGAGCGTGAGATGCCGCGGTACCTCGCGGGGAAGCTCGTGCGTCGGCCGCAGGACACGAAACAGATCACGCTCGCTCCGAAGCTCGCGCCGCGCGAAGGGGAGCTCGACCTCGCACGCCCGGCGGAGCAGCTCGTCCGCCGGGTGCGCGCGTACACGCCCGATCCCGGTGCGTTCGTCACGTTCCGCGGTCAACGCATCGGCGTGCTCCGCGCGACCGTCGCCGGCGGTCGCGGGGCCGATCACGGCGTCTTCGAGATCCGCGACGGTTCGCCGCACGTCGCGGCGGGTGCGGGATGGCTGCGCCTAGACGAGGTCAAGCCCGCCGGCAAGCGCGCGATGAGCGGCGCCGACTGGGCACGCGGGCTGCGCGACGTTCGAGCGGACGAGCGCGTCCCGTCTTGAGTCGCGCCGCTACGCTCGATCGCGTGACCGACATCCGTCCCGCAGTCAGCGACCTCAGCAGAGACCAGCTCGTCGTGTGGCTCGACAAACGTGGCGAGCCCGCGTACCGCGCGAAACAGATCCGGCGGCATGCGACGCATGGCACGGAGCGCGGGTTCGAAGACCTGACCGATCTCCCGAAATCGCTTCGCGACGCGCTCGCGCATTCGTTCCGTTGGTCTTCGGTCGAGCCGGTGCGGGAAGAGGCGAGCGCGGACGGCGAAACGCGCAAGGCGCTGCTCGAGCTGCGCGACGGCCACCACATCGAGAGCGTGCTCATGCCGCATCACGGCGCGCGCAACGCGGTGTGCGTTTCGACGCAGGCCGGCTGCCCGATGGCGTGCGCGTTCTGCGCGACCGGCGAAATGGGTCTTGTCCGCAACCTCACCGCCGGCGAGATCGTCGACCAGATCCGGCATTGGCAGCGCGAGCTCGCCCTCAATCGCGAGCGCGTGTCACACGTGGTGTACATGGGGATGGGGGAGCCGTTCAACAACTACGATGCGACGCTTGCGTCCGTTCGCTCGCTCATCGACCCCGAGGAGTTCGGCATCAGCCCGCGACGTCTGACGATCTCGACGTGCGGCGTCGTCCCGGGCATCGACGCGCTCGGCGAGGAGGGACTACCGATCAACCTCGCCGTCTCGCTGCACGCGCCGGACGATCCGACCCGCGCGCGGATCATGCCGATCAACCGAAAGTGGGGCGTCGAGGACGTCCTCGCCGCCGCGGCGCGCTACGTCAAGCGCACGAAGCGCCGCGTCACCTTTGAGTACGTCCTGCTCGCGGGCGTGAACGATTCCGTGGAGACCGCGCGGTCGCTCGCGTCTTTGATCACGCGTCACGGCCCGACAAAGGACGCACACGTGAATCTCATCCCGTACAACCCTGGCGCCGGCGGCTTCAAGCGACCATCTGTCGAGCGCATGGAGGCCTTCACGAAGGTGCTCCAGGAGCAAGGCATCGCCGCGACCCTGCGGATCAGCAAGGGGCAGGACATCGCAGCGGGGTGCGGCCAGCTGAAAGTGGCGGAAGGAAAAGCCGCGGCGACCGTGTGAAGCGCGCCGCATTCGTCGTGGCCGGCCGATTTCCGTCACCGATCAAGCGGCTGTTCACGCGCGCGGCGAGCGCGACCTTCCTCGTCGGCGTTCTCGGCGTCGTCCTCGACGAGCGCGGACGCGTGCTGCTGTTCCGCCACACCTATAGACCGTTCGCGCCGTGGGGACTCCCGAGCGGTCTCCTGATGCCGAACGAATCGCCGGCGCAGGCGATGGAGCGGGAGGTCCGCGAAGAGACGGGCCTCGTGATTGAGGTCGTCGGGACTCTCGAGCTGCGGTCCGGCGCTCGACCGCAGCGCCTTGACGTATGGCTCCAATGCCGTTCGCGCGGCGGCACGGCGAGACTGAGCGCCGAGGTCGACGAGGCGCGGTTCTTCGACCTCGATGCGTTGCCGCCGCTCATCGACGAGCAAGCGCGCTTCCTCCGGGACCATCGCTCGCGGCTTGCCCCTTAACGCGGGGTGTTGTCGCCGAACTGATAGCGGTCACCTGAAAGCGGGGCGATAGCGTTCGGCGGATGTCGTCTGACGTGGCGAGGCGAGGGCTGACCTCGCAGATGGCCGCGATCTTCTTCGTGACTGCGGCCGCACTGCTGTTCCAGGTAGCGCAGACGCGACTCTTCAGCGCCGCGTTTGGCTACCACCTCACGTATCTGGTCATCAGCGTTTCGCTGCTGGGCGTCGGGTGGGGCGCGACCCTCTCCGCGGTCTTCGACGCGCGACCGCGAAGGCCATCGCTCGGTCAGCTCGCGGTCGCGGCGGCCGCGAGCATCGTTGCCGCGCTCCTCGTGGAGACGCACGTCGACCCGATGTCCAATCTCGCGCTCGCCGTCGGCGCGGCGTATCTCCTCGGCTTCCCGCCGTTCGCCTTCGCGAGCTGGATCGTCGTCCGCAGCTTGCGCGAGCGATCGGCGCAGGCCGGGAAGCTGTACGCCGCCGACCTGGCCGGCGCCAGCACCGGAAGTGTCCTCGCGCTCGTCGGGCTTCCGATGCTCGGCGCACCCGGGCTCTACGGCCTCGCCGCAACGCTCGCCGCGGTCAGCGCGTCGCTCTCACTCCGCGGCCGGTCGCGCGTCGTCCCGGTGATCACCTGCGTCGTGCTGACCGGTGTGCTCGCGGGCTGGGGCGACATCGTCGCTCCGCCGCAGGCCGGGCCGGAGAAGAGCGCGGTCTACGCGCCCGGCATCGATCATCTCGCGACGCGATGGGATCCATCGTCGCGCGTCGACGTCGTCCAGTACCAGGGTCAGCCGACCGGCTACCAATACCTCCACTTCGTCGACCCTTCCTATCGCGGGCCGCGTCCCGATGCGCATCTCATGTCGCTCGATCTCTCTGCGGCGACGCCGATCCTCGACGGCCGCGGCGACATGAGCGTGCTCCGCGAAACGATCATCGCGGCGCCGTACGAGCTCGTCTCCGAGCCGTCGGTCCTCGTGATCGGACCGGGCGGCGGGGTCGACATACAGAACGCGCTCGTCCATGGAGCGCGCTCGGTCGAAGCGGTCGAGGTGAATCGCGCGGTCGTCGGATTCATGCGCGGGGAGTTCGCCGACTACAGCGGCAATCTCTACACGGCGCCGCGGGTTCACGTCGTCGAGGACGAAGCCCGCAGCTACATCCGGCGCTCGAGCGATCGCTACGACCTGATCGCGATGACCGTCGTCGACAGCTGGGCCGCACTCGCGAGCGGTTCGTACGCACTCACCGAGAGCTACCTCTACACGTCCGAGGCGTTCCAGGACTATCTCGGCCATCTGACTCCCGGCGGGGTGCTCGCCGTCGGGCGCTGGTACAGAGATCCACCGGTCGAGATGCTTCACACCGCGCAGCTCGCGGCCACCGCCCTTCGTTCGGAGGGCGTCGCGAACGTGTCGGATCGCATGGTCGTCCTGCGGTATCTCAACTTCGGTCTGCTCGTGGTGCAGCCGGCGCCGTTCGACGTCGCTTCCATCACGAAGATCCGGACGTTCGCGAAGGCGCACAACTTCGCGATCGAATACGACCCGCTCGCGCCGGCAGGTCCGTTCCTCGCCGCCGCGCTGGACGATCGCAGCGTCCCGGCGACCGACGACCGGCCCTTCTTCTTCGCGGCCGATTTGGGAGACAACCGCGTCCCGGCGGCGTACGCGATCCTCTTCGTCGCCCTCGTCCCCGCCGTTCTCCTTTCGTACCTGCTGCTCGTGCGACCGTTGCGGCGCGCCATCGGCCCAACGCTCGGGACCGGGATCGGCCTCGCCACGACGCTCCGGTCGCTCGCCGTCGGCCTCGGGTTCATCGGCGCGGAGATCGTGTTGCTTCAGCGACTCACCCTCTACCTCGGCCAGCCTGCCTTCGCGCTGTCCCTCGGTCTCGCCGCGCTGTTGATCGGGGCCGCCATCGGTTCGAGCCTGTCAGCGAGACTGCGGCAGGATCCCGATCAGGCGTCGGCGATCTGCGCCGTCGCGGTTCCGGTCCTGCTCGTGGTGCTGACCTGGGTCGCGTCGATCACGCTCGCGTGGCCACTGGCGGCGCGCGGCGCGGTCGCGGTGATCGCATCGGCTGGACTCGGCATCCCGCTCGGCGCGGTCTTCCCCAAGATCGTCGCGCAGGCCGGCGCGGCGGATCCGCGTTTGGTGAGCTGGGCGTGGGCGATCAATGGCGCTGCATCGGTCGTCGGCTCGATCCTCGCGGTGGCGCTGACGATCAACGTCGGATTCACGACCGTCGGCGTCGTTGCGGCGGTGTGCTACCTCGTGCCGGTCATCGCTGGGCGCGCGCAACGGCTTCGAAAGACCGAACGTGCCATGTCCCCGGTTCCGAGCTAGAGACCGCTCGACGTCTGCGGAATCGCCGGGTTGGCGGCAAGGTAGTCCGATGCCGTCCGCACGCTCGGCACCGGCGAGAAGACCAGAAAGAGGATCGAGAGCGCCATCCCCGCCCATCCGATCGCGATCGCGCCCCGCACACCGATCAGCTCAGCGAGGAACGCGGCGATGAGAGCGCCGAGCGGGTAGCCGATCCCATGCGAGACCACGTCGAGCGTCGCGTTCACGCGGCCCAGCAGACGATCCGGAATGACGCCCTGGATCAGCGAGCGCTCGGCCACGCCTTCGATCGTCTGGAGACCGTCGCCCACGAGCTGTGGCAGGAAGACCATGAGCGTGGCCAGCGCGACCGGCCCCTGGGCCAATGGAGTGAGCACACCGACCAGCGATGCGGCGATGGCCGTGCCGACCAGCGCGCGACCGATCCCTAGCGCGTTGACGACACGAGACGCGAAGAGCGATCCGACGATTGCCCCGACCCCGCCCGCCGAGATGACGATGCCGAGCAGGAACGGATCGAGATGCAATTCGCGCAGCAGGTAGATCGCATAGAGCACTCCGTAGAACGCGCCAAAGACGTGGGCCGGCACCGAGCGCGCGGCGAGCGGGAAGACGATCGCGTGACGGCGCACGACCCGCAGTCCCTCGACGATCTCCCGCACGATTCGCGTCTTCGTTTCGCGCGGCGGCGGCGCTGGCTCGGGGCCGCGGATCATCAGGAGGCTCACCGCCGACACGACGAAGGAGATCGCGTCGACGAGAACTGCGAACGGCGCGCTCACGACCTGGACGAGCGCGCCCGCGAAGCCGGGCCCGCCGACCTCGGCGATCGACGAGCTCATGGCCAGCTTGCTGTTGCCTTCGACGAGACGGTCGCGGCCGATAAGCGTTGGCACGTACGCGGGGTACGCGGCGTCGAACAGCGCACCGAGGCATGACTCGAGGAACATGACGACGTAGAGCTGCTCGATCCGCAACGCGCCAAACGCGTACGCGACAGGGATGGACATGAGTAAGGCAGCGCGGATGAAGTCATCCCAGATGAGCAGTGGACGGCGCCGCAGCCGGTCGACCCAGGCACCCGCGAACAGTCCGACCAGCAACACTCCGGCGCTCGTCACGATCACGAGCACGGCCAGCTCCCACGGACCAGCGCCCAGAACGAGCAGCGCGACGAGCGGCACGGCGGTCCGGGTGACGACCGTACCCAGCTCGGACACGGTCTGACCGACCCAGAGCTTGAGGAAATCCTGGTGCTGCCAGAGGGATCGCTGTGACATAGCGAAAGGAGCCTACCGTCGCGCGAGGGGTCCTAGCGGCGCGCGCGCTCCCGCTTCTTCGCCATCCGCGCGTCCTTCGTCTGCGTCCGGCGGCACCGCGTGCACACCAGGAGCTTCGCGCCGTCGATGACGGCGGGGTGAAGGTTCGCGTCGAAACGACGGTGCGTGTGCACCTTCGAGTGACTCACGTTGTATCCGTACGTTGCGGTCTTGCCGCAGATCGCGCAGGCGCGTGGCATCGCAGGTGGACTCCTTCAGGGGAAGTGAACTCAAATGTTACAGTCGCGCCCATCGTTAGGCAATTCGATGGCGCTGCGCTGCTGCGCGCGCTTGAGGCCGCGACGGCGCGTCTTGAGGCGGGTGTGGACGAGGTGAACGCGCTCAATGTCTACCCCGTTCCGGACGGCGATACCGGCACGAACATGCTCCACACCATGCGCGCGGCGGTGAAGCATGCGCGCGGCGCGGAGCCGACGATCGAGAAGGTGAGCGCCGCAGCTGCCTATGGCGCGCTCATGGGCGCGCGTGGGAACAGCGGAGTGATCCTGTCGCAGGTCATCCGCGGTCTGAAGGAAGCCTTCGCCGGAAAAGGGACCGCGGGCGTCGCCGATGTGCGGCGCGCCGCCGAGCTCGCGCGCACCTACGCCTACGAGGCCGTGAGCGCGCCCGCGCCCGGCACGATCCTCAGCCTCACCGCGTCGTTCGAGAAATCCGCAGCGGCCGAGGCTGACGACGTTGTCGACATGTTCCGTCGCATCGCGACCGACGCGCATTCCGCCGTGAAGCGCACGCAGGACGAGAACCCGACGAACCGCGCGGCCGGCGTCGTCGACGCGGGAGCGCGGGGCCTGCAGCTCATCCTCGAGGGCGTGCTCTCCAGCTTCACGGGCAAGGAGATC
>Ga0307277_10001015_pt1 | contig 10810 bp, 11 predicted proteins | sample ER_DNA_116_FD_194473 | JGI IMG/M metagenome (GOLD analysis project Ga0307277, IMG submission 194473) | Bulk soil microbial communities from the East River watershed near Crested Butte, Colorado, United States - ER_DNA_116 | ecosystem: Environmental > Terrestrial > Soil > Floodplain | place...
TGGAACTCGTTTCCGCACGCGCAATGCACGGTTGCAAGCACGTACTCGGGATGGATGCCGGACTTCATCGCCGGGCCAGGATAGCAGCCGCGGTCTCGGTCGCCACGTTGCCTCCCGAGACGACAACCCCGACGGCTTTTGTATCGTTCAGCGGCACTTTTCCCGCTAAGAGCGCTGCCACGCCGGCCGCTCCAGCGGGCTCGCAGGCAAGTTTCGCGCGACCGTAGAGGAAGCGGAAGCCGGCCTCGATCTCCTCTTCGGTGACCAGCACCGATTCGACCCGGCCCTGGCAGATCGCGAGAACGTTCTCGCCCGCGAAGGGAGCGTTGAGGCCGTCCGCAATCGATTCCGGCGAGACCGTCACCGGCTTGCCCGCCGCAAGAGCCTCGTGCAGCGCCGCCGACGTCTCGGGCTCGACGGCGACGACGCGGGCATCGACCGCGATCGCGATCCCGGAGATCAGGCCGCCGCCGCCGACAGGAACGACGACGACGTCGGCTTCGGGTGCATCCTCTGCAAGCTCCAGGCCGACCGTGCCCTGCCCCGCGATCACGAGCGGGTCGTCGAAGGGGTGGACGAGCGTCCGCCCCGTCTCGGCCATGAGCTCCTGCAGCCGCTCGAACGCCTGGCCGGAATCGCGCGCCTGCAGGTCGACTGCCGCACCGTAGTTGCGCGTCGCCTCGAGCTTCTGCTCACTCGCGCCCTGCCACATGACGACGAGCGAGTCGATGCCTTCGAGCGCGGAGGCGTACGCCAGGGCCTGTGCGTGGTTGCCGGCCGAGATGCCGATCACGCCAGGGGCCTTTTCCTCGGCCGACAGCGAAGCGAGCTTGTTGAGCACGCCGCGCGGCTTGAACGATCCGGTCCGCTGGAAGAGCTCGGCCTTGAGATAAACCGCCACGCCGAGGTCGCGCCCGAGCGACGCCGAGGTAAGCGTGGGCGTCCGGTGCACCCGCCCCGCGATCGTTTCGCGCGCCGCGAGCACGTCTTCACGTGTGACGGTGGGCGTGCCGATGAGCGACCTTAGCCCGACCTTAGCCCGTCCATTTCGTTTACGTCCTCTTGAGAAATTGGTGTTTCACTCCGAATCAGTACACGTGAAGGCTCGCTTCCCCGCTCTCGTCACCGGCCTCGTCACCGTCGCGCTCGCAGCAACGGCGGCGACTGCCTCCGCGTCGTGGAAGGCGCAGTACGGTATCCAGGACGACGCCTGGCTCGAGGTCGACACGACCGCGATGTCGTCGCTCCAGCAGCGGCTGGCGACGCTCGACCGGCTGGGTGTCGACGTCATCCGCTACACGCTCCGGTGGGACCACGTTGCCGGCCGCCGGCCGAAGGCGCCGTCGAACCCGGACGACCCCGCCTACGACTGGAGCTCGGTCGATGGGCTGCTCGCGGGGCTGCAGGCGCACGGGATCGGCGTTGTCCTGACGTTCTGGGGCACCCCGACCTGGGCAAGCGGCCAACTAAGACCGAGCCGGGCACCGAAGAGCCCGTCGGCGCTGGCGCTGTTCGCGACCGCCACGGCGAAGCGCTACCCGTGGGTGCACAAGTGGGAGATCTGGAACGAGCCGAACCAGGTCGGCGGCCTGAACCCGAATTCGCCACGCCTCTACGTCGAACGGCTGCTGAACCCCGCCGTTGCCGCGTTGCACGCGCTCGACCCCCGCAACCTCGTCGCCGGGGGCGCCACTTCGCCGCGCGCGACGCGAACAGCCCTCTCCGCGGTGGCCTTCATGCGCGGGATGCACCGCGCCGGCGCACGGTTCGACGTCTACTCGCACCACCCCTATCCACGCTGGTTCGGGCGCGGCCGGCCGGAGACCCCGCTGCAGACGCTTCCCTGCACGCGCTGGCTGACGATGGCCAGCCTCCAGTGCCTGCTCAAAAACGTGACGCAGAACTTCGGCCCGAAGCACATCTGGCTGACCGAGTATGCGTACAAGACGAATCCGCCCGACCGTTACCGCGGCGTCCCTTTCGTGCTGCAGGCTCGCTATCTCGCAGAGGCCGCGCGGCGCGTCTACCAGGCCCCGCGGGTCGACCTGCTGATCAACTTCCTGATCCGCGACGAGCCGGTGATCGGCCGCTGGTCGAGCGGCTTCTTCACCGCAGGGGACGTAGTCAAGCCATCTTTCTTCTCGTTCATGCTGCCGCTCGCCGAGATCGGCCGGCGCGGTGGCCGGACGATGCTCTGGGGTCAGGTGCGCCCGCGCGCAGGCCCGCAGCCCTATCTGCTGCAGCGCTGGTGGCAAGGCCACTGGATACCGATCGGCCGCGTCCAGGTCACCGGCAACAAGGGCTTCTTCACGCGCGAGGTCTTCGCCCGCCCGGGCTCGAGGTTCCGGACCTGGTCGCTGCTGGACGACACGTTCAGCCCGGCGCTGGTTATTCGCTAGCCGCGGGGGCGGTCGTAGAGCTCGGTCGTGCCACGGACGAACTGCTAGGTGAGCGTGTACTCGGGGCCGGAGCCACCCTCCGGGGGGGTCAGCCGTCCGCCCTTGGCGGTGATTGCGCCGCACTGGACGCAGTTCGAGGCGGTCACCTCGACTCGGCCGTCTTCCGGCTCGTAGACCTGGGCAGGGCACATGCGCGCCCACAGCTCCGCCAGCTCCGGCGGCACCTCGGTCCGGACGCGGATGTGGCTCGGCGCGTCGTCGCGCGTCTTGTTCCCGCTCAGGAAGACCGAGGAGAGCTTGTCGAAGGTGAGCTTGCCGTCCGGGGCCGGGTAGCTCCGAGCCCGGTCGGTGCGGATCAGCTCCTGTTCCGCATCAGGCTCCGTCCGCGCATCGCCGGGCGGGAACTTGCCCCGGCTCGCGGTCATCGCGCCTGCGAGCGCGCCGCCGAGCCAGAAACCGCGGCCGAAGGCCTGGCGCATGTTCCGGACCTGCTCGAGGTCTCGCCAGACGAAGCTCTGCTTGACCGCCTCGTCGTACGGCGCGAGCGCGCCTCGGCGGCCGACGGCCTCGCCGCGCTGCAGCGCCGCGAACGCCGCCTCCGCCGCGAGCGCGCCGCTTTCGATCGCGTAGTGGATCCCCTTCAGTGCGGGCACATTGACGAAGCCGGGGCCGTCGCCCGCAAGCAGGAGGCCGGGCGCGTGCAGGCGCTTGGGCAGCGAGAGGAACCCGCCTTCCGGGATCGTCTTCGCCCCCCAGGCGATCCGCTCGCCGTCCACGAGCAGGTTGCGGACGAGCCGGTGCATCTTGAGCTCCTGCAGCAGGTCGTGCACCGAGAGCTCGACATCGCGGTAGTCGAGCCCAACCACCATCCCCAGCGTCAGCATGTCGTCGCCCATGGGATAAATGAACGAGCCGCCGAACTCCCGGTATTTGGCGCCCGCCCGGAGCGGCCAGCCCATCGTATGGATGACCCGCCGCAGCGGCTTGGCCACGCGCCAGACCTCCTTGACGCCGAGCGCCCAGACCTGGGGGTTCTCGCCTACCAGGCCGAACCGCTCGATCGCCGCGCCTGTCAGGTGGCCCTGCGTTCCCTCGGCGAGGACCGTGATGCGCGCGACGACGTCGGAGCCGGGCTCGAAGTTCGGCAGCTCCTGGCCGTTTCGGCCGCGGCCCTTGTCGCCGGTGCGGATGCCGTGGACGCGGCCGTGGTCGACGAGCAGCTTCGTCGCGGCGGTCTCCGGGAGGATCATCGCGCCCGCTTCCTCGGCCTGGTCCGCGAGCCAGCGGCCTAGCTCCGACAGCGAGGCGACGCGGTTGCCGTGGTTCTTCATCGTCGGCGGCGTCGGGATCCGGACAGCGCGATTCCGGGTCAAGAAGTAGACCGACTCCTGCTCGACCGGGCCGTACAACGGCAGTTCGTCGATCCGCTTGCGGCCGGCGAAGAGGCGCTGCAGCGCGCGCGGGTTGACGACCGCACCGGAGAGCAGGTGCGAGCCCGGCTGCTTTCCCTTTTCGATTACGGCGACCGGCACCTCGCCGAGCCGCTCGGCGACGGCGGGTGCGCCCTCGAGCAGCTGTCCGAGCCGGATCGCGCAGGCGAGCCCGGCCGGGCCGGCGCCAACGATCGCCACGCCGACCTCGATCCGCTCGTCCTCCGGATCGGTCGGCGGGGCGATCGCCTCCGAGACGTCGAACGGAGGAGGGAACTCCGAAGGCTTCATCGCGCGACCGCCCGCACCGGGTCCCCGGCCAGGTCAGGCGACCGGGCCCCCGGACCTGTCCCGGGACCAGGTCCCGGTGAAAAACGTTCAGCTCGGGTCACGCCGCTTTGCGCTGCCGGACGAGCTCGGTCAGCTTCGGGACGATCTCATGCAGGTCGCCGACGACGCCGAGGTCTGCGTACTCGAAGATCGGCGCATTGGGGTCTTTGTTGATCGCGACGACCACGTTCGATGCCTGCATGCCAACCTTGTGCTGGATCGCGCCCGAGATGCCTACCGCGATGTAGAGCCGGGGCGAAACGGTCTTGCCGGTCTGCCCGACCTGCGCGGCGTACGGGTACCAGCCGGCGTCGACGACTGCGCGCGTCGCCGCGACGGCGCCGCCGAGCGCCTTCGCGAGCTCCTCGACCAGCGCGAAGTTGTCCGGGCCGCCGAGCCCGCGGCCGCCGGCGACGATCACGTCGGCGTCCTCGATCGACGGGCCCTCGCTCTCCTCGTGTGCCTGCTCGATCATCGTCGCGCGGGTGGAGAAGTCCTCGAGTTGTACGTCTACCTTCTCTACCTCAGCCTCGCCCCCGGTTTCGACGGGCTCGAAGGTGCCGGTGCGGATCAGCGCCAGCTTCGGCTCGTTCTTCCAGCCGACATCGACATAGACGGTGTCGTCGAGCGCCGGCCGCTTGCCGACGAGCTTGCCGTCCTCCTGCACCAAGTCGACGAGATCCCAGTTCAGCCCTGCGTCGAGCCGCGCCGAAAGAGCGGCGGCGACGTCGGCCGTCAGCACGGTCGCGGCAAACAGCACGGTCTCGAAGCCCTGTCTGCGGACCAGGTCCGCGGCCACGTCCACCCGGGGCTGCGGGAGCGGCGCTTCGAGCGCCGGGTCGTCGGCGATGTAGACCTTCCCTGCGCCGAACCTGCCGGCCTGCTGCGCCAGTGCCTCGACTCCCGAGCCGGCGATCAGCGCAGAGACCTTGCCGCCTAGCTGGGTTGCCTTGCCGAGCACACCGAGCGAGTCTTTCTGCAGCTCGCCGTCGTGGTGCTCGAGGAAGACGAGCGTGCTCAAATCACCTTCCTTTCGAGCAGGAACTCGACAATCTTCTCCGCGCCCGAGCCGTCGTCCTCGATCCGCTGAGTCTCGCCTCGCGGCGGCGGGTCGCCGATCGCATAGACCTCGGTGCGCGAGCCGCCCTCGCCTGCCCGCTCGGCCTCGACGCCGAGGTCGCCGAGCGACACCGTCTCCTGCGGCTTCTTCTTGGCGCCCATGATCCCCTTCAGCGACGGATAGCGCGGCTCGTTGATCGCGTCCGAAACGGCGACCACCGCGGGCAGCGGCGCTTCGATCACGTCGTACCCGAACTCCGTCTGCCGCTTGCCCCGCACCGCTCCGCTGGAGACCGTCAGCTCGGCAACCTGCGAGATCAGTGGCCGGCGGAGGCGGTCGGCAACCGCGGCCCACATGACGGCGCCGTCGGAGTCGTTGGCTTGCTGGCCGAAGAGGACGAGCTCGGACTGCTCGCGTTCGAGCGCGCGCGCGAGCGCATAGCTCGAAGCCACGAGATCCGATCCGGCAGCAGCATCGTCTGAGACGAGCACGACCCGGTCGGCGCCCATCGCCAGCGCCTTCCGAAGCGCGTCAAGCGAGCGTTCCGGGCCGAGCGAGACGAGGACGACCTCGGCGTCTGCGTCGTCGCCTTTCAGCCGGAGGGCTTCCTCGACCGCGTTCGCGTCGAAGGGGTTCAGGGTCGGCTCGCCGGAGCGGTCGAGGCGCTTCGTCTCCGGGTCGATGCGGCGCGCCTGCTCCGGGACGACCTTTGCGCAAACAGCGATCTTCATCCCGGCGGCGGACTCTACCGGCGGGATGTTCTAACCGGCCGCCCTGTTACTGTGCGGCGCTTCGAGCGCGAACCGGAGCTCATGCGACGCCACCGGACGACAGCCCGAGGAGCCCTCTTCCTCCTTCTCGTCGCCGGCCTGCTGGCCGGGACGGCGGCCGCGCGGTCGGGCGACACGACCAAGCCGATCGTCTTTCCGGTCCTCGGCGCAGCGCACTACGTCGACGACTTCGGCGACCCGCGCTCGGGCGGGGCGCATCAGGGGATCGACATCCTCGCGGCGAAGAAATCGCTCGCGCTCGCCGCCGAGGCCGGCAGGGTCAAGTTCTGGACGACCTCCGCCTCGGCAGGATGCATGCTCTACCTCTTCGGCGCCAGCGGGACGACCTACTACTACATCCACCTGAACAACGACCTCACTCGCCGCAACGACGACCGCGGGAAGTGCGTCGCGGGAACCGCGTACGCGCCGGGCCTCAAGGACGGCGCAAAGGTGGCTGCCGGCCAGCCCGTCGGCTTCGTGGGCGACTCGGGCGATGCGGAAGGAGGTCACGCACACCTGCACTTCGAAGTGCATCCCGGCGGCGGCAAAGCGGTCGACGGCTACCCGTATCTTCAGACCGCGCAGCACCTGCTCTTCGCGGCGCCGAAGGGCAAGCCGTTCACGCTCGAGCTCGACGGCACGGTCATGCAGCCCGCGGCCTTGACCATGCGGCTGAAGGTGAGCACCGTGCATGCCTGGCCGATGGGGCAGCGCCAGACAAGGCTGCGCCGGCCGCTGCTGCTGAATGTCCCTGACACAGCGATCGTTCAGTCGACGAATGGCTCGTCGACGCGCAAGACGACGATCCTCAACGCGCGCAAGGGCCAGGTCGTGAAGGTCTGGACGATGCCGGCGACCGCGAGCCTCAAGACCGAGCGTGGCGACGACCTCTCGCTCAATGCCGCGCTCGTCTTGCTGAAGACGCCCTAACGCCCGACGAAGTTCGGCTCGCGCTTCTCGACGAAGGCGGCCATGCCCTCCTTCGCGTCCTCGGACGCGAACAGGTCGCTGAAGCTCTCGGCCTCGGCGTCGAGATTCTCGGCGTGGGCGCCCTGCAGTGCCAGGTTGCAGGCGGCCTTTGCCGCCGCGAGCGCGACCGGGCTCTTCGAGGCGAGCAGGTTGGCGACCTCCATCGTCTTCTCGGTCAGCTCGCCCGGCTCGAAGACCGCGTTGACGAGCCCGTGGCGCTTCGCCTCCTCCGCGTCGATCACGCGGCCCGTGAAGATCAGCTCCTTCGCGTAGCCGAGCGTTGTCGCCCGCGCAAGCCGCTGCGTCCCGCCCCAGCCCGGGATGATCCCGAGGTTGATCTCGGGCTGACCGAGCTTCGCCGTTCGGGCCGCGTAGCGGAGGTCGCACGCAAGTGCGAGCTCGCAGCCGCCGCCGAGCGCGAAGCCGTTGACCGCCGCGATCGTCGGTTTCGGCATCGTCTCGAGCAGCCGCGCCGCCTCGTGGCCGAGGGCCCCCCACTCCTTCGCTTCGTCGACCCCGAGGCCGCTCATGTACTTGATGTCGGCTCCGGCGGCAAAGGCCTTCTCACCCGCGCCGGTCAGGACGACCACCCGCGCGCCTGTGTCGCCCCCGAGCTCGGCGAGCCGGCCGCGCAGTTCCGTCAACGTGGGAAGATCGAGCGCGTTGAGCGCGTCCTGCCGGTCGATGGTGACGAGGACGACGCCACTGGCGTCCGCCCTATCTACACCTACGCTCAGGCCGCCACCTTCGCTCGCAGGAATTCGACGATCTCCGAGGTCGGCACGCCGGGTGTGAAGACCTCGGCGACGCCTTGCCCCTTGAGCTCGTCCGCATCTGCGGTCGGAATGGTGCCGCCGACGACGACAAGCACGTCCTCGGCGCCGTTCTCCTTCAAGCCATCGAGGATTCGCGGGACGAGCGTCATGTGCGCGCCCGAGAGGATCGAGATCCCGACCGCGTCGGCGTCCTCCTGGATCGCGGTCTCGACAATCTGCTCCGGCGTCTGATGCAGACCGGTGTAGATAACCTCCATTCCCGCGTCCCGTAGCGCGCGTGCGATGATCTTGGCCCCGCGATCGTGTCCGTCGAGTCCGGGTTTTGCAATCACGACTCGGATCTTGCGTGCCACGGGCGGCAAGTATATGGCGGTGATGCAGGCTTGAAACTAACGGTAGCGGGGTGTTCGCCGGCTTGGCCGAACCCCGGCGGCGCGCAGTCGGGCTATCTGCTCGAGAGCGGCGGCGGACGTCTGCTGCTCGACTGCGGGCCGGGCGTGCTCGCGCGGTTGCGGCAGCGCGAGCCGTGGCCCGAGCTGGACGCAATCGCGATCACGCACTGGCACCTCGACCACTGGGGCGACCTGGTTCCCTGGGTCTGGGGGCGGATGTTCGGGCCGGGCGAGGCGACGAAGAAGCCCGAGCTCTGGATCCCCCCCGAAGGGGGTGAGATGCTGGAAACGATCGGCTCCCGCCTCGGCCGGCCGGACATGTTCTCGAGCACCTTCGATGTGCACGAGTACGTCGACGGCGAGCAGTTCGAAGCCGCCGGCTTCGAGGTGACGCCCGAACGGGTTCTCCACTACGAGCTGCTGGCGTTCGGCTTCCGCGCATCGGCGAACGGCACCGTGCTCGCATACTCAGGCGACTCGGGGCCGAGCGACGCGTTGCCGAAGCTCGCGGAGGAGGCCGATCTGTTCGTCTGCGAAGCGACGCTGCTGCAACCGAACCCCGAGGGCGGGACGCGCGGCCACCTGGCTGCCGCCGAAGCTGTCGAGGCCTTCGAGGCCGCGGATGCGAAGCGGCTGCTCATCACCCACCGCCCCAGCGAGCGCCTGCTCGACGCCGGGCTGGAGCAAGCTCACGACGGGATGGAACTAGAGATTTAGCCGTCGAAGAGCGCCCTGGCGCGGCGGTCGCGATGCCAGTTCAGGCCGGCGATCCCCGCGGGGATGATCAGGATCAGACTGAGCAGCCCGACCGGAAGCAGCAGCCAGATCGGACTCTCCTTCGCCTTCGCCGAGGTCGCGCTGACCTTCGGCGCAAATGTGTCGAGCACGCCGCCGCCCCCGCCGCCCCCGCCGCTTGCGAGCTGGGTCGCCGTCGTCGGAGCGGCCTGCCAATTGTCGACGAGCCAGCGGCGGTGGCTCCCCGAACCAACCTTGTGGAGGCCGATCATGAAGACCTGCGCCCGTTGGTGCGACGCCTTGGACGGAAACAGCGCCATCGTGAAGCCGATTCCCTTGGCATCCGAGAACTGCAGCTGCCACCTGGCCGACGCGACCGGGAACGGCGGGATTCCGGGGAGGTCTTCCGTGTCCCATTGCTTTCGGGTGTAGCCGGCGTGCAGCGTCTGCGTGACCAGGCCCCAGGCCCGATGGACGTCCTTGCGAGCGACGGCGGTGTCGATGAACTTCGAGGCGACGACGAGCGCAGCAGCCCTCTCTCGTACCTTCAAAGGCACCGGCTTCGGTGCCGCGTAGTCAATCTTCAGCGGGCCGCCGGTGGGATTCACGGCCTCGCGCGGCGCCGTGTTCGACCACGTGAACCCGATCACGAGCAGTCCGGCTACGGCTGCCGCCGAAACGGTCAGCCAGAGGAGGCGTCGCCGCCAGCGGTACGACGCGAGAACCCGCTTCACCTTGGACTGAGGATAGCTCGCGTCACGGGCCCCCTCTAGAGGCGATTTCTCTTACTTCGGAGTCGGCACGGGCGGGCCGGCAAGCGGGGAGAAGTAGCTGACCGTCCAGTGCGCGTCAGAACCACTGCCGATCTTCGTCAAGCCGACCTGCGCGTAGATCGGACGCTGGGCGGATGCCTTGCTGGAGGTCAGGATGACGTTGATCTGAGCGTCCCGCGGATGCGCGTAATTCGTGTTCTTCCAGTTGTACTTGTAGACGTTCGCCGTCGGGTAATAGATGACCGGAAGCTGCCCGGTCTCCCACTGCTTGAGCGTTAGGCCGCCCCTGATGTCGGGATGCGAGATGGCGTACGACTTCGCCAGATCCTTGCGTGCGACGGCGGTGACCAGGAACTCGCGCGCGACCTGCCAGGCGGCCTTCGGGAATGGGATGTTCGGCTGCGCCTTGGCCGCCGCTGGAATCGGCGGGCCGGTGGGATTGGCGTTCTCCGTGTTGCCCGAGCTGCCGACCTTTGTGGCGAGGATCGCGATGATCCCGGCGACCAGGACAAGGGCGCCGAGCACGAGCAGCCAGCGGTTGAACCGGCGGGAAGTCAGCGCGGTTTGAACGGCGTTCACGGCCATCAGGATCGTAGACGACGAAACAGCCGTTCGGTTAGGGCTAGAAGACTGGGGTCTCGGTCCACGTGCCCCACGTCGCGCGCAAGGCGTCGCACATCTCTCCCAGCGTGACGTAGGCCTTGGCGGCGTCGAGGAGGGGCGGCATCAGGTTGTCGTCGTCGCGGGCAGCGGCCTGCTTCAATCGCGCCAGCGCCGACTCGACGGCGGCCGAGTCGCGCCGTCCTCGGAGCGCCTGGACACGCTCGATCTGCTTGCCCTCCAGCGCCGGATCAATCCTCAGGAGCTCGACTTCGGGCTCGTCCTCGAGCTCGTAGCGGTTGACGCCGACGATGATCCGTTGCTTCTGCTCGACTTCGTGCTGGTAGCGGAACGACGCGTCGGCGATCTCGCGCTGGAAGAAGTTCTCCTTGATCGCGGGGACGACGCCGCCGAGCTTTTCGATCCGCTCGAAGTAGTCGTAGGCCTCGGCCTCGAGCCGGTTGGTCAGGTCCTCGAGGTAGTAGGAGCCGCCGAGCGGATCGATCGTGTTGACGGCGCCGGTCTCGTGGGCGATCACCTGCTGGGTCCGCAGCGCGATCCGGACCGCATCCT